>Ga0181574_10002645_pt1 | contig 16161 bp, 16 predicted proteins | sample 101ome_24_FD_145600 | JGI IMG/M metagenome (GOLD analysis project Ga0181574, IMG submission 145600) | Coastal salt marsh microbial communities from the Groves Creek Marsh, Skidaway Island, Georgia - 101410AT metaG (spades assembly) | ecosystem: Environmental > Aquatic > Marine > Intertidal zone... | reverse complement strand
TTCGTGGATGAACTCAAGGCGGGGGAGTGGGTTCCCTATGCGGACATCCTCAAGAATAGCTTCGGAAGCAGCTCCGTTCTGAAAAGGGCAAATGAAGCCATAGAGGCAAAGTTAAAGAGGTAAGTTCATGAATAATAAGAAATGGAAGAAATCTATGATGTTGTGGCAAAGTGTTACGCGGATTTTGAGAAAAAACTCAAGTCAGAGTGCAAGAAGAGGAAATGGGAATTGGATTTCAAAAATAACAAGATAAATTCCATAAACGGTAAAGATGGAAGGTTGTTCTCTTACAAGTTCAACAAAGACTACATTGACATTGAAGAAGATTGGCACATGAGACTTGACTACGGTTTCAGCGAATGGCACTACGCACCGAGGCATGACGAGTGTGATAGAATGTATGAAGCCATGTTCGAGGGAGCCATCGTCGGAAATGGTAAGGAATATCCCTTCAGTTTCAGCGGAGAATTGTTTCACTGCCACAACAGCGGTGAGAATGAAACCAGTGGATGGTTTTTTGAAATGGAGGGAAAGGACGAGATCCCATGTTGGGATCAAATAAATGAAGAAATGGAGTATTACATTGTTCATGAAATGTGATTGCGCCAACCTTAAAATTAGTAAAAACTCTTCTTCTTTTAGAATGCCTCTCACCATAGAGGATGTACAAAAGGTTGACATGAGGAAGAGAGAGCTTAAGAAACGCCTCTATAAGGAATTATACGAACGCGCGAGTTCCAAGGTCAGGGAGATAGCCAAGATGGGTCTCCACGAAACTTGGGTCACCATACCATCGTTCCTTATGGGGTATCCGTCGTTTGATTTGGAAATGGCAACCATCTACATAGAGAGGCAGTTCAGAAACGGCGGATTCTATGTGAAAAATTATGGTCAGGGACAACTTTTCATCTCGTGGTATCTGGATCCCAAGAAGAAGATGAAGAAGAAGGAAGAACCCTTCAGACCACAACCTCCCAAGAAGGAAGACCCCTACGACCTAAGCGTGCTGGTCAATCTCAAAAAGTCCGCGGACAAATATAAGAACTTTAAATAGGTTTGAACTAATAATGGACAACCTTAACGTTCTCGTGGAAGCCAAAAAGGAGTTGCTCGCACAGCTCACCAACACGATCATCCCCAACGCACTTAACTGCATGGAGAACCTCTACATGGAGGCCAAGCAGGAGTCCAAGGGAACAAAGACGCTCAAGTTGTTTCAGGAGAACCTCGCGGACATCCCCAAGTGGAATAACTACCAGATCGAGGGCGAGGTGGCCAAGTGCGTGGACACCTGCGGAGGGTGCCTCGACGAGATGGTAGCAGCCGTGTTCGTTGCAACGGTCAAGATCATTTCGTCCGTCCGCCTCTCCAAGGATTCCAGAAAGGTTAAGCTCAAGATTCCCCCCAACGATGTATTCATCCTTGGCGTCTACACCAACATCGCCAAGCGCATCTACGAGGATCCCTATGTGTTTCAGGACATGAATCGCACGGAACGCACCAAGGAACTCTACAAGAGGATGGATGGCGTCATGGAGGAGACCGTGAAGGGCATGCTTCCCCTAAACCAGATACTGAAGACCTACCTGAACAAGAATCCCACGGAAATGATGAACACACCCACCGAAACCGAGGTGGGAGGTGACGATTCAGACGACGAGGGATTTCCCGGAACCGCAGAGCACCCCATTGACGGAGAGGGTTCTCCCGGTATGGACGAGGGTGAAGGGTCAACTGGCGGAGATGATGAAAACAACGAAGAGGGTATCGCAAATGACATCGGGGCGGGTGAAGAAATGGAAGAAGAAGAGACTAAGACAATTCCCGTATTCAAGGACAAGTTGGGACAACCCAAAAGTGCACCAGAATCCGCCGTTGCAGACGACAACGATGACGACGGGGAAGACTTCATCAACTCGGGTGCAAGTCGTTAAAACGATAAAATTCTATTTGCCGTTATTAGTATATGTTAAGTGATTCATTGAAAAACCCTTTCATTTCGGGACTGCTCGGTGCGGTCATCACAATGCTTTACATCCATCTTGTGGGAAAGATGAACAAGGAACCCGTCAGGAATGCAGACATGATAAAGCCAGCCATCTTGAACGGCATTCTCGTGGGAATGATCGTATTCTTGGGAATATCCCAGAAGGAAGAGATTTACGAGACACCCTATCCGGAACCAGGGGTGCGTATGTAATTAATTAAATATATACAAGCTATTAGTAATAACATGGCCAGCGTAGAGACCTTCAATGAGCTACTGCTTCAGTTCGTTGACGAGCTTGCATTCACTTTTCCAGAGAATACAATCGTGAAGACCTATCGCACCACGGTCTCAAGTCTTATCAAGAAGGACCCCGGAGTCTGCCTCCAAACATTCGTGCAGAATGTCAAGCCCCATGAGGACCTCATCCGCAATCAGGACGAGCGCATCTTCGAGGAGTTCTCCAAAAACTATGGAATCCTGAAGTCCCTCGACTTGGAGACCCTTTGGAAGTCAGAGCTGTCTGAGAAGAGCCGGTCTGCCATCTGGCAGTATGTTCAGGGACTCTATGTGCTTGGAAGCAACTGCGATCCCAAGGAGGTCGAACGATCTAGGAAGACAGACATGGATTTCTCACCCGAGGTTCTTCAGAATGCACTATCCAATTTCAACGTGGATGGTGGCGAACCGCTAGCAGACATGATGAAGAATCTGTCCAACCCCGAGTTCATGGAAAAGATCAATAAAACAGTGGAGGAACAATTTGGTGATGGTAACGGGGGAATAGATGAGAGCAAAATCATGAAAATGATGGCACCTTTGATGGGTAACCTAGGGAAGATGTTTCAAGCACCGGCTCATGGAAAGCTCGATTAATTAAATAGATAATTAGATAAGTGTCGAGATGAAGACCTGTTCGAAGTGTAAATTGGAATTGCCATTCGAACAGTTCAGCAAAGATAAGTCAAAAAAGGATGGGCTTAGAGGCGATTGTAAGGTGTGTAGCAGTGAATATCAAAAGAAATACCATAAAGAAAACAAAGACAAAGTAAAAGAAAATAGAAAGAAATACTACGAAGAGCACAAGGAAGATATAAGTGAACAGCAAAAGAAATACTACGAAGAGCACAAGGAGGATATAAGTGAATATCAAAAGAAATACCGTGAAGAAAACAAAGACAAAGTAAAAGAAAATAAAAAGAAATACTATGAAGAGCACAAGGAGGATATAAGTGAACAGCAAAAGAAATACCGTGAAGAAAACAAGGAGGATATAAGTGAATGGAGAAAGAAATACTACAAAGAAAACAAGGAGAAGATAAGCGAAAGGATAAAGAAATGCCGAGAAGAGCACAAGGATAAAATTAGAGAATGCCAAAAGAAATACCGTGAAGAAAATAAGGAAAAGTTGAGTGAATGGAGAAAGAAATACCGTAAAGAAAATAAGGAGAGTATAAATGAGAAGGCAAATAAATACAATAAAAAAAGAAGGAAGACGGACGAAGGATATAGGATACTCGGATGTCTTCGAAGCCGATTACGCAACGCCCTCAAAGGAACAAATAAATCCGCATCCACCATGGAGTTGGTTGGGTGTTCCATCGAATTTCTGAGGGACTACCTCGATAATACCAAGGTGGAGGGTAAGGACTACTCGGATGCGCATGTCGACCACATTAAACCGTGTGCCTCCTTCGACCTGACAGACCCAGAACAGCAGAGGGAGTGCTTCCACTACACCAACCTCCAATACCTTCCAGCCAAGGAAAACATTTCAAAGGGCACACGATTGGAATATAATATTTAATACTAATAGTAAAGAATGCAAGAGCAACCTTGGTTCAAAAATCCTTTACACCTCGCCGCCCGCAATCGGATTCATGTTTTTTGGCCGCTGGCTAAGCAAGATCCCGTGGAGAGGCTTAACGCGGCCACCCGGTTTATCATCTATGCATTGTGTATATTATATCTGATAAACAGGGACGTCCGTGTGGTGTATCTCGGATTGACGGTCATCTTGGTCATGGCGACGATGTTCATAGTCGGGGGCGTAAAGCTAAAAGAAGGCATGCGCCCGGCGTCTTTCATGGACGAGGGTTCCCTTTACAGTCCTAACAACGACAGGTGCACTCAGCCCACGATTGACAATCCCATGGGTAACGTTTTGATGAATGAATACACCGATAACGCAAAACGTCCGGCAGCCTGCTATTACCCTACGGTGAAGGACAAGGTGAAGAGTCTGTTGAAGCAGAATGTTCCCACAGACCAGGCAGATATCTATTCCAGCCGGAATCAGTCGTTCCGTGCCTTTTACAGCACGCCCTCCACCACCATCCCCAACGATCAGGAGGCATTCGCTAGGGCAGCCTATGGTTCCGTGGTAGACAAGACCTGCCGAAACGATGACGGTTCGTGCTACCCCGATACGGGTTCCATGTTCGGACAGTCGCGCATGCCCGAGGGGGTTCACCTTCGGGGAACTTTCGGAAGTGGCGTCGCTTCCAGTTAAAATATTGAGTGATAGTAATATGAGCAAGGCGCTTAATACTTCTAACCATGTTCTTGACCCAGATGCTCTTCCCAGTGACTGTGCCACGAATTGGGTTCTCGCACCTCCGGAAGTCACCAACCTCAACTACGCAGGTTCCGGCAGGGCAAGCACGCCCATCTATGGAACCGCTCCTTATATGGGCGGAAAGGGTGCACCCGGTAATCTGATCATCGTGGAGGACATGCTGAGACCTCAGTCGACCTCTTATTTTAAGAAGGGTTACCAAGGTCGCCCCTACGACACGCTGTCAAACATGTCGTGCTCGGTTCCTCTTCGGACTCCAGACGCCAACCCCACGAGCACGCGCGCTGACACACAGAATGTGATGTTCTCAAGGAGATATAATTGAATAGATGTATAGAAAAGTCGAAATAAGACTTGTTCGAGGTGTAAATTGAATATACAATTCGAACATTTCTCTAATAAAAATCTCTTTAGATTGTAATATGGACCCTCTGAGTCTGGTGTCTTTACTAGGTATTGCAGTAGCTGGAAGACAACTTGCAAATGGGAGTGATCGTAAGGAAGGTTATGTGAACGAGCCCGTCCCCAACCGTGAAACCATGCCCTTTTTTGGAAGGAACATCAACACGCCTGGGGACAATCTCTCTGCCGTGACGAACAACTTTTCTGGAAATTTCAATCCCAATGAGCCCATGGGTGGGATCAGGAATCCCAAAAAGGAGATTGTGGCTTCCATGGGAGACTCGGCACCCAATGTGCAGTATCCCTTTGGTCAGCCCGTCTACAATCTGTACAACCGTCAGAATGTCAGTAGCCGCATGAACAATCTTTCTTCCGTGGAGAGGAGGTTCGTGGGTCCCGGTCTCGGCGTTCCCGCATCTGTTCCTGCCTATGGTGGCTACCAGCAGGAGTTCAGAATCATGCCCAACAATGTGGGTGCCTACCGCCTGACCACGCTTCCGGGTCGTTCGGGTCCCGCCAAGAACTTCGTGGATGCCGGTCAGAAGCGAATGGTCGTTACCCAAGACAGGGCTCCCAAGACCTACCAGCTTCTCGGGAAGGAGGGTGTGAGGCCCATGGAGAGGGGCAGGGCACAGGGACAGGGTGGTGCTCTCACGGGAGGGGCTGGAAGGGAGAATTACATTAAGACCATGCGCCCCACGGGTCGTTCGGAGATAGGTTATCGGGGTGACGGTCTCAGTTACGGAACTGCCAAGAGGGTGGTGAGTTTCCAGACTTCTCAGGAGAGGCCCACTCGCAATAAGGCGTCCCTTGTTCCTAGGGTAAATGATGTGGCTGCTCCCGGAATCAGTTCCTTTGGTGGCGCCTATGACCTTGTTCGGAAGGGGATCAGCCTTGACCCCACCGACAGAGGAAAGTCGGGTCGGGCTAATCCAGGGGGTCGCATGAACATTCCCACGGGTTCTATTGGTGGCGTGACCGCAAATCGTTCGAGCGCATCAACCGACCGCATGGGAGGTGCAGGCAATCAGAGCATAGGTCAGAACTACGAGGTGACTTGGGCACAGAACAACAACGCTTTCAAGGGGAATGCCAATCCTCTTGCGCAGGACCTCAATGTGGCCAAGAAGCAGCTCAGGGGCAATCCCTTCGCGAGATCCATCAATTGAAGACCTTGCATTCCTTTTCCCAGGGATATGACTCGCAGTATTCTTCGAGGGGATCCTTGGATTTGTTTATCATCTTTTGGTCGTGAAGGCGTGCCATGATTTCCTCATGTTCTTCCCACTCGTGAACATACTTTGTGGGATTTTCTATCATTTTTTTGGTGGGTCTGATGTTTCTAACCCTCTTTTTTAACATGTATACTCTCGTTGGCCTGAACGAGCAGGAGAAGTAATGCATTTTAAAAAAGAAAGTGCTTTTATTTTTAATAATGATGAAGGTGTCTATGGCTGTTTCCCCCATTCAGTATGAAGGCATCAAGGAGATTGAATTGGATTTGGATGTGAGCGTGGAGGGCAAGAGTGTAGATGTATTTGTGGATCGCTACTTTTATGAAATGGCGAGGGAGGACTGCTTGAGTTTCGTTTCAAGGATGTATCCAACCTACACCATCATTGTCAAGCATTCCTAGGTGGCACGAAGGCATCTTCCGTGTGCAGAACCGACTTCGCATACTTGTTCCCCATAATGGAGTGTTCAAACCACCAATCCCTGAAATTTGATTGTGAAAGTCTATAGCCGAAGGTGTTGTCGTTAATTAAATTAAACATTTTTTTAGTGTCCTTCTCGGTGTTGGGATCCATGAAGTTGTCAATAGCAACATAAGTATTTTTAAGCCAAAGAACATGCTCCTTGTTTTTTGGGTCAAAAGCTTCCATAATTAATTCTATTGTTTTTTTATCCTTTAAATTATAGAATAATGAGTTCATTCGGTGATGATGAATTTATCGTAGAAAACCGCAGGGGACAACTTCTCATTGCCAATGGATACGGTTCCATGACAAGTTCAAGGCTGATTACGGCAGATGCTAGGACGGGAATCATCACGGCGGAGGATGTTATTAGTGGGAATCTTTCAAGTTCAAATGTGAGCAGCAACACCTACGATGGCGTGGACGGAATCTTCACGGGAAATGTCGGAATAGGAACAACTGAACCGCAGGCGAACCTTCACGTGGTGGGTACCACTCAACTGGATGGGCTTGCCACCACATCGGATATCGTAGTCACTTCAACCGTGGGAATAGGTACTGCAGTTGCACAGACAGATCTTCATGTCGTGGGTGATGCTCTGATTTCTTCAACCGTGGGAATAGGTACTACCAGTGCACAGGCAGATCTTCATGTCGTGGGAGATGCTCTGATTTCTTCAACCGTGGGAATAGGTACTACAACCGTTCAGTCGGACGCCGACCTTCATATCGTAGGAAATGTCCTCATAGGTGCAGGTACTACGATCCCCCTCGATGGACTTTATGTTTTAGGTAACGCAACGGTGAAAGATACATTTATTACCCAAACCGGTTATATTTCTGATCTTAGAGCCCTTTACAGTGCGGGTATTGGAACCACGCAGCCCGAAACCATGCTGCACGTCGTGGGGGAATCTAATCTCCATGGAAATGTGGAAACCACGAACGTCAACGTCACGGGTTCCGTGGGCGTGGGAACCACCCAATCCACATCAAATCTTCATGTCATAGGAGATTCCAATCTCTATGGAAATGCAGAGACTACGAATATCCACACATCCTATGCTGTGGGAATAGGTACGACCGAACCGCAAGCAAACCTTCACGTGGAGGGCACGGTTCAGGTCTATGGAATTTCAACGATGGCGGATGCCTTGGTCACGGGTACCGTTGGGATAGGAACGGGATTTGCCGACAAGGAACTGCATGTTCTGGGCGAAAGCAATCTCCATGGAAATGTGGACACCACGAACGTCAATGTCACGGGTTCCGTGGGCGTGGGAACCACCCAATCCACATCCAATCTCCATGTCATAGGGACCTCCAATCTACACGGAAATGTGGAAACTACTAATTTACACGTAAACACCGCGGTAGGAATAGGTACCACGGAGCCCCTCTTTTGTCTCCATGTCGAAGGTGGTCCGGGTGATGCATACATCGAGGATAGACTCTATGTAGCCACGCAAACAATTCAGCCTCAACACGCGTTGATGGTTGGTGGCCGGGCATACGTTGAGGAAAAGTTAACCGTGGGCGGTTCCGGCACGATCGCAGAATTGCAATTGGAGCCCGGAGATGGGACTTTCAAACCTTCACAGATAAGATTTAAAGCTCGACCCAACAGTCTATTGGGAGCGGATGACGCACGTTCGGTTGCAGACATTTTTGCGAGTCATAGCTCTTTCAACATGACAAAAACGCAGTACATGTCCTTCCATGTGGCGGAGGCTTCAAACACAACCGACGCTCTTAATCCCGAGAGAATGCGTATAAATTCCACGGGAGTGGGCATAGGTACGACGAACCCGCAGGTTATGCTGGATGTTGCCGGTGATTCCAACATCTGGAGCAACACTCGGACCACGAACCTTCATGTCACGGGGGCGGTGGGCGTGGGAACGACGCAGGCACAGACGGGATACAGTTTAATCGTCACGGACTCGTCAAATACGCCTCTCTTCGCGGTTCCCGATTCCAGCACGGGACTTGCCAGCGGATACACCATTGTCTATGACGGAACCAATTGGAATTACGGTGCATCGGGAGGTGGTGGGGGAGGAAGTTTGCCAACGGGTACGGTGGACGGACAGACACTGGTGTGGGATTCTTCCACTTCGGATGGCATATGGACGAGCAATCTGGTTGTAACTGACTCGGGAAATGTGGGGATAGGAACTACAGAACCCTTGTCCAATCTCCATGTGTATGGGAATGCACTCGTTACGGGTAAAGTGGGAATCGGAACCACTGATACGGAGACTTATGATCTAATCGTGAAGGATGAATATGGAAAAAACCTATTCGCCGTTCCCACCTCAAACGCAAATCTCACGACGGGGATGACGGTGGTCTATGACGAGAATTCTAACGGATGGCAGTATGCGGCGGCGGGTACCTATTCCATGGAGTTTGATTACCTAAACGCCACGGTCAACACTTCTCGCAGTTACGGCACGGGAGATTCGATCATATGGGATTCATTCACGAGCAAGGGAATCTCTTACGCGACCACTGGACCGAGCAGTGGAACAGAGATAACCCTGAAGGCAAGAAAGATCTACAACATAACTTGCACATTTACAAATTCGGAAGTAGACACAGACTACGTTTGGATCTATCACAACATAGATGGTTCCGTTTACGCCACCCAAGTTATTGTTCCGGTGGAAGGTTCCGGAACGACCAACACAACTCCTAATCCCACGATATCATTCATATACGCGGTGGGTTCCACCAGTGTCGATTATTACATCGAGGTGGGTCCTCAGTCGGGGACGGCGACATTTAATCCCATGACCTCTTCAACGAATGGAGGCGGAACGATCACGGGCTCGTGCATGCTGTCAATCACGGAAGTCCTAAGTCAGGCTTCTGTAGAGGGAGTGAGTTCCCAACCCTCCTTCATAAGGGCTGTTGTCGACGTTGACACCACAGCAACAACAGATTATTATAGGTATGACACAGACGACTTTCTCTTCTCCCATGTCACGAAGGAGGGAACTGCCATAACTTATGCTAATAACGGAACGGGGAGCCCTGCCGGTACAGTGTTTACGCTCGGACCCAACAAGACCTATCACATGTCCTTTACCACTACTGATGCTGCGGGAAATACATTTGACATAGTGTATATCAATCACGATATAAATGGGACCACGGTATTGAGTCAGATGATCATGCCCAACTCCGGAGGTGCCTCCAGTAATCAATTCGTCAATCAGGGGTCTGTCCAGTTTGTGTACAAGACCGGCGACACTTCCGAAGATTATGTGGTCAACGTCTTCGATTCTCAGGGACAGGCATATTTCAATCCCAGACAAGGTTACACAGCCTTATCCATCGTGGAATTGGGAACGAATGCCGCGTCCTACCAATTGCCCAACGGCACCTCTACGGGACAGATACTCAAGTGGGATGGTTCGTCTTGGGTTTCCGGAGCGCCATCTGCCAATTACCAAGGGTCATTCCTAAGGGCCACCGTTATCGCCGATGACGACACCGTGACAAGGGACGATGGATACGACATGAGATTCGATAGCTTTACCACCGAGGGGGCGTCTATTTCTTATTCTCAGACGGGAGTTCCCACCACCGCCATCTCTGGACGACAACCTGGCACCATATTCACGCTGGCGGCGAATTCTACCTATCTAATTACATTCTCAACGACCGACCGACCATCCAACGATTTCGACTACACCTACTTCATTCACTGGATAAACAGTGTGGCGGTCGCAAAACAAGTGATCATGCCCGTCTCTGGCTATTCGGGAGATTATGTATCTCAGCCATGCATAACATTCACCTACAAAACGGGGCAGACGTCAGAGGAATATCACATAGAAACTGACAGAATTTCCGGCGGGTCCGGATACTTCAGACCTCGAAATGACGGATACACGCAATTGTCCATCACGGAGGTGGGTTTGAGCGTGTTTGGCGGGGCGGATCGCATTATGGTCGAGTCAGGTACGGCAGACAACCAGACTTTGCTTTGGGATAATTCTACTCTACAATGGAACGCCACTTCCTTGAACGCCGCAGCTGCGTTTGATTTATATGGAACAGAGCGTGTCTATTGGGACGTTAAGTCTTCGCCTTCTGGAGTTGTAAATCTTACAGGTAATGCTACTTATGCAACACAAACAAATAATAACTACCTGTATCTGGTTAGTGGAAGTAATCAAACTGGTAGGATGTATTGGACTGATGGTAATAACTACAAGAACTGGCGGCTGGAAATATGGGTATCATTAAATGTCGGAAACGGACCCGCCGACTATTATTGGTTATGGGGTGAAGGGACTCAAACTAACTCAGGTGGTGAAGGTGATACTGAAGGATTAGTCGTTTCTACTGATGCTTATAATGGAAATACCCATGACCAAGCTAATACTATATCTATATACAACGGATCTGGATATACAACATTAAAAAGCAAATCTTCTATGGGCGTAAACCCTTACACTAATACGTATACTAAATTTGTCTTAATGAGGTATGGAGATGAGATAACATACTACATTGAAGGGCACGAGAGTACCATCGGATATTATCGGGATAAAGTTTCATCAAGTCAAAATCTATCTGGGACTACATATGGTATTGGAGCAAGCACAGGTGGAGAATATCTGATACCTTATATTGGCACATTCAGGCTAACGACACTATAAAAATGAGACTCTCAAACTCACAAAAAAATAGTATCTATCTAAATTATTCAGCAATATTGCTCCATCTCTTTAATTCGTTATTATAATCATTTAAAGAATACTTTGTATAAAATATTAATAAATAGTATATAGAAAGTATGTCGGCTGATTCAAAGTTGTCTACTACTAATCTTAAATTCACGGATACTTCCTCTAATGTCGGAAAATTGTCTTTCGGTTCCGATGTCTTTACAATTGACAAGACCGCCAATTTTTCGTCGGGAATCAATGTGACTGGTGTTTCTGTCAGCTCAGGTTCCGTAACGGTTTCTTCACAGGACACTTTGAAGCTCGCTGGGAGCACGAGCGGTGAACTTACCTTACAGGCGGCGGCTACTACTACCGACTACACCCTAACTATGCCGGCTTCTCAGGGTTCCTCCTCTACGGTTCTATCCAATGACGGGAGTGGGAATCTGAGTTGGGCTGAACCTAATCCTGGACCTCTGATTGATTTATATGGAACAAAGATATTGGACTGGACAGTGCTAACCAGTCCCTCATCATCCAGTCCTTCTTTAAGCGTGCAGGGAAACGCAGGTTACACAACAGCGTTCAACAATTACTACCTTAGTTTGATGAGCGGCACTTATCAAACGGGATATTTAAATTTCGACGCGGGTTCCTCTTATTCCAATTGGAAATTCGAGGTGAAATACAAGATATTGAGCACCAGCACTCCGGCCGACGTTTTATGGTTTTTCGGACAGGGAACACAAACGAATTCCGGAAATGAAGGGGCCCACGGAGGGGTGGCTTTCCAAACGGATTATTACAACAGTGGTACCTGGACTTTACAGTCAAAGATTAATATTTATAATGGTTCTGGATACACAGACCTATACTCCTATACCACCGACGGATACAATGACATTTTTTCAAACTTCGCCACATTCACGATGATTCGCTACGGCAACAAGATATACGTTGAACGAGATTCGTATGTAGGAAACCTAAGATATGAGGTTACTTCGACCCAGTCATTGTCCGGAACTCGTTGGGGTGTGGGCGCGAGGTGCGGTGGGTATTCCATGAATGTCTACATAGGGTCAATGCGCCTTACGGTGCTCAACTAAGGTTAAACAAATTTGAAGAATATACCTTAGATGCTGGACTTTGAGGGAAGCTGCAAGTGGTGCAATGCCCCAATCCAACTGGACAGCGAAAACCCCTTCGTGCTATTCTGTCTGAAATATTACGAAGGAGAGAAATACTTGAGGAGATACCTTAGGAAGAGGAGCAGGAGATGCTACGACGAGGTGTGCCTTAGGTGCAAAAACATCAAGGTGCCAAAGATGAACGACAGGGAGTTGGGAAGGGAAAGGAAAATTCCACCCTTGATGGATACCTATGACTTCTTCTTTGAGTTTATCGAACTCGTCTCGGAGCAGGATACGCTCCACCACCTCTACAAACGATACATGAGAAAGGAAGATTACATGTTCGAACCCTTCTGCGACTACCTCGAATTCAGGGAATTCTTATCGGGAAATGATTGGGAATGGGTCTACGAAGACGACGAGGTTCTTGTCTGGTATGAAATGATGGTGAGAAGCCGTCTAAATTTTCCATTAAGCCAATACAACTGTGTTTGGGACGAAGACGACAATATAATTTCCTTTGTGGCAAGGCAAACTGTATAAAAAAAGAATTTATTTATAGTAGAAGTATCAGCAATGAGTTACATCGGAATTGGATCCACGGACCCCAACCATCCCCTCGAGGTGGCGGGACAGGTGTTCGTTCAGGCGGTAGAAAGTGGTTCAAGTTCGCAAAGTGTTCCATTTGAGGTGTTCAGCGATTACTACGGTCTTCCTCACCTCACAAATTCCAGACAGATGAGAGTGCGCGCAAGACCCTCCAATCTCGCCAGCAACGTGAATGTGGACATGGGTTTGGAAAACACGAGCGGATCCTACTTCTTCATTTCGCAACCCGTAATCGATCAAACGAGTGGCGACAAGGGTTCATTCGTCCTCACACAAGAAAAGAACATTGGAATAGGAACGACAAACCCACAAGATCTGGTTCACATGAAATCGGACTCGGCTACTTTCCTAAGGTTGGAAACTCAGGATTCGAGTGATATTGGTATTTCCATAGTGAAAGATGGAACTACCAAGTGGGAACAGTACATGGCTGGAGGAGACAACAACCTCTACTTGGCCAACGAGTCTGGGGAAGATGTTTTCACGATAGAGCCAGATGGTTCTCTAACCACGACGGGATCTCTAATCACGCCAGGTGGTTCTTTGGACAGTGCAACGGGAGATCTTTCCATAGCGGGATCCATCGATGGAGATGGGTACATCAACATGGGTTCGCAATTTCAGGTAACTGGCGCGGGTTCTTTGACCTGTGGAGCGGGAGCAACCTTCGAGGACGATGTCAAAATGAAAACTAACGCCACGGTGACCGGAGTTCTCTATGCGTGGTCGGCAGTTTTTGAAAACTTCGCACTTCCCACCTCCAACCTCACCCTAGACACATTTATCCCATGCGCAAGAGATACGACCACCCGATTCGGTTATCCCACAACTTCCTCGAGCGAATATGTGGTGGAGATAGCGGGGAATGAAGTATTTAGGGTTCACAACAATCGATGCATAGGTATAAATAATGTTGCTCCCGAAAAGGAGATTGACGTAATTGGAGACATAAAGGCGAGTGATCATATGTATATGACAAACCTTTATGTTGGACAATCTACCGAAAGGGGTTTTACTACGCCAGATTCTGACATAGGGGGAAACATTACGTCATTTGGCGAGGGCAACCTGGGATACGATGGATACATGATAGACAACTCCTTGGGATTTCTCTCCAATATAGACGACAGCACATACGGTCTTTACGACCAAGAAAATGCAAGATGGGACATGGGGTCGTATTTCGACAACGGACAGGCGTTCCTCAACTACGGGGGAGCCACAAAGTTGATCACCCTGTCAACCGGAGTGGAAATAGCTGGAAATATCAGTTTAACTAGCGACGACACTTGGCAAACGACTTTAGAAATTGATAACACAACGGCAACGGGATGGCAAATCAACGTAGGTGGTTCAGGGAACAGTGCCATAGGTGCAGGTGCTTTTGGTATATATTCTGGAGGTGATTCAGATTACAAATTCTTTATACAAAACAATGGAGCTGCCTATATCAATTCTTCTGGTTATTCTACGGGGTCCCTAAACATTAAGAGTCAGGTGAGTGACGGAAGCAGAAGCACTAGCACAATACAATTGTGGACCAACCCCCAATTCGGTAACGGGGACAATGGACAGAGACTGGCATCTTGGATAAATGGCGGTTTCTACGATGGAAGTTGGAACACATACCTCTCAATTTTTACTAGAAATTATACCGAATCAGTCATAGAAACTTTGACTTGCAAGGGTGGTTATTATGTCGGAATTAATAAAACTTCCCCCACCACCAACCTCGATGTGGGTGGAAGCATAGCAGCATCTGGAAACATGACCGCAACGGGAACCGTTCAGGGAGGGTACGTATATTCATCGGGAAACATAACCGCAGCTGGAACCGTTCAGGGAGGGTACATATATTCAACGGGAAGCATTGCCGCAGCTTCGGGGGTTTCGGGAACTGCGGTGACCGCTTCGGGGAACATTACTGCAGGAGGAACCGTTCAGGGAGGGTACATATATTCAACGGGAAGCATTGCCGCAGCTTCGGCGGTTTCGGGGGCTTCGATGTCAGCTTCGGGGAACATTACTGCAGGAGGAACCGTTCAGGGAGGTTCGGTAAATTCAACAGGAAATATTTCTGCATCTTCTTACGTCTATGCGGGATCTTATCTTAAAGCGGGAAGCCGTTTTTACATAGAAACTGTAAATATGGATGTTAAAACTTATTATACAGAAATACCTCATAGCTGGGCATCATATAAGGGTAATTATATTTTGATGGCTTGGAAGGCTGATACGGGAGCTGGCTGGGCCAGTGGTATTTGGGCATGTTCCAAGCAAGGACAATCCGGGGTATCTGGGTACACCCCTGCAATATCATACCAATCAGACGCCAGTGGCAACAATTTGAACGTTTCATGGCCAGCAGACAACAGCAAGATAGTGGTATCATACGGCTCTGATCAAACATACACTATAACTCTCATGGGTCATATTTTCTAGAAATATAAATATTGAGTATTTAAATAATAAAGTATTATTTAGTAAAATGCACATCATCCTTTCGAGCAATGGCACCCCTTTCCATGGTGCGAAAGGAGGATACCCGTCCCAGCTCAAGCATCTCATCAAGATGTTCGTGGAGGAGGGACACTCGGTCACGATGGTCATGTGGTCTATGTGGAGTAAAGCACACAAGGGTTTTGTTCTACAGGGACCTAGTTAACCACAATATTCTATCCGATGAAATAAGGGATCCCCATACACAGGCTCTATTGGACAGACCCGAAGTGAGTTTGGTCCTAAGTCCCTACGACACTTTTCCCACCGAAATCAAGATAGATGAAATAAATCGCATCGTGTCCGAGACAAACGCGAGTCTCATCTTCTTCCTCCAAGACATCTTTCTCCTCGAAAGGGATCCTTCCAAGAAGATAAATTGTCCGAGCTACATTTGGTTTCCCCTTCACTACGATCCCATAGATGAACCCACCAAGGATATTATTTCGAACAAGATAGACCACATCATTTCCCTTTGTCCCTCCACATCCCAACGTCTCCAAGAACAGATGAATAAGGAAAGTTCATTGGTTCCTCACATCATAGGGTTTAATACGCCCCTTGGAAATGAATA
>Ga0181574_10002621_pt1 | contig 16235 bp, 16 predicted proteins | sample 101ome_24_FD_145600 | JGI IMG/M metagenome (GOLD analysis project Ga0181574, IMG submission 145600) | Coastal salt marsh microbial communities from the Groves Creek Marsh, Skidaway Island, Georgia - 101410AT metaG (spades assembly) | ecosystem: Environmental > Aquatic > Marine > Intertidal zone... | reverse complement strand
AGATCGCCGCATCCAGCCCCAGTGCAAGACAAAGCGTCTCATTCGGACGTTCAGCCCGCAGCTCTTCGAGCGACAGCACGGAATAGGAGGGCCCGACACGCGTCCACTCACGGGTGTCGAGCACAAATCTGGAATCCCCTGACAGGGCAATCTCCAGCATGGCCAGGCGATGATGCGGCGGTGCCTGAGGGGTCGGACGATGTGGTGGATCGCCCACCGGAAGCCAAATTACTTCGGCCGCATCCAGCGCGTCGCACACAGCAGTCACGGTCTGAATATGGCCCTGATGCACAGGGTCAAACGTCCCGCCAAAAACGATGACGGGTCGGCTACCGGATTCAGGCAAACTGCAAACCCATGGATTTACGCTCGCGTGGTCCCATCACCGTAAACAACGAATTTCTGGATGGTTAATCCCTCCAGACCCACCGGACCACGCACGTGCAGGCGATCCGTGCTGATACCGATCTCGGCTCCCAGCCCGTACTCAAAGCCGTCCGCAAACTGAGTAGAGGCATTGACCATCACGGAACTCGAATCCACCTCGCGCACGAACCGCTGGCTTTTTTGCAAATTATTGGTAACGATCGCGTCGGTGTGGCCTGACCCGTAGCGGGCGATATGCGCCATGGCGTCCTCCAAATTATCAACCGTCCGAATCGCGAGGATGGGCGCCAGATATTCGGTGGACCAATCTTCCTCGGTGGCAGGGATCCCGTCCTTAAGCCACTGCAACGTTCTGTCGCAGCCGCGAAGCTCGACCCCGGCCTCCCGGTATCGCGGGGCCAGCCGCTCGAGTACGGAAGGCGCCACCGCCTCATCGAGCAGTAGCGTCTCCATTGCACCGCAGACCCCATAACGACGGCACTTCGCGTTAAAGGCGACCTCTACGGCTTTATCCATATCGGCATCGCGGTCGATGAAAACATGGCAGTTCCCATCCAGATGCTTGATGACAGGCACTTTCGATTCAGCGCTGACTTTTTCGATCAAGCCTTTGCCGCCGCGAGGCACGATCACATCAATGTACTGCGGACTGTCCAGCATTGCGGAAACCGCCTCTCGATCCGTCGTCTGCAAGACCTGCACAATGCCACCAGGCAGACCCACGTCCAAAAGACCTTGCGTCAGGCACTCACCAATCAGCCGATTGGAATGCAGCGCTTCTGAGCCACCGCGCAGAATGGCCGCGTTTCCTGACTTCAGACATAGCCCCGCCGCGTCCGCCGTAACGTTCGGCCGGGATTCATAGATGATGCCAATCACGCCAAGAGGGACGCGCATGCGTCCGACCGTAATCCCGGATGGTCGAGCCGTCATACCGCTAATCTCTCCAACCGGGTCCGGCAAGGCCGCAATCTGACGCAGGCCTTCTGCCATCGCACTGACCCGAGCCTCGGTTAATTCAAGTCGGTCCAGCAAAGCGCCAGACAGGTTTGCGGTGCGCGCAGCCTTTAGGTCCTGTCCGTTTGCCTCAAGAATGTCCTTCGAGCAGGCGTCGATGCGCTTTGCCATCGCCCACAGCGCGTCATTCTTTTCGCCGGTACTGGCCCTGGCTATGGCCTTCGCCGCGGCCCGGGCCTGCTGGCCGGCATCCGCCATCCAGGTTTGGATAGCGGTTGATAAAGAAGGCACTTTATTCATGTTTTCAGTAATTTAAAGCCGTTTTACGCTGTATTACCTTTATACCACAAAGCAGCAAAATCGCTCGCTCGATTTCGGCCCAGACTCCTCCGGGCGCCGTGGCCTGCCCCTTAATCACCCGATCATTGAAGGCCAGTTGCTGCAACAGCTCCCCCAAACGGGCGGTGTTCAGTCGGGCCAGTGCCGATCCCACGCATCGCTCTCGGCTTCGCCAGATCCGGAACCGTTCAAACACTTTCCGCCGATCTGAGCCACTTGATAAGTCTTTGGCGATCTCGTTTAGCACGCGCACTTCGCGCGCCAGGGCCCAATTGATCAGTATTGGTTCGGTGCCTTCTCGCTTTAGGCCCTGCAACATCCGAAGTGCGGATGCTGCTTGGCCATTCATGGCCACATCAACCAGCGCGAATACAGAAAATCTGGCCTGGTCTACTGCGAGGGAATCAAGCATCGCCTCATCCAGCGTGTGCTGACCGAGCAAAAGCGGCAGCTTGCTGATCTCCTGCGCAGCGAACAATAGATTACCCTCCGAGTAATACGCCAGACGATCAATCGCTCCAGGCGTGGCTTTTACCCCTTGAGCCGCCAGCCGCCCCTTGATCCAGGCGGGAAGCTGCTGCGGAGTTACCGCGCGCGCCTCTATCGAGGTACTGACTGACTCGACTGTCTTAAACCACTTGGCTGACTGGATGCTTTTGTCCGTGCGACCCATAATCAGCGACAGGTGCACGCTCTCATCTGCCTCTTCAAAAAAGTCCACCAACGCTCGCGCGCCCGACTCTCCGGGTTTACCGGTGGGCAGACGAATCTCTAAAAGCCGGCGAGTGGCAAATAATGAAAGCGCCTGGCCCATGGTACCGATCTGCTCCCAATCAAGATCGACGCCGGCCGTAAACCGCAATATCTCATCGATGCCCCGCGCTCGGGCCGCCTCGCGCACCGCATCGGCACTCTCCTCGATCAGTAACGGCTCGGCACCAAAGATCAGGTAGGCGCGGTCAAGCCCCTTCTGCAAACGGTTCGACAGCGCGTCAGGCGCTAGGCGCAAAAGGGGACACCTCGCGGCAACGGCCTAGACAACGCGGCCGTACATCGCATCGCCCGTCGGCGCATGAAACGCGATCCCATCGAGCCGACGCAGAATCCGCCGGGTCACCTCAGAGCGCATCGACTCTTTAAGTGCCTCCTCCTCTTGCTTTTTCTGCAAAAGGTCCACGCTCGAATAGGTCAGCTCGCGGGAAAAACTGAGCGGCGTATTGCCCACCAGTACTTTGCCGGTCGGATCAACTACGCGATAGAGCACTTTGTACTGGAGGATATAGCCGGTCGCGGTGCCGTTGCTGTCTACAGATTTTACGGTTCGCACATAGTCAACCGTTGCAAGATCAATAATGACCGAGGCCGATCCAGCGTCTTTGACCGGATTAACGCCGCTCTCCCGCAGCAGGGAGCGAAGATCAGTGACAAGCTGGTTGTCCTGTCCGGTCACCCAAGGCGCGGCCATAATCGGCGGCAGATTGACCTGACCGCGCAAATGAAAACCGCAGCCGGTCAACACCGCCAGCAAGAAAACAGCGATCGAGGTTTGGAGACGCTTCATTGGGTTGGTTTCGGATCCACGCGGAGACCGCTCATTATAGCGAGCGACACACCAAGCCGAATCAACTAGGCAGGCGGAATCAGCACTAACTTCCCGGCGTAGTGCTTTGACATAAAGTCCTCCTGTGCGGTCGCGATCTCATGCAGCGGATACGTTTTAGACACCAGCGGTCGGATCGCACCCCGCTGGATCAATGACACCAGCTCTGAAAAAACGTCTCGGGACTGATGGGTGCAGCCGTAGAGCGTGAGGTCTTTCAAATAAAGCGTTCTCAGATCAATTTCGGCCATCGGGCCGGCGATAGCGCCCGCTGTTGCCAGGCGACCGCCGGGACACAGCATATCGAGCCATCGGCCAAAACCGGCGCCTCCGACGACATCAATGACTACGCTAACGCTATTCGGGGCATATGACCCATCACGATCGATCAGATCGTCAGCACCGGCGGCGATAACAGCCTGGGCCTTGGCTGGTGAGGTGACGGCCCACACGCGGGCCCCGAAATGCTTGGCAAGCTGAACCGCTGCCAAACCCACACCGCCCGATGCACCCGTCACCAGAACCCGATCATCAGAATGGACGCCGGCTCGGCGCAAGAGACCCAGCGCAGTCCCATAGGCACAAGGCATAGCGCCAATCTCTACGTCGGATAAAGGCGACGCGCTGACGTCGAATAATTGATCAGTTGGCACACAGCAAAACTCGGCGAAGGCCCCGTCACGCTCGGACCCCAGGCACTCGAAGTAAAGCGGATTTTCAGGCGAGGGCATGGGTTGATTGATCGCACAGGTGACTCGCTGACCGACGCGCACGGTCGATGAAGGGGTGCCCACCGCAACCACGTCTCCGCATAAGTCACCGCCCTGAATACGTGGAAACGAAAGCGCTCCGCCCCAACCACCGCTCTGCACAGACGCACCGGCGACCTCATTGGTCGAAGAGGTAATGTCCTTGGCATACCAACCCAGCCGGGTATTGATGTCCGTGTTGTTGATACCGGCTGCCCGCACGCGTACAAGCGTCTCGTCCACGCGCGGCTGCGGCACGGGAATATCATCACGCACCACCAACTGATCAAGGCCGCCATGGCCCAGCAGCTGCACGCCGACCATGGTTCTGGCCATAACGTCGGCTTACACCACCACGTTTACGAGTTTGCCGGGAATCACGATCACTTTGCGAACGGTCGCATCCCCAACGTGGCGAGCCACTTTTTCGTCCGCCAGCACCGCCTGACGCACCTGCGCCTCATCAGCATCACTCGGGACGTCTACGTGGCCACGCAACTTGCCATTCACCTGCACCACCAGCGTCTGGGTAGCGGTGATCAGGGCGGTCTCGTCAACGGTGGGCCAGGGGGCGTCCAACAGAGCGCCCTCAAAAGCGAGCTCGCGCCAGAGCACATGACAAAGATGGGGCGTAATGGGCGCGAGGATTCGAATCAGCATCCCCGTGACCTCTCGCATCGTCGCTATCCGACCGGCATCACTGCCGGGATCAAAGCGGTCCAGCGCATTGAAGCTTTCCATACACGCCGCCACGACCGTATTGAACTGCTGACGATCCATATCGCGATTAATCTTCTGAAGCGCGCTGTGAAAGACCCGCCGTAACGCCTGACTCTCTTCGTCCACTTCGACCGGAGCCGTGTCGTTCCTCGATAACACCTGTCGATGCGTCTGGATCAGTGACCATACGCGTCGCAAGAAGCGCTGCGAGCCGGCCACTGCGTCGTCGTTCCACTCCAGCGCCTGATCAGGCGGAGAGGCAAACATAGTGAAAAGACGCACCGTATCGGCACCGTAGCGATCCACCAGACTCTGTGGATCCACCCCATTGTTTTTGGACTTGGACATCGTGGTCCAGCCGGTCGCTGTCAATTGCGCGCCATCAGACAGCCGCCGGGCGCCGATGGTTTTTCCTTTTGCGTCTTTTTCCGTCTCGACCTCGTCGGGCTTTACCCACACCCGGCCATGTTCCGGGCTGTCGTGGTAGTAGGCCTCGGCCAGCACCATGCCCTGACACAGCAGCTGGGTTGCCGGCTCATCGCTGCTCACAAGGCCAGCGTCGCGCATAAGCTTGTGCCAAAAGCGAAAGTACATCAGATGCAATACGGCGTGCTCGATTCCACCGATGTAGTGATCCACCGGAAGCCAGTAGTTGGCACGCTCGTCTAACATCGCCTCAGCACCAGGCGTGCAATAGCGCGCGTAATACCAGCTCGATTCGACAAAGGTATCAAAGGTGTCGGTTTCGCGCTCCGCGGCACCCTGACACGTGGGGCATGTGGTCTTGCGCCATTCGGAATCCGCCTTGATGGGTGACTGCACGCCCATGAAGGTCACGTCCTCAGGCAGCAACACGGGCAGATCCGCATCCGGAACGGGCACGGTTCCGCAACGCTCGCAATAGATGACCGGCACCGGGCAGCCCCAGTAGCGCTGGCGGGATACACCCCAGTCTCGAAGTCGGTAATTCACTTTGCGCTCACCGAGCCCGCGTTTCTCGATGTCGTTCGCAATCTGATCGAAGGCGGTCTTGAAGTCCAACCCGCTGAACGGGCCCGAGTTCACCGTGACCGCGTCGTCTTTTGCCGGCCAGGCCGCCTGCCTGACATCGATCGATGCGCCGTCGGCTGGCGCGACCACCTGAATAATTGGCAGGCCGTAGCGAGTGGCAAACGCATGATCGCGCTCGTCATGAGCAGGCACGGCCATAATGGCCCCGGTTCCGTAACCCATGAGCACAAAATTGGCCACCCAGACCGGAATCCGTTCACCGCTTAACGGATTGATCGCGTCAATCCCGAGCGGCACTCCTTTTTTCTCTGCAGCCTCAAGCTCGATCTCGCTGACCCCGCCGCTGGCGCACTCCTTGAGAAATTCATTGATCTCGGGATTTTTCTCTCCGGCCGCGACGGCAAGCGGATGATCCGCGGCGACCGCCATGAACGTCGCTCCAAAAATCGTATCCGGACGCGTGGTAAACACCCGTAGCGGATCACCACCATCAGCCAGAGCAAAATCAACTTCGATGCCCGTCGAACGGCCAATCCAGTTGCGCTGCATCGTCTTAACCGAATCGGGCCAGCCCGGCATACGGTCCAGTTCCTCCAGCAGCTCATCGGCATAAGCCGTGATGCGAATAAACCATTGGGGAATCTCACGCTTTTCTACGACGGCCCCTGAGCGCCAGCCTTTGCCATCGATTACCTGCTCGTTGGCAAGGACCGTTTGATCCACTGGATCCCAGTTCACCACGGCGTTCTTCTTGTAGGCCAGACCTTTCTCAACCAGTCGGGTAAAGAACCACTGCTCCCACCGGTAGTAGTCCGGCCGGCACGTGGTCACTTCTCGGGACCAGTCATAGGCAAAGCCCATTCGGCGCAACTGGCCGCGCATATGGTCAATGTTCTGGTAGGTCCACTGCGCCGGCGGGACGGCTCGCTGAATGGCCGCGTTCTCAGCCGGCAGACCGAACGCGTCCCAACCCATAGGCTGCAACACGTTCTTGCCGAGCATCCGTTGGTATCGGCTGATCACATCGCCGATGGTGTAGTTGCGAACATGGCCCATGTGCAGCTGACCGGACGGGTAGGGCAACATGGACAGGCAGTAGTATTTTTCGCGCGAGGGGTCTTCGTGAACCTCAAAACTTTTTTGCTCATCCCACCATGCCTGAACGGCCGACTCCAGATCCTGAGGTTGGTAATGAACGTCCATACGGTTTCCGGTTAGGACGCCTCACCAAATGGGCGCCTCAGAGGGTTAGTGGCGTGATGAATGATCGTCCGAGGACGAAGGAGCAGGCCAGTCACAAAAGGGGAACGGCCGCTCATCCGAATTGAAGGTGACATACTGCAAAGCCGAATAAATAAAGGTATTCAGATCGGCTGTGAAATCTTTAAGTCGGTGGGCATCTTCACCCTTGACGAGACGATAGACGAACTGGAACAGCATGCCGATTCCCACGAGCAGTGCCACCAGCTCGAACACCACAAACAAATACACGAGCATCAGGAGCAACCGGACCCAAACCTGTCCGTCCCTAAGGCGATCTTGTCGGTCAGTGCTCATGAGATAGATTCCGTCAACTACGCGGTGAAAAAGCGCTCAGCGGGCGGGAATTTTACACCAACGCAAACGCCAACAGCCTTGAAAACCCACAGTCTGAGCCGGGTCCATACGACCGAACCGCGCTCTACGTGCTTACGGGCAAAGGCTCATCGCAGCGCCAGCAGATGTCGAAGGTGGTGGGATTGGGCTCACCACACCCGGCACACAGTTTCTCCTCATCGACCCGGGACTCAAAGTCGGCGATCAGCCGCCGCGCGAGTGCGGTCTGTTGCTCGCGATCGATCCATACCTCAGGCCATGTGGATGTCGCGGCGAGTTCGCCCAATCCACCGCTGCTGTACTCGTTCAGAACGCGAGACCGGATACCGGCCGAGGCAAGCATCTGCTGAACTAAGTGTGCCTGTGCCAGACTGGCGGCGATATAGACTCGCAGCACGTCGGTATTAGACGTACAGATGCCCGCGCGAGAAAGGCAACTCGTTGTTTCGCTCTCGAGTAAACAAAACCTGAAAAAGCTGCAGCCCCCCGGCCAAAAACGCCGCTTGTGAGCCTGCCAAGTACAGCCGCCAGGCCCGAGCAAACTCTTCATCAAATTGCGTGACGACGGTCTCGTAGTGTTCGTCAAAACGCTTTAGCCACTCATCCAGCGTCAGGGCGTAGTGCAGCCGCAGGTTTTCCACATCGAGCACCGAAAAGTGATGCGGCTCAAAGATATCCATCATTTCACGCAAGGTCGGGGGATAAGCGCCCGGGAAGATACGCTTCTCGATCCAGGCATTCATCAGGCGCGGCCGATTGCGGCCGATCGAATGCACCAATGCACGTCCGTTAGCGGTCAGACATCGATCCACCACGTTGCCCAATTCAGGATAGTTATCCGCGCCCACGTGCTCCAACATGCCAACCGAGACAAAGACGTCGTACTCGCCAGACATGTTTCGATAATCGTCAAGCACATAGGTGACGCGATCGTCATAGCCTTCAGCCTTGGCACGATCTGAGGCATAGCGCACCTGTTCTTTGGACACGTTCCACGACAGTACCGATGCGCCATAGTAAAGCGCCATGTGTCGGGCCAGCCCGCCCCAGCCGCAACCGGCTTCTGCAACGCGATCACCTGGCTGAAGCTGAAGCTTTCTGCAGATGTGGTCCATCTTTGCCTGCTGCGCCGCCTCCAGGGTCATATCGGCCTCGGGAAAATACGCACAGGTGTACTGCATCTCTGCATCCAGCCAGAGCCGGTAAAAATCGTTGCCGATATCGTAGTGGTGATGAATATTCTGTCGAGAGCCCGTCTGGGTGTTGGCCCGCGGCTTGCGCTGCTGCATTTGCTTCACCAGTTTGGCGACGCCCTCTGGCTGAGGCACACTAAACGCGGCAACCAAAAAATCCACCAGATCGCCGTCTACGGTGATCTCTCCACGCGAGAAGGCCTCACCAAATCCAGTATCGCCCTGGCGCAACAACTGAATCAGGGCATTGCGTGTATGGATATGAGCAGTCGCGATGGCCTCTCCCGAGGGCGGATGAATTGCAAAGCCGTCCCAGAGAACCACTGAAAAAGATGGGGGACCCATCGCCTCCAGCACCCGGCGCAACAAAAATCTCTCCAGTGCCCGAGAGGGCACGCTCGACACGAGCGGCCCGTCGGAATCCTTCAGCGTTTTGGATTGTTCGGAAACAGGTTTAGGGCTCGCCATAACCCAGTCGTCCCCCATCAGGACATTCAGTCGTCTTATTACTAAAGACGGAATAATACCGAGGCATCGCCAAGGGCCAAGAAAAGCGCGGCGGCTTTTCCTTTTCGTTTCTTTTCGTTCCTTTCACCCTATTCCCTATTCTATGTAGGGTCTTGCGCTTGCCGAGGCCAGGCATTCAACACCGCGTGCACGAGCGTGGCGAGCGGAATCGCAAAGAACACGCCCAGCACGCCCCATAACCCACCGAAGATCAATACGGCAACAATAATGGCCACCGGGTGCAAATTGTTCACTTCGGAAAACAACATGGGCACAACGAGATTGCCGTCCAACGCCTGAATAAAAAGATAGGCGGAGACCAGCACAAAGAATTCACTGGTAAATCCCCACTGAAACCAGGCGACGAGAACAACCGGTATCGTGACCACCGCGGCGCCGACATACGGTATTAATACGGATACACCGACCAACACTGCGAGCAGCATGCTGTATTGCAGACCCAAAAAAGTAAACGTCGCTACGCAAGCGAACCAGACGATCACGATCTCCCAGAACTTGCCCCGAACATAGTTACCGATCTGCCGATCCACTTCGGACCACACCTGGCTCACGAGTTGATGATCGCGCGGGGCGAAGCGACTGACCCACGTGACGAGCCGTTCTTTATCTTTCATGAGAAAGAAGATCAGTATCGGAACGAGAATGAGATAGATCATCACCGCGATGAGACCGAGCACCGACGCCAGTGAGAGGGAGAGCACCTGCTGACCCAGCACGGTCACCTCCGAGCGGATCATTCGCATAACGTCACTGATCTGCTCAGACGAAATGATCTCCGGATAGCTCTGCGGCAGTTTAAAGAGCAGCTCCTGACCCGCGTTCAGCATGGTGGGAATCTGCTGTACGAACTGCGTGGTCTGCTGTGAAAGCAGCGGCATCAGGCCGAACAGGATCATCGTCACAAAGAGCAGAAACGCGAGATATACAAAAAGCACCGCAAGCAGCCGACCGATACCCCAGCGTTCCAGCAGCGCTACCAGCCCTTCCAGCAAATAGGCAATGACCACGGCGGCCAGAAGCGGGGCCAACATATGGCCCATGAATACCAGGACGGCAAAAAGCCCCAGCAGAAAAACCGTCAGATAGACGACTTGGGGATTATTGAACTGAAACTTGAACCACTCGGTGATCGCTTTCATGGTGGCATCGCTCGCGCGGCGTAGGCCGCGCTTCGCTAAAGGGAACTAAGAAGTCTACCCTGTCAGAATTTCAAAATCGTGGGTAATTTCTGCAACCGACTCCAGCATTCGTGAGGCAGAGCAGTATTTTTCGGCCGATAAATTGATCGCGCGCTCCACGCGTTTGGGGTCGATATCGGCAGCCGTGACCACAAAATGCAGATGAATCTTGGTGAAGACCTGTGGAATATCCTCTGCTCGCTCGGCGTCGATCTCAATGCGAATGTCTGAGAACACCTGGCGAGATTTTCTCAGAATCAGGATCACATCGATCATCGTGCAGCCGCCAAGACTGAGCAACATCATTTCCATGGGTCGTGCGCCCAGGTTCTGCCCTCCCACATCGGGCGAGCGATCCATGATGACCGAATGCCCGCTTTGCGTGCGGCCCTCAATCGAGTCGTCGTCTTTCAAACGAAGCGTCGCCTGCATAGTCAGTCCTTAAGGTTTCAGGCGAACAGCGTCGCCAGATGAGCGCCCGGATCGGTCTGGCGCATAAAGGCCTCTCCCACCAAAAAGGCATTGATGTCCGCGGCCCGCATTCGTGCGACGTCCTCGCGGGTATGAATACCGCTCTCGGTCACCAGCAGCGTACCCCGGGGCACCGCGGTCGATAGCGTCAGCGTGGTCTCCAGCGAGGTATCAAAGGTTCGAAGATCACGGTTATTGATGCCAATCATCGCGGGCTTAAGCCCCAACGCCGTATCGAGCTCGGCACGATCATGCACCTCAATCAATACATCCATCGCGAGATCCGCTGCTGCCGAGGCAAGCTCTGCCATCTGGATCGAATCCAGCGCGGCAACGATCAACAGGATGCAGTCGGCGCCGATGGCGCGAGCCTCAACCACCTGCCAGGGATCGATCATGAAATCTTTACGGATCACCGGCAGCGCGCAAGCCGCGCGGGCGGCCATTAAATCGTCTTCGTGCCCCTGAAAAAAATCATGATCGGTCAGCACCGAAAGACACGACGCCCCGCCCGCCTCGTAACTCCGTGCAATGTCGACGGGGTCAAAATCGGGACGAATCAAACCCTTGCTCGGTGAAGCCTTTTTTATCTCCGCAATGACACCAGCGCGCCCAAATGCGATGCTTTTTTTCAGGGCATCAACAAAGCCACGGGGCGGACTTTGCTCAGCCGCGCGGGCATAAAGATCGCCCATAGCGGTTGCGCCCTGACGGGCGGCAACCTCTCTCGCTTGCGGACAAGAATTTTCTCCAGGATGTCGGCTTTTCTGTTCAAAAGTTCAAAATTAAGTCGCTTTTCAAGACACCATCAACGCTGCTATCCGATCGATCGTCCAGAACGCGCCGACTGCCCCAACAAGATAACCCGGCGCGTACTGGAGCCACATCGGGATTGTTAGCGAACGCATCGTCCACCACAAGCCCAATATCACCGCAACAAAGGCGACCTGACCGATCTCGACTCCCACGTTAATGCGTAGATTGTTTTAGAAAATTATCTAGAAGCTTATGGCCATACTGCGTCAGGATGGATTCAGGATGAAACTGCACGCCGACAACTGGATCCTCACGATGCGCGATCGCCATGATCTGCCCATCATCCGCGCGCGCCGTCACCTCAAAACAATCCGGCATTGAGGATTCCTCGACCACCAGCGAGTGATAGCGTGTGGCCTGAAAAGGCGTGGGCAAATCGTTGAAAATGCTCTGGCCGTCATGCTCGATCATCGATGTCTTGCCATGCATCAATTCAGGCGCACGCACGATGATGCCGCCGTAAGCCTGGGCAATGCTCTGGTGCCCGAGACACACACCCAGGATGGGGATCTTCGCGCCGTACTCGCGCACGAGCTCCAGCGAGATGCCGGCGTCGTTGGGCGTACACGGCCCGGGCGAGATGACGATGTGCGAAGGCGCCAGCGCGTCGATATCGTTAAGGGTCAGCTGATCGTTGCGGTACACGGCCACCCGCTCGCCCAGCTCGCCAAAGTACTGCACGAGGTTGTAGGTGAACGAATCGTAGTTGTCGATCATCAAAAGCATGGGAGGACCCGGCCTAAAAAAGCGCGCCTACTCTAGCAAATATAGGTATGGTTGATTCAATAACGGGCGAGCCGTGCGCTGCTGTAGCTCTTATTGAGAGTCTGAAAAAAGAAGGGCGCCCCGAGGGGCGCCTTTTGATTCGCCACTACTATTTTTTAAAGCAGATCTTTGGTGGTTGGCTTGGTGTACCACCCTGTCCCTGTCCCGGTTCTCCCTCCACACTGTCCTTACCTGACCAATCAAGACCATTCGAGTATTGGTACGAAGGATAGCCCTTATTATTAGGTGTGTTACTAACTTGGTAATCGTGTGCTGTAGTGAGAGCATTGCGGAGCATCGGCGCCGCCGCCCGGGGTAACGTACTGACGGTCAATAATTACCTGACCGTCGGGGCAGGAGGTTTCTCCCCATCGGTGTATTCCCCCCCCGGGGGGGTGCTCGACAAATGCCTTGAAGACGCCCCTTTTGGAACCACGGTGCCGGTTCTATGGCTCCGGAACTTCGCACTTCGAGATAGTCGCATCGGAACTCAATATTCTGAAAATGAAGTTGCCGCCTAACGGGTTGTACCACCAGCCTATCTCTCCACCGGGCGATTCAAATTGGTCCTTTCGAACGATCCTATCGCTCCCCGGTTTTAGCCTAGAATGCTCGGAATAATAGTTAAAAAAGAGGTGGCGCCCCTCACCGGACCAAAGTTAGTCCAGCGAAGGGCGACACCCGAGTCGCGTGATTGATCTAGACCGTCAGATCAGTAGCGTTTCGCCTTAGAACTTCACGCAGTCGGAAGGCGTCGGATCCCAGTTGGGATCCATGAGGTTTCGCCTAAGGGCTGGGAGCACCATATGCCGCGCGCAATCCCCGACCGTGTAGCGACCACCGTCACCCGCAGGACCGGCGCCTTTACCGATACCCGGGCCTTGGTCAGCACCGCCGAGGCCGATACCCGGGCCTTGGTCAGCATCGCCGAGGCCGATACCCGGACCTTGGTCAGCACCGCCTAGACCGATACCCGGACCGCCACCGGCGTCACCTGCAGGAGCACCAACACCAGCCGGAGCGTCAGGCGTATCCGGCGTATCCGGGGTATCCGGGGTATCCGGGGTATCCGGGGTGTCCGGAGTATCCGGGGTATCCGGAAGTTTGCCCGCAGCATTACCGACTGGTTTATCGTTACCCGAGTTTCCCTGCGTGCCACTCTCACCACTGCTTTGCGCAGAGTTACCACGTCCGTCTCCTTCGGCGTTTTGGCTGCCTTTGCCTTTTCCATTGTTTTCACCATCGCTTCCCGCCTCGACCATCATCGGACTTAGCGCAAACATCACCGCAATTAATGCTGCGGTCAGCGACAACCCCTTCGAGAGTTTTAGTGTGTTCATATTGAATCTCCTGAGACTGCGTTGATTCGCGACTAGAAAACCAAACCCAATGTTGATCTCTTTAAATATCTCTCAATGACGAAGGGGATTGCTCAGATAAGGACCATCAAAAAATCTGGATGGACGCGCGGCCGAGATCGCATTCGTCAATAGCAGTTCATGAGCCTTATTTGAAAGGAACACCGAGCTCATGTCTGTACGGCAGCGCACATCGCTCACTCGGCCAGCCGGTGTACTGTCGACCAGGCGGGTTATTGAAGTGCCGATTGGGGTGGCTGATTAGAAGCTCGCGCGAAATGATTACTGCCCCCATCCGCCGAACCGCATTAGTTACCTAACTAAACAAATATAAGAAGAGGGGTCGGGAAAGTCGCCGCTTCTAGGGAGATGGATGCAGTGAACTACGGTAAATTAAGAGTTGTCATGTTAATCGCGTCTGTCGCTTTAGGATGTGAAAAAGCCGAGACCCTCAGCGGGATCGAGCCTGTGTACAATCCGACGACCGGTCAGATTCTGAACATTCAGGGAGATGAGGCGAGCGTCAACGGACTGAACGATCTTGCCTGTGTCCCGATGATAGGAATGAACGCCAGCGTTGCGGCGGGCGATCCCGAGATCACCGGCGGCTCTATCTGTTTCCATTCTCATGCCGACGCGGTCAGATAACTCTCCTTAAGAAGCCGCTATGACATCGAAATTTAAATCAGCTCCACGGAGGGGATGGCTTATCAGTGGCGTGATCATGCTCGCCGCCGGAGGCCTAGCGAGTTGTGAAAAAGATCTCGAAACAGGGGCACGCTCGCGCACCGAGAGCGGCGCGAAGCCTGCCTCGCCTTTAAGTCAACACTCATTTTCTCAGTGTTTTACAAGTTACGTGTATCTCTACGCTGACCTGAAAAACGCCTATCAGCAAAAAGGCGCGGGGCGCTCCATTGCTAGCTGGGGCTATGATCACTATCAACAACACGGCATTACCGAGGGACGAAACCTTCCAGACGGCTGCAATGAGTTCGCAAGAGGTGGTGGTGAGGGACGCATCGGATCCGTCGCTCCTTCGAACCTCCCTGCGAGTTCATTGGGTAACGTGGCAGCCTCAAGCGCCCAGCCGGCCGCGCCTCGACCGTCCGCCCTGGACTATCGATTGGTTCATCAGTTAAACGCCAGTTTTACCGGTGGGACAGCCGTGCGCTGGAAATCGCGAAATATAACGCTTCAGAACTTCGAACCCACCAATATCCGTGATGGGGTCAAACCCTGGGTGAATTTTAAGTTCAATCTTGGAAAGGGCGGGATCGTTTTCAAAGGTGATTCAAACCAATTCCCGGGGACCTGCGGGTGGGCTATCCCCTACTGGTACAAAAATTATGAACTTGCTCGCTGTGATATCACGATCAATATCGCCACCCATACGCTGGGGCGCTGCGGGTCCATTGTGAGCACGATCACGCATGAGGTAGGTCATTGTCTGGGCGTGCTCGCCCACACGACAAACGGAAGTTTGATGGACGCCAAGGCAAACGGGTCATCGGAAATTTCTGAAGATGTTCAGCGGATGCTCAACGCTTTATACGTAACCCCTCTCAATGCGCAGGTCAGCGCGGCCGGTACGGTAAGTGTCGCCAAGGAGCTTATCGATCGCGGAGAGCCCGTTCGCGGCAAAACAATCTTCATCATGCCCGAGGACAAATTACTGAACGAACCTGACCGGAGTCTGGATCCGATCTCGCGCTGATAGCAGACGCGCCTAACCCCGATTTAAACGGGAACAGGCGTGTGATCGAATTCTTCTGAAGCCATAATGCGTTCGACCCCTCCGAGTTCAGCGATGCGCCTTGCCTGATCCGCGAACGCCGTTTGATTGGCGGCATCCGGGTCAACGATCCCTGTCAGGGCCCGGTGGCAGCGAGCCAGATCATCGGCATAAGAGGGATCTTCGGCGAGATCGTTAAGGGTCAGCTGATCGTTGCGGTACACGGCCACCCGCTCACCCAGCTCCCCCAGATACTGCACGAGGTTGTAGGTGAACGAATCGTAGTTGTCGATCATCAAAAGCATGGCAGGGCCCGGCCTAAAAAAGCCGGCTTACTCTAGCAAATATAGGTACGGCCGATTAAGGAATGGGCGAGCCGCGCTGAAGTGCCTCTTATAGACGGCCCGCAAAAAGAAAGGCGCCCCATCGGGCGCCTTCTTAGATGGCTAGACCACGACTAGGAATGCGTGCGCACTCTTCGAAGATGACTGCCGTTACTTACAAGTATAGGATCCCTTGTCCCACTCAGGCTTTGGGGGGCCGTTATTCTTGTCTTCACACGCTGAATTGGCCTCAACCTTCCCGTTTTTGGAACAACTCAGAAGCGTCGTAGTGCAATCGCATTTGGGGAACGGGAGCTTGGTGTTGTCTTTGGCTTTTCCTTGCCAAGACCACTCCGCTGTGAGGCTACCTTTCCCGGTTGTCGTCTGGCCAAAATAGTCGGCACAGTTACCCAAAGGGGTCGGTTCTTCAATACAGGAATTCGAGCTTTCCTCATAGATGAGGCCGGTGGGACAACTGCAATCAGGAGGGCTGCCTGTTGCATTGCTCGGAC
>Ga0181574_10002620_pt1 | contig 16237 bp, 17 predicted proteins | sample 101ome_24_FD_145600 | JGI IMG/M metagenome (GOLD analysis project Ga0181574, IMG submission 145600) | Coastal salt marsh microbial communities from the Groves Creek Marsh, Skidaway Island, Georgia - 101410AT metaG (spades assembly) | ecosystem: Environmental > Aquatic > Marine > Intertidal zone... | reverse complement strand
TGCGTTAACAGCTGTGGGTGTGACGCCGCAAGTTTCGTTGATCGAGGCGCAGTCAGCACTGAGCGGCATGAAACCGGCAACCGAGCGCAAGCTGCGGCGAGCGCTGGAACAAGCAGGGATCGCAACAGTTTTCAATGCCAGAATTTTGCGGGTGTCCGATGCTGCAGTGATCTTAGAGGACGGCAACACGATCCCATCGTCATTCACCTGCGGGTCGGCGGGAGCCAAACCCCACGAGTGGGTAGCGGCGACGGACCTGCCATTGCAGGACGGCTTTATTAAGGTCGATCGAACCTTGGCCTGTGTTGATGATCCTGACGTGTTTGCGTCGGGGGATTGCGCACATCTGACCCACGCCCCCCGCCCGAAGGCTGGCGTTTACGCGGTTCGCGCAGCTCCGGTTCTGTTGCGCAATCTGCGCGCCCGCTTGACCGGCGGTCAGATGCGATCGTTCCGACCTCAGAAAACCTATCTCAAGCTGATCTCATTGGGTGGCAAACGCGCACTGGCCGAGAAAGCGTCGATGACGGCGCAAGGGCATGCCCTTTGGCGCTGGAAAGATCGGATTGACCAGAAGTTCATGGACAAGTTTCGGCTCTTGCCAGCGATGGCATCGGCCCCGTTGCCGGAAAGGGCCTTGGGCGTAGACGAGGTGTTGGGTGACAAGCCCCTTTGCGGTGGATGTGGGGCCAAGGTCGGTCCCGACACGCTGTCTTGCGCGGTGAACGCTTTGCCAATGGTGACGCGCCCGGACGTTTTGACGGACGCAGGCGATGACGCAGCTGTGCTGGATTTCGGCACCAAGCGTCAGGTGATCACCGTAGACCACCTTCGCAGCTTCGACAGCGACCCTTGGCGCATGGCGCGGATCGCAACAGTGCACGCAATGAGTGATGTCTGGGCGATGGGCGCGACCCCCCAATCGGTTCTGGTAAGTCTGACGCTTGAGCGGATGAGTGCCGCTTTACAGGCCAGAACTCTTACCGAAATCATGGATGGGGTTCAGTCGATCGCCGGACAATCCGGAGCGGCCATTGTCGGGGGGCACACGTCCTTGGGGGCGGAAACAACGATTGGTCTGACTGTGACGGGAACTTTGGAAGGGTCACAGCAGGCGATCACCATTGCGGGTGCGAAGCCAGGTGATGCGTTGATCCTGACGCGCCCGCTTGGGTCAGGCACGTTGCTGGCTGGCGAGATGGCAGCGCAGGCCAAGGGGGCAGACATTCTTGCCCTGTTAGACGAACTGCAGCGACCGCAAGACCAGGCTGCACGGATACTGTCCGCTGCCCATGCCATGACCGATGTAACCGGGTTTGGTTTGGGCGGGCATTTGTTGGCTATGTGTAAGGCCTCGGACGTCGGAGCCGAATTGACGCTGTCAAAAATCCCCCTGTTTTCCGGTGCAAAAGAGTTGTGCGACGCTGGGGTGCGGTCGAGTATTTTTAAAGACAACGCTAAAGCGGCCGAAGCGTTTACCGGCTTGTCGGGGGTGACCGGTGATCTGTTGTTTGATCCACAAACTTCGGGTGGGCTTTTGGCGGCGGTCGATGCCGATCACGCTGTAGGTTTGCTGCTGAAATTGAAGTCAGCAGGATATCATGCGGCCATTATTGGTCACTTGACGACACCCCAAGGGGCAACGATCAAATGTCCGTAAGTGCTGCGGTCAGATCAAGAATTTTCGACACCGCCTGATCGCGCAACGTCGGCGGGTTTAGGTCGGACAGAGTGACGACCCCCATTTCCTCACGCGTGCCACGCTGATAGGTTTTCGCATAGCGCGGATCGTAGTGGCGCTGCATCAGCTCGTGGGCAAGTTGGCGATAGGATTTTGCGTCGATCAGCCCGACCCAATCCTCTATCTGCTCTTTAGAATGAAAGCCTGACAGTTTTTGAACCCGCTGCCTGAGCGCATCCGTATCTTCCAGCAAATCCGAATAGCTGCGGGTCAAAAACTCTGACCGTGCGGCAAGTGGCGCGTCAATCGTTATGCGAGATGCTGCGCACATCGCTTGCCACAGGGACGGCGGAATTAGGATATCCCCGATCTTGTTGCTTTCTGCCTCGAGAAACAACGGTTTGGTTGGGTCCAGTTTTGCAATTTGCATCGCAAGATGGCTTTCAAAGCTTTTCTGGCTTGGCTGCCCACCCTTCATAGCACCGAGAAGCGAACCGCGATGGGCCGCCAACCCTTCAAGGTCGATAACCTGGGCGCCTGCTTTTTTTAACTCGCCCAAAATCTCGGTCTTAGCCGTGCCGGTGTTTCCGTCGATCAGAATGATGCGTTGATCAATCGCTTGATTGTAGAGCGCCTGTACCACCAGCCGGCGATAGGATTTATACCCGCCTTGCAGCAGTTCGGCCCGCCATCCGATTTGTGAAAGGATCGACGCGAAGGACCCTGACCGCTGCCCCCCTCGCCAGCAATATATCAACGGCTGCCACGACCCGCCTCGGTCAGAAAGCGGGCCTTCGATGTGGTCTGCCGCGTTTCGGGCCACTAATGCCGCACCGATACGCTTTGCCTTGAACGCGCTTTCTTGCACGTAGATCGTGCCGACGAGTGCGCGTTCTTCGTTTGTCAGCACGGGAAGATTAATTGCCCCCGGCACGTGATCGTCGGCAAACTCATCCGGCGAACGGACGTCGATGATGTCATCATAGCTCCAGCTTGAAAGCTCGGATAATGCGTTTAACTGGCGTGGCATAAGACCCGTCCGAATGTGAAGTTCGACTTCGTATACGCAGACGGTCCAACAATGTCACACAGGATTGGTTTTTTAGAAGAGAGTGAAAGCACGGTAAGATAGCGAGACACTTTGCATTTCCGCTAAAAAGGAAACACTTTTTGCCGTCATTAAATTATCTCTGATTCATACAGGTTTTTTCTGAACGAAGCAGCGTATATACACAAACTTGAATTCTTTCAAAATCCAAGATTTGATAGAATGGAAAGGCTTAACGTAAGGAGCAGTAATGCGCGGAATCGTTTTCACCGAATTTATGTCGATGGTTTCCGATGTAATGTCAGAAGACATGGTGGATGACATCATTGAGGACTGCGACCTTCCAAACGGAGGGGCCTACACGCAGGTCGGAACGTACCCGCACGAAGAAATTCTGGCACTGGTCACCGCCTTGTCTCAGCGAAGCGGTATCTCAGTCCACGATCTTTGCGTCACTTTTGGGCAGCATTTGTTCAACGTTTTCGCCACCAATTATAAGTCGATGTTTGAAGGCTATACACACTCTCTGGATTTTCTGGAAAGCATTGACCAGCGCATTCACGGTGAGGTTCGAAAACTATACCCAGACGCCGAGCTACCCAAGTTCGAGTACGAACGCGGCGATGGCACTTTGAAAATGCGCTACATGTCAAAACGTCCATTTGGATCGCTGTGCATTGGTCTGGTAAATGGATGTAAAGCGCATTTCGGCGATGACATTGAGTATAGCTACGTAGATCACGCACCACAGGAAGGGGCTGATATCGAATTTGATGTCCGGGCCGTCTGAACCATCACCAGAGGATCGCATCAAGCGACTAGAACGCCGCGTGGAGCGCGAGCGTGCGGCCAGACGCGCGGCCGAGCAATTGCTTGAAGAGAAAAGCACGGAGTTGTGGGAAACCAATGTGCGGCTGACGGAGGAACTAAAAAACCGCGAATTGGTGATCGAGGACCGCACACGCCAAGCGCAACAAGCCAACAACGCTAAATCGGAATTTCTAGCAACGATGAGTCATGAAATCCGCACGCCTCTTGTCGGCGTGATCGGCATGAGCGAGCTGATTTTGGACACAGATCTAAATCCAGAACAGCTAAACTATGCCGAAACAATTAAAATCTCATCCCATGCATTGCTGGATCTGATCAGCGATATTTTAGATTTCTCGAAAATCGAAGCGGGTCAGATTGAGTTGGAAACCGTACCATTCAATTTGGGACGTCTGATTGAAGAGGCATACCTCATCACGGGACGGATCGGGATTGAAAAAGGTCTTCGCGTTGATCTTGATCTTGAACCAGAATGTTATCAGAACTTCATCGGTGATCCGGCAAAACTGCGGCAGATATTCCTGAATTTGCTCGGAAATGCCGTCAAATTTACCGAAGCTGGCAGCATCACAATCAAATCGACCCTTGAATTTGACGGTGGCATTCCGTCCTTTGTTTCTTTCGAAATCATCGACACAGGGATCGGCATTTCGGAAGAAGCGCAGACTAGACTGTTTTCCGCATTTACCCAAGCCGACTCGACCATGTCTCGCCGCTTCGGCGGAAGCGGCTTGGGCTTGGTGATCTCAAAGCGGCTGGCCATGAAAATGGGCGGAAATATCACTGTCGAGAGCCATCTGGGTCAGGGTAGCACTTTCCTGCTTAGCTTCCCTCTGGTTCATGTTGAAAAGCCCGCCTCATCCGAAATAAGGCCCACCAAGAGCAACCGACCGGTGATATTGTTACAGCCCGATGCAGCCCAGCGCGGCCTTTGCCATCTTTTACAACGGTCAGGCGTTCGCACGGAAACACCAGTTGACATAGCTGACTTGCAGCACGCATTTCAAAAGCTGAGGGAGGACTTCGGTTCTCCGGTTCCAATAGCATACATTAAAAACCCGGAGGATATGTCATCGAGCGATGTGTTCCAATTTCTTCGGGACAATGCTAAGGATATTAAGCTTATCGCGTCAGACAAGGCCATTCCGCAGTCTGCTTTGAACGACCTTGGAGAGCTTGCCCCGTCAATGGTGATCTCGGAACCTGTGCGGCCAAGCCGTCTGCTCGAGGAGGTTGACAGCCTAGAGGTGGCCCGCGAAAAGTCAATTTCTGATCGCGGAATGCAACTGAACATCTTGCTGGCCGAAGACAACGTCATCAATCAGCAAGTCGCCAAAGCAACGCTTGAGCATTACGGACACCTTGTGACGATTGCAGAGAACGGCAAGGTAGCGCTGGACATGTGCAAAGTCACCGTCTTTGATGTTGTGTTCATGGACATGCAAATGCCGGTGATGGACGGGCTTGAAGCCACGCGGCGCATCCGAAATCTGCCCACTTATACCCAAAGCGTACCGATCATTGCGATGACGGCCAACTCGTCAACCGAACATCGCAATGCCTGTCTTGAGGCTGGCATGTCGGCCTTTATCGCCAAACCGGTAGACCGTCACCGCCTGGAAGAGCTTCTGCTGGATGTCGTCGCGCGCTAGATTAAGCTGCGACTCTAGACAATGCGGCTTCGACGACCTCGGGTCCCGCGTTTGATTTATGCGCATTCTCGGACAGATATCGACGCCACGCCCGCGCGCCCGGTTGTCCCGCGAACAGACCCAACATGTGTTTTGTGACCTGATGCAAGCGCCCACCTGACTGCAGATGCCTTTCGATATAGGGCAGCATCGCGGCAACCACATCGGTTCGTGTGGTTTGGTGACCTAAGCCGAATATCCGCACATCAGCCCCAAGCAGGATATCCGCAGGCGCATGGTAAGCAGTGCGCCCGATCATCACGCCGTCAAGCCCTGTGGCAAGTAGATCAAGCGCCTGATCAAGACTGGCTATTCCCCCGTTGATCGACAGATGAAGATCAGGGAACCGCTTTTTCATCGCAATCACCAGATCATAGTCCAGTGGAGGAATGTCACGGTTTTCCTTGGGGCTCAGCCCCTGAAGCCACGCTTTTCTGGCGTGAATTGTAATGCGGCTTACGCCAGCCGCGGACACCATTTCAAGAAAATCGGGTAGGATGACCTTAGGCTCTTGCTCATCGACGCCGATGCGGCACTTTACCGTGATCTCAATATCGCTCGCGTCCTGCATTGCCTTCACACAATCTGCAACAAGCTGGGGTTGGCGCATCAGCACCGCTCCGAATGTGCCCGACTGCACCCGATCCGACGGGCATCCGACGTTCAGGTTGATCTCGTCATAACCGGCGGAGGCACCTAGCCGCGTTGCCTCGGCAAGCTCTTTAGGATCGCTTCCCCCGAGTTGCAGTGCGACAGGATGCTCTTCCGGATTATAGTCCAACAAATGCAGAGCCCGGCCACGCACCAACGCCGGAGCAGTTACCATTTCCGTATACAAAAGCGTTTCCCGAGACATGAGCCTGTGGAAATACCGACAGTGGCGATCGGTCCAATCCATCATAGGTGCCACGGACAGTCTCGCTGCATTCTTGACACTCAGTTTCAATACATACCCACCTTTTCCCGAAATACCGTTTCATACTGGAAGTGACGGGATATGTCCGCATTTTCAGGTATTTTCAATATGCTCGATTTTCACGTGTTTCGATGTAGCATCGCTTGGCGTGGTAAGACCCCGTTCAGTCGAATGCCATCATAATCCGTGACCCCCATCAAAGTTGCAGACTCAGAACGCTAAACGACACGCCTTTCCGAAGGTAATGTTTCATGCATCCTGTCGGACAAAATCCACGATTAAAACGGACTTTATGTCAGTCCCGAGAATATCCTTCGCCGATCGATAAAGCTGTTCTTTCAGACGGATGACGTTGTCGGAATTGGTGAACGCACCGTCAAAACCGCCCAAGTGGGCGTAATCGAAAAGCACCTGTAGAAAGCTGTCCCGAAGCTTCGGTTCGACCGCGTAAACAACCTCGGCCATGCCTTCCTTGATTTCGATGCTCAAAGACAGAACCACGAGCGATTTGATGAGATCGTCACTGACCACCGGTACCACAAACTGATTGTTAAGCTTCACATATTCGGTGTCAAAGTTTTCAACCGATCCGGCTATCTCTTGGTCTTCGGAAGGCGTGCATTCACTTACATCCGTTGTTTCAGCCTCTTCCTTTTTCGGCACGAAAACACCGGCAGCTGCCCCCACAGCAAGACCAAACAAGACAAACAGAACCGGAAGGAGCTTTTTCATAATGCGCCTGTTAAAAGGGAAGATACGTCAGCACCTGAGTGCCCAGTTTGGGGCGGTGCATGTTGTTGATTTGCCCTAGACCGCCGTAGGAAATGCTGGCTTGGGCAATTTTGTCGTAGGTTATCTCGTTGTGGCGGCTGATGTCCTCGGGGCGGATAATCCCGTCGACCTGAAGCAAGCGGGTCTCGAAATTAAGCTGTACCTCTTGGCGGCCAAAAACACGAAGCGCCTGATTGGGCAGCACCTCGACAACCGTCGCGGCAACGCGCAGGGCCAGTTTTTCGTTCCTGCGGATGCTCCCATCGGCGTCCGAGGAATTTCCGCTGCTGACCTCAACTGCATTTTCGGATGTTGCGCCTTGGGGCAAATCCGCCTGTAGTCGCTGCGGTATGCCAAACAGTCCGACAAGGGATAAACCGCTCGAGTCGTTGCGTGATGCGTTTGAGGCGTTTGAAAACTCGGCAGAATCGTTGATTTCGATCACAACGGTCAGGATGTCTCCTACGCTCTTGGCGCGGGGGTCTCCAAATAATGCAGAGCGGTCCTGACGCCACAACGATGACACGGCGCTGCTGCCCGTTTCTGTTACAACGGGCAGCGGCACGATAAAATCGGTCGTCTCAGACGCCTGTTCTTGTACCCGAAATTCGGACCCGCATGCGGTCAGCAACAGGATCAGTGCAAGTGCTGTCCGGATCATGGCGCTGCCCCGACGATGATCCGACCGTCGTCCGCGATCACGCCGATTACTGTGTTACGAGAGGTTTGGTTCATAACCCTGACACGTGACCCGACGCCCCCACGATCAAGGGCGCGACCATCCGTTTCAATCTCAAGACCAGATCGCCAGAAAACGAGAGTCACCAACTGGTTGCGCTCAATAATCGCGGGGTTAGCTAGTTGGGTCAGGGCAATGGGGCGGTCAGCGTAGATTGTTGTGTTCACTTCCATGCCGACAACTTGCGAAAATTCAGAGGCATGTCCCGCAACATCACCGGTGCTGATTTTGACATCATCGAGTAGGATAACTTGACGTGCGGGGATTGTGCGCACAGCCAGAACCGTATCAGCCTGCGCGACGCCCGCAATCAACAACAGTATCAGAACAATAACCCGCATCACCGCACCTGCGAGGTCGCGCCCATCATCTGGTCAGCAGCTGATATGACCTTGGCGTTCATCTCATATCCCCGCTGTGCCTCGATCAACTCGGTGACCTCGCGGACCGCATCGACTGAGCTGTCCTCGAGATACCCCTGTCTGAGTGTCCCTAGACTATCCTCGCCCGGGGTTGCCGAATTAGCCGGACCGGATGCTGCCGTTTCCAAAAACAGGTTTGAGCCCATCGCCTCAAGCCCCTTCGGGTTCGAGAAGCCGGCAAGCGAGATCTGCCCCATTAGCCGGGCATCGACCTGTCCCGCGAAGTAGGCATAAACCTCGCCGCTAGCGTTGATCGCGACGCTGCTCGCATCCGGTGGCACCACGACCTCTGGGGCAACAGGAAACCCGTCGGATGTTACGATCACCCCTTCGGCTGACCGCTTGAAGCTGCCGTCGCGTGTAAAGGCTGATTGCCCAGAGGGTAGCAAGACCTCAAAATATCCACCGCCTTCAATGGCCAAATCCAGATCGCCACCTGTTTCGGACAATGCTCCCTGCGCAAGATTGACCGTTACCGCAGAAGGTCGCACCCCAAGCCCCAACTGCACACCCGTTGGAAGCCGCGTTCCATCGGTGGCATTGATGGTCCCAGCGCGGGTTTGCTGTTGATAATGAAGGTCCGAAAATTCAGCGCGGTGCGCGTTGTAGCCGGTAGTGTTCATATTGGCGAGGTTGTTGGAAATCACCTCGACCCGCAGCTGTTGGGCGCTCATGCCGGTGGCGGCAATTTTTAAGGCTCTCATCTGGGTATCTTCCTATCGGGTAAAGGATTTCATTGCGTCGCGGATACGGGCGTCTTCGCGGTCCAAAAACTTTTGCCCCATCTCGTAACCACGCTGCACTTCGATCATCCGCGCAATTTGCAGGATCGGATCAACGTTCGATCCTTCCAGAAAGCCGCGTCGTAGGGTGGCGTCTTCCGTGGGCTCAAACGCCTGGCCTGCATTGAAAAGCACACCATCTTCACGCTGTAGCGCTTCTGTATTCGTCGGAACAACCAATCCGATTTTGGTGAGAGGCTGGCGTGCGTTCGATATTGTCCCGTCCGGTGCCACAAAGATTTCGCTGACATCGCCAGAGATGCGAACCGGAGATTCCGCAACATCCAGAAGCCGGAAACCTTCGGGTGACAAAAGCTCGCCCTGAGCAGTTGGTTGAAAACTGCCAGCCCGCGTAAGACGAACACCTTGTTCAGTTTCGACAAGAAAAAACCCCACTCCCTCTATGGCAAAGTCGAAAGGGTTGTTGGTCTGAGTCAGCTCTCCGCCTGCAAAGGCGGTGCTATTGGTGTTTGCGATAGCCATTGAGAGCGACGGGCCGTCACCCGTTTTTCGAACAAATTCCGAAAACACCACACCCTGCTGTCGAAACCCACGGGTGGACATATTCGCAATGTTGTTGGCGATCACCTGCATTTCCTGCAAAAGACCGCTTTGGCGCGTGATGGTCGAATAGAAGGTGTTTTCCATTTCAAATCCCGCTCATCAGGGGCAAAATGGTGTCGTGGAACAGGCTGATCAAAACGCCTGACATGAAATCCATGCTGACCCAGAACACCGCGAGCATAGCGACCAGTTTTGGAACGAAGGTCAGGGTCATTTCCTGAATTGAGGTCAGCGCCTGGAAAAGGCCAATAAACAAACCTGTCGCCAACGCAACGCTTAGGATGGGAAAGGCGACACGCACGGCGACCCACAGGGCCTGGCGCAGGGTATCGAAAAAGATCACCTCGGTCATCATCACACCGGCATCCTGAGAATTTCCTGATAGGCCTCAACAACCTTGTCGCGCACGGTGACCGCCGCCTCGACCGCCAATTCAGTCTGCGCGAGCGCTTTGACATAGGCGTGGGGATCAACATTTGTTGTCAGCGCTGATGTAGCAGCGACCTCACCCTGTTTCAGAGTGGTCGCAAAGTCCTGTAACGGACTTGATGTGTTCTGTGGCAGAGGGTTCGCCGAGATTGATCCCCGCAAGGCGGAGTATTTTTGTGCGGCAAGTTGAGATGCTTCGATCATGGTTTTCCCCTATCGGCGAAGTAAATCAAGCAATTGCGAAGACATATCGCGGGCTTGCTTGAAAAGTTTCAGGTTCGCCTCGTAGCTGCGTTGTGCTTCGCGGGCGTCTGCCAACTCGACGATCAGGTTGACGTTTGACCCCAGATACGAGCCGTCTTCGTCGGCCATTGGATGCGCGGGATCGAAGACTTGCTTCAGATCGCTTCGGTCCAAGATCACACGACCAGTTGAAACCGTGTGGTCGCGGGCGTCAGCAAGAAATTCCACCGTTTTGCGGCGATACCCTGGCGTATCCGAGTTTGCGACGTTTTCAGAAACATTCCGCAAGCGAGCGGCTTGTGCATCAAGTCCGCTGGTGGCTGTTGCCATAGATTTTAAAAGACTATTCATATCCTACCTTCTACCGATGCTGGTACGCAGGATGGTCATGGCGCTTTTGTAGACAGCCAAAGCCCGATCATGCTGCGACTGAACCTGTGCAGCTTTCAGTAGTTCCTTTTCGACACTGACCGAGTTGCCGTTCGGGGAAAGCTCGGTGTCTTGTGACGCTAGAACCTGCGAATTGCGGGAAAGAGAAGAAATATGCCCGTGCCGTGTCTGACGCATGAAAGCCGAGGCTTGTGCGCGGTCCAGATCAGGGGTGAAGGCGACAGTGTCCTGACCCCGGTATCCGGGGGTGTCGGCATTCGCAACATTCTGCGCAATGACGCCAAGGCGTGTTGAGGCATGCGTGGCCATTGCCTGTGACAGGCGAAACAATTCTATGTTTCCAAACATTAAGGGCTTCTCCCTTGCTTTCATAAATCAAGGTTTAACCCTGATTCCTTTAGAAATGGTTTTCAGATCATTGATAGGGAGTGCGCAGAATGCTGCCCGAGCTTAAGTGCCTGTCTGCAGGCGTGTCTCGACTGAAAACACAGTCCAGGGTGGGGCGGGTGACGCGAATATCTCCCTCGGTCATTCAGGTCACTGGTCTTTCCGACGTGGCACGCATCGGGGATGAGGTGGTCATCCGGCGCAAGGACTGCCCGCCGCTCGAGGCCGAGGTGATCGCCATAAACGACTCGGAAATTACGCTTCTACCCGAAGATAATCCGAAAAATATAACCTTGTTCGACAAGGTCATTCTTCTTGGTGAAAGGGAAATTTTTCCCGATCCTTCTTGGCTGGGCCGCGTCATCGACCCCAGGGGCAAGCCGCTGGATAATATCCCGATTACATCCGGAACTGTCGCGGTGCCCATCGATTCACCCCCACCATCGCCCGGGCTACGCCACCCTTTGGGTGAACGCAAGGCTACGGGCCTTGCGGCTTTGAACACCGTATTACCCGTAGTAGAGGGACAAAGGGTCGGGCTTTTCGCTGGATCAGGTGTCGGGAAGTCAATGATGCTTGGACGACTGGCCAGATCAATGGAGGCTGACGTGACTATCGTCGCCCTGATCGGAGAGCGCGGGCGTGAAGTGCAGGATTTTGTTCGCACAACTTTGGGGAAGCACGGCATGCAACGCACGATCGTCGTAGCCGCCACGTCTGACATGCCTGCAATCCTGCGTCGAAAGTGCGCCAAGACCGCGATGGCGTTGGCCGAATACTTCCGAGATCGCGGGAATCAGGTTCTGCTCCTTGCGGACTCGATCACCAGATTTGCCGAAGCCCACCGCGAAATCTCATCCGCTGCGGGCGAACTGTCCGCATTGCGTGGCTTCCCTGCCAGCACCTCGCAACAGATCATGCAGCTTTGCGAGCGCGCTGGTCCGGGGGTTGGCGACAGTGGAGATATTACTGCGGTGATGACCGTTTTGGTCGAGGGCTCGGATTTTGATGGTCCGATTGCCGACACCATGCGGGGTGTTCTGGACGGGCACATCGTTCTGAGCCGCGACATTGCAGAGCGCGGGCGATTTCCCGCCATTGATCTGTTGCGCTCCGTCTCTCGCTCGTTGCCCCATGCGGCCAGTGAAAGCGAAAACGCCCTTATAACCGAGGTTCGATCGTTACTTGGTAGCTATGAGCGCTCCGAAGCGATGGTCCGCTCGGGCCTCTATGCTCCCGGAACGGATGCTGTGCTGGATCGGGCGGTCGCGCTTTGGCCCGCATTAGACACGTTTATGGGGCAAACCTCTGATGCCGGAGTTGCCGAAAGCTTTTTAAAATTGCGTGCGTGCTTGGCTCCTCATCCATCTGGCTAGGGATATTCTTTCACGATCGAATTGCACCCTGCCAGTCAGCGGCCTAAACTGATCCAGATGAAACCGGAGAGAGTCGCATGGCCGAAAACAACGTCGCTGAAATGAGCTTTGAAGACGCAATGCGCGAGCTTGAAAAAGTTGTGTCTGATCTTGAGCGCGGCGACGTTGCGCTAGAGGACTCGATCAAGCTGTATCAACGTGGTGCCGAGTTGAAAAAACACTGCGAAGAAAAGCTGAAAGCCGCTGAAGAGAAAGTTGCCCAGATTACCTTGGGCGAAGACGGCCAACCCGACGGCTTGAAACCTGTCGAAGGCCTGTAAGGTCGTGTTTCAGGAAAAACTGGCAAGGGCAGCTTCGGATGTCCAAGCTTATATTGATCGAACAATCCAAGCGCTGCCCTCTGGCGACTTACAGCAGGCGATGGCCTATACCGCCACTGGCGGTAAACGTCTGCGGGCATTTCTGGTTCTAGAGTCCGCTGAGTTGCACGGTATTGCACGCGAAGATGCCCTGCCCTCGGCCGCGGCTATCGAATGCCTGCACGCCTATTCGCTTGTTCACGATGACCTGCCATGTATGGACGACGATGACTTGCGCCGCGGTCAGCCGACAGTGCACCGCAAATGGGACGAGGCAACCGCCGTTCTGGTAGGCGATGCGCTGCAAACACTTGCTTTCGAGCTGATTTTGGGGCACTCGTCCCTGCCTGCTGATCGCCGCGTTGAGCTTGGTCTTTCACTGGCACAGGCCTCAGGCGCTTCGGGGATGGTATATGGCCAAGCTTTGGATATCGCCGCCGAGTCAGCGTCTTCGCCCCTGACGTTGCCGGAAATCACCACCCTGCAAGCAGGTAAAACCGGAGCCCTGATCCGCTGGTCGGCCTGCTCTGGCGCACGGATGGCGGGGGCGCAAATCTCGGCCCTGTCCGAATTCGCCGATGCGATGGGCCTGGCGTTTCAGATCGCCGATGACATTCTAGACGTCGAAGGTAATGAGGCCGAAACCGGTAAGCGTCTGAACAAAGATGCCAAGGCCGGAAAAGCGACTTTCGTATCGCTTCTGGGGTTGAATGGGGCAAAGCAGCGTGCGTCCGCGCTTGTGATACAGGCGGAAAACGCCCTATCTGTGTACGGAGACAGGGCAGAAGCCTTGAAGGAAGCCGCCCGCTTCGCTATTGCGCGAAAAAGTTAACGTTGCCCGAAAGGGGGGCAGATGTCGGAACGTCCAAATACGCCATTGCTGGATCAGGTTCAAACGCCTGACGATCTGCGGCGTCTTTCCGATAGCCAGCTGACCCAAGTCGCGCATGAACTTCGGCAAGAAACCATCAGCGCGGTGTCAGAAACCGGTGGGCATCTGGGCGCAGGTCTTGGCGTTGTTGAGCTGACAGTCGCGCTGCATGCGGTCTTTAACACACCCAAAGACAAACTGATCTGGGACGTTTCACACCAGTCCTACCCCCATAAAATCCTTACAGGTCGTCGTGATCGCATTCGCACGCTGCGCCAGAAAGACGGTCTTTCGGGCTTCACCAAACGCTCGGAAAGCGTTTATGACCCGTTCGGCGCGGCGCATAGCTCCACCTCGATCAGCGCGGGCCTTGGGTTTTCGGTGGCACGCGATCTTGGCGGTCAGTGCGATGGTGGCTTGGGGGATGCGATTGCCGTGATTGGCGACGGCTCGATGAGCGCAGGAATGGCGTTTGAGGCGTTGAACCACGCTGGCCATTTGAACAAGCGTATGTTTGTGATCCTGAACGACAACGAAATGAGCATTGCGCCGCCGGTTGGCGCTTTGTCGTCTTACCTCTCGCGTCTCTATGCAGAAGAGCCGTTTCAAGAGTTAAAAGCTGCAGCAAAGGGCGCTGTCAGCCTGTTGCCAGAACCTTTCCGCGAAGGGGCAAAGCGGGCAAAAGAAATGCTCAAAGGCATGGCCGTCGGGGGCACGCTTTTCGAAGAATTGGGCTGGTCCTATGTCGGCCCGATCGACGGGCACGATATGGAACAACTGCTTCCTGTGCTCCGCACGGTGCGTGATCGCGCAACCGGTCCAACGTTGATCCACGTTCTGACGAAGAAGGGCAAAGGCTACGCACCTGCCGAAAGCGCCTTGGATCGGGGGCACGCATTTGCGAAATTCGAGGTCGTCTCGGGCAAGCAAAAGAAATCACCCTCCAACGCTCCAAGTTACACCAAAGTCTTTGGCGAAAATCTGGTAAAAGCGGCCGCGCATGATCCCCGCATCTGCGCTGTGACCGCAGCGATGCCGGACGGAACCGGTCTTAATCTGTTCGCCGAACGCTACCCATCGCGCTGCTTTGATGTCGGGATTGCCGAACAGCACGCGGTCACCTTTGCTGCGGGATTGGCCGCTGGCGGAATGCGCCCGTTTTGCGCGATCTATTCAACATTCCTGCAACGTGGTTACGATCAAGTGGTTCATGACGTCGCCATCCAGCGACTTCCGGTTCGCTTTGCAATTGACCGCGCGGGACTGGTCGGGGCCGACGGTGCGACACACGCAGGTAGCTTTGATATCGCGTTTCTGTCCAACCTGCCCGGCATGGTGGTGATGGCCGCCGCAGACGAAGCCGAACTTGTCCATATGGTCGCGACAGCCGCAGCCCATGACGCAGGACCCATCGCATTCCGCTACCCGCGCGGCGAAGGCGTGGGCGTCGAGTTGCCAGAAACAGGCACACCCATCGAAATCGGCAAGGGCCGCATTGTGCAACAGGGCACGCAGGTGGCAATCCTGTCTTTCGGCACCAGACTTGAAGAAGTGAAAAAAGCGGCCGAATCCCTAGCCGCGAAAGGTATCACCCCTACCATCGCTGATGCACGTTTCGCAAAACCATTGGATGAGACGCTTATTCTGGATCTGGCCGCACATCATGACGCGATGATTACCATCGAAGAAGGTGCTGTTGGTGGTTTCGGCAGTCTGGTGGCAAAGCTTCTGTCAGATAATGGCGTCTTTGATCACGGCTTGAAGTTCCGCTCAATGGTCTTGCCGGACACCTTCATAGATCACGCGTCACCGCAGGATATGTACCGCACTGCCAAACTGGACGCCGCGCATATCGAAGCGAAGGTACTGGACCTTCTGGGCGTGGCGCAAGTTCACAGCCAAACGCGCGCTTAACCCAATTCCTCTTTGAAAATGGCATCCAAAGCTTCGCGGTACCCAGGATACTTTAGGGTGATGCCAAGCTCGGATTTCATCCGGTCGTTACGCACACGTTTACACTCGGCGTAAAAACTGCGCGCCATAGGGCTCATCTCGGCGGTTTCAAAATCTTCCTCTTCGGGTAGGTCCATACCCAGCAGGTTTGCGGCATAGGACAGGATGTCTTCCGGCGGCGCGGGTTCATCATCGCTAATGTTGTATATCCTACCCGGATTAGGGCGCTGCGTTGATGCGTAAAGGCATTGGGCAATATCATCGACATGAATGCGGCCGAAGACCTGTCCGGGTTTGCGGATCAGTCGTGCCGTTCCGTTTCTGAGCTTGGCAAACGGACCCCGGCCTACCCCGTAGATACCCGCCAAACGGAACACGTGAACCGGCAAATCAGTCTCTAACCAGGCCTTTTCCGCATTGGCGCGGACTTGCCCTCTGCGCGTTGACGGATCAACGACTGTCTCCTCGTCCACCCAAGCACCGCCATGATCACCGTAAACACCGGTCGTCGACAAATAGCCGATCCATTCCAGCCGTTCGCTCGCGACCAGGGCATCATGATATTCGTTCAAGAACAGGTCCCCATTTGCATCCGGAGAAGCCGAAACAAGAATATGGGTCGCCTGCGAAATGGCATCTCTCAGATCTGTTCCGGGCCAGACGAAGGGTTGTACGCCCATCGCGGACAGCGTTTTCGTCTTCTCTTGCGACCGGGTTGTGCCGGCAACCATCCAGCCCCGCTCTGCAATATATGAGCCGAAAACCTTGGCTGTGAAGCCGTGAC
>Ga0181574_10002619_pt1 | contig 16240 bp, 13 predicted proteins | sample 101ome_24_FD_145600 | JGI IMG/M metagenome (GOLD analysis project Ga0181574, IMG submission 145600) | Coastal salt marsh microbial communities from the Groves Creek Marsh, Skidaway Island, Georgia - 101410AT metaG (spades assembly) | ecosystem: Environmental > Aquatic > Marine > Intertidal zone... | reverse complement strand
AGCAGGTAAGCCACCTCAAGATAGTCCATGCCGACAATGTCCTCGATCACCCTGCCGCGGTAACTCAGGCGGCCAATGTCGCCTTCCACGTGACTGATCGCGGTTTCACCCACCACAACACCTTCAAGGCCTGGTACATAATTCATGATTACTCTTCCTTTTCTTCGACTTAACAAAACCGTTAGAGCCTATTAACAAAACCGTTAGAGCCTATTAACAAAACCGTTAGAGCCTACGCTCTGAAACCCTGTCAAGAGAAACGAAATAAATTAATGCCGCCATTAGTCCGCCTGATATCAGAGCCACTTATGGCCGAATCACTCCAATTAATTACATATGACTGCAGAAAAATTGCCTGCCTGCGCGCCAGGTGTAGAATTAGAAATTCCTTTTCAGGTTTGCTGGGGATACCGGAATGCCTGCACATCTTGAGACGCACGAGATCCGCGTTTTCAAAACAGTCTACGAAGAGAACGGTTTCAACCGGGCTGCGGAAAAACTGTTCGTCACCCAGTCTGCGGTCAGCCAGACCATTGCCAATCTTGAGCACAAGCTCGACACCGTCCTGTTCCATCGCAAGCCACTGAAGTTAACCGAGGCCGGGATGCGCCTGCTGCAATACGCCCAGGCCGTCCTGTCGGAAGAAGAAACGGTGCTCGCCGATCTCAACAACATCAAGAACGGCGTTCTCTCGAACCTACACCTGGCGATGAACAGCACGGTCAATGAACTTTTCGGTGCGCGACTCGTCAGGGAGTTTTGCAATGCGCACCCGCTCACACGACTGAAGATCGAGGTCCTGCCCAGTCGCCAGATCATTACTGCTGTCGGCTCAGAACTGTGGGAATTGGGGCTCGGACCCTTTCAACAGACCATGCCTGACCGGTTCAGAACACTATCTTTGTTCAGCGAGACCCGTCATCTCGTGATATCGAAAGACCGACTGGACCCTTCGGCAAGCGCTGAAGATGTTCTGAATCAGGTTCCTCTGATTGTGTCACACCTGGATGATCCCGATCTGCGACCGACGATCGACAAGCTTAGAGATAACTTTGGCACGATCTGGGAAGTCAATGACCTTTCATTGCGGCTTGACCTGCTGAACAACGGTCTCGGCATGACATACCTGGACCAGCGGATTATGGACAATCACCCGGAACTGGCGGTGCTGGGACCCTTCCCCTTTACGACAATTCCACTCACGTACGGCATTTACTACCGCCGCGACAAGCTACTGTCTGCGGGTGCTCACCAGTTCATCAGCGTCTGTGAGAACTTTTTCAAACAAGAGAATTAACCCCCCAAAGCTGTCAGGATGTCAGCTCACCACTGATCAAATGGGGCCTGACGATCTTCCGCTCCAACAGTTCAAAAGACAGCTCGACAAGAATTGCCAGCAGGGCCGCCGGCAGCGCCCCCTGCAGAATCAAGTCCGTGTCATTGAGCGCAAGCCCCGTGACGATAGGTTCACCCAGGCCACCGGCACCAATAAATGCCGCCAGAGTGGCTGTGCCAATACTGATCACCGCTGCTGTTCTGATCCCGGCCATGATGCCTGGCAACGCCATCGGCAGCAGCACGTAGCGCAACTGCTGGCTACGACTCAGACCAATGGCCACCGCGACCCGCTTCAATACAGGGTCAATGGTCAGCAGCGCCGTGATCGTGTTACGCAGAATCGGCAGAATTGAGTAGAGAAACAGTGCGACGATAGCTGGCAGCATGCCAATACCAAAAAGTGGAATCATCAGAGCCAGCAGGGCAATCGATGGAATGGTTTGCAGCAGACCAGCCACATAGACAACAGCCCGGGCCAGTGACTGGTTTCTATACACCAGGATCCCCACTGGCAGGCCAACCAGGCAGCCCAGCAGCAGCGCAATACTGGTCAGCTGCAGATGGTCGAGCGTGTTCGCCAGAATCTCTGCCAGCCACCGCGAATCGGCGTTCCTGTCAGCAGCAACCAGACCTTCTTCCGCCAGAAATTCTGCAGCCACATCAGCGAAGCTGCGTTCGTTGATTACAACTTCCGCATTCAACTGTCGCATTCGGTCATCGGTAAACCTACCCGCAAGCCTCGAGAGAACCTGCCTCGCTGCAGCAGGCATCGCGTTGTTCACAAACGGCGCCGCAAAATAATCCGGAAAATAGCTTCTGTCATCGGTGAGGATCCGCAGGTCATACCGCTCCAGATCACCGTCCGTGGAGTAGGCATCAGTCAGGTCAATACTGCCGTTCACAATCGCCTGATAGGCAAGACCATGATCGATTCCGGTTGGCTCATGTGGCAGTTGGTAAAGCGAAGACAGCCCCGGCCAGCCGTCCTCTCGATTCAGGAATTCCAGGCTGAGGCCCAGCACAAGCTCGGGATGCTCTGCCAGCTGTGACAGACTGAAGAGCCCCAGCGTTTCAGCCTGCGACGCTTTCAGGGCCATGGCGTAAGTATTATTGAATCCAAGCGAAGCAAGCATGCTGAGCGCAGGATCGAGCCTCGTATTGATAGACTCGATACTCGGATGGAGATCACCACCCTTTAAAATCACCTGTTCCGCCGTGCCGGTGTATTCAACGTAAACATCTATCTCATGATTCAGCAGGGCTTCGTAACACACGAGGGTACCCCCGAGCCCGAAGCGTCGATCTACGTCGAAACCCTCAGATTCAAGCAGCTGAGCCACGACTTCGCCCAGCAGGTAACTCTCACCGAAATTCTTGCTACCAACCGTCACCGCCTGGGCCAGCACCGGCAGGACGAGCAGCAAAATCAGCGCAGCGATTTGCTTCATGCCGAGGTGCTCCCCAGAAGCTGCTGGACATAGCCATCCTGCGGTGATTCACGAATCTCATCGACACGGCCATGCTGCACGACCTTACCGTCTTTCAGGATCACCAGGTGCTGCGCCAGCTTCATCGCTTCGCCCATATCATGGGTCACCAGTAGGATCGAGCGCTGTCCCAGAGACTGAATACGCAAGAACTCGTCATGGATCCCCGTCTTGGTCAGTGGATCGAGTGCTGAAAACGGTTCATCCAGCAACATCAGGGGCGGATCCAGCATCAGTGCTCGACACAAAGCAACGCGCTGCTGTTCACCACCACTCAACTCGTAAGGGAAGCGTTCGCCGTGTTCCACTGAGAGGCCAACGAGGTCAAACAGTGAGGCCAGTTTGGTCTTGACCTCACTCTCGCTCCAGCCTTCAAGTCGGGCAACCAGCGAAACATTTTCTGCGGCCGTCAGGTGGGGAAAGAGACCAGCCCCCTGCACGGCGTAACCGATGCGCCGCCGCATTGCGACCACATCCGCCTGGGTCACCTCTTCGCCCATCACCACCACCGAACCTGAGTCAGGCGCAAGCAGGCCATTACACATCATCAACAGGGTCGACTTACCGCTGCCACTCTCACCGACCAGGGCCGTGGTTTCATCCATCGGGATATCCAGTGAAAGACCGTCGAATAGAACTTTTTGGCCATAGGAGCGACGCACCGATTGAAAAGAGATCACGGGAGATTGATCAGCCATCAGCCGTCAATCCTCGTTTCACATCAGTGATGTAATCAGCGAGGGACTGCAGCACGGTCTGGTTGTTGCCTGGTTCAGCGCGGAGCCTCGCCAGTTCAGCTTCAACCGTCGCCAGCAGGTCATCCTGCTGCCAGCGCTGCGCCCGATAGCGGTTCCATTGGTCTCGCTCAGCCGCGCTCAGCTGTTCAGGCCAGTTTCGCGCTCGATACCGAAACAGCATTTCATCCAGCCGGTCATCCTGGAAGCGCCCGGCGAAAGCGGCCAGCGCTTCAGGGTTGGCGCGACACAACTCGTCCATGGTGCGACGATCAGCATCGGAGAAGAAACCACCACCATAGAGCAGCGAGTCCGGGTCTTCGTTGTCAGTAAATCTGCGCTCGGAGAACGCCTCCTGGATTTTTTCAACCAGTCCCGGCGTACCTTTTAATGCAACCAGGTGTGATTGCGCGAGCACCGGGTCCAGGCCGAGGCGCTCGGCCTCGGGGGCCCCCAGCGTTGCCAGCGGCGCCACGACTGGACTCCGATTGATATGGATTGATTTCAACGCAAGACGTACTTCATTTAATTCCGCCCGGGGAGAGAAAACGAGCTGAGCAATCTCAGCAGCGCTCAGCGACAGTAACCGGTCCGGTGCCTGGGCTAGATCGACGGCGATGATCGCATTGTTGTTTGTCGGGTGCTGACAGAGCGGCAGAACGATCGCAGTGCAGCCCTGTGCCGCTGGGTACATGGACGACACATGCACGACTGCCTGCTTGCCGAGTGGGTAGAGCTGTTGCAACACGGCTTTCTTGTCACGCAGGCGAAACGCAAAGTCATACAGTTTGGGCTGAGCTGACTTGATGACCCGGGCCACATGAATCGTCGCCCTGACATCCGCCAGGGCATCATGAGCGTCAAGATGAGCCAGACCGTTAGCCCGGGCCAGGTCTTCCAGACGGAAACTTGGCACCCCCGGCGACCTTTCAGGCCAGTTAATTCCACCGGGACGCAGGGCATAAGCTGCCCGCGCCAAATCAATGACATCCCAGCGCGAATTGCCGCCGCGCCATTCTCTGGCATAGGGATCGTGAAAGTTGCGATAGAACATCTGCCGCGTAAACTCGTCATCAAATCGCAGGTTGTTGAAACCGGCGACACAGGTACCAGCCTGGCAAAACTGTGCCGCAATCGCTGCCGTAAAATCCCGCTCGTTCATGCCATGAGCGAGAACATCAGTCATCAGAATTCCAGTCACCAGCAGCGCACCCGGCTGCGGAATCACGTCATCACCAGGGCGGCAGATCAGGTTCTGCGGCGCTGCAATTTCCTTGAGATCGAGACTGGTACGAACGCCAGCAAACTGCAGCGGTCGATCGAGCACGGGGTCGATGCCCGTCGTCTCAAAGTCATACCAGTAAATGGAGTCAGTCATCCGTCGGCACTTATCTCAGAACTGGCGTTCTGTTATTGATTACGGCTCAGCCTAGCAGGGATATCCGCGCGGCGACACTCCGCTCACCGCTAATTGCAGGCGTGTATAATCCTTCCTTTTTTGTCGCGATTGTCAGCTGAGTCCATGACCAGAAACACCGTTACGCTTTTTCTTGGCCCGGTTCTTGCGGCTGCCGTTTTTTTCTCATTGCAAGTGAATGGCTGGCAGTCATCTGCCTGCTGGACTGCAGGCCTCACTGTGCTCTGTGCAACCTGGTGGATTTTTGAACCTATCCCGATTCCGGCAACCTCACTGATACCGCTGGCCGTATTGCCAATTACTGGTGTCCTCACGCCTGCTCAGGTGGGCGAATCCTACGGCTCGCCCCTGGTCTTGCTGTTGATGGGCGGGTTCATACTCTCGACAGCGATGGAAAAGAGCGGTGCCCACCGCCGGATTGCCCTGAACATGGTCAACCTGTTTGGCGGCAACAGCAGCCGACGTCTGGTCTTCGGTTTCATGGCAGCCGCCGCTGTCCTCAGCATGTGGATTTCCAATACCGCGACCACGCTGATGTTGCTGCCGGTTGCGCTCGCTGTGATCGAAAAGTCTGATGATGACGGTCTCGCCATTCCACTGCTGCTGGGCATTGCGTACGCCGCCAGCGTTGGGGGTATCGGCACACCCATCGGCACCCCACCAAACCTGGTGTTCCAGGAGATATATCGACAGAACACTGGCACCGAGATTCCCTTTCTCACCTGGATGAGCTGGGGCCTGCCCGTCGTCCTCGTCTTCGTTCCGCTGATCGGCATCTGGCTGACCCGACGCCTGAATTACAAGGGTGCCATCGACATGCCGGCGGTCGGTGCCTGGCAGACAGAAGAGCAGCGGGTCTTTATCGTGTTTGCCTTGACCGCATTGGCCTGGGTTACGCGCAGTCAACCCTTCGGCGGCTGGAGTGGCTGGCTCGGCCTGCCCGGCGCCAATGATGCGAGCGTCGCCCTGCTGGCTGTCGTCGCCATGTTCCTGGTACCGGACGGCAAGGGCAAACGTTTGCTCGACTGGGAAACGGCGGCAAGGATTCCGTGGGGTATGTTAATCCTGTTCGGTGGCGGCATCGCTATTGCCAAAGGCTTCGTCGTCTCGGGCTTGAGCGCTGCACTCGGTGACCTGCTCGCGGGGCTGGCAGGCTGGCATATCCTCATCATGATGGCGATTATCTGCCTGACGATTACTTTTCTGACCGAGATGACCAGCAATACTGCAACTACCACGCTAATGCTGCCGATTCTCGCCGCCGCTGCCCTGGCGGCAAACATTGACCCGGCACTCCTGATGGTACCCGCTGCCATGAGCGCGAGCTGCGCCTTCATGCTACCGGTCGCCACAGCACCTAATACCATCGTGTTCTCAACCGGCAGGTTTGCCACCCGCATCATGGCGCGGGAAGGCATGACACTGAACATCGTCGGTGCCGGCGTCATCAGCGTGCTGTGTTATCTGTTGCTGTAGGCCTTTAGCGCTTGCTCCCTTTCGGTCTGGCTCAGCTCACCAAGCCGCTTCATCTCCTGGACGAAGACTGCCAGCCCAACCGCCTCGAGACGAGGTAGCAGCACGGGCACCCAGCCGTGATAATCTGCCACCGTTTCGAGCTTCGCATTGTTGATCGGTGAACGCATCCAGGCAGCGTACTCATCGCCGTCGTCCCAGGTCTTAGCCAGAGTCTCATAGGCAGTTACCAGGTCAGCCAGGGCCTGTTGTTTGGCTGTCTCCATTTCTTCCTCAGGAATACCTGAACCATAAAGTTCTGCCAGCTGTTGTCGCGTTATCCCAATCAGACCAACAACATCACTGATCCGGGCACGTCGATCCAGGTAGCGCTGGTAACGCGACAGGTCGCCCGCCTGCACCAGCCACTTCTTCAGCAGGTAACGCTCAACCGCGGTCGCAAGGCTTTCATTAAAGCGGGTATCCCCCCTGACATAAACCAGCTGATGCGCCAACTCATGAAACAGAAGCGCAGCAAGGTCGTCTTCAGGTTGGAACAAAAAGGTATCCAGCAGCGGGTCATCGAACCAGCCCAGGGTAGAGTAGGCGGCGACACCACCCACATAGGCTTCATAACCTTCACTTTGCAGAAAACTGGCATGCGCTATGGCGTCCTCCTGGCGGAAGTAGCCGCGATAACTGACGCAGCCGGCGATAGGAAAACAGGACTGTTTCAGCTCCATGGAATAAGGCAATGCGGCAAACACGTTCCAGATCACGAATGGCTGGCCTGTTGCCACATAGGACTCATAAGCACCATTGGCCGCAAGGCCCTCAGCATCAGCGAAAGCGATCAACTCGGCAGCCTGGGTCAGCCGATACTTCAACGCGGGATCAGTCTCAGCCGCCTGCAGCAGGCTGTCCACGGGCTGCCGCGCGAGCAGCAGTCTGCTCTGCCCGACGATGGCCTGGTGGTAAAACTGAACTTGCTGGCAAGCCGATAGCATCACAACGAGAGATAATGCCGCTATGGCTTTCATTCCAGACCCCGTCAACAAAAAGATTGCGATCATGGCCCGCGCCCGTTGGGCTGTAAAGGCTTGAGCGAAAGGGTGAAAGCATGATCGCGCGCTGGCACCCATCTTCGCGCACTGCTATCTTAGCCTTTCGCACCACCTGAAGACCCAGTGATGTATCGAGAGCATTTCGGCCTGACGGAACTCCCTTTCTCGATTGCGCCGAATCCCCAGTACCTGTTCATGAGCGCACGTCATCGCGAGGCGCTGGCACACCTGCTTTACGGTATTCAGGCCGATGGAGGTTTCATTCTGCTGACCGGCGAGGTCGGCACGGGCAAAACGACTCTGTGCCGGTGCCTGCTGGAGCAGGTCCCAACGGATGTTGAAACCGCTTTCGTCCTGAACCCCCGAGTCTCAGCCGAGGAACTGCTCGCAACCATCTGCGATGAGTTTCACATCGACTATGACAACAGCGTGTCTCTGAAAGTCTGCACCGACAAACTGAACCAGTTTTTGCTGGATCTGCATCGACAGGACCGGCGCGCCGTGTTGATCATCGACGAGGCACAGAATTTATCGCGCGATGTACTTGAACAGGTGCGCCTGCTCACCAACCTGGAGACCAACGAGCGCAAACTGCTGCAGATCATCTTGCTGGGGCAGCCAGAGCTGCTGGAGACCCTGGAGGACCCCAGCCTCAGGCAATTCAACCAACGCATCACAGCCCGCTATCATCTTGGCGCGCTTGATCGTAATGAAACCCGCGACTATATCGAGCATCGTCTGCAGGTGGCGGGCAGCCGCCATGCTATTTTTGCTGACAGCGCCTGTCGCAGTGTGTTTGAGTTGAGTCATGGCATCCCGCGCGTCGTCAACCTGATCTGTGACCGGGCAATGCTCGGCGCCTATAGCGCCGGGAAAAACCAGGTAGTCCGCCGCATCGTTAAACAGGCGGCGGCGGAGGTGCTGGGCCAGCGGGCCAGTCGCAGGGCATACCTGCCCCTGGCGCTGGCAGCGACGATCATCCTGTCAGTGACAGCATTCCTTCTGTACCCAGGTTTCAGACCTGCGCCCGAGCCAGTTGCAGTCTCAGTATCTGAGCCGGCATCGACTGTAGTCATGCCGGCCGAAATCGTGCTGCCAAAAGCAACGCTGCAGGGCCACGACACCATGGCACCGGCCTACCATGACCTGGTCGCGCTGTGGGGCTCAGCCTTTGAAGATCGTTCGGTGACCCCCTGCAGCCTGGTCAATAACATTGGCCTGATGTGTCTCGACATGCAGGTCACACTAGAGGAACTGCAGGTCATTGATCGACCTGTCGTACTACAGATCGACGGCGAGTACCTGACTTTGAGTGAATTAAAGAATGGCATCGCAACGCTGTTCGCCAGCGAGCGCCAGTACGAACTCAGCGAGGCAGCATTCCGCCAGCATTTCGACGGCAACATAAGCTTGCTATGGCGAACCCCACCTGACTATCACGCGCCGCTGCGGGTCGAAGATCGAGGCGCTGCCGTCGACTGGCTGGTCATGCAGTTGGAACTGATCGCGGGGAAATCACCACCGCTTGAGACCGGATTTGTGTTTGATGAGGAAATCGCTCGGAAGGTCAGGGAATTCCAGGCTTCTGTCGGGCTGCCACCCGACGGCATCGTCGACCCGATGACCTGGATTCACCTCAACTCGGTTGAGGCCGTCAACATACCTACCCTGAGCCAGGGCAGCTGATATGTCATATATCCTCGACGCGCTCAACAAATCCGAGAGGGATCGTACGCGCAAGAAAACGCCGGGGCTTAACGCCCTCAACGAAGAGCCCAGATCAACAGGGCTGAAAGCGTCACATCTGCTGCTCGCTCTCGTACTGCTGGCCGGTATCAACGGGGTACTGATCTACTACTTTTTTGGCCCCCCGATAGAGAGAGGAACCCTGTCAGAGACATTGGCGATCGAACAGAATGAAGCCGCCAGCCCTGCACCGGTCACCCATATCAAAACTGAAAGTCCGTGGATGGCAACCGATTCACTGCCTGCGGTGACGGCACCTGGCGCAGTCCCTGCTGAGGAAGCCACGCTCCCCGATGAGCCGCCGGGAGTCGTCATCACGACGCATATCTTTGCATCAGACGCGGATCTGCGCCTCGTCAACATCAACGGTATTGATCACCGGGAAGGCGCGACACTCGGGCCGGCTCACCGCCTGGTTGCGATCACGGAAACGGGTGTAACACTCGAATATCGTGGGGAACGCTACGAGCTGAATATTGTCGCGGACTGGCAGAGCCCCTAGGGCAGATTCCGCCTCAGGGCGAGGCCGGTGACGGGGTCTGGATCAACGCCTGCACTTGCGCCAGCTTCTGCGTCAATTGCAGCCGGTGTCGATCAATCGCAGCGATAGCCTCTTCCGTCTCCCTGACCTGCTGGGTCAGCGAACTAATGTTGCGACGCATGGCCTCCTGAGCCACCGCCTGGTCCTGCACCTGGCCACGCAGCAGGGCGATCTCAGTGATCAGTTCCTCATTGTCACGCAGCAGACCTTCGCGCAGGCTCAAAATTTCATTCAGCGTCAACTGGTACTGAGAGGACATCTGCTTCACCGACTGATCCATGGTCTCGACTTTCTTGCCGAGGTTGTCTTCAAGAGCAGCAATCGCACGCACGTTTTTCTGGATGTCAGGCCTGTTTTGCCGATATGACACAGCCCACAGCTTGTCGATCTCAGAGAAGTTAGTGCTGACCTGTTCTTTCAGGTCTTGCAGTGTTTTTGAGACATCAGTACCAGTTGCCGCGAGTCGGCTGTCGAGTTCGCGAATGTTCTCCTGGCCCTGGGCAAGGAGTTCATTCGACTGATCCAGTTTTTTCTGGACCTCAAACAAGGTAAAGCCGCCAAAGCCCATCATGATGGCCATGAGGACGATAACAAACACCAGCAGCCCGTTGAAATTACTTTGTTTCGGCGCAGCGGAGCGACCACTGCTACGATACGAAGCCACTTCATCCTGCTCTGGCTTGATGGACGGAATCGATTCTCTGTTATTACTCATTAACCGGGCTCTATCAGAAAACAGGGCCCTGCTGGGCCCTGTTTCAAGACTAACGACTGATCGTTGCTTCTTACAGCAGAACCATCAGACCGTAAAGCACAGCGGTCAGGCCAATACTGCAGCCAATCACACCGCCGACTGTGGTCATCGGACCCTGCTTGCCAAAGATCGCATTACCTTCGAGCGCCAGAATCAGCAGCAAAACGATACCAAGACTGACCATGCTCGCATTGGTGACCAGACCGCTCATCATGTGGGCTGATGAACCCATGAAGAACAGCATGGGACCAGAAAACAGGGTGTTGGTTCGTGACGCCAGTGCTGCTTTAGGCGCCGCAGCCGCCGCTTCCGGCAGGGCTTCACCACCCTGCGCAACCTGGGTAGCAGAGGCAATGACAATCTTTTGATTAGGCCAGATGATCAGCCAGACATTCAGAAACATCAGAGTGCCCAATGTCGCACCCACTGTAATGTCATAAGAAATGGCCTGGTGACGGTAGCCCAGCAGTACTACGCCCGTCAGGAAGGTAAACATCGCTCCCCACCTGAACCACCACAGCGCTCTTGGCACCAGCTTCTGGATGGCCCCTGACCGGTGCGCATCTTCTGCTTCTTTGAAGTATTCTGTCTGCACAAAATTAAAGTAGTACAACAGGCCAATCCAGGTGATACCTGCCAGGAAGTGGCCCCATCTGAACAGATAGTCCAGTCCGTACATTGAAAAAAGTGGAACGTCCATGTCTTCTCCCTCTTGAAGTTAATGGCAAAGAAATGGCATCGGCCCATTTCCTTTTTATCGGCGCAGTCGAATCAATCGACCGGTCTACCGCAAGACCTGACCCCAGGCGACTCGTATCCGCATGATAACATTGAAAAAAATCTAAAAGAAGCGGTAAAGCCTCAGGGCAGATCGTGCCCTGCCATCGTTCTGCACCCGATATCCAAAGGCCATAGCGTCAAAGGCGTGATTTTGCGGTTTAGAAACGAAAAACCCCGCCAGTGGCGGGGTTTCAAGTGTCAACTCGCATTTCGAGCGACAAGCGGCTGGGACCGCGCTTACATCATGCCGCCCATGCCGCCCATGCCACCCATGTCGGGCATAGCAGGTCCAGCGCCACCTTCTTCCACGATTTCAGTGACCATGCACTCTGTAGTGATCATCAGACCAGCAACAGAAGCCGCCGCCTGCAGTGCAGTACGGGTGACCTTGGCAGGATCGGGAATACCGAACGCGATCATGTCGCCGTATTCACCGGTCGCAGCGTTGAAGCCTTCAGTGCCAGACATCTGCTTGACCTTGTCGACAACTACTGAACCTTCTTCGCCAGCGTTTTCAACGATCTGGCGCATCGGTGCTTCCATGGCACGACGGCACAGGTTGATACCGACGTTCTGGTCTTCGTTGTCACCCGTCAGGCCTTCAACAGCCGCCAGTGCACGGATCAGGGCAACACCACCACCTGGTACGATGCCTTCTTCAACCGCAGCGCGAGTTGAGTGCAGCGCGTCTTCAACACGTGCCTTCTTCTCTTTCATTTCTACTTCAGTCGCAGCACCTACCTTGATGACGGCAACACCGCCAGCCAGCTTGGCAACACGCTCCTGCAGCTTCTCGCGGTCGTAGTCTGAAGAAGTCTCTTCAATCTGCGTGCGAATCTGGTTAACACGGGCTTCGATGTCATCAGACTGACCAGCACCATCAACGACAGTCGTGTTGTCCTTGGTGAGGCTGATGCGCTTGGCCTGACCGAGGTCATCCAGCGTTGCACCTTCGAGTGACAGGCCAACTTCTTCAGAAATCACAGTACCGCCAGTCAGAATGGCGATGTCCTGCAGCATTTCCTTGCGACGATCACCGAAACCGGGCGCCTTGGCAGCCGCGACTTTGACGATGCCCCGCATGTTGTTCACAACCAGCGTCGCCAGGGCTTCGCCTTCGACATCTTCAGCGATGATCATCAGGGGTTTGCCAGACTTGGCAACGGCTTCGAGGACCGGCAGCAGATCGCGGATGTTAGAGATCTTCTTGTCGAAGAGCAGGATGTAGGGATCTTCCAGTTCAGCGCTCATGCTGTCCTGGTTGTTGATGAAGTAAGGAGACAGGTAACCGCGGTCGAACTGCATACCCTCAACCACGTCGAGTTCATTCTCGAGGCCGCTGCCTTCTTCAACAGTGATAACGCCTTCCTTGCCAACTTTTTCCATGGCCTCAGCGATGATGTCACCCACCTGGGTGTCGCTGTTGGCAGATACGCTGCCGACCTGAGCAATAGCTTTGGAGTCGGAGCAGGGCTGCGCCAGGCTTTCGATTTCCTTAACGGCTGCAACAACAGCCTTGTCGATACCGCGCTTGAGGTCCATCGGGTTCATGCCGGCGGCAACTGACTTCAGACCTTCGTTGAGGATGGCCTGGGCCAGAACAGTCGCAGTGGTCGTACCGTCACCGGCCACGTCAGAAGTCTGGGAAGCCACTTCCTTCACCATCTGCGCGCCCATGTTTTCGAACTTGTCTTTCAGCTCGATTTCTTTTGCAACGGAAACACCGTCCTTGGTTACAGTCGGTGCACCGAAAGACTTGTCGAGTACAACGTTGCGGCCCTTGGGTCCGAGAGTTACCTTCACGGCGTCGGCGAGTACGTTTACGCCTGCGAGCATGCCGCGACGCGCTGAATCACCAAATTTTACGTCTTTAGCTGTCATAATTTTCTAATCCTTCCTAAATCTATTATCGATTGGCTCTTGAGTCTCGAGACCGGTTACTCGATAACGCCAAATACTTCGCTTTCGTTCATGATGAGCAGTTCCTCACCATCGACCTTGACCGTGCTGCCGGCGTACTGACCGAACAGGATCTTGTCGCCCACATTCAGGTCCACGGCCTGGACGCTGCCGTTATCCAGCTTCTTGCCGGGTCCTACTGCAAGGACTTCACCCTGAGACGGCTTTTCGGCTGCGGAATCAGGGATGACGATGCCGCCAGCTGATTTAGTTTCTTCTTCCAAGCGGCGTACGACCACTCGATCTTGTAATGGACGGATACTCATAAGATTCTCCTGGTTTTAAGTTGACGCCTGGCTTCCATTTCATGCCGGTGGCGTAACGGTAAAAACATCGCTACTCTGGCTGGAGCCTTTGAAAATGCAGGCTGCAGCGCAAAATTAGCACTCTCCTTTTGGGAGTGCTAATAATATGGTCAGATTTAGCAGAGTCAACCGGAGAGTGCTAATTTTTTTTAAAAATCCCGAGAATACAGCCCTAAGCGTTACTTGGCTCAACCGGATTGGGACCTAGAGACGGTAAGCGGGGATATGAGCCCAATAGACGAAAATAAAACAGCCCTGAGCGTTACTTGGCTCAACCGGATTGGGACCTGGAGACGGTAAGCGGGGATATGAGCCCAATAGACGAAAATAAAAAGCCCGAAACCCGGGTCTATCAGGTGCTCAACCAGATCCCCAGGGGGAAGGTCGCCAGTTATGGCCAGGTAGCGGCGCTTGCCGGCATGCCCTCCCACTCCCGACTGGTCGGGCGGATCCTGTCAAACCTGCCCCGCGGGACCAGACTCCCATGGCATCGGGTAATTAACAGTCAGGGCCGAATCACTAACCCCGATCCTGCACGACAGCTGGCCAGGCTCGAGGAGGAAGGCATCACGTTAATCGACGGCAGAGTCAGTCTGAAAACTTATGGTTGGCAGCCCTGATTCATTGTAAGCTCCTCGCCCTTCGCAACCTCTGAGAAAACGCTGGTGACACCGGATTTCATGATCGCTCACAACGATGCAATCGCTCGCGGCGAGGATCTCTACATCGATCCCGAAACCGGTTACCACGTGTTCACCGAACTCGCTCACCGCAAACGCGGACGCTGTTGCGGCAGTGCCTGCCGCCACTGCCCCTTCGATCATATCAATGTCAGGGATCGCTCAAGACTGCCGAGCTCAACCGTTACTGGCTGAAGCCTCAGGCAGCGCCGCCTGCCGCTTCATCAACCAAAGCACCAGCAGGATCGACGGCGTACCCAGCAACGCAGCGACGATAAAAAACTCAAAGTAACCATAGCCGTCAACCACGAGACCCGAGAAGCCAGACATGAACTTGCCCGGCAATGTCATCAGTGAGCTGAACAATGCGTACTGGGTCGCCGTGTAGGTTTTGTTGGTGAGAGAGGAGAGATAGGCAACAAAAGCCGTCGCGGCGATGCCGCCGGAAACATTGTCCGCGGAAATCACCACCGCCAGGTAGGTGATGTCCGGCGTCAGCGTCGATAGCATCGCGAACAGCAGGTTGGTTGCGGCAACCAGCACCGCACCCAGCAGCAGGGGTCGCATGACTCCCCACTTCACGACCAGCACACCGCACAGGAATGAGCCGGCAATGCTCATGAAGAAGCCGAACACTTTCGCAACGCTGGCTATCTCACTTTTGGTGAACCCCATGTCGAGATAAAACGGGTTCGCCATGATCCCCATGGCAATGTCACTCAGCCGATAGACCGCGATAAAGAGCAGCATGACTAGGGCTAGCCTGCCATGCCGCCTGAAGAAGTCACTGAAGGGCCCGACTACCGCCGCCGCAAACCAGGCGCCAAAACCGACAACGCTCAATGCTGGCGCTTCCGAGGGCTGGCGTTCCGGTTCACTGATCAGCAGCACCGTTAGCATGCCAACACCCATGAGCGCGGCCATCACGAGGTAGGAGGCTTCCCAATTCAGCACCTCTGCCAGGTACAGTGCACCAGCGCCGGCCGCCAGCAGTGCAACGCGGTAGCCGAAAATATAAGCGGCTGACATGGCGCCCTGATATTCAACCACCGCCGCCTCAATCCGGAAGGCATCAATGGCAATATCCTGGGTCGCCGAGGAGAATGCCACCAGCAGTGCCGCCAGACTGAGCAGCAAGAGGCTGGAAGGCCCGGTCAGCGTCATAAGAACAAGCCCGGCAGTAATTCCGATCTGCCCCAACAGCATCCAGCTGCGGCGCTGCCCCAGTGCCCGGGTCAAAAGCGCGACAGGTATTGAATCAACGATCGGGGCCCACAACACCTTGATCGAGTAAGTAATCCCAATCCAGGCGAAGAACCCAATAGCAGATCGACTGACATCACCTTCTGTCAACCAGGCAGTCAGCGTTGAGAACACCAGCAGAAAAGGCAGGCCGGCTGAAAAGCCGAGAAAAGCCAGCGCGATGACACGGCGATCCGCATAAACCGCGATCGCTTCAGACCAGCTTCGAACGCGCACCTCCCCCGCCACACCTAATCCCTGAAATTCTTAAACTGCAGGGGCACCTCGATATCCGCCTCTTTCAGCATAGCGATGACCTGCTGCAGGTCATCACGTTTCTTGCCGGTAACGCGCACCTGCTCGCCCTGAATCTGGGCCTGCACCTTCATCTTCTTGTCCTTGATCATTTTGACCATCTTCTTCGCCAGCAGGCTCTCAATACCCTCCTGGATCCTGATGTTCTTGTGTAGCAGCTTGCCGACATGCTCCTGGTGGCCGACATCCATCACCTTGGGATCAACACCACGCTTGATGAATTTTGCCCTCAGGATATCGATCATCTGGTCGAGCTGGATCTCGGCCTCCGCGGTTATGCGCACGACTTCATCGGCAAGTGCGAACTTTGCCTCAACACCACGAAAGTCAAAACGGGTCTGCAATTCCCGATTCGCCTGGTCAACGGCATTGGTAATTTCATGAGAATCAACCTCTGACACAACATCAAATGAAGGCATGTCATTT
>Ga0181574_10002617_pt1 | contig 16247 bp, 11 predicted proteins | sample 101ome_24_FD_145600 | JGI IMG/M metagenome (GOLD analysis project Ga0181574, IMG submission 145600) | Coastal salt marsh microbial communities from the Groves Creek Marsh, Skidaway Island, Georgia - 101410AT metaG (spades assembly) | ecosystem: Environmental > Aquatic > Marine > Intertidal zone... | reverse complement strand
TATCCGACTTTCGAGCAAGGCCGTAAATACTTGGCGCCCGGATTGTTCGGCCCCTGCGGCTACGGCCTGCCTTCGATCCTGGGCGCCAAAATCGGCTGTCCGGATGTGCCCGTGGTCGGTTTTTCCGGTGACGGTGCCTTCGGCATCTGCATGAACGAAATGACCGCCTGTGGCCGGGACGACTGGCCCGCCATCACGATGGTTATCTTCCGCAACTATCAATGGGGTGCAGAGAAGCGCAACACAACCCTTTGGTACGACAACAATTTCGTTGGTACCGAACTCAACCGGAATGTCAGCTATGCAGGCATTGCCAGGGCCTGTGGTCTGGAGGGGATTGTGGTCAAAACCCAACAGGAATTGATCGATGCGATTACCACGTCCTGCAAAGCCCAGGACGAGGGCACCACCACTTTCATCGAGGTTATCCTGAACCAGGAACTGGGCGAACCCTTCCGGCGTGATGCCATGAAAGCGCCGGTTCCCGTAGCGGGCATTGATCTCGCGGATATGCTGAACTGAGGGACGCTTTCCTTGCTGAACCAGAAGACGCTCGCCACTGGTGCCCCCCTAGTACATAGAAGAAAGACAATCAGCGATCTTCGATCCTGACGTAACGCTTCAGCTCGGGTCCGTTGTACTGCAGCAGTGGCCTGATGAGGATGTTACTTTCCATCTGTTGCAGGACCTGAAGCGTCCAGCCCGGAATCCGCCCAATGGCGAATATCGGTACAAACAGATCTTCGGGAATCCCATGCAGGTGGTAGATCACGCCCGAGTAGAAGTCGACATTGACGTTCACGCCGTGCCGCGCATATGGCTGCATGGCTTCGACCAGCGCCACCAGAATATCATTCCACTGCGGCTGGCCTTTCTCTTTTGAGAGCCGCTCTACACCATCGCGCAAATGCCGGGCCCGAGGATCTTCAGCCCTGTAGACCCTGTGCCCGAAGCCCATTATCGCTTCCCGATTCTTCCGCTTGGCTTTGACATAAGCTTTGGCATTGGCAGGCTCACCAATTTCACGCGCCATGTGCATGACATTTTCTGCCGCTCCGCCATGGGCAGGCCCGGAGAGCGCACCGATGGCAGCGGTCATGGCGGCGTGCAGATTCGCATCGGTACCCGTCACGACTCTCGCTGTAAACGATGAAGCATTCGACCCGTGTTCTGCGTGCAGAATGAAATCCAGGTCCATCAGCCTTGCGGCTTCCTCACTGGGTCGCTCACCACTGATCATGTAAAGGAAATTCGCTGCGTGCCCCAGTTGTGGGTCTGCGGCAACGATGTCCAGGCCTTGCCTTAGTCGATGATGGGCAGCAACAATGACCGGCACCTGAGAGGTCAGGCGAATACCCTTGCGCAGCACGGACGCACTGGTCACTTCACTGGTCTCTGGGTCAAAGGCAGCAAGTGCAGATACCGCGGTTCTCAGGACGTCCATCGGATGCGCATCGCTGATCATCCGAATGATATCGACGACTTCTGCAGGTATCGTTCGCGCTTCTTTCAGCTGATCGTCAAACGCCTTCAGTTCACCTGCCGTTGGCAGTTCGCCATGCAGCAGCAGGTAGGCCGTCTCTTCAAAGCTGGCATGCTCTGCCAGTTCATGGATCGAATAGCCATAGTACCGCAGCTCTCCTGCACGTCCGTCGATGTAAGTTGCCGGTGATCGGTCGAAGTAAACGCCTTTCAAACCGCGATAGATTCTCTCCTCGCTTGATTCGTCACTCATTGCCTAGGGTCCCCTGCCAGCTCAAAGCCGATTCAATTCCTGCTTGAGGATTTCACACATCTCGTCGATTTGTTCTTTTTCGACGGTCAATGGCGGCGCAACAATACCCGCATCTCCTGTCGTCTTGATGTGCAGGCCCGCATCAAACAGACGCTTCTGCAACTCGTTACCGCGCGCACCAACGCGGCCTTCTGGCGCGACATCAAATCCTGCCAGCATGCCGTAACCCCTGATGTCGGTGACCGATGCCAGGTTCTGCAGCGCAAACATCGAATCCAGAAAATACTCCGACATCTCGCTGGCCCGCTGGAACAGATTCTCGCGCTCGTAGATATCCAGGGTCGCGATACCTGCAGCACATGCCGCCGGGTGTGCAGAATAGGTATAACCATGCGCCAGTTCGACAACGTCTCTTGGGCTGGCATCGACCACTGAGTGGTAGATCTGATCGTTTACGGCCACCGCTCCCATGGGCTGCGCTCCATTGGTCAGCGCCTTGGCCATGGTCATGACATCGGGCACAACACCCAGGGCTTCCCCGGCAAAGGCAGCGCCGGTTCTGCCGAACCCGGTCAGCACCTCGTCCAGCACCATCACAATGTCATGCTCATCGCAGATTTCACGGATGCGTTCGAGGTATCCAACCGGTGGCACCAGCACGCCGGTTGAACCCGCAATGGGCTCGATGAAAACCGCAGCAATGCTTTGCGCCCCGTGGGTCTGAACGACTCTCATGAGATCATCCGCCAGCTCCGGTCCTCGATGCAGGGGCTGACCTCGCGAAAAAATCTGATCTTTGTCCCAGGTCGAGCGCATATGGACGACACCGGGCATCATGCCGCTGAAACCTGTCCGGTTCTTAACCATACCCGAGAGCGAGGTGCCGCCGATGTTGACTCCATGATAAGCACGATCGCGCGAAACAAAGATGTTTCGTTGTCCTTCACCCCGGCTGGCGTGATACTGCAGGATGATCTTTATCGCACTGTCGACAGCCTCAGAGCCCGAGTTGCAGTAAAAAACGTGGTTCATCGGCTCAGGTAAGAGCGGCACAAGTTTATTCGAGAGTTCAAACGATTTTGGGTGTCCCCGCAGGAATGAGGGCATGTAATCCAACTGAGCCAATTGTTCTGCTACCGCCTGGGTGATCTCAGGCCGGCAATGCCCTGCAGCCGAGGTAAACAGACCCGAGGAGCCGTCGAGCATCCGTTCACCCCGTTGATTCCAGAGGTACACACCCTCGCCTTTGACGACAAGCCGCGGATCATCTTTGAAAGATTTGTTATCGGTGAAAGGAATCCAGTGACTCTCAAGATCATCCCGAGTCAGTTCAAATTCAATCGAATCAGTTTGAGGTGTGCCTTGCTGATCCACGGTTACTCCTTCTCTTAAGCCAGATTCATGCGGATAATGTCACGGCGGAAGCATAATGGACTGACTGTCAGTCGGTAGAGCCACGTATGGGTAAAAGACCACACCAGAACATGTGGCAACAATTAATCAGTTTGTCGAAGGAAAGTGACGAGGGCTTGCAGCTGCAACTTCGCAGGTCACTGACCCAGCTGATTCTGGACGACAGAATCAGCACTGAGACCGCACTGCCCTCCAGCCGTGAACTCGCCTCGATGCTGGAGATCTCGCGCAGCACCGTCACGCTTGCCTACCAGCGCCTGGTCGATGAAGGGTACCTGATCAGTAAAGAGCGCCAGGGATATTTCGCCAATGCTGAGTTGATCAAAGCCGCCTCCACTGATCAGCGCACGGACCTGAATACAGCATCCGAGCGATTCGACTGGGAGTCCAGGCTGAAGTATCGGGTCTCCCGCCAACGACACATTCACAAACCAGCGGACTGGTACCAATACGCCTACCCTTTCATTTTCGGCCAGGTCGACGCGGATTTGATGCCACTTTCTGAGTGGAGAGAGTGCCTGCGTTATGCCCAGGGGTCACGCAACTTCACCCGGGGCGGCTACGACCTGCTCGACCAGGACGACCCGTCACTGGTCGAGCAACTCAGGCTGCGGGTCCTGCCTCAACGCGGAATCTGGTGCCATGATGAAAATATTCTGGTCACACTCGGTGCCCAGAATGCCCTCGCGCTTGTTGCCAAACTGCTGATCAAAACCGATAGCATTATTGGCATCGAGAACCCTGGGTACCCGGATGCGAGGAATCTGTTTCAGCTTGAATCGTCGAATGTGAGACTGCTTGACGTCGATGCTGACGGTCTGGTGATCAACGACAGACTGGACGAGTGCGACTATCTTTACGTCACCCCGAGTTTTCAGTCTCCGACGACGGCGACGCTGAGCCCATCGAGGCGCACTGAGCTGCTGTGCAAGGCAGCAGATAAGAATATCGTCATCATCGAGGATGACTACGAGTCAGAGGCCGCTTTTGGCGATGAGCCCATCCCATCGTTGAAAAGTGTCGACGCGAACAATTGCGTCATCTACTGCGGCAGCCTGTCTAAGTCACTGGCACCGGGTCTGCGGATTGGTTTCATCGTCGCCGATGGGACCCTGATCAGCGAGGCCAGGGCGCTGCGACGGCTCACCGTCAGGCATCCACCGCCGCTGATTGAAGCGACAGTCGCCCGTTTCATCGAACTCGGTCACTATGATTCTCACCTCAATCGCCTGTCCAAAACCTACCGTCAACGCTGGTCAGTCATGACAGAAGCGCTGGATGAACACTTTCCAGACGAAGACCGGCGGCGGACTTTTGGTGGCACCTCTTTCTGGATTGACACAAAAGGCCAGCTAGATACAGAGCAACTCGCCGTCAGCGCCGGTCGGAAAGGCGTGTTGATTGAGCCTGGGACCGTCCACTTCGGAGACAATTATCCAAGGCGCGACTGCTTCCGACTGGGCTTCTCGGCCATCAACACTGAAAAAATCAGACCGGGCGTTGAAATCCTCGCCAGTATCATTGGCCTCTGATCCATAAAACCTGGACTGAACACCGAATCGTGTCTGGTCTGATCGAGTTGCTGCATCTGGCCCTATCGAACCCACACCCTTTCATCTATCGTGAAATTTGAGCAAATCCTGCCTCAAAATGACGACGACTATGAGTCAGCCATGTTTCACCGCGGAGACAAAAACCATAAGTTTTGGGAGAAAAGAAATAATGCTAACCCGATTTAAGGCCATTTCGGCCGCCCTCGCAGGGAGTCTCAGCCTATTGGCCGGCAGCGGTTTTGCCGCAGAGGGAGGCGCTATCGAAGAAATTATCGTTACGGCTGAACGTCGCGCTGAGAGCTTGCAGAGCGTTCCGGTCGCCGTAACCGCCTTTACCGGCGAAGAAATGGATGCCCAGGGCATCGTCGACATCAAAGGCATTACTGAAAGAACACCAGGCTTCACCATGGGCGTATTCAACCCTGGTCAGCCACAGTTCTATATTCGAGGTATTGGCTCGAATGAAGATGGCGCTGGCGGCGACCAGTCAGTCATTGTCTTCGTCGATGAAGTCTATATCGGCCGCTCTGCCGGTTCCGACTTTGACCTTTTCGACCTGGAGCGGGTCGAAGTGCTGCGGGGTCCACAGGGTACCCTGTTTGGCAAAAACGTGATCGGCGGTGCTGTCAGCCTGATCACCAGGAAGCCAACCGAGGAGACCAGAATCAAATTTGAAGGCACGGTCGGCAACCTCGACGAAAGATCGCTGCGAGGTCTGATCAGCGGTGAGATCGCTGAAAACGTCTACGGCAAGGTCTCTTTTTCCAGCCGCCGCCGTGATGGCTACGTGGATTCACGCATTGATGAGTTTCCGCAATTTTTTACCGATACCAGTGTCGACGACCAGCATGACGTCAACACCGACAGCCTGAGAGCTGCGCTGCGTCTGACACCAACCGATCGACTGGAAATCAATCTGACAGCAAACTACTCCACCATGGACCGCGCCGGTCCCACTTACATTGCTGTTGGCCCCGGCGGTATACCGTATGGCGCAAATGCCTCCCTGGATCCAAACTATGGAGACGACATCCATGAGAATTTCGTTGAAGACCCGGGCTCTTCAGAGACCGATATCTTTGGATTGACGGCACGATTTGACTACGACCTGACAGATTCGATCACCTTTACCTCGTTGACGTCTTTCCGGAACGTCGACTCCGAACAGGACTGGGCACTGTCCACGCCAAATCTCAGCACCCTGTTTCTGTCAGGCGGTGCTGTACCGCTCTATCTCGTCGGCAACAATAATTACACCGATGAGTCGGACACCTTCACACACGAATTCAGGCTGACCGGCAATACCGACAGACTGTTCTGGGTTACCGGCCTCTACTACATGACGGAAGAGACCGATCGCTTTGAAACGTCATCAGTCGGTCTGCTCTTCCCAGGCGGCTTCGGTATTCCCGGGAGCTTCCCCGGTGTCGAGCCTGGCGATGATCAGGGCAACGAAACTACCAGCTACTCTTTCTTCGGTCAGTTCACCTACAACATTACCGATAGCCTGGCGGTCACACTGGGTGGACGTCAGTCTTACGACGAAAAAGACATCACGCGTGTGGGCACACCCAGCCCACTCTCCGCCAACCGTAACTTCAACTTCAAGACAGGCGAAGACTGGGACGCGTTCACCGGCAAGTTCGGCATCGAGTGGCAGGCAACAGATGATGCCTTCCTCTACGCAACAGTTTCCGAGGGCTACAAGGCGGGCGGCTACCAGGGTTTGGCGGCAACCGAATTGATCGCAATCACGCCGTTTGACCCGGAAGAGGCCACACTCTATGAAATCGGGGCTAAAACCGAATGGTTTGACAACCGCCTGCGGCTCAACCTGGCTGTTTTCGAAACAGACTATACCGATCTGCAGATTCTACAGTTGCTGGTTGAAGAGTCAGCACCCTTCGGCACTGGCGGACAACTGATTACCCAGAACGCAGCCGATGCTGATATCAAGGGCTATGAACTCGAGTTTGTTATCGCACCAACGGATAACCTGACCATATCCGGGTCTTATACACACCTGGATACCGAGTTCGCCAACTTCTTCACACCAGCAGGGTTCAGACCGCCGGATGGTGGCGCTGGCACGACAACAGATCGAACCGGTAACGATCTAAGGAACGCCCCTGACACAGCCTACAATATCCTGGCCCGCTACCGAATGGATCTTTCCAACGGCGGCATGCTGACCTGGCAGGCGGACTGGCGTCACAAGGACAAGGTCTACCAGGACCCGGACCTCTTCGAATTTGCCGCGGTCCCTGAGTACGACGTGCTCGACCTTCGAATCAGCTACCTGTGGCCCAACGGCAATCTGGAAACGACGCTCTGGTCCCGCAACGCCGATGACGAAGAGTACTTCCTTCATAACTGGCCCCTCCAGGGCAGCGGACAGGCAACTCCGGCCCCGCCCAGGACCTATGGTCTGACAGTCACCTGGAACTACGGCGACTGAGTCAGCATTCGACACAAAGCCAGGTCGGGTAGTCACCTGACCTGGCTTTTTTTTTGCTGAATTGCACCGATGACACGGCGAGCGTTTAATCTACCCACTCAGCTAAGCTTCCTGCTGGTGCCACTGCCCGTCCTCATTTTTATCGGCAATCCAGCGATCGGCCTTATAGCCGGCTCAGCACTATCGCTCAGCTTCAATGCCAGAATCATTCCCGCATCGGACAAGATTGGTAAGTATGCCCTGCAGACCGCTATTGTCCTGCTGGGGTTGAAACTGAATGCCACAAAACTCATCGAGATCAGCTCAGATTACAGCCTGTTGGTGACGGCATACGTTATCCTGACGCTATTCCTCGGCCTGGTTCTGGGCAGGATGCTGAATAATGACAATCAATCCAGCCAGCTGATCAGCAGTGGTACCGCGATCTGCGGCGGGACAACGATTGCCAGCCTTTCACCGGTCATTCGAGCAACACCAGAACAAACAGCTGTAGCGCTGACCCTGGTCTTTATGCTGAATGCCGTTGCCCTCTTCAGCTACCCCTATATAGGCCAGTACCTGCAGCTGACTCAGGAGCAGTTTGGCATCTGGTGTGCGCTGTCGATACATGACACAGCATCAGTCGTCGCCACCGCGTTTATTTATGGCAATGACAGTGGCGCAATCGCAACCACACTGAAACTGGGCCGCACCTTGTGGCTGATTCCTCTCCTTGTCATTGCCAGCATTCTGCAGAAACAGCAAGAAACTAAAGTTCGTCTGCCGGGATTCGTCCTGCTCTTTGTCATGAGCGCAGTTTGCGGCAGCTTCATTCAATTCCCTGCCTGGTTGCTGGAGGCAGTCACGTTTACGAGCAAAGCACTACTTGTGCTGGCGTTGTACTGTATTGGTACTGACATTACACGCGATACCCTTGGCCAGCTGAGGGGACCCGCGGTCTTGCATGGGTTGTTGCTCTGGCTGCTCGTGGTACCTCTAACGCTGGGTGCCGTCTACTACCTCGTTTAAGTGAACCAGGTTGCGTCCAGTATATTCCAGTCAGTTATTATCCTAGTCTATTTTATTACTTAACAGCATGCGCCGAGACTGCCTACAATCGCCCCATGACGATCATGAAGACCAAAATGGATGCGGCCACCATTGTTGCGCTGGTGACTTTTGCGGTCTTCGCCTTCGCGCCGTTTGTCTCCTGACACCCTCTCATTCGGCCTGCGCTTCAACCACTGAATATTGTATGGTTGGCCTGTGAGCAGGCAAAACGAGTTCCCCAGACGACAGTTTTTGAAAGGATCCGGCCAGATCGCGATGGCGACCGGCTTTGCCCTGTCGCCGCTTACCGGTCTACTGGCCAGCGGCACAGACAATGCCGTTCCTGAAAAATCAGGCTTGCGAATTCTCAACGACCGACCACTCAACGCCGAGGTCTTACCGCACCTGCTCGCAGATGCAGTGACCCCCACGAAACACTTCTTTATTCGTAACAATGGTATACCTCCCACGAAGGTCAACACCGAGCAATGGCGACTCCGCATTGGTGGTGAGTCAGCGAAGAGAGCACTGAACCTGTCGATTGCAGACCTTCGTTCGCGGTATGAACACGTCAGTCTGCAACTCACTCTGGAATGCGGAGGTAACGGCCGCGCAGAATTCAACCCGTCAGTACCCGGCAACCAGTGGACTCTTGGCGCGGTGGGGTGTCCCCTATGGCACGGAGTTCGTCTAAGGGACGTATTGCATGACGCCGGCATCAAAGACGATGCCGTATACCTCGGGTACCACGGTGCTGACACTCATCTGAGCGGAGACCCAACCCGGGAAGTCATCTCCCGCGGTGTACCGATCGAAAAGGCACTTGCTGACGACGCTATCATCGCCTGGGGTATGAACCATGGTGAGCTTCATCCGATGAACGGCCACCCCCTCAGACTGGTGATTGCCGGTTGGCCCGCGAGCGTATCAGGCAAGTGGCTGAACGGCCTGAGCATCAGGAACAAGGTGCATGACGGGGCGAAAATGGGCGGGAAATCCTATCGCGTTCCTGCAAACCCCATCGCACCCGGTAGTTCGGTTGAAGATGCGAACATGAAAATTATCGAAGCGATGCCGGTCAAATCTCTCATCACTGCTCCACGGACTGGCCTGATGCACAGGCATTCCGAACCCCTGAAAGTTTCCGGTCATGCCTGGGTCGGTGATGCAGAAGTCGCGGCTGTCGATCTATCGATAGATTTCGGACAGCGCTGGCAAGCCGCACGCTTAACCCGGCCCGTCAATCGCGGCGCGTGGCAGCACTTCAGTGCGGATCTCAATTTCACAGGCAGCGGCTACCACGAAGTCTGGGCACGGGCGACAGACAGTCACGGTTTATCACAACCGATGGTATTACCAGGCTGGAATCCCAAGGGTTACCTGAACAATGCGTGCCATCGTATTGCTGTCCATGTGGCGTAGAAGCAGCCTGCTCTGGCTCTTCTGTGCGACTGGCGCGATTGCCGACGTCGATCCGACGACCGGATTAATCAAAGCCGATGCGCATGACATCGTCAGTGCAAATTGCCTGCCCTGCCATTCCTCTGATTTGATTACCCAGAACAGCATGACGAGAGCCCAGTGGCTCGAGGCGATCCGTTATATGCAGAATAATCACAACCTCTGGCCCCTGAATCGTCAGGAAGTTGTCATCCTGGATTACCTGGAACAGAACTATGGCCCGAAAACCGGCGGCGAGCGGCGACGCAAGAACCTGCCCTACTACGACGAATGATGGTGAATCAAAACCACGTGAGAAATACCTATGCCTGAAACTGAACAACTGCTGGACTCGGCATACGAGCTGAGCCAGGAATTTTACGAACGTGCTGACGAAATAGAATCTGCACGCCGACTGCCGCCGGATGTATCTGAAAAACTGGCGCAGGCAGGTTTTTACCGCATGGGGGCACCGCGGTGCGTAGGTGGACTCGAAACTCCGCCTCCTGTCAGCAGCGAGGTGATCGAAATCCTGGCGCGGGGCGACGCATCCTGTGCCTGGGTCACATTCATTGGCGTGACTTCGTACACTACGCTTTCAGCACTCCCGGCTGCTGTCGGTAAAAAGGTGCTCAGCGACCCCGCTACACTATTGACGGGTGTGTTCGCGCCAACGGCAACCGCTGAAAAAGTGGATGGGGGGTTCCGGGTCTCCGGTCGCTGGCAATGGGGCTCAGGCAGCCAGAATGCGCAGTGGATACTAGGCGGCGCCATGCTGAGTGAAAACGGCGAGCCAATGCTGGATAGAAATGGTCAGCCACGCAGTACGATGGTACTCATGCCATCGAGTCAGGTGGAGTACCTCGATACCTGGCATGTGTCCGGTTTATGCGGCTCAGGCAGCCTGGACTACCAGGTTGAAAACCTGCTGGTGCCCGAAGAACACGTTGTCGGCTACTCGAGGACAGACAGGGTGCCAGTGACGCCGTTGTTCGCCTTCCCTAACTTTACGTTTCTCGCGCTCGGGATCGGTGCCGTCAGCATGGGTATTGCGCGCGCGGCCATTGATGAACTCATCGAACTCGCTCGATCGAAGAAGCGGGTTGGTGCGAAGCAGACTATCTCTGAACAGCAGATCGCCCAGGTCAAACTGGCACAGGCAGAAGCTGATCTTCGTTCTGCCCGGGCGTTTTATTACGAGAGCCTGGAAGCGGCCTGGCAGTGTGCGATGAACGGTCAGAAAGTAAATATTGAGCAACGTCGCGATCTACGGCTGGCAACGACCAACGCCGTCTTGAAAAGTGTCGGTGTTGTAGAAGAGATGTACAACCTCGGTGGTGGCAGCGCCGTTTACCGGACTTCTCGCCTGCAGCGTTACTTCCGCGACATCAATGTCGCTAAGACCCACATCATGGTATCCCAACAAACCCTGGAGATTGCTGGGTCATTGTTCTTCGGTCTCGAACCCAATGTTTCCAGATTCTAGCATTCTGACCAGCGGGTATTAACTGACAGTTAATCCTTAGCCACCTTGAAATTATCGCCGAGAGCCGACCGATGCAAACAACCCCGGAACACCTCAAAACAGCTTATCGCGACGCCGGCTGGTGGGGCGATGAAACGCTCAGCGACTGGCTGCAGCAGGCCGTCGATGAAAAACCTAAAATCATGGCAATCATTGATCAGCCAGATCGTTCAAACATCACAGACGGACCGGCACAGAGGCTGAGCTACCGGGCACTCAATGATCGCGTTGAGTCGCTCGCTGCAAGATTTTTTGATGCAGGCCTGCGTGCAGACGACATCGTGATGGTGCAACTACCGAACATTGCGGAACTCGTTGTGACTTATTTCGCCCTGGATCGCCTTGGCGTCATCGTCAGCCCCATGCCTGTCCAGTACGGACCATTTGAGTTGCAACACGCTATCCAGGCACTGGAACCTGCAGGTTTCATCACCGTGCGGCGATTAAAAAATCAGGATTATCTTGGTGAAAGGGCAGCGATCTTCAAGGATGTCTGTCCCGTTTTCTGCTTTGGCGACGAGGTACCCGAAGATTGTTTACCCTTGAGCCTGACTGGCAGCCGTTCTGAAGATTGTCGCACTTACACTGATGAGCTTGATCGCAGTGCCGATGATATCTTCACGATCTGTTGGACATCAGGCACCACCGGTCAACCCAAAGGCGTCCCCCGTAGTCACAACCACTGGCGAATATCCGGTCTGGCAACCACAGACGCAGCTGATATATCAGGCACCGATATCCTGCTGAACCCATTCCCCCTCGTTAACATGGCAGCCATCGGTGGGTTCCTGTTCCCCTGGATAACAAGTCAATGCACACTCGTCCTGCATCACCCCTTTGAGTTACCCCTGTTTTTACAGCAGATACAGGCAGAAAAAGTCTCCTATACCATAGCACCGCCGGCAGTCCTGACAATGCTGCTCAATGAGAAGCCGATTCTGGACGCTGCTGACTTGTCCAGCATCCGGGCCATTGGCTCCGGAGGTGCACCACTCAGCGAATGGATGGTGAGCACATTTCAAAACGACTACAACATCATCGTCGCCAACATTTTTGGCTCCAATGAAGGTTTGTGCCTCGCTTCCGGTGGTGCCGACCTGCCTGACCCGGCGGATCGAGCCAAGTACTTCCCAAGATTTGGCGTTGCAGACAAGACCTGGCGCGCCCGCGTCGGCGCCATGACACAAACGAGGCTGGTAGATCTTGAAACTCGCGCTATCGTTGATCAACCCGGTGTCCGGGCGGAACTGGAAATCGCCGGCCCCTCTGTGTTCGACGGATACTGGCAGGCAGAGGCGACTAATGCAGAGGTGTTTTCAGGAGATGGCTTCTTCAGAACAGGAGATGTTTTCGAAATACCCGAGGAACCTGAGAAGTCTGACTTCTATCGGTTTGTCGGCCGCTCCAAGGATATTATTGTCCGTGGCGGCATGAAGATCTCACCCGACGAAATCGACAACGTACTGGCAGGCCATCCGCGAGTAGGCGCTGTGGCGGTCACAGGTTATGAAGACCCCGTGCTTGGTGAGCGAATCGGCGTTGCCGTGGTGCCTCAACCCGGTCAGGCAATTTCTCTCGACGATCTGACCGATTACCTGAGGCAACAGGGCCTGGCAATCTTCAAGTTGCCCGAAAGACTCATTGAGGTCGATGCACTGCCGATGAATGCGACCGGCAAAGTCCTGCGGGCCGAGCTGCGCAAGCAGTTTGAAGCCTGATGACTGAGGTGCACAATGCGGCCGCTATAACATTACCAACGTGCAGACCGAGGCCACAGCTGAAGGAGAATATCCAGAGACTACAATGTCTCCGCTGTCGCACTTGAGTTCGTCATACGCAACCAGACTTCCCTGACCAGTAGGAATGCGTGCCACTGGAAATGCGTTCCGGCAGGCGCAGCCTGGCGATCGGGCCTTGAGACACCTCCGACGCATCGAAAATCAGCGCCGATGAGCTGTCATCGTTCATGTCGGTCACATAAGTCAAAACGTAGCCATCGGACTCAGACCTGGAACCGGACTTTGGCGCCATGGGTGATTCACTGGCATAAACCCCCTCGGGAAATTTCCAGGACTGGGTTTCCCCTGTTTCCAAGTCGAGTCTGTTCAACTGGTTAAACAGGAACCATCCAGGCAGGGACGACATTTCCCAGGTGTATCGATTGCGTTTTCCGGCATACGCCGGATTGATCATGCCGAACTCTGAAATGTGATCAGCAATCAAACCCTCTTTTGTCTCTCCGGTCTTCAGATTGAAGCGCCAGCGATAGGGTTTCGGTTTAATCAAATGATTATCTATCAGGCGCAGGATCGATTTGACATCCTGGGGGTCAATCTTGATATCCGGCGCCGGATCTTCCTGGAAATAGCCATCCAGAACAATTTCGTCACCATCTTCGTAAGCATTAATCCAGTGCAGGACAAAGGTCGGTTTCGCTTCGAACCACCTGATATCTTCTGGCCCACCCCGTCGCGGGAGAATGGCAAAACGACTCGGCTGGTCCCGGTAGAAGCGAACAGCATGTGCGTTGACCTTGAGCGCCTCCGGATCCCAGTAGAAGGGGAAGTCATTAAGAATCGCAAAATTTTCGGTGAAAGCCATATCATGCGGCAACCTTGGCCCTGGCAGCTCAATAGGTACATAGTGCACCAGTTCACGTCCGGCGTTGACTACCCCGTAATGCATGTATGGCGCTTCTTTACTGTAATTGAAAAAAAGCATTTCTCCCGTCGCTTCGTCCACCTTTGTGTGGGCTGAGACGCCCCAACCTGGGGTAATGTCCTTGAGCCACTGGGCCTTACCGAGAGGCTCCAGTGTCCGCGGATCCATTTCGTAAATGTCACCACACTGGTAGAAGCTTGTTGCCGCAACGCCGCCGTGAACCACAACATCAGTGCTCGATGAATCCTTAAGACGGGTGCGCGCACCCCAACCGTCTCTCGTTGACTTGGCTGGAGACTCTATCAGGCCAGCCCACAGCGGGCCTTTGGCCTCCAGTTCAGCGAGAAAACCATCAGTTCTGACAAATCGATTACGATACTCCGCCACGCCATTGTCGAGGCACAAGGCATGCAACATCCCGTCTCCGTCAAACGGGTGATATCTACCGATGGCATGCTGCAGCGGGTTTTCTGAGTTGCGGACATAAACACCGGAAAGGTCGTCGGGCAATTCTCCTTCAACTTCCAGCTCAAAAGCGTTGTACTCCCTGACATTAGGCTGCCAGGCACCCGTGCGGTAAGGGTGGTCGTCTGTTGGCGGCAGGGATGACTCATACTCCTGCACTAATTCAATTTTCATGCTCATCCCTCCAGAATAAAGCTGGCTGTTGTTGCGGAAATGCTGCCGAATTTCATGGCGGTAACCCGTTTACCGCCTGCAGCCTGATCGTCACCCGCGCTTTCTTTTAATTGTCTGTTCGCATCTATCAAGATGGGCGCAGCAGATCACCGCGTGCCCAGGTTGCATGAAAGCCTTCTGGTACTCGACAGGGCAGCGTCAGTTTACAGACCGGCCCCGGCTCGATGTCTCTTGCGTCGAAAATATGGACTTCCGATTTTTCATCCGCGCTGTTTCGAACAAAGCTGATCAGATACCCATGATCTTCAGAAGTCGCATTATCGGCGGGGGCAAATGGTGACTCGGAATAGGTGTAGCCATCGCCATCTGAGTAATACTGGCTCTCACCGGTGTCCATGTCATATTTAATCAGACCCGCGAAGTGAACCAGCGGCTCGGTGACGATGTGCGTCATGTACGCGTACTTCATCGGTGAACCCATGAAGCGGTTATTCCAGGTCGGGAACTCGGCATTCCAGCGATCATCGATCAGGCCTTCACGGGTTTCACCCGTTTTCAGGTTCACGGACCAGCGATAAAGGCACGCGTTCAGCTTGTGCCTGCCCATAATGGTCACAATGCTCTGCAAGTCAGGTTCACCGCTGTCCGATTGATAGGGCTTTATTCGACACCCTGTCATATGTAACCAGTCTCCTTCTTCCCAGGCATTGATGGTGTGAAGAATGTAACAGGGTTCGAACTCAACCCAACGTATATCGTCAGCGGACCCATGCCGTGGAATAACAGCAAAGCGGGCAGGCCAGCTTTCTTCAAACCTGAGCTTGACCCGACCCGCCTTGAAAGCTGTTTCGTCCCAGATGAGAGGCAGGTCATGCAGGATAGAATGCTTCGATGAAATCCACATGTCATGTGGCATACGCGGCCCGGGCAACTCAACCGGCATGAAGGTCGTCAGGTCACCGTCACCATTCACCGTGCCATAGTGCATGTAGGGCGCTTCACGGCCGTAGTCGAAAAACATGAACTCATCGGTGTTCTCATCCGTTTTGCCGTGCGCAGAGATCGGTGTGCTTCGGCTGCCGTTAAAATTGAACTCGCCTTTGGTTTCCAGGGTTATTGGATCGACCAGGTAGGGATCCCCCGACAAGTACCACATGGTCACGATGTTACCGGCGTGGAGTACAACATCCGTATTGGAAGTGTCTTTGACCGGCATCTCGGGGTGGACATTACGACCATCGCCAAGCATCCCCTGGTAGATGCCGTGCCCAGTTTTTTCTTCTTCGAGAAAAGGCCCTGTTCGGATCCACCGATTGCGATAAGTGACCCTGCCGTTGTCGAAATGCAACGCATGAAGCATGCCATCGCCATCATACCGGTGATACTGACTAACCGGCTCATGACGTTGATTCGGACCATTTCTTACATACACGCCATTCAGGTCCTGCGGCATCGTGCCTTCAACCTGTATCTCGTCGAAGTGGATGACACGCTCCTCTGCAACAGGCGCATAGGAACCCTCAAGAAACTGGTTAACCGGGTACGTCGTTTTCGTCTGTGACACGGTATTCATGGGTTTTTTCCAACTAGGTAGTAACTTTAAAGGATTCCAGCAGCGCGGCTCTCAGTCTTTACTGACCTCAAGTGCCAATAGCAGGTTACCCGCCATATGGTTGTAGATGCCGTATCCCGAGCTCAAAAGGAGCAGGCCATCGTAAGCGATGGGTCCCGCACCGCCACTGAACGAACCAGCAATCACCTGGGCTCCGCTGGTTGATGTGAAACTGGCACTTG
>Ga0181574_10002616_pt1 | contig 16251 bp, 10 predicted proteins | sample 101ome_24_FD_145600 | JGI IMG/M metagenome (GOLD analysis project Ga0181574, IMG submission 145600) | Coastal salt marsh microbial communities from the Groves Creek Marsh, Skidaway Island, Georgia - 101410AT metaG (spades assembly) | ecosystem: Environmental > Aquatic > Marine > Intertidal zone... | reverse complement strand
CTGTCGGGTAAATTTGCTTCATTGAAAATAAGGCGGATGTCAAAAGCGCATGACGCGTAAACTGCAGCACATCTGGTCGAATAACTCCTTGTTCGACTAACAACGGATTAAAATAGCGCGTATACCCAAGTGACAAATAAGGAACATTTAACCCGAGATTAGGCAGTACAGTAGCGCCGTTCGACAAATGCGTCATATCGATACCCAAGGAAACGGTCGATTGCTTAAATTGCTTATTCACATTCACGCCGATAATGACCAACGCATTTGTGTGGGAACCAATTGCATTGTTTTTGGGATTCTCCACTAAGTCAAATTTCTTCGTGACCACTCCAACCCCAGCAGTTAGCTTTCCATTGAGCGACCAGGAATGATACTTCACCATCGGAAGTTCGATGAATCCAAAAGCACCAAGCGACTGACCAACAACCAACGGATTGCCGTAATCTGCAAAATAGAGCGATGCGCCATACCTAGGAAGACGGTACGCCTCTTCCCATTCTTTTTTTCCACTGGTTTGTTTCACGAATCCCAATTCCCCTCCAACCGAGTGACCGGTCAGCAAATGCGTCATTACTGCACGATGGGGTAATAAAAATCCTACTTTAGGACGAACTTCTATCCCTACATTATCCCAATTGGTTTGAGAACTAACAAGTGCATGAACACCCATAATTAGTAGCAATAGTAGAGTCCTCTTCATAAAGCAAATGTAAAACAAAAATGAGAATAAATGAGGTAAGTGTATCGGGTTGCTTTGCTTCGCATTACATGTTGCAAGTTGAAAACCTTTCACAACCTGCAACATGTAACCTATTAACGCTTGTTTAAAAAAGAAAGCATTAATTTTGGACCATGGAAAATCAAGACCCTCGACTCGTTGCTTTCGAACGACTGTTAAACATCATGGACGATTTGCGCGAAAAATGCCCTTGGGATAAAAAGCAAACATTGGAATCCCTGCGTCACCTAACCATTGAAGAGACCTATGAACTAGCCGATGCCATTCTCGATAATGACATGGAAGAGCTCAAAGGTGAAATCGGAGACTTGATGCTGCACATGGTCTTTTACAGTAAAATTGCCAGCGAACAAAAAGCCTTCGATATCACCGACGTGTTGACGGCCATTTGTGATAAATTAATACATCGCCACCCGCATATTTATGGTGACGTTGTGGCGGAGGACGAAGCTACCGTAAAAGCCAATTGGGAGAAACTGAAATTGAAAGAAGGAAAAAAGTCGGTTCTAGAAGGTGTTCCGAAATCATTACCAGCACTGGTGAAAGCAGCGCGTATACAGGAAAAAGTGCGCGGAATAGGATTCGACTGGGACAATCAAGAGCAAGTCTGGGAAAAAGTACAAGAGGAACTCGAGGAACTCAAAGTAGAAGTCGATCAGCAAACTGACCGCATCGAAAGCGAATTTGGTGATGTCCTTTTCTCAATGATCAATTACGCGCGTTTTATCGGAGTTAATCCTGAAACTGCCTTGGAAAGAACCAATAAAAAATTCATAAAACGCTTTGCCGCCATGGAAGTCATGATTAACCTCGAAAACAAAATATTATCGGATATGAACCTAGAAGAAATGGATGTGTATTGGGAAAAAGCAAAAGAACAGGTCGGAGAATAATGTCCCTTTAATCAATGAAGTTTACTTTTCATCACAAACCTTCACGGTAATCCAATAAAACTTAGTATCTATGCCAAATAAAAATAAACCGTAGTTTTGAAGAATATTGTTTTACTCCTTTTTGTAGCGTTGATATCAGTATCAACTGCAGTTGCCCAAGATTTCGTAGTTCGTGGATTTGTCTTTAACAAAGACAACGGAGAACCTGTTGAATTCGCTAAAGTATTATTGATTAAAGCAGGTGCTTCGGAATCCGACCAACCGATTGGTGCGACGACCAACCTTGATGGTTTCTTTTCATTCGCCAAAGTGATGAAAGGAGATTACACCATTTTGGTACGAAACATGGAGTTCAATGATCTTGAACAGACCATCAGCGTAGGTGATAAAGAAATCCTTTCCTTAACGTTTGAATTAGAAAAACCAGACGACGTAAAGCAAATTGAGCAAATCGATATTTACGCAGAAGACCGTTCAAAAAAGACCCGTGTTGAAATCTCTACGATCAAGTTGGATCAAAAAGGATTAGAACGACTACCGAGTTTCGGAGCGGAAAATGACATTGTTTCTGCTTTCGCTGTTACACCGGGTGTAGTGACCACGGGTGACCAAGGAGGTCAAATCTATGTGCGTGGTGGAACTCCTATTCAAAACAAAATCTTGTTGGATGGAATGACCATTTACAACCCATTTCACTCCATTGGATTCTTCTCCGTGTTTGAAACGGAAATTGTAAAAAGCGCAGATATCTATACGGGAGGATTCGGGGCACAGTATGGTGGACGAATTGCTTCAATCATGGACATTACCTACCGTGACGGTAACCTCAAAAAACATGGTGGAAAAGTTTCCATCTCTCCGTTTATGGCGAAGGCTGTTATGGAGGGTCCTTTAGCGAAAAAAGAAAAACGATCGGCTTCCACAGGAGGATCATACATCCTTACAGCAAAACATTCCTTGCTAAACAACACGAGCAGAACCCTATATCCTTATGCCAACGATGGACAAGGAATGCCATTTTCGTTTACAGACGTTTATGGTAAAATGACCTTAAAATCGGATGGAGGAAGTAAATTCAGTGCCTTTGGTTTCTACAACGATGATGCTGTAAACTACCCAACGATTGCAGACTTGAACTGGAAGCAAATGGGTGGAGGGATTAACTTTGTGCTCGTGCCTTCTAGCAGTGCTGTATTAATTAAAGGTCACTTAAATGCGTCCAACTATGAAATCCTATTCCTCGAAAACGAAGGAGGTCAAGCACCAAGAACAAGTAGCATCGGAGGATTTGACTTAGGATTTGATTTTACGTATTTCTTGAAAGGTCAATCGGAAGTTACAGCGGGAATTAACATCGGAGGATTCAACACCAACTTCAGAACGTTTAACGAAGTAAATCGATTGATTGAAGCAGATCAGTTCAACGCCGAACTCAGTGGGTATGTTAACATGCGTTTCATTAAAAAGCAATGGGTTATCCAGCCTGGAGCGCGCGTTCAATACTACCCTTCCATTCCAGATATACAATTCGAACCACGCTTGGGGGCGAAGTACAATTGGACAGAGAATTTCCGTTTGAAATTTAGTGGAGGGCGTTACACGCAAAACTTCACCTCTGCTTCGTCGGACCGTGACGTAGTACAATTGTTCTATGGATTCTTATCTGCACCTTCAGATGTCCAATCAAGCTTTACGCAACCTGACGGAGATCAGATTGACCCTAGAAACGGATTGCAAATTGCTTGGCACGGAATCGCAGGATTCGAATACGACCTTTCTAAGTTCTGGAGCTTAAACGTGGAAGGATATTATAAATATTTCCCACGTCTTTCGAACATCAACTTGAACAAACTATACGACGATGTGGCTGAGTTCAATCAAATCGACGACGTCTATAAAAAAGACTTCTTAGTAGAATCAGGCTATGCTTATGGAGCCGACTTCCTCTTGAAATACAACAAAAATCGCTTGTACTTATGGGGAGTTTATTCCTATGGATTTACCGAACGTTGGGATGGATTCGAATGGTACTTTCCGATCTTCGACAGAAGACATAACGTGAATTTAGTAGCTAACTACTTATTCGGTGAGAGAAAAGATCTAGAGGTGAGTCTGCGTTGGAACCTCGGTAGCGGGCTTCCTTTTACACCAACATCTGGTTATTATCAAGGAGAGCAATTTACAGGAGGGGTAACCACTGACTATACTACATCCAACCCATCGGATGTGAGTATTTTACTCGGGGGTCTCAACACAGCGCGACTTCCAACATACCACCGCTTTGACGTTACAGTTAAGAAACGTTTTGAATTGAAAAACAAATCAGTAATGGAAGTGATTGCAGGTGTTACGAATGCCTACAACCGAGATAATATCTTCTACGTAAATCGAGTAACGAACGAGAAAATCTATCAGTTACCAATTCTACCAAGTTTATCATTTAGCTATAAGTTCTAATCGTATCTTTTTTGAGAATCATAAAATAAGAAGAGGCGCGATAATTCACGCCTCTTCTTTATTAATGGGTTAGCCCTCTGGCCTCTAATAAGACGCGTCTCAATACATCTCTTCTTGCATCTGTTGTACTTTTTCGTCTTTCAGATAATCGTCGTACGGCATCATTTTATCAATCATTCCAGTAGGTGTGATTTCAATAATACGCGTTGCAACGGTGTTCACTAATTCGTGGTCATGGGAAGTGAAAATAATGGTGCCTGGGAAATCCGACATACCATTGTTTAATGCAGTAATCGATTCTAAGTCTAAGTGATTGGTAGGTTCGTCCATCATTAAGACGTTCGCTTTGGCCAACATCATGCGCGACAACATACAACGCACCTTTTCACCTCCTGACAGAACGCGTGCACTTTTCATCGCTTCTTCACCAGAGAATAACATCTTTCCTAAGAAACCGCGTAAATGAACTTCTTCGCGCTCTTCATCAGTTTGCGCGTATTGGCGCAACCAATCTACCAAGCGCAAATCATTGTCGAAAAACTTGTGGTTGTGGTTGGGTAAATACGACGTTGTAATTGTTGTTCCAAATTTAATGGAGCCCGCATCTGCTTTCAACTTATCGTTCAACACTTCAAAGAAGCTCGTTATAGCTTTGGAGTTTTTAGATAAAATGGCAATCTTATCCCCTCTATTTACATTGATATTTACATCCTTGAACAATGTCTCAGCATCTTGACTGTAGGATAAATTCTCAATATTCAGAATTTGATCTCCTGCCTCGCGCTCTTGTTCAAAGATGATGGCTGGATACCTTCTGGAAGAGGGTTGTATTTCATCCAAATCAAGCTTATCTAACAACTTACGTCTGCTGGTTGCCTGTTTAGATTTCGATGCATTCGCGGAGAATCTCGAGATAAATTCTTGCAATTCCTTCTTCTTATCTTCTGCTTTTTTGTTTTTATCCGCACGTTGGCGAGCAGCTAACTGCGAAGACTTATACCAGAAGGTATAGTTCCCCGTAAACAAATTGATTTTTGCGTAGTCGATATCACAGACATGAGTACATACTGTATCCAAAAAGTGACGGTCGTGAGATACCACAATTACCGTATTCTTAAAGTCCAACAAGAAATCTTCTAACCAATTAATCGTTTTTAAGTCCAAATCATTAGTCGGCTCATCGAGTACTAATAAATCTGGATTACCAAAAAGCGCTTGTGCCAAAAGTACACGTACTTTCATATCATTCGGTATATCCTTCATTAGTTGATAGTGATACGCCTCTTCAATTCCTAAGTTCGATAATAATGTAGCTGCATCCGTTTCGGCATTCCACCCTTCCATGTCCGCAAACTCCGCTTCCAATTCAGAAGCCTTCATACCATCTTCATCCGAGAAATCTTCTTTTGCATAAAGCGCATCTTTCTCTTCCATGATTTCAAATAAGCGATTATGCCCCATAATCACCGTCTTCAACACTTCAATTTCGTTGAACTCAAAGTGATCTTGTTTCAATACAGCCATGCGTTTGCCTGGCTCGAGCATTACACTCCCTTTTGTTGGATCTTGGTCGCCGGTTAATATCTTCAGAAAGGTCGACTTCCCTGCACCATTTGCGCCGATCACACCATAACAGTTACCCTCAGAAAACTTCAGGTTTACCTCGTCAAAAAGGATGCGCTTACCGAATTGAAGCGTTAAATTATTTACAGAAATCATAACGTATACTCAAAATTTGGTGCAAAGGTAGTGAAAATAGTTTGAGGAGTGGACGAAGTAATTTTACCCGATCACTTCATGTGCTTCAAGTTCAGCGCATAGAGCAAACAAAAAATTGCGCTAACCACCAAGGTAGATACTACCACAAATGTAGCAATGACTTCAGTGGGAAACAATAGGTACATAATTACTACGGGCAGTAAGCTGTAAATCACATACAAATGAAATCCAATCTTTTTGAGGCGTAGCATCATGAAAACACCTGCTCCTCCAATAAGTACTGCAATCAATTGGAGTAAGTTATTCAGCACAAAATAATCGAAATTTGCCATGTACGACATTTGAATAACTTGTTCCACCATCTCGGCCATTCCCGACCACCCTAAATCGTTCATTTGACCAACACTTTCATACATGGTAGCTTCATACACTTCCCACGCATCTTGGTTCATTGGGCCCGATATGAAGGAAAAAAGATATTGGAGAAAATTCAATCCCATCGAGATGAAACTTAACACCGCAAGCACCACCAAAAAAGTAGGTTTTGCTGTTGGTTGATACTCTTGTTCAGTTGAATATTCGGTCATAGTGTTAGTTTTTTAGTAATTGTTTTGCTTTTCTTAAGAATTCAGACATGTAAACATCTTCTTCAATAAATGGAATTTCAGCGCGCAGTTCAGCGTGAAAGGTAAGAAGTACCTCGCTTGTCTTCGATACTCCACGAAGTTCCAAGGCTTGGCAAGCCGACATATATTCGATTCCGAGTATCTGATAGACGTTTTCAATGACCCGCGCTAATTTGGTGGCTGCATTTGCTCCCATACTAACATGATCTTCTTGACCATTCGAAGAGTCGATACTGTCTACTGAAGCGGGCGTGCACAATTGCTTGTTTTGCGAGACAATCGAAGCGGCAGTATATTGAGCAATCATAAAACCAGAATTCAAGCCAGGCTTAGCCAAAAGGAAAGCCGGCAATCCGCGTTCACCTCCCATCAACTTGTATATTCTTCGCTCAGAAATACTACCCAACTCCGCCATGGCAATTGCCATGAAATCCAAGGCCAATGCTAATGGTTGACCGTGAAAATTACCGGCAGAAATCACCAAGTCCTCTTCAGGGAAAATGGTCGGATTATCCGTCACGGCATTAATTTCTCGCTCAACAATTGTTTTCGCAAAATTGAGCGTATCCCAAGAGGCCCCATGAACTTGCGGAATACAGCGTAAGCAATACGGGTCTTGCACTTGTTGCTTCGATTGTTCAATCAATTCAGAACCTTCCAATATTGTCGATATTTCTTTGGCTACCGCAATCTGTCCTTCTTGATTCCGAATTGCATTGACATAGGATGTAAACGGATCTAAACGTCCGCCGTAAGCCTCTATACTGAGTGCACCAATCTTATTGGCATGATGAATAATTCGTTCTCCATCGATTACAGCCTTTGTCAAAAATGCACTCATAAATTGTGTTCCATTCAACAAGGCTAAGCCCTCCTTAGAGGCCAACACGACTGGTGCTAAATCGAACTTTTGTAGGATCTCATGGGTGTCAACCAGCTCACCGTTATAATTGACTTCCCCTTCTCCTACTAGGCTCAACGCAATGTGTGCTAAGGGCGCTAAATCTCCAGAAGCCCCAAGGCTTCCTTGTTCGTAAACAACTGGACAAATGCCTTGATTAAAATAGAATAACAACCGTTCAACCGTTGCGACTTGCGCGCCGGAATGACCGAAAGACAATCCAATTGCTTTAAGCAATAACATGATGCGCACCACCTCTGGATCCACTTTGTCCCCGGTCCCGCAGGCATGAGAACGCACTAAATTCAGTTGTAACTGGGTCAAATCTGCCTTTGAAATAGCTGTGTTGCACAAGGAACCAAATCCAGTATTCACCCCGTATATCAACTCGTCGGATTGTGCTACTTTTTCGTCCAAATAAGTACGGCAAGCTTGAATCTTCGCCACACACGAAGGGCTCAGTTCAACAGCCAGGTTTTCTGCAATAATCTGCTGAATATCTGTAACTGTAATCTGTTGATGCGAGAGAATAAATTTACCCATGTGAAAAGTAATTAATAAAAGATGCATGACTCAATTCCTGTTGTTCTCCATTAGCCATATTCTTCAATACAATGCTACTATTCACCAACTCTGCTTCACCAATAATAGCTGTAAAGCTAACTCCTCTGTCATCGGCATATTTGAATTGCTTCTTGAGCTTTGCGCTTTCCGGATAAATCTCTGAAGAAACTCCAAGCGCTCGCAACTGCTTAATCAATTGAAGTGCTGCGTCGCATTCCTTCTCCCCAAAATTGACAAATAACACTTCTAATCCTTTATCTACCTCTTTTGGAAACAAGTTGAGTTCTGTCAATACATCGTAAATTCTATCTGCACCGAATGAAATACCGACTCCCGATAATCCATTCATTCCGAAAAGACCGGTTAAATCGTCGTAGCGACCACCACCGCAGATAGAACCCATCTTCACCCCGTTTGCTTTTACTTCAAAAATGGCACCCGTGTAATAATTAAGTCCTCGGGCTAATGTGACATCAAATTCAATTTTCGCGCGTTTCAACCCTAGCATGTTTACTTTGTTAAGCACGAATTGCAATTCCTCGATTCCTTGAGTACCTATATTCGATGAGGCTAAAAAATCCGTCATGAAAGCAAGCAACTCATCATTATTCCCTTGTAAACTTAGAAGTGGCTGAATAGCATTAATCGCCTCAGCACTCACCCCCTTCTCTTGCAATTCTTTGATAACTCCCTCTTCACCGATCTTGTCCAATTTATCAATGGCCATAGTAATAGTTATCAGTTTATCATGTTCCCCGGTAATTTCCGCAATACCACTCAATATTTTACGGTTATTGATTTTTATGGTAAAATCAGGAATCAGCAAAGCATATAGGACTTCATCAAACAATTGAACAAAATCCACTTCATAGAGCAAGCTATCGCTCCCTACGACATCTGCATCGCATTGATAAAATTCTTGATAACGCCCATGTTGTGGACGATCGGCCCGCCAAACAGGTTGTATCTGGTAACGTTTAAAGGGAAATGTCAATTCGTTTTGGTGTTGTACAACGAAGCGTGCAAAAGGAACCGTTAAGTCATAGCGCAAAGCCTTCTCCGCAAGCGAATTTGCAAAACGTGGGAGGTTATCAGCAGCCAATGCATCAATATCTGCTTTTTTCATTTTCTCCCCAGAATTCAAAATACGAAAAATCAAACGATCACCTTCCTCACCATATTTCCCCATTAAGGTTGAGGAAAGCTCGAACGAAGGAGTTTCAATCGGCGAAAAACCGTAATTCTTAAATACGTTTTGAATGGTGTTGAAAATATAATTTCTACGTGCCACGTGAACAGGGAGAAAATCCCGCGTTCCTTTTGGTATTGCTGGTTTTTGAGCCATTCATTAAATTTTGTACAAAAATAAAAAAACCGCTCCAACAACGAAGCGGTTTCCTAAATTATCCGAGTTTCAATTATTCAAACGCTTTTCCTAGCATTTTAGAAGATAATCCCCCAATTAAAGGAATCTCTGTGAACTGTCCGTTTGCAGCGTTTACTATTCCTAAGATTAGTAACGCTAAAAAGCCTAACCAAATCAACGTTGATAACAACGAAAATAACGCTAACAAAGAAAAGCTGATCATTGCAACAATCGTTGTTAAGATGGCAAATCCAATGAAAATCCCAATGGCAAAAATAATTAAACCAAGAGCTTGTCTGAGGTGAAATGCGCCAAAGCGCTTTTCTTCGCCTTCCTTATTTTGGTTCAAAACAAGGGCGATAATGAAACCAATTAAGGTTACATACGCAAGGATCCCAACTGTCTTATCTGCAATTGGACCGTTGCCGGTTGGGTTATCGAGTGTTTCTGTCATAATTTATTAAATAGTGAACGTATTAACATTTAATATGCTAACACCTTAAAGGCGGTTCTACGGTTACGCTGATGATACTCTTCCTTCTTGTCTTCATCTGACAATGAATTGATGAATTGTGGAGTGAGTTCTACGTCTTTACCATCTTCCAAACGAATGACCGCAGGCTCTGACTCACCCAGTCCATTTGCTTCCAAACGGTCGCGTGCTATCCCACTATCCAAAAGGTAATCCACTACACTTTGCGCACGGCGTTGAGATAATTTTTGGTTATAGGTATCTGAACCGCGTTCATCTGTATGTGAACGGATCTCAATTTTCAAACTCGCGTTCAAATTCAAGAAGTTGAATAATTTATCCAACTCTACCTTTGATTGCGGACGCAGCGTTGCAGCATCAAAATCGTATTCAATACCTTTAATTTCAATCTCCCCTGTTGGAATCAGCGTTAAGAAGAAGTCGTGCTGGATGGCTGTCGTTTCTACTAGCCCTAATGTATTTTCAATACCTGCATCTGCGAAATACTTCTTTTTACTCGCTTTCATAAAGTATTCCTCATTGACCAATAAATCGGTCTCATAATATCCATTGTTGTCCGCCTTCAACTTAATATCTTCAAATTGGCCACGAACATCCTTCAAACTGACTGTTGCTCCGGGAATAGGCTCATCAGTATCGAAATCGAATACATACCCACTTATCGATACTACAATCTCCGGTCGCTCCACGCGGTAGATGCTATTACAATGCACATTCAGCGTGTTCGAAGAGTCGCAATCTCCACAATTATCTCGATCGGAAGTCATATACCCTGTTTGCATATCAGCTCCCCAAACAAAATAAGCATCATCCCGTGAACTGTTAATTGGCTGACCCACATTTTGAGGAGTATTCCACCATTCCGTTACGGGGTTAATCGTCGATTTAAATACGTCTAATCCTCCGAAACCAATGTGCCCTTCAGAAGAAAAATACAAAGTTTTGGATTTCCGATGATAATAAGGAGTGATTTCATCTTCATTCGTATTGATGAATTCGCCTAAGTTAATGGGCTCCGTCGTCTCCCCATCATCATTGATGGTGGTCGACCAAATATCCATTCCCCCTAATGTCCCCGGACGATTCGACGCATAATATAGAGTCTTTCCGTCATCCGCCATACTTGGTGTCATCGATTTGTACCCATCCATATTAATGTCTTTTCCGAGCTTGAACGGTTCTGTCCAACGTCCATTAAAATAGCGCGACACGTAGATACTCGATTCGTAGTGGTTCAGCGGATTCACGCGAGTAAAATACACCGCCTTACCATCTGGAGAAAACGTGGCACCACCTTCAATAGCCTCTGTATTTATACCTTCCACCCATTGCGGAGTTTCATAGGCACCATCTTTATTGTATTTTGTAAAATAAATATCACTTTCGAAAAGAGGAGCGCTTTTAGTAACCTCCAACAATGATGTGTCTCGTCGTGCAGAGGAAAAAAGCAGCCTGTTTTGATGATACATCATCCCAAAAGAAGTAGAACCGTTGTTCACCACACTATCCAATAAGATAACTTTCGCGTTGGAATAGGTTCCCTCGTCGCGCATAGCAAAATCACAGTCACCTTCTTTATCTCGTGCCAATTGATGATAGACATTTTCTTCAGGGAAAACCTCCATTACTTTCTCAAAATATAACTTCGCTTCTTCGTATTTCCCATTTTTCATGAGCGAATAACCATAGAAGTAATCCACGTAGGGGAACTGATCAGATGGATATTCAACTGCAGCAGCATACCATTTTTCAGCGTTCGCATAATCCTTTGCTAGTCGGTAGGCATCTGATATCTTGTGCAACACAATCAACTCTTCGCTCTTCGGATTTACAGGTGGTTCAAATTCGTTAGGACCTCCTTTTTTATCTGCTTTATAAAACGCAGATACACCATAGGGGTGATACAAGTGATCATCACTCCCACTGGCCAATCTATTAATAACCTGAGAATAGAAATAAACTGCAGACGCGTAATTCTCCATCTCCATTTCTTTGTCACCGTCTTGAATCAGACTTTTATTGGTTTGTCCAAAACTTGCCAAACCAATTAGGATAACTGCGATTAGTAAAATACTCTTTCTCATAATCTTGGGCATGTTGGTAATGGATTAGACACTGATTTAAACATGATATAGGTCAAGCTAATTTCGGTCGCTCCGCGTCCATTGGAAACCGGTTGCAAAGAAGATATATTAAAATCGTAGGAAAGTCGACCTTGCCAAGCACCGAACTTAATACCTACATCAACAATAGCTGCATCTGCATTTCGGTAAGTGAACCCTCCTAATAAAAAGATATCTGGACCCTTTAGGTAATAGTGAAGCATACCCGATAAGGTGAGTTCCATCGCTTGCTCCTGATACATATAAAATACTTTTGGGATAACGGATAAACGTTCGTTAATTCCAATACGCATTCCTGCATGACCAAGATAGCGCATGGGCAAGCGAGAGTCTGCAACACCGAAAAAGGATTCATCAGGACGATTTAAATGAAATGCTGTAGCACCAATAAATGGATTAAATCTTGAGCCTGGCCGACCAAAAAAGTATATCAAACCTGCATTAGCATCAAAATTTAAGACGCTCCCACTTGGAAAGGTCTCTCCCGATCCTATTGCGGGATTAAATTGTCCTCCAGTCGCTGTCGGTTCATATTGTGCCCCCCATGATAATGCATTAAAATCGAATGACTTATTAATAACACCCGCACTTACACCAAAACTAATCCTGTGAAACTTATTTTTATCCAGCGGAATATTATACGAAACCGAAGGTAAAATCTGAGCAGCATTATAAAATCCTGCACCTGCATTGTAGTTTAGCACTTGCACGCCTAAACTCCATTTTTTATTCAATCGCGTGTCAAAGCTGACCACTCCTGTCTGAAACGGTCGCGTGGCCACGGCTGACCACTGTGTACGGTAATGCGTGTGTATCCGATGCTTCCCTTCAAACATACCTGTCAATGCGGGGTTGGTATTCAACGCAGCCGCGTCATACTGTGATAAGTGAAAATCTTGAGCGTTCAATCCGAACACCGCCAAAATACACCAACCTAAAACAAATCTTTTATTAGTTATCATGGTTACGTTCTATCTAATTAATGAAGTATCTCCTGAAATTTCGTGTAAGGTTCCATCAGAAGTGGTTGCCTTCACCGTCCAAACAAAAACACCAATGGGTTGATCAATATTCTTGTATTTACCATCCCAACCAATGGATGCATCATTCGATTCGAAAATTACTTCCCCCCAGTTATTGTAGATTTTAAATTCTAACGTTGAGAAAGGACCTCCATAGACATACAAGAAATCATTGTTATTATCTCCATTTGGAGAAAATCCAGAAGGCACCATTGGAGGTAAGTAAATGTGAACGATATTATTTGCTGTATCCACACAACCATTATCATCTTCTACGATTAGCAGAACATCATAATCTCCTCCTTCATTAAAATTATGCGACGTATTTTGATCAGTTGAAGAATTACCATCTGCAAAATCCCAAAACCAACTCACAATGGGGAAATCACTTGTAGATAAATCTGTAAAATTAATGTTTTGAAAAACGTTGGCAAACGGAGGATCGTTTGAAAAAGCGGCAGTTGGACCAGGGTATATCTCTGTCGTATTAGTAATTGAATCCACACACCCTTGATCAGTCGTTACAATAAGTGTAACGTTGTATATACCCGAGGCACCATATTGATAGATAGGATCCTGCTCCGTTGAGCCGCCGCCTTCACCAAATGACCAGTCCCAAAGCGCTGCACTTCCTCCTGTCACAGTGGTTTCATCAAAGAACTGGGTTCCTCCATTCAAACACGGCGCTGGTGATGCAAATGCAACCGAAGGTAAATAATACGTTGAAACAGGTAATACAATCGTGTCCGCACACCCGTTTTGAGAAAGGACAATTAACGTAACATCATTGGTATCTAATAGCGGAATTTCAAATGATGGATTGGCACTTGTAGCGAATTCCGTTCCATCTAGGGTCCACGAATAACTAACAATCGGCTCCGAAGAAACAACATTGCTTGTAAAGTCTGTCTCCGTGCCATAACACACCACTGTATGAGTAAAAGTCACTTCTGGAGATGGAATAATGACTACATCGATAGTATCACGCTGAATCTGACATCCTCCATTGTTGGTAGTTTCATAATAAATCTGAACAGACCCATTCGTTAAATCTCCCGCTCCGTGGTTGTAAATTGTTGTAACTGAAGTATCCTGAACAAATGCACCATCGCCTGAAGTTGACCAAATTCCACTGCCTGTTGTGGCATTAGAATTCACAACAAAAGGATTGTTTGCGCAAATTGTATCTGGGTAAACCAATGAAATTGTTGGTGGATCAAAGAAATAAATGGTGAGCGAATCGGTCTGACCAAAGCAATTCCCATTAATAATTGTTTGCACATACACCACGACAGAGTCATTGGCTAAATCTGAAGCCCCTGGAATATAATTAGTATTGGCTGCTAGCGGATTAGTGAATGATCCTGAGCCTGAGGTAATGAACCATTCCACGCCACCAGCAAACTGAAAGTTAGCGCTCAACGGCACGGAAGACGTATCTGAACAAACCTCTAAATCGGGTCCAGCATCTACAGTTGGACCGTCAATAAAATCGATTCGCAATGAATCCTGGTTCGAAGGACAAAAACCATTACCTGTAGTAGATAAAATTATCCATGTAAATCCTGCACTAATCTCGGCCGGCGAAGGATCATAACTAGCATTCAAATCTATCGTATTCGGTGTGAATACTCCACCACCCCCTACCCAAACACCGCCTTGAGCATTATTGACCAAACCATTCAGACTTATATTCGGGTTATTAAAACAAGCGGTTGTATCCGGGCCAACATTTGCATTGGGTAACCCCTGAACAAACAACGGTTCAGTAATGGTATCATAACATCCAGCATCCGTTCCTACGATTAAGGACACATTAATATCTCCGGAAGAGTTATAATTATGGGAAGGATTAGGAATAGTGCTTATCGGACTTCCGTCACCAAAATTCCATTGCCAAGAATTCACGACCATGTTTCCATCTACAACAGACGATTCTGAAAAATTAACTGTATTACTAATACAAACCGAATCTTGAAAGTTAATTGTTCCGGTCACCCCGCCGGCGCTATACAAATAAGTTGCCGTATCTGCACAAACTGATCCGTATTGAGCAATCAATGTAATCAAGTAATCACCAACGCCTGGAAATGTATGTGTCGGTGCGACGCCAAAAACACCAGGAGAAGCATCGCCGAAATCCCAATAAAAATCTTCAGCACCAGGACTAGAAGCATTATTCATTTGTACATCTATTCCATCACAATCCAGAATAGGTCCTATTCCAGCCTCTTTTAAAGGAGGACATACTACTACGTTAAATTGAAAATCTCGCACGATTTCACCTATTTTCACTCCGTCACGGTATTCTTCACAACGCACCCCAACAACAAATTGACCAATATCCTCTGGAATTCCTGAAAGATAACCTGTAACTGGATCTATATTTAAAGGAGTTCCCGAAACATTCAATGGATTATTGACACCAAAGCCAGCCTCATAGATAACTGTTGGAAATGTAATATTATCGGGTGGGGTGCCTAAAGCATCAATAGTAGGAAGATAAGTATTATAATCCGTATCAATATTATATCTGCGACCATCAAACGGACGATAAAGAGAATAGACCAAAGAGTCCCCGTTCGGGTCAACTGCTGAATGATCAAAATCTACATTTTGTCCTTGGCATACGAAAACAGGAGGGAAATTTGTCCATACAGGACTTGAATTCGTCAATAATAAATTAACATTTGGCACATAGGTGTAAAAACCCTCACCATAATTACCTGGGTCTACAATATTTACAATGGAATTGTTTCTTGCGTAAGTCTGGTGAAACATATGATAGCCACTTGCCGAGGGAGGAAGACTAATTATTGCTGAATAGAATTGCTCCTCAACACAAATACCCGGATCTATAGCACAGGAATCAAGAGGAGGATCCAATACTACTTGATCCAGCTTAGGGAGATATTGACTCAACCCTGGATTAGTGCCATCACCTCTTCGGATTTCAATCCAAGCAGTATTCTCTCCGATAAACGAGTTTGGATCACAGTCTCTGTAAAGCCTTAACGTCACCTTGTAAGATGACCCACCTAAATGTTCATATGACAAAGACCCACCAACAATGTGAGTGGCATTAGCATCGAAACTAACCCCTAATGAAAACAATGCACAAGCAATAGTAAGAAGTAATTTCATATAGAAAGTAAATTAATTTCAAATGATAAAATTATGCATAACCAAATTGAAAAACAAACTTATCGAAAGAATGTTAAGTTAATTTATCTCAATAATTATACCGTTTGACAAAATCTATTTATATTTGTATGTTTTGGTTTGTTCTGAAAAAAAACGTTTTTCATTCTAGACTTCTATTATTTTCATAAACAAAAATGAATT
>Ga0181574_10002611_pt1 | contig 16268 bp, 12 predicted proteins | sample 101ome_24_FD_145600 | JGI IMG/M metagenome (GOLD analysis project Ga0181574, IMG submission 145600) | Coastal salt marsh microbial communities from the Groves Creek Marsh, Skidaway Island, Georgia - 101410AT metaG (spades assembly) | ecosystem: Environmental > Aquatic > Marine > Intertidal zone... | reverse complement strand
AGGAAGAGGCTTTATATATTTTCCCTTAATTTCTAAAGAAGAGTACCGCAAATATTTACTTGAACGACTACTTATTAACTACTATAAAAATGACACAAGGGCTATTAATTCTGAGATAAACCAAATGAAGAAACTAGACCAGCTTTTATAAAATTCACGTAAGCAGCCTATCAACAAACAAATTTATTCACCCTGTCATCACTGATTAAATTAAATAGTAAAAAATCCCTCAAATTATGTCCGACCGTTTTTAATGTAATTATCTACATCTTATTTTATTGACGCGGGTTGCATGACGACCTCCTTCAAAAGTCGTGTTTAAAAACGCTTCCACCATTTGAATTGCTAAGATCGCGTCTACAAAACGGGCAGGCAGAGCAATAATATTCGCATCATTATGTTGTCTTGCCAACATGGCAATCTCTTTATTCCAACATAAAGCACTTCTTATCCCTTGATGTTTGTTGACGGTCATATTAATTCCGTTACCACTTCCACAAATGACAATTCCCAAAACTTCTGGGGTGTTTTCCACATGCTGAGCGACAGGGTGCCCATAATCAGGATAATCAATACTATCTTCTGAATATGTACCATAATCTTTAAAACTATACCCTTGTTCTGATAAATAGTTAATAATTGTATTCTTCAACTCATATCCTGCATGGTCCGCTCCAATGGGAATTATTATTGATTTATCCATAATATTTTTGTTTTAATACAAAATTAGTGTTATTAACATTCCGTTTTACTTTTACACATTACGAGTTATTTACAATTTATGAACTCCTTATTTATAAGGCTTCTACAACACATATTATACACATGTAATACTACTAAATTGTTAATAGGTGTGAATTAATAACAATAAGTTTTACTTGTATAAATCAATAATAATTATATACTAAATTGTTTTCCTAATAAACTAGTATCAGTTGTTAATTTTTGTAATTACTTATCGCTTATTTTTACACGATAATTAAAACAACTTATACATCTAATTATAAACAATAATATATTCCATCATTTTTGTGAATAACAATATAAAAACCTTATAACTAACACATTAATTAAGTATTGATTGTTATTAACTCTCTTGTTATTTGTAATAAATCATAAAAACAAGGATGAGTACTTTTTTTAATACACATTATGAACACCTTAATAGTAATAATAAATAGTTTTAATTATAGATTCTTTTTTATTATACTATTAGGAAATGATCTTTTATTTTGATTGTAAATTAAGAAAAAATAAAGAGTTAGTTTTGACATCTTAATGCAACATATTTCCAGCGAAAATAATTTTATCTAGTAAATTTATATTATCATCGAAAAATTTATTAGCTTCAAGTACTAATTGTAAAACGTTGATTATTAACTTATTTATTGCTTTCAGCTAAAAAAAATACATATGTCAAAAACAAAAGTGTTAGTTATTGAGGACGAATCGATTGTATCGAAAGATATTCAACACAGTTTGAAACGTCTTGGTTATATAGTTTGTGGTGCTGCTTCTACTGGTGAAAAAGCCATTGTGTTAGCCGAAGAGGAAAAACCAGATATTGTTTTGATGGATATTATGTTGAAAGGCGAAATGAATGGTGTAGAGGTCGCAGAAATAGTAAGAAGAGAACATAAAATTCCTGTAATATTTTTGACTGCTTATGCTGATGAAGCAACGTTAAATAAAGCTAAGATAACTGAACCATATGGCTACATCATAAAACCATTTAAAGAAATTGACCTTCACACATCTATTGAGATGGCGTTATATAAACACAAGAAAGAACAAGAAGTAGAAAAAGAAAGGGGTTTGTTTTATTCGTTTGTTGACGGTAGAGATACTAATGAATTTATTTTTGTAAAGGCAAATTCGAAACTTGTGAAGCTAAATTTAAAAGACATCTATTTCATTGAAGCTTTAAAAGACTATGTAGTTATTAACACGAAAGAAAAACGATATACTATTCATTCTACAATGAAAGATATTGAACGAAAGTTAGGGGATGAACAATTTATTCGAGTACACCGATCATTTATAGTTCGTCTAGATAAAATAGCGTCTATAGAATATCCAAATCTGCAACTAGAAAAAGACAAGAAATTAATTCCAATTGGAGGATCTTATAAAGATGATTTGGTTACAAAGATTAATTTGATTTAAAGAAGAGTTAGAGTTGCATAAGTTAATTAAGAGTTTAACGAAAGAATTTACTTCCGTACTTGGATTAGATGCCTATGCGGATGATTTTTTACCCCTAGATTTATCGGTTCATAATGAAGTATTGAAAGCAACTCTTCATGCGTATTCAACATCTCAAGATTGGGAAGACTTTATTCATTATTTATTAGTAAAATCAGGAAAAAAAGTGGCTTATGGTGGTTATTTAGAACATCGTTTCTTATATGAACGCAGTGCATATTTTACAAAATTAGAACCTTCTAAAGTGAGAAATATACATTTAGGAATAGATTTATGGTGTCCTGCACGCACCCCTGTTCTTGCTCCTATAGATGGAATAATCCATAGTTTTCAAAATAATTTAAATTATGGAGATTATGGACCTACAATAATTTTAGAACATCTCGTTAATGGCCGGGTTTTTTACACATTATATGGTCATTTAACGGAGGATAGTATTAATAATAAGTGTGTGGGTGATAAAATAAGAAAAGGTGAAGTATTTGCCGCGTTAGGGGATGCATCAGTTAACGGTGATTATGCTCCTCATTTACATTTTCAACTGATTCTTGATATTGGCGATTATCAAGGAGACTACCCTGGTGTTAGTTCTTTAATAGATCTTACTTATTTTAAACAGAACTGTCCGGATCCTAATTTACTATTGAAAATTTACTAAGAAAAGAAGAATGGTGCAGGCGATTCATTACTCATATTTATTATATTGTTATATGTAATATCCATAGAAAACTCTAATAGAACAAAGGATTATGGAAAAAAAAAATATAAATTTATCCTGCGTTTGAGCATGATTTCCTTTAATATGTATTATTTCTAGCAGTGCTTGTAATGATTTTATTATTTATAGTTAAAATGCAGAAAAAGTATATGAAATTTTTTTCAATAATACTATTCTTTCTAATTAACGATTATTGTAGTGCTTCTCAGAAAGATTCTTTGTTATTTATTTTTCAGAATGAAAACAATTCTATTGAACAAAGAAGTGATGCTGGAAATGAGTTAATTAAATACTTCAGGAATTACGATACTGATAGTGCAATTCATATTGTACAAAGGTTAATTGACTTACAAACAAAAGAAGACTTTAAATATCTCCCAAATTCATATTTAACTAAGGCTAGCATTCTTTTATCGCAAGGAAATTATCCTATTGCATTAGAAAGTGCTCAAATAGCATTAGAGATAGCTAAGTTAAGATCAGATAGTATTTTGTTTTCTGAAACATACTCATCTATTGGATCAATATATGAACGCCAAGAAAATTTTCTTAAGTCTCTTGAGTATCATAATAAAGCACTTAATATAAAATTAAAATACGGGACAAAAAAGGATATCGCGTATAGCTTTAGTAATATTGGCAACATTCATGGCCAATTACGTAAATATGACAAATCTTTGAAGTCTTACGATCGAGCATTATTGAACCTAAAAGGCTCAAACGACTCCACAAGAATTGCATTTATAAATGGTAATATTGGTTATGTATTGATGTTGGTTGCAGATTCACTTAAATTAGAAAACGAGCTAACAACAGATAGTATACGAAAAATTTATATGAAATCTTTAAGCTATACAAATAAATCAGAAAAATATTTTAAGTATCATAATATAACTCATAATCTACTAAACGCACAAAATAATGCTGCTTTGGTTCATATAAGATTAAATCAAATTGATATTGCAAAAAAACTGTGCCAAACTACTTTAGAAACGAGTAAAAAGCTAAAAATAATGCCTTTATACAGAGATGCTTGTTTTTGTATGTATGAAATAGCTCAAAAAGAAAGCAACGAAAAAAGTGCTTTATTGTATTATCAAAAATATATTGGAATAAGAGATAGTTTATTGAGTAAAGACGAACAGAGAGAAATGCTCGAAAAAGAGGTGAGTTATTATTATAATCAAAGATCTGAACTTAAAGAACAACTTCATCGGGAAGCGTTAAATCATCAAAAAGAAGAGGCTAAAAAAGATTCTTTTATAAGAAACACCATTATTATCGCTATTTCAACTAGCCTCTTCTTTCTTGTGTTTTTTATCATAATTATTTATAATAGACTGAAGATAATTCGGGAACAAAACGAAGTAATTTTAAAGCAAAAAGACTCATTGAAGCACCAGAAGGAAATTGTAGATTTAAAAAATTCTGAAATAACAGATAGTATAATTTATGCCAGAAGACTTCAAAATGCTATATTACCTGATAAAGAGGTAATAAAATCTAAATTTACAGAATCATTTGTATTGTTTAAACCAAAAGATATTGTATCAGGTGATTTTTATTGGTTAGAAACACGAGAAGATAAAACTTTTTTAGCGGTAGCTGATTGTACAGGTCACGGTGTACCAGGATCAATGGTTAGTATTCTATGCAGCAACGCATTAAATAGAGCTGTTAGAGAGTATGAGGAGTGTTCTCCTGATAAAATTCTAGATAAAACGCGTGATTTAGTACTTAATGAGTTTAAGCATTCTAGAGAAAACGTTAAAGACGGTATGGATATAGCAATATGTGCAATATCTAATGGAAAAATAGAGTTTGCAGGTGCCAACAACCCTCTATGGATTATAAGGAAAGGAAGTAAAGAGATAGAAGAAATAAAGGCGGATAAGCAACCTGTAGGACAATATGACTTAGCACATTCATTTACAGGTCATCAATTAAATTTAAAATCAGGAGATACATTTTATATTTTTAGTGATGGTTATACAGATCAGTTTGGTGGTGAGAAAGGCAAGAAATTTAAAACCAGCAATCTTAAAAAACTTTTACTCTCTATTCAATGTGAAAACATGGATAGGCAAAATGAAATAATCGATGATACATTTGAAAAATGGAAAGGATCTTTAGAACAATTGGATGATGTTTGTATGATTGGTATTAGAATTTAAATTAGGGTTACAAATACCACCTTTAGATATAGTTGTAATTCCTTAACCCTTGTTAATCATTAATAATGTTTTTTAATTGTTTTTCACACGATAAATAATAACAAAAAGAGATACTATAAAAAAGAGAGGCTAAATTCATATGAGTACCTGAAGTAGGTGTAGTATAGTTAAATTCTATCAAATAATGAGTTTACAACATAATACGGGATAAAAAAGAAAAACCCCCTCTAACTATTTGATAATCAGAGAGGGTTTGAGGTTTCGAGCGGATTCGAACCGCTGTACACGGTTTTGCAGACCGTTGCCTAGCCACTCGGCCACGAAACCTTTTTTTGAGTGGAAGACGAAATTACAAAAAAAAGTAATTCGTATTCGTTAATAATCAAAAAACTTCGTGTATTGAAATAGCTACGTGATGCACATTTCCATTAATAGGAGGGCTTAATTTTATAACCTTAATTGTAGCTTCCTGTATTCCGATTACTTCTTTTCTAAACCGTTGTAGTATACGAAAACCGACATGTTCAATCAATTTTGAACGAATAGCCATCTCTTCTTTCACTATTTTATTGATAGCTACATAATCTATAGTGTCTTGTAAATCATCAGTCTGAAATGAAGCAGAGAAATCAGTTTTAAGTAAGACATCAACAGTATAATGTCCTCCAATTTTTTCTTCTTCATTCATACAGCCATGGTGGGCGTAAACCTTTATACCATTAACCTCTATTAAGTTCGTCATGAATCACACCTTTAAGGAAGAAATTGTATGTAACCCATTTTTCATGCGTGTTACTGTTTCTTCTTTTCCTAATAACTCAGCTATTTCAAACATACTTGGCCCCATACCCTTTCCTGTTGTTAATAATCGAAATAAGGGCAAAACAGCACCTATGCCTAATCCTAATTTTTCGAGGTAACTTTTGAAAGAATGTTCAATAGTAGGTGCTGTGAAATTTTCTATTTGTTGAAGTTCATTTAGCCATCCATGCATGATTTGTTCAGAATTATCCTTCCATTTTTTACGAATAGTTGTTTCATCATATTCGCTTGGAGCTTTAAAAAAATAGTCGCCTTCAGTTAGGATATCTTGGACAAATGTAGCGCGTTCTTTCATCAACTCACAAACACGTGAAAGGTATGCATCACTTTTATCTGTGGAAAAAAGACTTTTTAATTCAGAAGCCAGCTCATCGTTTGATGTCGCGCGGAGATATTGTTGTTGAAACCATTTGGTTTTTTCGGCGTCGAATTTAGCACCAGCCTTACTAACCCTATCAAGTGTGAAAATCTCTACCAATTCGTCTAAAGAAAAAATCTCTTCATTGGTTCCAGGATTCCATCCAAGTAATGCGAGCATATTAATAAAGGCTCCGGGGTGATAACCCTTCTCTCTGTATCCTGAATAAAGTTCGCCTTCTGCTGTTGTCCAATTCGTAGGGAAAACAGGGAACCCTAAGCGATCACCATCACGTTTAGATAATTTCCCATTTCCATCTGGACGAAGTAATAAAGGAAGATGAGCAAATTGAGGGGCTTCCCAACCAAAAGCGTTATAAAGCAATACATGTAAGGGGGCTGAGGGTAACCACTCCTCACCACGGATAACATGAGAAATATGCATAGTGTGGTCATCCACTATATTCGCTAAATGGTAAGTAGGCATTCCATCGCTCTTAAATAATACTTTGTCATCTAAATTATTGGTGTTTACCACAACCCAACCACGAACAATGTCTTCAAAACGTATATCTTCGTTTCTAGGCATCTTAAACCGTATTACATATGGATCGCCATTTGCAATTCTTTTTTCTACTTCATCTGCAGGGAGTGTCAATGAATTTTTCATAGACATTCGCGTCACTGAATTATATTGCCAGTTCGGCATTTTCATTAGTTTCGCTTGCTCACGCATGTGATCCAATTCTTCTCCAGTATCAAAAGCATAATACGCCTTATCATTAGACACTAATTGTTCAGCATAAGGTTTATACATCGCCTGTCTTTGAGATTGAATGTAAGGACCAAAATCACCTCCGATTCTAGGCCCCTCATCAGGTGTTATTCCGCACCAAGCTAATGCGTCTAATATATAATCTTGGGCGCCTTCAACGAAGCGAGTTTGATCAGTGTCTTCTATGCGAAGAATAAACGTTCCCTTATTTCTTTTAGCAAACAGGTAATTGTATAATGCTGTTCTTACACCGCCCATGTGCAGTGGGCCTGTTGGAGAAGGAGCAAACCTTACGCGTACTGGTTTTTCAGACATAATAGAAAATTTGGTGCAAAGATAATGAAAAGACAATACTAAGGTGCGACTTTAAGATCGTAAGACTATGACTCTTTTTATTGACTTTAATTGAGCTTACTACAGGTATTAACGATCACAGGAATATTGTCATGTTGTTTTATAGCATTGATTCTATTATCACATTACCTTAGTAAATAAAAAAGATTAACATCTTTTTACTTAACTTTATTAGGGCAATTCATAACTTTAGCGGGTTTTGGACGTTTGTATATAAGAATGGGAAGAATTGATGATTTATTGAATCAAGTGGATGCTTTCATTAGAAAGTACTACAAAAATCAAATGTTGCGAGGAGCTGTTCTTTTTGTATTGATTTTTGCGGTTTCTTATTTGGTGGTAGTTGGGCTTGAATTTGTGGGACGATTTGATTCTTCTGTACGTTTTACTTTATTACTCTTTTTTCTTATCATCAATGGATATGTGTTTTCGAAATACATCGTTTTTCCGCTAGCTAAGTTGTTTTCTTTTGGAAGGAGGATTAATCGATATCAAGCAGCAGAAATTATCGGACGATTTTTCCCAGACATTAATGATCGGTTATTGAATACACTACAGTTGAATGATGCTGCAGCGATGCAAGCCGGTAATATAGAATTAATTCAAGCAAGTGTTTCGCAGAATGCTAAAAAATTAACTTCTTTTTCTTTCACAAAGGCGGTTGATTATAAAGAAAATAAGAAGTATGCTAAGTTTTTTATTCCCTTAGTTGGGGTTGTTATTGTTATAGCTGTATTTACACCAACCTTATTTAAAGAAGGTACGACACGACTGGTGAACTATAATGAACTTTATCCTGAATTAGCGCCATTTCAATTTATCTTACTAAATACTGAGGAAAACTTAGAGGAGGGCGAAACTTATGTAGTGGAGGTGCAACTTAAGGCTGATGAACAAGGAAGTATACCGAGTCGATTATTTATTGAAAGCAATGAGGGGAAATTCATGATGCAACAAACAGCGAAAAACAAGTTTCAATATATTTTCCAAAAAGTAAATAAATCTCTAGAGTTTCAATTTTTGGGAAATGGATATTATTCGGATAAATATGAAGTTGACGTTGTTGGAAGAACAAGTTTAGGAAAGTTAACCGCTACATTGTCCTACCCGTCTTATTTGGAACAAAGTGAAGAAATAGTTGAAAACGTAGGTGATTTATTAGTGCCTGAAGGAACACAAGTTGAATGGTCTGGAGTAAGCAAGAACGCAAAACTTATTTCTGTGATATTCTCTGATTCAACTTATAAATACACACGTGATGGTTTTAAAGTGAGTCGCCGATTTTTAAAAAATGATCAGATGGAGGTTAGACTATATAATAAGTTTATCCCAAAAACAGACACGTTATTGCATAGAATTCAAGTGATAAAAGATCAATACCCTTCTATACAAATTACTGAGAGAATGGATTCATTAACTACGGGTATGCGTTACTTTTCTGGTGAATCTCAAGATGATCACGGTTTGAAAGCAGTGATGTTTCATTACGAATTAAGAAGGAATAATTTGGTAAGGCTGGAGAAAAACATATCAGTTCCCGGCATAACCGGAAATAAATCACCAGTATCGATGAGTTTTGATATTTCTAAGTTACCATTAGAGTTTGAGGATGAGGTGGTTTATTATTTTATGGTATATGATAACGACGGGGTTAATGGATCCAAGTCTTCTAAGTCATCTACATTTAGATATAAGGTTCCTACGGCTGAAGAGTTGATTGAAAAAAGGAAAGAAGATAAAGAGAGCTCTAAAGAAGAGTTGAATGAATTATTAAATGAAGCAACAGAGTTTAATGAACGTATCGATCGATTGAAAAAGGATGTATTGAATTCTAAAAATAGTGGGTGGAAAGAAAATCAACAACTGGAGCAATTAAAAGAACAACGTTCTTCCTTGGAGAAACGAATGGAGCAGCTGAAAGAGAAAATGACTAAGTCGTTCGAAGAAAAAAATAATTTGAGTCCTGCAGAGGAAAGGTTGTTGAAAAAACAGGAACTCTTAGAGGACTTGATGGACGAGATAATGGATAAAGAATTAGAGGACTTACTCAAGCAGTTAGAGGACTTAATGAATAATCAAGAGAAAGATGGTGTAAAAGATGTTTTTGAGGAAATGGAGCTATCCGCTGAAGACATGGAGCGTCAACTAGATAGAACAATGGAAATGCTCAAAAAAATGGATGTGGAGGAGCGGATTGAAGATATTCAGAAGGGCCTGGATAAACTTGCGGAGGAGCAACAAGAACTGAAGAAGGAGTTAGAGCAGAAGGGAGATAAAGATAGAATAAGTAAAGAACAAGAAAGATTAAAAGAGGAGTTTAACAGACTAGAAGAAGAATTAGAAGAGGTTTTAGAGAAGAATGATGAGTTGAAGAGGCCATTGGGTTTAGATGAGCTTAAGGAGGACAGAAAAGAGGTGAATGAAAAAATGAGTGAAGCTGAAGAAAATTTAGAAAAGAAGAAAGATAAAAAGGCTGGCGATGCTCAAAAGGCTTCATCTGAGAAAATGAAGGAAATGTCTGATAAGATGGAGGCAATGACAGCCAAAAGCCAGCAACAACAAAAAGGGGAGGATATAGAGTCGTTAAAGCGCTTGTTAAAAGCTTTGATGAGCCTTAGCTTTTCGCAGGAGGAAGTAATGGACAACTTTGAACAGACGTCTGTTTTAAGCCCTTCTTGGGGGGGATGTGGCCGTGAACAGCGCAATATAATGGATAACACCAAACCGGTTGAGGATAGTTTGCGCGCGTTAGCAGATAGAGTACCAAAAATATCGAAGTTTGTGAATACAGAATTATCCACGATTAATTTAAATTACAATAGCTTACCTGATGATTTGGATGAACGCAGAAAGCGTGAGCTCGGAGTTAAACAGCAATATGTAATGACCTCTTTTAATAATTTAGCGTTGTTTCTGAACGAATCACTAGAGGAGATGCAAAGGGAAATGCAGAGTATGATGGCTGGTAGTGGTTCATGTGATAAACCTGGTGGAAAAGGTAAGGGGAAAAGTGGGGAAATGGATGGGTTGAAGGAGATGTTGAAGAAACAATTGGAAGAAATGGAAAAAGGTTCAAACTCTGGAGGAGAAAAACCAGGTGAACAACCGGGGTCGAAGCGAGGAGAGAAATCTGGTGGAATGCTTCCCTTGGGCGCGAAAGAAGCGGCGCAAATGGCTGCACAACAGAGTGAGATTCGTCGAAAACTAGAAGAACTAAAGAAGGATTTAAACAAGGATGGTAAAGGAACCGGAAATCAGTTAAATGAATTATTGAAGGAGCTAGAAGAGCAAGAGGAGAGTCTAATTAATAAGGAGTGGAATAAAGAGCTTATTTCGCGTCAAAAGGAAATAATTACAAAGTTATTGGAAAGCGAAAAGGCACTAGAAGAAAGAGGCTTTGAAGAAGAGAGGGAAAGTAAATCAGGAAAAGATGAAAATTTTAGTAACCAAATAGAATTTCTTGAGTATAAGAAACGAAAAGAAAAACAAATTGAGCTTTTGAGAACGCTTGATCCGACATTTAATAAGTATTATCGCGAGAAGGCGAATGATTTTTATAATCGTATTTATTAAAGCTAATCATGGCTCCTAAATGAGGTGTAGAATGAAGACAAATTTTAAAGTTATAGAGGCAATTTCTTTCCCGTCGGATGTGAATGAATTAACGAAAGCCGAATCTCTAGTTGATAAAATTTGTCAATTACTTGCGGTGAATGAAGATTATTATGGAAACGTTTTAGTTGCGGTAACTGAAGCAGTTAATAATGCGATTAAACATGGAAATAAAAACGATAAAAAGAAATTAGTAAGTATTGAGGTGAGCGACGCCCAGAGTGAGTTCAGTATACAAGTTAAGGACGAAGGAGGAGGGTTTGATTTCAATGATTTACCAGACCCCACCTCACCCGAAAATATCGAGAAGGAAAATGGACGCGGTATATTCTTGATGAAGTCGTTAGCAGATAAAGTAGAGTTCCAGAATAGTGGTCGTGATGTTGTTCTTACATTTAGCAAGGGATGAAATGGTTGATATTGAATATATAGAAGAAGTTCCGGGTCTCGATCCGGATTTTTTTTTGGATTGGTTAAGTAAAGTTGTTAATGAAGAGCAGAAGTTGTTGGGCGATGTTATACTTGTGTTGGGGGATGATGAATGGCTGCGTAGTTTTAATGTTAAGTATTTGAATCATGATTATTATACAGACATTATTACGTTTGATTATTCAACGAATGATTTAGTTAGTGGGGATTTACTAATAAGTGTGGAGCGGGTTAATGAGAATGCGGTTTTGAACGGTGTGACCTTTATGGATGAATTAAACAGAGTTGTTGTTCACGGCGTTTTACATTTATGTGGGTATGTTGATAAATCACCCAGTGAGTCTAATCAAATGACACAAAAGGAGAATTATTACTTAGGCCTGTTGTAAATTTGTTCCACGTGAAACCTTAGAAATAGATGTTAAAAGTGTATGATGTTATAGTTGTTGGTGCTGGTCACGCTGGCTGTGAGGCGGCTAATGCAGCAGGCAAATTGGGCGCTAACGTGTTGTTGATTACAATGAACATGAACACTATAGCTCAGATGAGTTGTAACCCGGCTATGGGTGGGGTTGCGAAAGGCCAAATTATTCGAGAAATAGATGCTTTAGGGGGTGGTTCTGGTGTAGTGAGCGATTTAAGTGCGATTCAATTCCGGATGCTTAATAGAAGTAAGGGCCCAGCTATGTGGTCGCCGCGAACACAGAATGATAGAATGCGCTTCGCGGAAGAGTGGAGGCTTTTATTAGAACGAAATCAAAATATAGATTTTTGGCAGGACATGTCTATAGGGGTGATTGTGAAATCAGGAAAGGCAATTGGGGTCCGTACGAGTATGGGAACTGAGGTGTTTGGTAAATCTGTGGTTTTAACTAGTGGTACTTTTCTAAATGGATTGATCCATTTAGGAGAGAAACAATATGGAGGAGGAAGGGCTGGAGAAAGAGCGTCACATGGAATAACAGAATGTTTAGTGGATTTAGGTTTTGAGGCAGGCCGAATGAAAACAGGAACTCCTCCTCGCGTTGATGGTCGTTCTTTAGATTACACGAAGATGGAAGAACAGACTGGTGACGAAACACCAGAGAAGTTTTCCTTCGGAGATACAAAAGCCTTGATAAAACAAAGAGCCTGTCATAGTACATATACAAATCCTAATACACACGAGCTTTTAAAAGAGGGCTTTGATAGAAGCCCAATGTTTAATGGCACTATACAATCAATTGGGCCGCGATATTGCCCCTCTATAGAAGATAAGATCAATCGATTTGCCGAGCGTGACCGACATCAAATTTTTGTAGAACCAGAAGGGTGGAATACTATTGAAATTTATGTAAATGGTTTTAGTACAAGCTTGCCTGAAGACGTGCAGTATCGTGCGATGTGTTCAATACCTGGCTTCGAAAATGTCAAAATGTTTAGACCAGGTTACGCAATCGAATACGACTATTTCCCCCCTACTCAATTGAAACACACATTAGAAACAAAAATAGTTGAAGGTCTATATTTTGCCGGCCAGATTAACGGTACTACAGGATATGAAGAAGCGGCCTGTCAAGGTTTAATGGCTGGGATTAATGCAGCTCGGAAAGTAGCGGAAAAGGATCCTTTTGTTTTGTCCCGAAGCGATGCATATATAGGTGTTTTAATTGATGATTTAATTACAAAGGGTACTGAAGAGCCTTATAGGATGTTTACTTCACGAGCGGAGTATAGGATATTACTTCGTCAAGACAATGCAGACTTAAGATTAACGCCAATAGCTCATAGTATAGGTATGGTAAGTGATCTTGAGCTTCAGCGTGTACATTTTAAACAGGAAGGAACGCATAATATTAAGCGTTTTTTGTCTAAGACGGGGGTGACGCCTGAAGAGGCAAATTCTAAATTGGAAGAATTAAGCTCCTCTCCAATAAAGCAACAAGTTAAATTAGATAGTTTGATTACGCGACCACATGTTACCATGAACGTTTTGAAGGTAATGTCTTCAGAGGCAAACAGTTTTCTTGAGAGATACGATTCGTCAGTGGTTGAACAGGCTGAAATTCAATTGAAATATGAGGGTTACATTAATAGAGAGCAAGAGGTAGCGGACAAACTGAATAGACTGAACAGTGTTACTATACCGAATGGTTTAGATTATTCGAAGCTTGGGTCTTTAAGTTCTGAGGCTATTCAAAAGTTGACCGCTATTCGACCAGAGAATATCGGCCAGGCTTCTCGCATAAGTGGTGTAAGTCCTAGTGATATTAATGTCTTATTGATATATTTAGGCCGTTAGTTTCACGTGAAACATCCAATCAATGAATAAACTATCAGAGTGCCCCGTTTGTTTACACGCGACCTATATTCCATTTATGGAGGTGGTGGATCACATGATAACAAAAGAGCAATTTTCTATCGTTTCTTGTGAACAGTGTGGTTTTCATTTTACGAATCCAATCCCAACGAAAGAAAAAATAGGGGCTTATTATAAAGGTGATGAATATGTATCCCACTCTTCTTCATCAAAGGGGTTGATTAACCGTTTATATGGTATAGTGAGGAAGCGGACATTACAACAGAAGGTGTCTTGGGTGAAGAGGCATGCTTTAGGTGTGGAGCTATTAGATGTGGGGTGTGGAACAGGTCATTTTTTGAATGCCGCTAAGGCAAACGGTTATTCCGTTACGGGTATTGAACCTGATCAAGATGCGCGGGCTTTTGCACTAAAGGAGAATAATATTGATCCTTTGGGTCAAGAATCTCTCTACGAATTACGTGAGCAATCTTTTGATATCATTACAATGTGGCATGTATTGGAGCATGTATATGAATTACGGAAAGATGTAGAGCAATTGACGAAACTTTTGAAGCCGGGAGGAACCATTTTTATCGCAGTACCAAACATGGGCTCATATGATGCGCAGTATTACAAGTCGCTTTGGGCTGCTTATGATGTGCCGAGACACTTGTATCACTTCCAAGAAAAGGATATAAAAAACCTTTTTGCTGATTTTAATTTTAAGGTAGTTGATATATTGGCGATGAAGTATGACGCTTTCTATGTGTCAATGCTTTCTGAGAAGTATAGAAAGGGAAGTATGATGCGAGCATTAATTATCGGACTAAAGTCGAACCGTTTGGCGAGAAATTTTGGTTATTCGAGTCAAGTGTACGTTTTGAAGGGAAAATAAGCCCATAAATAGGCCAAATTTTAACGATTGTGTTGTTCTGAAGGGAATCACCTTACAGGTCTTGAGAACGCGTGCTAAAAACGGTTAAATATTTAACAAAAAACATAAAAAAACAACTAGTCTTGTTTTTTTAACTTTCCCGTCCGTTCGTCATATGTTAATTGATGAACACAAGCCGGTTGTTTCGCGCTTCTCTCCACAAGTTGATCCGTAATTTGATATTGGAGAAAATTATCCTGATACAATGCTTTAGGAACCGATGTCAAATCTATGACATAGTTGGATTGGAAGTACCCATCCTTGGAAATGACTAGTTTGTATTTATATCCTGGTGAAAGATAAAAGGAGAGTTTCTTTTTTTTACTTATTAGTTGAAAGCTTATATCTTCTTCACAAGAAACAGATACCAAAAAAGGCTTAAGTGCACGGTTGTTATGTTGTGTATTTACAGAAAGTTCAAGAAATTTTTCTTGACTGCTTGCGAGGTGTGCGCTGATCGTGAACAAGAAAAAGAGTATCCATCGCATGACGTAAAGTTAATGCTATCCAATTTATTAAAAACATTTATTGATTACTTTTACAAAGCTTTAACAAATAATCATGGAGAAGATTCAGAACTATATAAATGGTGTGTTTATAGCGCCGAAGAAGAATGTTTATTTTGATAATATCGAACCAGCGACTGGTAAAGCATATTGCTTAATTCCTAATTCTGATGAAGCGGACGTAGAACTTGCTGTGAATGCGGCAAAAGAGGCTTTTCCTGCTTGGAGCGGAATGTCCAATGAATTAAGGAGTGATTGGATGATGAGGTTGGCAGAAGGTATTGAAGCCAGAATGGATGAGTTTGTATCGGCAGAAAGCCGAGATAATGGAAAGCCAATTAAGTTAGCTGCTCACGTAGATATTCCAAGAGCTGTTTCGAATTTCAAATTCTTTGCTACTGGGATTGTTCATTATGCCTCTGAGTCACATCTGATGCATGGAGTCGGAGTGAATTATACATTGAGAAAGCCCATTGGAGTTGTTGGTTGTATTTCCCCGTGGAACTTACCGCTTTACCTGTTTTCTTGGAAGATCGCACCAGCAATGGCTGCTGGAAACTGTGTTGTGGCGAAACCTTCTGAAGTAACACCATATACCGCCTATATTTTATGTAAAGTGATGGAGGAAATTAATTTTCCAAAAGGGGTTTTAAATATTGTACATGGTTACGGCCAAAATGCTGGGGATGCAATTGTTCGGCACCCATTGACAAAAGCGATTTCTTTTACAGGGGGCACAACAACGGGTAAAGCAATAGCGAGCATTGCCGCACCGATGTTTAAAAAACTGTCTTTAGAGTTAGGTGGTAAAAACCCAAACATCATTTTTGATGATTGTGATTTTGATGAAATGTTAAGCACAACCATGCGTTCTAGTTTTGCTAATCAGGGACAGATATGTTTGTGTGGTTCGCGGATATTTGTTCAACGTGGGATTTATGAAAAATTCAAAACAGCGTTTGTTGAGAAGGTGAGAAAAGCAAACGTTTCCTTCCCTACAGACCCTGAGGCCCATTTGGGTGCGGTAGTTTCTCGACCACACATGGAGAAAGTATTAAGTTATATTGAGCTAGCGAAAGAAGAAGGAGGCATTGTTTTAGC
>Ga0181574_10002607_pt1 | contig 16290 bp, 8 predicted proteins | sample 101ome_24_FD_145600 | JGI IMG/M metagenome (GOLD analysis project Ga0181574, IMG submission 145600) | Coastal salt marsh microbial communities from the Groves Creek Marsh, Skidaway Island, Georgia - 101410AT metaG (spades assembly) | ecosystem: Environmental > Aquatic > Marine > Intertidal zone... | reverse complement strand
GCTCGCCTCGAAGAGGAGCAGCGCCGAGTCGCGGAAGAACAAGCCATGCAAGCGCAAATCGAAGCGGAGCGCGTTCAGGCTGAAGAGGAAGCTCGACGAGTTGCGGAGGAACAAGAGACGCGCGCTCGCCTCGAAGAGGAGCAGCGCCGAGTCGCGGAAGAACAAGCCATGCAAGCGCAAATCGAAGCGGAGCGCGTTCAAGCCGAAGAGGAAGCTCGACGATTTGCGGAGGAACAATTTGCGCAGGAAGAAGAAGCGCGTCGCGAAGCAGCCTTGCGATTAGAGGAGGAACAACACTGGGCTGCCGAGGCGGAGCGCGAACGCGCGCGCATCGAAGAGGAGGAACGCGTCCGGGCTTTTGAAGAGGAAAAGCGTCGCATCGCCGAGGAAGAAGCCGTCGCCGCCGCTCAAGCGCAAGAAGAGTTGCAGCGCCGTGCACTAGAAGAAGAACGCCTGCGCGTCCAGGTAGAAGAGACGAGATTGTACACGCAACAAGGGGGCACAAGCGCAGTCGACGTGTACGTCGAAACGGAAATTTCCGAAGAAGCCGCGTCGATGTACTTTACCGAGCACTCACCAGACATGACCACCCCATTGCATCACCAAGACGTCTTCTACACCCCAGCAGCTGGTGCGAGATTTGCCGATTCCGTCATGAAGCCAGCGCGAGATGATACGTTGGAGAGCGAGCTCATCAGCTTGTCTCTGTCCGATGTCTTGATTCACGGCTACGCCGAAGACGCCAAGTTTCAAATGGCTCTCGGTCTTCAAGAGCGCATCACCGCCGCTCGAACGTCAGGATGCTCGAATGCAGCGCAGCTTGAATTCAACCGCGTCATGGATGCGTTCGGCGTCGCTATCAAGGGTGCGTCGTCCAATCCGCATCGACTCGTCTTCTTATGCGCGCAAATCGTCGCCTGCAGAGTGTGCTTGGCGACGATGGATGATTTGGACACTCGCGATATTCTCCAACTCGAAGTCATCGCTCGAGATGCCGCTTTGGATGCACTTTGGCAAAGCACTTTTGGGGGACTTTTGTCCAGCAGCAAAGGAACGTGGAACCTTTTAAACGTCACTGGTTCGTGCAGGGGTGACGGTGATCGAATCGGTCGAGCGTGGGTGGCGATGTTCCAATTCGCAAAGGCGAAATTGGGTGTCGATTCCGTCGCCAACACCGCTGAGACTGGTAGCTCGGCTAAGCCGCTTCTCACGCATCTCCAAAATGGCATCCTCATCGATCTTCTCTTGAAGTTTGATTCTCAAGTTTTAGAAATGATGTTGAGCCCATCAGATGACCCGGAACGCAACGCTATGCTTCCGGGGGGCGGCGCGCTCACCTTTTCTGCCGGCGCGGAATTGAAGCGAGCCATTTCAGCCTTGTCCGCCGCAGCGGTGAGCACTGGTCTCGGTACGAGCGTGGATGCGCTCATTCCAAAACTTCGAGCGACGGCAGACGTGTGCATGATTCCCAAGGATGCGCTGGTTGACGCGAAACTCCGCGCCGACATTGTGTGCCACAAACTCAGCACCAAGACTCTCGCTGCAATCGTAACCAAGTTTAGACCCGACGATTTCGCGCCGCAGCCGGTTGATCCGTCCGTCATCGAATCCATCGTTTCTAGTTTGAACGACAAAACCACCGTCGTCGACGAGCCAGTTGCCCAGGCTTATGCCCCCGCCGTCACGGAGGGCGCAATGTGGATTTCAAATCTGGCGCGCGCGCTCGCGAGCGTCGAGCAGCAAATCGTTCGCGTCAGCCACCTACCTGGTCGCAGCGCGCACGCCACGCGGTGGGCTCTGGTAGAGAGCGCACTCTTGCGCGATAGATAGTCGAACGATTTGCCTCTAGCACATTCATTTTGTCAACGATACGCGACAACCGCATTTCTATTCAATCCAACCAAAGTCGACGGCTCCGCAGGCGCGCAAGACTGAGACTTGACGCACGACGAACCATCGTGTCACACCGCGACTGTACCCAGCCACGTACGTCGATAAGACCGAAGATGGAGGTGTACCCAAAGAGAAAGTGGGAACCAGAGCTCAAAACCAAGGCGGCAAACGTCTCTCGCACGGGTCACTTTTTCAATCAACACGGGTTAAAAATACGATGGTACTCGTGGGAAGTTGCGCAACCTAAAGCGGTCATCGCCTTTGCCCACGGCATCGGCGTGTACGGGTCTTTTGAGATGCTCGCGAGCAACCCACCGGGGACCCCGCGACAACACTACGCGTCGTCGTGGCCCGAACGCGCGAATGAAGCGGGAGTGAGCCTGTTTTGTTTAGATCATCAGGGACATGGACGCTCAGACTACGCGCGCGGAAAGCGTTGCTACTTTGAACGTATTCAACACTTGGTGGATGATTTTGCGCTCTTTGTGGGCAAGCTCAAGACGGAGTTTGCGGATGGAACTCCGGTTTTCATGGTTGGTACGAGCTTGGGGGGATACGTGGCGACTCGGGCGGCGATAGACTACCCGGACGCGGCAAATGGACTCGTCGCGTTAGCTCCAGCGTTGAGTTTGGATCGCATCGCCGCCAAGCCGTTGAATAAGATTCTTTTGCCGTTCACGACGATTCTTTCCATGATGATTCCAACCGTTCCGTTGCCGAAAACGGTGAAGAATGTAAAGTTTCCGCTTACTCAGCAAGAGGTGGAGAACGACGTGTTGACGTGGCCGTCGGGCGTCAAACGTACGCGGGTGCGCGTCGCGGCGGAGGTTTATCTCGCCTCTCTCGCGCTCAAGCAACCGGGAGTTATTGAGAAGATTACAATGCCGATGATTACGTTTCACGGTCGCGACGACGTGTACACCGATCCAAAGGGCAGTGCGATGCTCTACGAGCGCGCGTCTTCCTCGGACAAGCGCTTGGAATGGGTGGACGACGTCTTCCACGACTTGTGTCACGAAAAACCCACGAGCGACGAAATCTGCGACGAGATTCTCTCCTGGGTGCTCGCCCGTTCCAACTTCGGAACCATCGATGCCAACGCCAAACCGGCAAAACGCGCCAGAAAATCCAAGCCGACACCGTCCAAGTCTGAGCGTTCCGCCGCTTCGGCTAAAAAATCCTCTTCGGCCAAATCAAAACCCAAACCCGCATCCAAGCCATCTGGTGGTCGCCGGGCGTCCCCGACCGTCTCGATCGGGTCCTCTCGCGCGGCGAAAAAAGCATCCTCGTCGTCCCGCGCGACGCGTCGGCGTCGTTAATTCCTATTGTCTTCAATCCAAATAGTCTCCCTTGTATCTTGTAAAAATCCAACACCTTCAGCTAAAAATCCAACCCAACACCTTCAGCTAATCGGCATTGCGTCGCGCCACGATCGGCGCCGACACCCGTACGATCGCATCGCGCGAACCCCTCAACGATATGACGACGAATAAAGCCCGACAGACGACCACGGTGACGCGCACGCGCGTCGTGAGCGCGCTCCTCGCGCTCGCGGGCGTCGCGAGAAGCGCACACGCAGTCAAGTTTGGTGAAGATTTCACCGACACGCTGAAAAAGAAACCCGAACCTTTGAAGGGGCCGACGTACGCGGCGGACTTTGATGGAAGACAATTGTTGGCGGATGACTTGTCGACGATGTTCATGCACGGATTGACGTGCGGGGCGTGCATGGCGGTGTTGAATGAGACGAAGAGTTTGTACGATGAAACGGTGCGGACAAAGTTTCATCATCCCGACGACGTGACGGGGGGCGCGATGTACGATTACATGAGTGAGTTGACGGATCCGGATGAATTTTGCGATGGGAATAAGCTCGGTGAGAAGTATGGGGTCGGAAACTTTACCGGGAGCATTGTCGGAGCGGCTTGGTTGAGATTGCGGGCGGTGAGCCAGTTGAAACTTCACGGGCAGTACGAGGGTACGGAGATGGGTAAGCGCGCCACCAAGTCGCTGAACGAGTACCGATGGGCCATTGACACCGGTTTGCTCGGTTACGAGTTGTACAGTCTTTTGGGGGAGGATGAAACGCGTTTCGACCCGATTCGCATGGCTGAGGAGAACTCGGTGGAAATCGCAGAGGACGACAAGGAGTACGAAGCCAAGCTTGACACCCAAAGGTTCATCGTCAGATCGCTCAAGACGCACCCGTACAGAATTGCCCGTCAGAAGATGAAGCTCGAGCAAGTTTGTTACGACATTGTGAAGAGCCGATCGTACATCCAGGCTTTGCTGCATTACTCGCTGCAAAAGAACCGTCATTACGATATTTGCCACACGCTCAAGAAGTGCGTGTGGAAGACGCCGCAAGAAGTCGCAGAGATTCAAGTGGCGCGTAAAAAAGAGCTCGAGGACGCGTTGAAGTACATCGAGGAGGAAGGCGCGAACGTGTTCGCCGAAGCTGATAAGGAGTTGTAAATTGTATTGTTCGCTCAATGTACATCATCATTAGAAGCCCCACATTCGTCGGTAAAGTCGCGCGCCGCGATCAGCCTTTGAGAAACCGCCAATACAAGTTGTTGTACTTGTGAATTTTGAGAGTGACTCGCTGTTTCTTCGCAAAGACTCTGTGGTTGCACCGATCCACGATGACAGGCTTGTACAATTTCTGTACAAAAAATCTGTACGCGCAAGATCGTCCTATCGCCCACATTTCGAGCGCCTGGCGCTCAAAACAAACGCATATGTTTTCGCTCGCAATTTGTTCCGGGAGCTTCACACGGATATCCATCGTCATGTCTTCTTCATACATGTCGTACTGCTCCAGCTCAACGAGCTTCATGCCTTGCGGAACGATTTGCGCGATGTCGATGATACCTTTCGCGCGCATCTCAATCGGAAGCTTTGGAGGCCCACCGTTCGTGCGCACTTCATGCGAATGAGGAGTGCTACATTCGTCGGCAGTGTGTTTCTTTACGGCATACGGATCGATTTTACGAAGAATCATGGATTGGTGTCGTTTCATAGTGGTGGCGATTTGCTTTGCAGTGATTCGTTGCCCCACTGCTAAGTCCGCTCCGGGTCCTATCGTCAGGCTAGCGTACGCGCCAATAATGTAGAGCGATGTACCGGGCCATCGACATCCACCGGCTCCACCTGCGACCGCAGACAATCCCTGATTATGCTCGCAATCAAACGTCTCCTCTGCGAGCGTCGGGAGGCCTTTGCAAATCTGTATCTCTGTCGCTAAGATGAGACTTTGAAGCGCGGGATCGTTCGCAACGTTTGTAACTTCGCCGCAGCCGAGCCAAATCGTATCGAAATCGTACAGAGACTCCTTTTGAAAATTGGAAAATGCAGATTCTTCGGGTTTGACACCTCCTTCACGAAATCGGCGATACTGCTCAGACTCAAATTCGACAGTCGCAGCCTCGCTCGGAACGGTGACGAGTTGCCAACACTTTTTTGAGTGATTCCACGTGACACTCGTAATCATTCGCTGCTCGAGAATGAGAAGTTTTCCATTCTGTTCTTTGAGTAATTGCTGATGCGTAAACTCGTTGACGGTCGCGTGAGTCGCGAACGTCTCTAGCATTTCGGCGCGTCTTTGCATATCACCGCACGCTTGGAAATCGCGAAGCCCCTTGTTTCCAAAATACTTGACGTCGCACTCGAATTCACTCACCGTCAACCGTCTCCGAGAGAGAAGTGTCACCGATTTCGCCCCCCTTCGACACGCCGAGATGGCCAACGTCGCCGCCGTCATGCCTCCGCCGACGACGAGTATCCTCTTGCCCAATGTCGTTTTCGGCACGCTCACATCCACGTCTCTCGCATTTAATATCTCGTTCGAACAATCCATAACATCTTGACCCTCTTCAACTCGTCGCGTCGCGTACGATTCGCGCGCGTGCAGGACCCATTCTGGAACGAGCGGCACTGAAAATTTCGCCGTCCACACGCATCGCGCCGCGAGCACTCTTCTCCCGTCATCCAAAGTCAAAATCATCGCCCCGAACCGCCCCAAATCAAACCCACCATCACGCATCGCCTTTTTCACGTCATCACTCTCCGCGCTAACAAAGTCCACGTCGACCACTGCACCCTTGATCACCCGCGCGTTTCCAAACAGTCGCGACACGCTCAACGCGCAATACTCTGCGTACACCTTTACGCTCGGTATCGCCGCGTACGCCTCGTTCAGTTTCACCGTCTCCCGCCCTTGCCCCGTCTCCTCGATGTACGTTTGCAACCCACACGCACCCGGGAACGGGGTCTGCGTCACCGTCGAGCGCAGATGCGTCGCGCCGTTTCGCACGTGTCGAGACGCAAAGGCGTGCAACCAAGTGCCCGCGGGATCGATGACGACGCAGTCTTTAATCGTTTCGCGCGGGAGCGCCGCGAGCGCGCTCAGCGCGGCGCGCCCGGCGCCGACGACGGCCAATTCGACGCGCTCCATCGGGGGGCGGCTCGCGTCCGGCGGGCGACGACGCAGAGTGGCGGCGTCGGGGTGGCGTTCGACGCGACGACGAGACGTGTGCACCCGTCGTGCGTTACTCGGTTCGGGCGTTACTTTTTCCCACTAATACTGTTTACACACACGACATGTACGTGCGACTCAAAAGACTCGTCAATCGCGACGCGCGCGGGAGGGCGAAAACGGAGACGAGGTCGGATGTGACGTTGAGCGGACCCGAGGAGGAATGACGGATGCATACCGAGACGAGAATACGTGAGTAATGATACCCTTTGATTATAAAAAGCCTAATAGTAAGTAACGAATTCATCTACACCGCGACTCGCGAGATCTTCGCGCGCATCGTCTCGCGCCAAGTCGCCCACCCCACACCGAACCAAATCACTTGACACGAAGGCCCAAACCTTGCATGGTCTTGACGTATTCGTTGTAATCCTTCTTGGCGAGGTAGTTTTGCAAGCGGCTACGTTGGCCCAAGAGCTTCTTGAGGCCGCGTTGCGTGGCGTAATCCTTCTTGTTCTTCAACAAGTGCACCGTCAAACCTTCAATACGCTTCGTCAAGAGGGCGATTTGAACAGAGGAGCTGCCAGTGTCGTTGGCGGACTTTTGGAAATCGCTCACGTCGGCGACGGCCGGTCGAGTGCGCTTGTCCGCGGCGACAACTTGAACGGCACCGCGGCGCGGCGCGGACGCCTTGGAGGCGAAGGAGCTCGTGGAGAGCGCTGCGCGTAAGTAAAAACACAAAAATTTCAGCAACGTCAGTCAGCTGATCGCATTATCGCCGCGCCAACGGGGTCAAACGACGCAGTACGTCGAATGGCGCATCGCAAACCCGTGCCGATGTCCTCTTCGTTTGCACACACCGCCTTGAGACGCCCTCACGCGTGCCCAAAGCCGCACGTCTCGCCTCCCTTCGCGTCCTTCAGGGTTAGGGTCTTCACCCACCCGTCCCGACGCTCCCGTCACCCTCCTCGACGTCGTTCGACGTCGACGCGATCGCGCGCCGTCTCAACACCCCGCGCGCGTTCGCACGAAAACATCCCTCACACATCCACGCGCTCTCAGCGCCCCTACCGTACCCGCGTCGCCGTCGCCCGTCGACACCGACGGTCTACGCGCGCGACCCCCCATCGCGATGCGCCGCCCGCGTGAGTCCGGTCCACCCGTCGCCCCACGCGGCGCGAGTCACCGCCGGCACCGGCAAGGATGACAAACACAGACACAAAAAAAGCGAGTGAAACGTGAGCGCGTCGTCGTCGACGAGATGTACTACGTACCGATGCGCGTCGTGGCTTGAACGGCAAACATTGCGTGATTTCGCGCGTCTCAGTGTGACGTCTTCGCTCTGCACTGGAAGGCGTCCTTTCGGATGGCGTGTACTATGGGTATTCAGTATAAAACACTGTTTTGGGCCCGTCTGGCGATTCACCATTCCTGCTTTTGACCTAGGGTGAGAGTCTCTGTTAAATCATGGTTTGTGAACCGTCAGTTTTGTGTCTATTGCGAACCGTCCAAAAAGCGCAAATGTGCGCCGAGTGCGCGCGTGACACGTCGACGCGTCGACGACGCGACGTCTTTTCATCGACACGCGCCACCGAACGCGGGGCGCGCACGCATCGCGGTTCATCGCGGTTGATCGACGCGATTGATCCCGGGGCTGGGGCGACGCCGAAGCGCGCGTAATGATGATGACGATGACGACACCGGCCGTGGGTCGTGCCGGCGGCTGCTTCGTTCGAGAGACGCGGGCGGGCGGATGCGCGGGACGAACGTCGAACGTGCGGTGTGAAGCGACGATGGCGACGATGGCGACGATGGTCGGAGCGTCGCGTGGTAGGGTGGGATGGACGCGTCGACGGCCGTCGGCGATGCGGTCGGCAGCGACGCGGGCGAGCGCGGAGGACGTGGACGAGGACGAGGAGGACGCGCAAGCGAGAAAGATGGCGATTGAATTCGCCGTCATCGCGGACGATACGCGCGCAGTAGAGGTCCAGGTGCTTAAAGTATCCAAATCTGTGTACTGGGCGAGGTATCTCGTGCTCGCGACCGCGTTTAACCGGCCACAGATGAACGCGTGCTGCGCGAAGATGCGAGATTTGGCCAACGACGAGTATGGTCTCGTCGTGCCGAAGAGCGCGGCGCAGCAAGGCGATTGGGCGTGTTTGGACTGCTCAGACGTCGTCGTTCACGTGTTTTCACCGTCGTCTCGGACGCATTACGATTTAGATGGGCTCTATAAGAATGCGGAACAGGTGGAGCTTCCATTCGTGACGGAAACGCGCGAACAACAGGATGAATTCGGCGACGTCGATTACGACGATGAGGACGATTTTGAGGACGACGACGAGGACGAGGATGAGTTTGAGGTATTTAAATGATGTGTACGCTTGCGCGAGTAGGATGACTATCGGTAATAAATGAATTCTTGACGAATGTGTAAATGTCCGCTCGCGTGCGCGCCGGGCAACCAGCTTCAAAACGACGCGCTCAGCGTGCCCATTCCCTTCGTCACATTGCGCGAGGACACAGCCGTCATGCCTCATGACGGTCGAGGAGGTGTTCTCCGCACGTTCCTCGCCACTGCGTCCGCCCTCGCCGTCGCTGCGCACGTCACCATCGTCACTTCGCTCAAGAAGAAATTGACCGCCGCCGCTCGGGAAAAGGCGCGTTTGCAATCAATCTTACGCGTTCGGGAAACACCGCGGGTGAAGGGGATGTTTGAACCGATCGCGTACGCTCGTTCGTCGTTTTCTAGACGCAACGGGACCCCGCGTCAGGGCGGGGCGCTCGTTCCGAGCGCGAGGTGCGAGGTGAAGATGGAGGCAAGGTTGCCGCGTGACCTCCTCGAGGGACTGGACGAGTACTCGCACGCGTGGGTGATTTACGTCTTTCACGCCAACACGAACCTCACGGGAACGAAGAGCGGTGGTGCGAGCAAAGGGAAAGTGTCCGTGCCGCGATTGGATGGGAAACGGATGGGTGTACTGGCGACGAGGACGCCGCATAGACCGATACCCATTGGGTTGTCGGTGGGAACGGTGGAGTGCGTCGACGCAAAAAGAGGCGTCGTGGTCATCGGGGGGATAGATTTGGTGGACGGGACGCCGGTTTTGGATATAAAGCCGTACGTTCCATTCTGTGATTCCATCGAACGGTCCACAGCGCCTAATTGGGTGGGGAGAGAGGCGATTGGTCAGGATGAACCGTTGAAGATTCAACGCGTCGAAGTCGCAAAGGAAGCCGAGACGGCGCTCTCGAACTCTTTCAATAGAAGCAAATCGGCCGCCAAACTGTACTCCGACGTCGATGAGTTCGTCGTTTTTGTCAAAGAAGTGTTGTCGTACGACATTCGATCCATTCGCGAGCGGAACGCGCCGGCTGAAAAGCGTAAATTTGACACGTACCGAGTCATTCTGTGCGATGTCGAAGTAGAGTACACCATTAGCGAAGATCGAAACGTCGACATCATCGGAGCGAGAGCCGTCCCTAGAGAAGTATTCGACGACTTGGAGCGAGCCAAGGAAACGTTGAGCAATAAGTAGAACAGGAATCTGGGAGTATTAATAGTAAGCGTAGACACTATAGGTAAGCAAACGACGTCGCTCGCCTTAAAGCAGCATCTTCATCGGGTCTTCTAAGTAGCGCTTGAACGACTGCAACCATTGCGCACCGACAGCACCATCGACGACGCGATGGTCGCAGCTAAGCGTCGCGCTCATCACGAGCACCTCTTCGTACCCGCTATCCGCCTTGACGACTTCCTTTCGTGCGCCGCCGACGGCAAGAATCGCCGCCTGAGGCGGGTTGACGATCGCCGCAAACGACTTGACGCCATACATGCCGAGGTTACTGATTGTAAACGTACCGCCAGTCATGTCTCGCGGCGTTAGCGTGCCCTCGCGCGCGCGCCCTGCGAGCGCCTTGACCTCAGAGCTAATAGACTTCAACCCGAGGCAGCACGCCGAACGCACGATGGGCACCATCAAACCGCGATCCGTTTGAACAGCGACAGAAATGTCCGCTTTCTTGTACTTGCGAATCTTGTCGCCTAACCAGCTCGCGTTCACGTCCGGCACGTCAAGCAGCGCCTTGGAGCTCGCCTTGATGATGAAATCGTTGACGCTAATCTTGGCGCCTTCCGCCGTCTTATCCTCCACCAACTGCTTGTTGAGCGTCTGGCGAATGTCCATCATGTTATCGAGACGAATGTCGACAGTGAGGTAAAAGTGCGGGACTTGTTGTTTGCTTTCTGTCAAACGCTGGGCCGTCACGCGCTTGATGGCGCTCACGCTCACGTCTTCAAAGTCTGGGAAAAATTTGGAAAGCGGGTGCTCGGCAACGATAGTTTGCGCCGCGACGACGCCCGCAGCCGCGTCGGCTCGCGCCGCCAGGACATCATCCGCGATGATTCTTCCGTTCGGTCCGGTACCACGCACGTGTGCAAGCGTGATCCCGCGCTCTTGCGCCAAACGTCTCGCCAACGGTGATGCGAACACTCTGTCACCCACGTCCCTCGCCGGCGCCGGAGCTCGCGTCGTCGCCGGTACCGACGCCGCCGCTACTGGCGCCGCTGTGGGCGCCGCCGGAGCCTCAACCGGAGCCGCCCCAGCACCACTGGGCGTTTCCACCGGAGTCGCCTCGTAATCCTTAAACGCGCTGACGTCCTCCTCGTTCTCCACCGTCACGCACACCGGCGTTCCCACCTCCACATCCTCGCTTCCTTCCGGCACCAAAATCGCCGCCATGAACCCATCATCCGTCGCCTCCATCGCCATCGTCGCCTTATCTGTCTCCACGTCCGCGATCACGTCACCCGCACGCACCGCATCTCCGACCGCCTTGTGCCACTTGGCCAAGCCTCCGCGTTCCATCGTCGGCGACAGCGCCGGCATCGGAAGCACCGCGTGTTCCGGAAGCGTCGTCGCCGACGACGCGAACCCCATCGCCCGAACCGCGGCATCGCGTTTCGTAAATCCTCGTGTCGCGCTCGCGGTGGATACATCATCCAATCGTCGTCGCGAGAGCGTAGATACGCCGCGGATTCTGCTCTTCCAGCCTCGGTCCAACATCATCATCTCCACGCTTGTTGTCGGCGTGGATGCGCACGACGACGAAGACGAAACCGATGTCGCCGTCCGCGTCATCGCAGACGCACATCGTGTGATGACGCGCGGCGTCGCGGGGCGTCCCATCGCGATGTCGGTGCGGTCAACGCGGGGTTGAAACTGACGACGCGTGCGTCCGCTCCAAAATCGTTCGTTCAAACCCTTGACACGCGGGTTTTTCTCCCAATTACATATGCGTATTTAGTATAATTGGATCTGAGTGGATTTGAGCGCGGCAAACGGAAATCGAACGGGTGGGCGGTTCGACGCGCCGGCGATGGTTCGAAATCCCGTTCGTCAATTTTCAAAAGTAAAGAATGAGCGCTACTTGACTATCGAGTGTTTGTTCGTTGGGCGTGATCGGTACGGGGATTAGAAGACATCGGCGGATGAGAGACGCCGCTTAGGCGGAAGTTTCGGCTTGACTCGGGCGACGACGGCTTGAGACGATGATTCGACCGTGGAGGATGGGTTTGGTTGATGTTCTGATGGTGTTGACGGCGGCTGTGGTGCTTTGGATATTGGCGAAGACGGTGGTTTCGACCGAGATGTGTCTTCAGTGACGCGGACGTCTGAGAGACGACGAGCAACGGATGAAATCGAAGGCAAAGCAACGGATGAGGACGCCTTGACGCGAATCCGCACCTGAGCCGACGGATCAAAGGTGGAGATAAACTTGGGTGCTCGTGCCGACGTTTCCGATTCAGCCGTTGCGGCACTGAGCGCCTGTGCGCGGGATTTCTGATCCTTTTCCCATGTCTCGGTGATTCCCGGCGCGCGTCCACCCAGCGGCGTCACGCCGTCCCTGTCCACCATCATCAGCGCATTCACCGTCGTCGTCTTTCTTCGATGCACGAGGATTTTACTTCCCGGAACCACTTCTTCGATCCCTCGCACCGCGGACCACCGCGCGCGCTCCACGAGCGTTCCCAACGCCCCGTCTCTACCTCTCAACGCCGTCAGTTTAAGCACCCGTCGCCCGCTCTCCGTTGTCGAACACTCCCCATCCTCCGCGGTCGGCCCTGCCCCGTCCCGCCCGCGCGAAACGTCCACGACATTTAACACCTGCCACACCTCTCCCGCCTCATCGCCCGACGACGACGCTTCCACCCCCGCGATCCCTCGCGCGGTATCCGGGTCCACCTCACCCTCTCTCAGGTCTTCGAACAACCACGACGACGACAAAGCCCCTTCACGTCCCGATCGCGGCGATCGAGAAGACCCGTCCGAACTCACGCGCGCGCGCGTCATACCGCGCGTCTTCCACGCGCGCCGATCCGCGGTGTGACGCGTCAAGTCGCGGTCGCGGCGCGCGCGCGATTCTTTCGAATACAAAATCTCTCTAACGAACTTTTTCTATCGAGTTATGAATCGTCAGGTATCCCCTCGTACTTGTGTCACGCGCTTCATTTAACTTTCGCGCCAGACCGCGTCGACGCCGACGCCGACAGGAGCGCGAACGTCGATCCGTCCGTCCGTCGGGACGTTCGGGAGAGTCGAACGCGCGCTCCCGCGACGGCGATGCCGACGGGACGAGGGAGAGGAAGACGCAAAGCGACGATGCGTCCACGCGACGATTCAGACGCCGATTACGATTCAGCCGGCGCGCTCGCGCCGGTGACGTACGACGACGACGACGATTCCAGCGACATCGTCGTGCCGAGGAAATCGATCGCGGTGAGAACGACGGTGCCGCTCATCGTCGCAACGACGTGCGTCGTCGTCGTCGCGCTCGCGGCGGTGTTGTTGCAGACGTGGCACGTGCATTCAATGGCTTTGTCGTTGGCAAGCGTGCGTGTGAGCGCGAGCGGAATGCACCTCGGACCGACGACGAAACGGTTGACGCAGGTTGAGTTTGACTTGGCGCGGTTGAGAGATGAAAAAGCGAGCGTTGCGAGACTCGATGCGACGCTCGCGGCGGCGGAGATTGCGAGGGAGACGGAAAGGACGGCAACGACGAGGGAATTGTCTCGACGTGCCAAAGCGGTCGAGGCGAATGTGAAGAGAGCCGTGAACCTTGAGATTCGAGCCATGTCTGAGGCATTTGAAGGTTTGAAGCGCGACAGAGACGCGTTCGCGACGAAGGAGGATGTCAAGGCGTTGAAGAAGGGGCAAAAGTCGTTCGTGACGACGGAGGCGCTTTCGAAGCGGGATTACGAAGGTAAACTCGCTCAGCTTCGAGACGCTGTGAAATCCTTGCCGAATCGAGACTACGGTCAAGAGATTAAGGTTCTCGAAGCTGCGGTCGCGGCGTTGCCGAAGAACGACCGCATCAAGGAGATTCGTGATCTCGCTGCTGCCGTCGATGCGTTACGGAAGCGTGATCACGCTGGCGACATCAAGACGCTCAAGGCTGCGGTCGCGGCTCTACCAAAGCAAGACTACGCCAAGAAAATCAAAACGCTTGAAGCGACCATCTCTGCGTTGCCGAAGCACGACCATTCCGGTGACATCAAGACGCTCAAGGCTGCGGTCGCCGCGTTGCCGAAGCGAGACTACGGCAGCAAGATCAAGGCTATCGAAGCTGCTATCGCTTCGTTGCCGAAGCACGACCACTCGAGTGACATCAAGGCGCTCAAGGCCGCGGTCGCGGCTCTACCAAAGCGAGACTACGGCAGCAAGATCAAGGCTATCGAAGCTGCCATCGCTTCGTTGCCGAAGCACGACCACTCGAGTGACATCAAGACGCTCAAGGCTGCGGTCGCGGCTCTACCAAAGCAAGACTACGCCAAGAAAATCAAAACGCTTGAAGCGACCATCTCTGCGTTGCCGAAGCACGACCATTCCGGTGACATCAAGACGCTTAAGGCTGCGGTCGCCGCGTTGCCGAAGCGAGACTATGGCAGCAAGATCAAGGCTATCGAAGCTGCCATCGCTTCGTTGCCGAAGCACGACCACTCGAGTGACATCAAGGCGCTCAAGGCTGCGGTCGCGGCTCTACCAAAGCGAGAGTACGGCAGCAAGATCAAGGCTATCGAAGCTGCCATCGCTTCGTTGCCGAAGCACGACCACTCGAGTGACATCAAGACGCTCAAGGCTGCGGTCGCGGCTCTACCAAAGCAAGACTACGCCAAGAAAATCAAAACGCTTGAAGCGACCATCTCTGCGTTGCCGAAGCAAGACCACGCTAAGAAGATCAACGCACTTGAAGTTGCGGTGGACAACCTGCATAGGCGCGATTACACCAAAGATATTACGTCTCTCAAGGCTGCAATCGAAGCTTTGCCAAAGGATGACCATGCCAAAGAAATCAAGGCACTTGAGACAGCCGTCGCAGCGTTGCACAAACGTGACCACGCGACAGATATCAAGTCGTTGCGTTCGTCGGTGGCGAAATTGGAGAAAGATCCACATGCAAGTGAAATCAAATCTCTTGAAGCCGCTGTCTCTGCATTGAAGAAGCGAGATTATGCTCCAGAACTCAAGTCTTTGAAGTCTATCATTGCGATGTTACCAAAGAATGATTACGCGAAGGAAATTAAGGCACTTGAAGCTGCAGTCGCTACTCTGCACAAACGAGACTACACGCCGGAGATAAACTCACTGCGATCCGCTATCGCTGCGCTACCGACTGATGCTCACACAAAGGAGATCGATTCGCTCAAGGCTGCGGTCGCCGCGTTGCCGAAGCGAGACTACGGCAGCAAGATCAAGGCTATCGAAGCTGCTATCGCTTCGTTGCCGAAGCACGACCACTCGAGTGACATCAAGACGCTCAAGGCTGCGGTTGCGGCTCTACCAAAGCATGACTACGCCAAGGAAATCAAAACGCTTGAAGCGACCATCTCTGCGTTGTCGAAGCAAGATCACGCCAAGAAAATCAAAACGCTTGAAGCGACCATCTCTACGTTGCCGAAGCACGACCACTCGAGTGACATCAAGACGCTCAAGGCTGCGGTCGCCGCGTTGCCAAAGCAAGACTACGGCAGCAAGATCAAGGCTATCGAAGCTACCATCGCTTCGTTGCCGAAGCACGACCACTCGAGTGACATCAAGACGCTCAAGGCTGCGGTCGCGGCTCTACCAAAGCATGACTACGCCAAGGAAATCAAAACTCTTAAAGCGGCCGTTACGGCGTTGCCGAAAACTGATCATTCTGGTGAAATCAAGGCGCTCAAGGCTGCGGTCGCCGCGTTGCCGAAGCGAGACTACGGTGACGCGATCAAAGCTATCGAAGCAGCAATCGGGGCTCTGCCTAAGGTTGATCATTCCAAGGCAATCGAAACGATTGAAACGACTATTGCGGCGATGCCAAAGAGCGACCATATTAAGGAGATCAAGGCGCTTGAAGCCACAGTCGCCTCTTTGGACAAGCGCAACTTCTCGAAGGAGTTTACGGTGATTGAGAATTCGATTGCTGCCCTCGTCAAGAGAGATCAAAACAAGCAAATCAAAGCACTCGAAGCCACTATTGCTGCTCTCCCAAAGGTTGATCACACAAAAGAGATCAAATCTTTGAGAGCTACGATTGACGCGTTACCAAAGGATGATCACGCCAAGGAGATCGAGACACTCGGGGCCGCGATCGCGTCTTTGGAAAAACGCAACTATGCCAGGGAATTCATGACTATCGAAAGCTCTATTGCTGCTCTTTCAAAGAATAATTTTGCTCAAGACATCGAAGCACTCAAGGCTGCAGTCGCCGCGTTGCCAAAGCAAGACTACGGCAGCAAGATCAAGGCTATCGAAGCTACCATCGCTTCGTTGCCGAAGCACGACCACTCGAGTGACATCAAGACGCTCAAGGCTGCGGTCGCGGCTCTACCAAAGCATGACTACGCCAAGGAAATCAAAACTCTTAAAGCGGCCGTTACGGCG
>Ga0181574_10002600_pt1 | contig 16329 bp, 11 predicted proteins | sample 101ome_24_FD_145600 | JGI IMG/M metagenome (GOLD analysis project Ga0181574, IMG submission 145600) | Coastal salt marsh microbial communities from the Groves Creek Marsh, Skidaway Island, Georgia - 101410AT metaG (spades assembly) | ecosystem: Environmental > Aquatic > Marine > Intertidal zone... | reverse complement strand
ATGCTCTCCGCCATTCAGGACGACGATCCGGTACTGTTTTTTGAGCCGAAGATTCTCTATCAGGAAACAGCCGAGGTCCCTGACGAGATGTACACCATTCCGTTCGGTCAAGCCAACTTCGTGCGTGAAGGGGACGATGTAACAGTCGTCGCATTTGGGCAGATGGTCCCTAAAACGGCAGCTGTCATTGATGCGCTAGCAGAAGAAGGGATTAGCTGCGATTTAATCGACCCAAGAACCACCTCTCCTTTGGATGAAGGCGCCATTTTGGAATCGGTGGAGGCAACCGGCCGACTGGTCATTGTCGACGAGGCGCCGCCAAGATGCGGGCTGACCGCGGACATTGCCGGACTGGCGGCAGATCGAGCCTTTAAGAGCCTAAAGGCCCCCATCAAGCAAGTGTGTGCGCCGCACAGCCCGACGCCGTTTTCACCCGAGCTAGAGGCCGCCTATTTGCCAAACGCAGAAAAAATTACCGCGGCTATCAAGGCCACGCTAGCCTGAACCTCCGCGCACCAGGAGCAGATTTGTGAGCGATATTTATCCGATCGCGGTTCCCAAGTGGGGAATCGAGATGGTCGAAGGGACGATTACCAGCTGGAATAAATCAGAGGGAGACGCCATCGCCAAGGGCGATGAAGTCTTCGAGATGGAGTCCGACAAAATTGTAAACGTCTGGGATTCACCGGTGGATGGCGTATTGCGCCGCGTGTTAGTGCCCGCTGGCGACGCCCATCCTGTCGGCGCCCTGCTCGGCGTCATCGCCGATGCCAGCGTTGCTGACAGTGACATCGATGCCTTTATCGCAGCACAGAGCAAGCAACCAGCGGAAGCTGAGCCTGACGATGGGACTGCTCAGACTTCGGCGCAAAAGACCGTGCAAACGGGAGATGCCTACACACGCTCCTCTCCCAGCGTAAGGCGGCTGGCCGACGAACTCGGAGTCGATCTTGGAACGGTCACCGGCACCGGTCGCCGCGGCAGGATTACGGATGAGGACGTAAAAGCCGCGGCGGGCGGAAACAGCGGCGCCCCCGAAGGCGTCGAAATCATCCCGCTCAGCGCTACCCGGAAAACGATTGCTCGGCGGTTAACGGAAGCCAAACAAACCATCCCTCACTTTTACCTCACGGCAGAGTACGAACTGGACAGGTTGCTCTCACACCGCGCCACACTGAATGAATCGGGTGAGGTGAAGGTATCAGTCAACGATTTGATCGTGTGGTGTGTTGCACAGGCGCTGATCAAGGAGCCGCGCGTCAATGTAAACCTTGTCGACGACGACATTCATCAGTTCAGTGCAGCACACGTGGCCGTAGCCATTGCGACCGATGATGGGCTCTACCCTGCCACGGTTTACAATGCCGACAGCAAGTCACCCGCTGAAATCGCCAGCGCGACAGCCGATCTCGCCGAGAAAGCCAAAACAGGCAAGCTGACCAAAGAAGATATTTCGGGAGGCTCTTTCACTGTCTCTAATCTTGGCATGTACGGAATCACTCAATTTACAGCCATCGTCAATCCACCTATGGGTGCCATATTGGCGCTCGGCAAAGCCTCCCAACAGGTGTTGGTTGAGCAGGGTGAGCAACGCATCGCAACGGTGCTCAGCGCGACACTCTCCTGTGATCATCGGGTGATCGACGGCGCGGTTGGCGCCCAGTTTCTTGCCGTGCTTGGCGAGGTCATTGGGTCAATCTAACGCGATTGATCAGCTCGCTGAACAATCCTGCCGGATGTCATGCGCTGTCATAACTGTGTCGCCCGTGGTGCTCTCAGCGGGTAACCAGTTCAATTTTGGGTACGAGTATCTGAAGCAGTAACGCAGAAATCAGGTGCAGGCTGGCGATTAATAAAAAGACACTCTCATATCCAGCACCTTGTATCAGGTAACCCGCCAGCAGGCCGAGCGAGCTGCCTCCTAAACTGCCCACCGCGCCGAACACACCCCAAACGGTAGCGACGCGATTTGCCGGGAACAAATCGGTGGGTAACGTGAAAAACACCGCGCCTTTGACCTGAATGGCGAATAGCCCGAAGCAGATCAGGCTAAAGGCAAGCGTTGTGGATTGGGTGTAGTAAGCCGGCACCACGGCTAGGGCGACCATCAGCGCACCCACCCATATCACCCACTTCCTAGCGCTATTGATCGTGTGGCCGCGTTTAACCAAAGAGGAACTGGCAGAGCCACCCGCCAGAGCGCCCAGGTCCGCTGCAACCCAAGGCAACCAGGCGAACAGCGCAATCGCGCGCAAATCAAACCCCCGGACATCGATCAGGTATTGAGGCAGCCAGAACAGGAAGAAATAAAAAGGAAAATCACTGACCAGCCGCGCAATCATAATGCCCCAAAACTCGCGGTATACCAGTAACTGGGTCCAATGACCGTCACCGCCCTGATCTGATCGCTGTTCAATGATCAGGGCTTGCTCCTCTCGGGATATATCCGGGTGCTCCTCCGGCAAGTGATACCAGCGCCGCCATAGCACCACCCATACGAGGCCCATCGCACCGGGAATAATAAACGCCCATTGCCAACCCAAGCTGTCGAGAATCCATACCGTGAGCGGAGGCGTGATGATCGCGCCGAGGCCGGCTCCCAGCATAAAAACCGCGATCGCCGTTGCACGCTCTTGCGCTGGAAACCACTGCGCGACAGCCTTACTCGCAGCTGGGAAGTTCGCTGCTTCTGCTACCCCGAGCACAATACGCAGTGTGAGAAAACTCCAGAGCCCCCGTCCCAGAGCGTGAAGTATGGTGGCCACGCTCCAGCATACCGCCGCAACGCTGAAAGCGCGCTTGGTACCGAGGCGGTCGATCAGAGGACCCGATAGCAACTGCCCAATTCCATAGGCAAACAGGAAACCACTGGTGATGAGCCCGTAATCTGAATCGCTCAAACCAAACTCTGCGCGCACCACGGGCGCGACAACGCCGAATACCGATCGGTCGATGTAATTAATAGTGGTGATCACTGCCAACAGAATTGCGATGCGCCAGCGCACAGCCATGACCAACCCCTATTTATTTTTTTGATAAGGCCTTAACGGCCAGTGGCCGAGGATCAAGCCTGCCACACCGACCGGAGCACTGCCAACGACAACACAACAAGTATCACACCAAACGTGCGGTTCAACAAAACAGCGTGCCGCTGCAACGGCAGCAACACGCGGGTTCGAGATAGAGACGCGGCGATGAGGGCATACCAGAGGGCATCAATGACTGCCGCCGTGCCGGCAAGCACCAGACGCTCGGCCAATTCGGCGTCAGCTCGGATAAATTGGCTGAATAGCGCCGCAAAAAAAACCGCTATTTTCGGATTGAGTAGCGCGATAGCCATGCCTGCCCAGGCCGCTCTAAGACGCCCGCCAGTGATTTCTGGCTGGGAGACTGGGGCATCATCCCGCCCGCTCGTCAGCACCCTGGTGGCCAAATAGAGCAGAAACAGAGCTCCCGCAGCGCGAATTCCGTTAAACCAGTCTGGTTGATTCACGATGATGGCTCCCAGACCGCTTACCATCAGAAGCGCCCACAAGAACACACCCAAACCATGCGTTACGGCACACAGCAGGCCCGCTACCGTGCCCTGGACGACTGAATATCGCGCCACCACAGCAAGGCTCGGCCCGGGAGACATGGCCCCGAGCAGACAAATTAATGCCAAAGGCACCCACTGGGACCACGCCATGACGTCTGCTCTCCTGCTCTGGTTTGGGGCGCTGGGGCGCCAAGACACCTTATTGCCCCACTTTGCGAAGTACTATATCGTGTCACGCTAGTGAAAATTGGCTTTCAAGCGCCGTTGGGCAATTGTTGGGAAACATTCCCTGCCAACACGGGGCTCGAGGCCAACCAAGGGCGCCTTAGCCGCACAATTAGCCGCACAAAAGGGCTCGCCGCAATCACTCCAATTAGAGAGGACAGGGCATGTCAATATCATCCAAAGACCGCCACACCCCATTCAGCCGTAAAGCCATGGTGGCAGGGGTTGCCACTGCGATAGGCGCGGGGGGATCCGGTTTTGTCTGGAGTGCCGAGCTTGAGGAAGTGGTCGTTACCGCTCGCCAACGCGCGGAATCGTCACAAGATATTCCCATGATGGTGCAATCGCTTTCTGGAGAGGATATCCAGAAGCAGGGCATCACTACGCTCGAAGATTTCTCGCGTTTCGTTGCGGGTCTCAACATACAGACCACTACTCCGGGCCAAAACACCATCGTATTCCGGGGCGTGAGTGATGGCGGCGGCTTTCTGGTGGATCCGACAGCAGCGATTTACCTCGATGAGCAACCGATGTCGCAGACTTCCTTTGCTCCCGATATCTATCCGGTGGATCTGGCGAGGGTGGAAGCCCTGGCAGGTCCTCAATCCACGCTGTATGGCGCGTCCTCGCAGAGCGGCGCTATTCGAGTCATCACCAATAAGCCTGACCCCGAAGCTTTCAGTGCCAATATCGGGGCTGGCATATCCTCCACCACCGATGGTGGCACTGGCTATGACATCGACGGTACCGTCAACATCCCCCTGAGTGACAACGTAGCGATTCGCCTGTCGGGTTTTAGTGCTAGGGATGCGGGCTTCATCGATAATGTCCTGGGCACCACCGTATTTGATGACTACTTCGGTACGGGCCTTGGCGGCCAGAAAGACAACAGTGCCCTGTTGGAGAAGGACATAAACGACGTCGACTGGAGAGGTGCCAGAGCGTCGATCCGGTGGCTTGTTAATGACAATTGGACTGTCACGGCCACGGCCAATATGCAGGACCTCGAGGCCGAGGGGTTTAACGATTACGATCCGGGCGCCGGTGATCTCGAAACCATCAAGTTTGCCGACGAATACCGAACCGATGACTGGATTCAGACCAGCTTGGTGATTGAGGGCGATCTAGGCTTTGCACAGCTCGTATCTGCCACCTCGTACTACGATCGAGACATGTTCTATCAGCACGATACGCAGTCCTACGCGGCGTATTTCCACTATCTCTTTGGTAAGTGCTACTACACCAATGAGGTCACAGGGGCATGTGAGGGCGGCTTTCCGACCTATGACTTTGGTCTGGACCCAACGGGTTACCTCATCAACGACCAGAATAACGAGAGCTTCACCCAGGAAATCAGGCTCAGTGGCGCCACTGATCGGATTAATTGGACCCTAGGCGGCTTCTGGCAGGAGTCTGAAGAGTTCTGGGACTTCAAAACGTACGTGGATGGATACAGGAATTCACCCGCCTTCGAGGCTTGGAGCTACTACTATCCAGGTATCGCACCCACGGACGTTTGGTGGAATTCATTTCAGGGAACCGATCGGACTGACAAGGCCATCTTCGGTGAAATGGATATCGAGATTATCGAAGACCGGCTCACTGCTCTGATTGGAGGACGCTGGTACGAAGTCGAGCGGGAGCTCAGCTATACCGTGGAGCGACCCGACAGTCGCGTCGATCAGCAGCTCCCGAACCGTGAAGCCAACGATGACGGCTTCATTCCAAAGTACGGTCTGGAATTGAAGCTATCAGACGATGTAATGGTGTATGGAGTGTACTCAGAAGGCTATCGGGTCGGCGGCACCAACCGCGGCAGAGGGTTGGATAAGGGCGGCCCAACGCTACCTGTGGTCTATGAATCAGACATCATCGAGAACATGGAATTCGGCCTGAAATCGACCTTTGCCGATGGGCGGGTCGTGTTGAATGCCGTGTACTACGACATGCAGTGGAAGGACATGCAGATCGAGGTAACCGATCCCAGCTTCAACCTCGGCATCCCTTTCCAAATTGTTGTGGGTAACGTAGGCGACGCTACGGTAAAAGGATTTGATGTTGAACTAAAAGCCTTGCTGGGCGAAAACTTTGAGATTGGCTTTAATCTCACTGATATTCAGGATGCCTATGTGGAGGCGCCAGCGTTCTATGACGAGCCCCGTGTCGAAGGCGGGAAAATCGCCTCGGGACTGGAGCCCAAATCAGCGTTGCCGCTGTTTGCAGATCAAAGCTACTCCATGTATCTGGAGTACTCTGGTATCAATCTATTCGGCGGGGAAGGGGCATTTCGACTGCAGCACAACCATGTAGGCGAATCGCTGAATCAGTTAACCGACGGCGCATCCTCACCTCGTCTGACTCAAGGCGATTATGAGGTCACCGATGCGATCTTCACCTTTGAATTGGATCAATGGCAGGCTCGCCTGTACGTGAATAATCTCTCCGATGAGCGCGGCATTACGTACAACGATAGCCAGGACTTTGATCAGGTCTGGGGGCGAGACAGTGCCAATGTAATCAGGCCACGTAATTTTGGCTTTTCACTCAGGCGCTACTTCTAAGCGAAACATCCTGCTTTAAGAAACGGACGCTCAGCGTCCGTTTTTTTATGGCCAATCGGCGGGCCAACGCTCCAGCCCGTGAATCGCATTGCGAATGTCCATGGTGAGATTTACCGCTGTGACTCTTTTGCCTTCCCTGATATCGATCACCGAGACGGTTGAAGGTGAGGAGCCGGCAGCCAGAAGGTGATCACCCATTACGCACAGCCCGCGGCCGAACCCCTGACGTGCTATCCGTGAATCATCCACGCCTTGATATTCCAAATCCTCCGAAGGGAATATGGGCACCGGCACCACCATGGATTGCGAACTCCTGGAAACATAGCGCACCACATCGGCGGCCGTATCGTTGAAAACCACCCCATTTTGATATGGCATCGCGTTGTGACAACCCTTGGGCAAGCTGCAAATTTCCTTCACCGACATGTCAGATGACAAACCCAACAAGGCCCGAGTATTCAATCCACTAAATGACACGCCATCCGCATCGACGCTCACCATATTGAGGTGATAGGAGTTGGTGAAATTGGGACCTCCCCGACCACGAGGGTCAAAGCGCTGTACCACCCATTCAGGGCCGTTTCGTGAGAGATATAACCCCCAAATGAATTCTCTTACCTGAGTGTCGAAAGCCAGTAGGGAGTCGAATCCCGTCGAGGTGAGGAACAGCAGATTGTCTCGACGGGAGATTTCGTGGCAATGCCGCAGGTACTCATTACGGTATGAACCCAAAAGCTCAAATTCGGGTGAGTAACAAAAAAGCTCGTCGCTCGCCGCAATCCAGAGTTCTTTGTCGGTGAACTCAATCCCGCGAAGGCCCCTATCCCAACCGCGCCCAGTGAAATCGATATCCCCCGTATTCCAGTCGATCCGCTGATCCACCCGATGATTTTCAAAATCGATCAGATAGACCCCACCGTGACTTTGGCCCTTTTGCGAGCCGCGCACCACCGAGGTTGCCACCAATTTGGGGAGCCGAGCAGTCATCAAACGGTATCGACCATTACGGGTTCCAGAATTTCTCTCAGCCCTTCCAAATGTTTCTCAAACCGCTTCCAGGTCTGAACTGAGCCTTTGTATATCGGTTGGCGAACTTGTTCAGAGCTCGCTGTTCGCACAGCCCGTTGGGTTTCATGAAAATTGACACAGTTTTCTTCAAACGGCAGCTCGCAAAAATCCAGAATTCTCCTGACCTGAACCTCCAGATCGTCCACCACCTCCTCGTATTGAACCCGAAGCACCTCTCCCGGCAGCACCTGATCCCAGTGGCTCATTAGTTGGTCGTATTCCAGATAAAACTCACCGAGTTCGAATAGGTCGTAGGTGAAGGTCTGACCTTTGGCAAAGTGCTGTTTGAAGCAACCAAAGCAACTGTCCATAGGATGCCGCCGAGCATCGATGATTTTTGCATTGGGCAGAATTGTTTTAATAAAGCCGACGTAGGCGAAGTTATTGGGCATCTTGTCGGTAAAAAACGGCGCGCCCGCGCGGTGAGTCTGTGTCTGTCGGAGATAACGCTCCCCGAGTTCGCGAAGGGAATCGGCTGAATGATCGACCAAGCATTGAGGAAATACCTGCCCCGTTCTCGGCTGTGTCAGACTCTGGGCAATCATGGAAATATCAGGCAGTTCGCTGGTCCCATCCACTTTAGAGTGGCTCGCTAATATTTGCTCAAGAAGCGTTGAGCCTGATCGGGGCAAGCCGACAATGAAGATGGGGTCAGGCGAGGCACATCCGCGCTCGGCGTGCCGCTCTGCAAAGAAATCGTGGCTAAACGTTTCACGCATTCGGCCGTGCGCAACGCTGGTTTGCACCGGGTCATAGGCGATGGTGTCGCGGTGCAACTGATTGGCTAACGCGTAGTGTTCAAAAGCCTGATCAAAATCCTTGCGATCCTCGAAAGCTTTGCCCAACGAAAAGGCGAAGTGAACTCTGCAGTCAACAGGCAGGGCGCCATTGGCCAATTTGCCGGTCATTTCCTCCACTTCATGATCAGCAAACTTGAACGTTTTGAGATTGGCCAGGCTGTAGTACGTCTCTCCAAAATCAGGACGCAGCTCGATGGCACGACGATAGGCGGCAATGCCGCCATCCTGATCTCCCACTGTCTTCAATACGTGCCCGAGGCCGATATGCGCACCGGGTAGCTCAGGATCCAATGCCACCGCTTTACGGTAGGCAGTCACGGCTTGCTCCGGACGGGCCGCCATTGCAAGCGCTGCGCCATGGTAATAGTGAGTCAGCGCGTTATCCGCATCCAGCTCCAGAGCCCGCTCCAGCACCGTTACCGCTTCATCGTATTGGTGCAGCTCCTTCAGCACAGTGCTGAGGTCGTGCCAAACCGCGATAAAGCGTGGCGCTGTTTGAGTAATCTTTTCGAGAATCGCTTTAGCGTCCTCATAACAGTTTGCCATCATCGCCAAGCGAGCGAGTAGCAGCGCGGCATTTACGTCTCTTGGATTCTGGCGCACCAATTCCTTGGCGATCGTCTCGGACTCCCTGAAGCGTCCCTGCGTAAATAACCGCGTCGCCTCATCCAGCTTGGCCTGTTCAGGCGATAAGGCTGCCGCTTCTTTACGATAACGCTCTGCCTCTGCAGCGTTGCCGGCGCGGGCGTGTGCAGCACTCAGTTTGCTCAGCAAAGGTGCTTGAGCAGGGCGCAATTCTCGAGCCCGTTCCAGGTGGGTCAGCGCGCGCTCCGCTCGATCCATATTTAGATAAAGCGTGCCAAGATCTTCATGCGCCTGAGCGTGTCCCGGGGCTGCTTTGACAGCGCGCTCAAGCTGCTGTGCCGCTTCTTCATGAGCACCGCGCGCTGCCAGAATTGAGCCCAGCAATGACACAAAGTTGATATCACCGGGATCTCGCTCGAGCGCGTCTCGACAAAGCGACTCCGCTTCCTGCCGCTCGCCACCTTTCAGCAGCGTAACGATGCGCTCGAATATCCTGCGAGGGTGTTGTTCAGTCATGCAATCGCGGTCTCTGTCGTGTCGCGGATGAGGGGGAATCCACAGCAATGGGCAGTGTGCCAGATTTCAGTGGCTTGGATACAGCCAGCCGTTGCTTTGCAAGCGAGCGGGTGAGACAGTAAGCCGCCTGCGCGATAGGTGCAGGCCATTCATTTTCTGGAGTGTCTTGTGACCGAAACCGCCATTTCGCCCGCCGGGCCAGCCAACCCTTTCGACGCAAGAGGGCCCTTTCTTCTCAGCCTGTTCATGACGCTTGTCGGCTACAGCGTATTGGTTGCCCTCCCCGCCATCAACGGCGCGTGGGTTGATCAACTCGGCTTTACCGACGTCGAGGTCAACCGCGTAGCCTCTGCGGATCTACTGGGACTGTTCATTGGTGCGGTATTAACGAGCCTTCTCATTCGGACTTGGAACAGGCAGCGACTCACCTATTTGGGTATCGCTCTGGCCATTGCCGCCAATGGGTTATGCACGCAATACGTCGATTACCAAATGACGCTGTTACTACGATTTGTTGCCGGTTTGGGAGCAGGCTTCTACACGGCGGTGGCCGTTGCAGGCCTCGGTGCACACTCCAAACCGCGGGAAGCCTTTAACTGGATGCTGTTGGCCTTTGCTGTTTCCCAGTTCCTGGAGCTGCAACTGATACCCCATCTGACCATGAATGGCATCTACGTTTTCTTTATCGCCACCTACGTTGTGACGCTCCCCTTTGTCAGACTGATCCCCCAAAGCGCCCCACAAGCTCCCGCCAGCGAGCCCGTTGCAACGGGACAAAGACCTTCTCTGCTAGCGTGGGTGGGGATCGGCGCAATCGTCATTGCCTATGTGAATATCGGTGCCTATTGGTCAAACATCGAACTCGCAGCGGAGGCTGCAGGGTTGGACGGAGATTGGGCAGCACAGGTGATTGCCTGGTGCGTTTTGTTGTCCTTTGGCGGCTGCTTCACTGCGATGTGGATTTTGAAAAAATTTGATTACGACCGCCCGCTGCTTTTCACGTTCTCTCTCATGGTGCTGGCGGTGGGCCTGTTAGCGGTCGAGTTTACCGCGGCATTGTTCGTGTTCAGCGTGGCGATGTTCAATTTTCTCTGGATTTTTATCGACGTCTATCAGATGGGTGGCGTGTCGGTAGCCGACCGTTCCGGGAGCGCCGCGGCCTTCATTCCCGGGGCACAAGGACTGGGACAGACCGCCGGCCCGTTCGCCGCCTCGGTCATGCTCGATCTTGGCTGGGGTTTTGACGGTGTCTTCGTCCTTTGTGCGCTGGCCTCTGCAACGGCGCTGCTGGTCTATACGCTCATTTACCTGAGGTACGGGCATCAATCTGTTTAGGCATGGGGATCCGCGCGAAATCCTGCGCGCATGCACTCGCTCGGGGTATTCGCGCGTTAGCATCGCGCTCGCTGTGATCATTTTGCTTGGAGGTTGCGAGCAACCATCAGAGCCGTCCCCCCTTGCATCATCTCCCAAACGAGAAATGGTCGATACCGTCATTCGCTGTGGTGTCTTAATCGACGGACTTAACGCAACACCGACACGAGATCAGTCGATAGCGATTCGTGCCGGGCGGATTGTGTCCGTCTTATCCACGGAGGACGCCACCTCGTCGACGGGAGCGGCGACCATTCTGGATTTATCTGACTTCACTTGTTTACCAGGCCTGATTAACACACATGTCCATTTCGACGGTAACCCAGAAGATTCCGTGGACTATGGTGTTTATGCGCGCAGAACGGTGGACGAGACGCTGAGGGTCATTCTCGACAATGCAGAAACCACGTTGCTTAGCGGCTTTACGACCGTGCGCCATGTTGGTGCCTGGTTTCCCGACGCGGTGTATCGAGCCCGGGCACTCATCGAGTCAGGTGACGAGCTCGGCCCACGCATCCAGACTGCGGGGCCCTACCTAACCATTCCCGGGGGTGGCGGGGATCTCACCTTCCCGGAGATCCCGCCTGAGAACATTCCAGTCGAGTCACAGCAAGGCATTGCCAGCTCACCGGAAGAGTTCGCGGCGCGTGCTGAAGCAGCCATTTTGGCAGGCGCTGACTTCCTCAAAGTTATCGCTTCAGGCGCGGTTTTTTCGGTAGGCACTGAACCCGGTGCTCCGGAAATGACCCAAGCGGATATCGAGGCCGTGGTCGCAGTGGCCAAACAATATGGAAAAAAAGTAACTGCTCATGTGCACAGCGACCAATCCGGTCGAGATGCCATCCTGGCGGGAGTTGATTCGCTAGAGCACGCTTCGCTACTGGAGGACGCTACGATTGAACTCGCTGCAAAGCGAGGCGTTGCGTTGTCCATGGACGTCTATAACGGTACCTTTACCGATACGATTGGCAGGGAGCAGGGTTACCCCGAGGTGTTTCTGAAACGCAATACCGACACCACCGAGGCTCAGCGACTGGTCTTCGAGAAAGCCTACCAAAAGGGTGTCACGCTACTGTACGGCACCGACGCAGCGGTACTACCGCATCACATGGGCGGCTGGCAGTTTGCAATCATGATCGAGCGCGGTATGACACCTATGGACGCGATTCAGTCGGCCACCTCTGTCGCCGCAGCACACATGGGGCTGGGCAGCGAAGTTGGCGCGGTAGAAGCGGGCAGAGCTGCCGACATCGTCGCGGTGCACGGTGACCCGCTCACAAACCCTGAAATCTTACGCAGCATCGAGGTTGTGATACAGAACGGCGCGCTGATTACAGCGCCTGACAGCTTATTGACGCGAGTTGAACCCTAGCCGCGAGTTCGCCATCATCTGATCACGTTAACTGGCTGACCGGTGCATACCATGGACATTGGCGTACCCATCAAGGACCTCGGCGCTTACGACATCGAGCCGTTGCGGGCCAAAATTCTGAGCCTGCCCGAAGAAACCTGGTGGGGTAATCAATTCAGGCAATTAGAGTACGAGGTGCATCAGCACACGCAATCCATCGTTATGGTATTCACCGACGGTGAAGGCTGGCCCAACATCGAAGTCTCAAAAGATCAGGGCTGGGATGTGCTTGCCGACGAAGCGGTACCTTTGATGCACAAGATCCTTGAGGACCATTATCCGCCGGGCGGCACCATTATTCGCGCCATGGCGGCAAGACTCGAGGCTGGAGGCATTATCAAACCCCATACCGATAAGCATCCCTCATTCCATTATGGCCATCGCATCCACATACCGATCTATACCAATCCCAGAGTGCGGTTCATGATCGACGGCCGCCCCCAGAGCATGCCCATCGGTCACGTCTACGAAATTAACAACCAAAAACAACATAGCGTGATGAACAAAGGGAACGAAGGTCGAATCAATTTTATTTTCGATTACATTCCACCGACCAAAATCCAGCGCTGACATACCTGTCTGGCCCCGGTCCCTGCAATACATATTCCATAGCAAACTGTCTATCCACTGGCGAGAAAAGACCGCGCCATGGCCGCGGTGATAGAGACACACACCGCTGCGGAAAGTCAGACGCAATCTTCAACCAATGTGCTGGGGAAATGCCCGATGCAAAAACGCCCGGGCGACGGATCTGGCTCGCCGTTTACTTAATTCACGCGGCGTAACCAGCAAACCCAGATGCAGACCATCGATCAGCGCCGAATACCCTGTCGCCAGGTCGTGTGGATCTGCGTCGAGATATTGTCCTTCGCGAATAATCTCCGCAAACAGCGCCTCCAGCTTTCGAGCAGCCAACCGGTCCACCGTCGAGACAATTTTTTGGTAAACCGGGCGTGCGCCAGCCTCGCCATAGTAAGCGAACCATACCGACATCTTTTGGCGCTGAGTCACGCCTCGACCCAATTGAAAATCGAGCAAAGCATCAAGTCGTGCTCCGAGATCAGTAATTTCCGAGCCTTCCATGATCTCGATCTGGCCACTGTGATACTCCTCAGCTACGAAACGAAGCGTCTCCCTTAGCAGGTTGTCCTTACTCTCGAAATGAAGATTGGCGATGCCAACACTGAGACCTGCCTCACTGGTGACCATTTGCATGGTAACTGCTGAGAGACCGTGCTGAGCGATACACCGGATGGTCGCGTCAATCAGCTGCTGCCGGCGCTCCGCTTTAGGCCTGATCTGGCGTCGCTTGCTGCGGGTATCCGGTGAGACCTCTCTCACCGTGCCTGACGCGTCACTCATTGATTGTCTCTCGATGCGTTTGTCTGGAGTCTAAGGATTTCGCATGCAAGTCTCAATCAAGAATGAACGTCCATTCATTCTGAGGTAGACGCTTGGTGCCCGTCGTGGCACTATTTCGGTCCGTTTGACTCACCGGAGAGTGCAGTGAACCAATACGATGCAATCGTCATTGGAGCGGGCCATAACGGCCTCACCAATGGGGCCTATCTCGCCAAAGCCGGGTTGAAAGTAGCAGTACTGGAGCGTAACCCCTACATCGGTGGCGCGACTGTGAGCCGTGAGCTCCATAAAGGCTGGTGGTACTCAAATTGCTCCTACGTTTCCAGCCTCCTCCGACCGGAGATCACACGAGACCTCGAGCTACCGCGCCATGGATTACAGGTTGTGTCATTCGGCGGCGGCGCCACCTTCATGCGTAACGGGGACTATTTCGGCAACTACAGCGATCACGATCGCCACTACCGCGAAATTGCCAGACATTCCAAGCGCGATGCCAACGCCTATGACCGCTACGCGGCAGATACCAGTTTACAAACCAAACTGATCCGCCCCTACCTGCTGCGCACCCCCCCGGACCCCACTTCCCTGAAACCCCGCGATCTGCGTGATTTGCTGGAATTCGCCCGCTCTTTCATGGACCTCGGTGAGGAAAAGTTGCTGGACACCATCAAATTCTGGACAGCCAGCGTCGGGGACTACCTGAATGAATACTTTGAAACCGACGTCATCAAGGCCCATATGGCGGGCAGTGGCATCATCGGAACCGCTTTGGGCGTCTACTCGCCGGGCACCGCCTACGTGTTACTCCATCACTATATGGGCGATGTCGACGGTAATGTCGGCGCTTGGGGCTTTGCCCGCGGCGGCATGGGTGCTATCGCCAGCGCGCTCTCCAAAGCCTTTCAGTCATACGGCGGCGAAATCATTTGCGATGCCAATGTCGATGAAATCATTGTCAAGAACGGCCGTGCAGCAGGTGTGGCACTCAAGGACGGCACCGAATACCGCGCACCGGTCGTGGTCTCAAATCTGGATCCGAAGCGCACTTTCCTCGATATCACCAACCCTTCAGATCTTCCCAAGGACGTTCTCAAGAAAGCGCGTAACTTCAAAATTCGGGGCTCATCAGGAAAGCTGAATATCGCGCTGGATGGTCTCCCGGTCTTTAATGGTCTGGATCCACGCAATCGGCTGATGGCTGGGGATCTGCATTTTAGTGACTCTTTGGAGCGACAAGAGCGCGCCTACGACGACTGGAAAGCCGGGACGTGGTCCAAAGATCCCTATCTCGACATGATGATTCCATCGCTAACCGACCCCACTATGGCCCCTCCAGGCAAGCACATGATGTCGGTGTTTGTGCAGTACGCCCCCCCCAAAATCCATGGCAGGGAGTGGACTGACGAAGATAAAGACGGCTTTGAGAAGTCGGTGATTGATCAGATTTCCAATTACAGCCCTAACTTCCGCGATCTCATATTGCATTGCGAGACACGCACCCCGCGGGAAATCGAAGCGGAAGTTGGACTGACAGAAGGCAATATTTTCATGGGCGAACTGACCTTTGATCAGTTGCTCTTCAATCGACCTTTCCCCGGCTATGCCCAGTACCGATCGCCGATCAAGGGCATGTACATGTGTAGCTCGGGAACCCACCCTGGTGGAGGCGTCATGGCCGCACCGGGAGCGAACGCTGCGCGAGAAATTCTGGCCGATCTGAAACGGCCCAATACCGTGCCCGGAGGGTATGCCGATGACTGATTATGATGCAGTAATCATTGGAGCGGGTCATAACGGGCTGGTGTGCGCCGGCTATCTGGCCAAGGCCGGTAAAAAGGTGCTCGTGGTGGATGGACGAACCGCTCCCGGTGGGTGCGCGAGTACGCGCGAGTTCACACCCGGCTTTCAAGTGTCGGACTGTGCGCAATGGTTATCGCAGTTTGATCAGAGCATCATCAAAGACCTGGATTTAAAGGGAGCAGGCCTGAAGATTGGCAAACCCAAGGCAACCATCTCGCTGCAACCGGACAGTAACCATCTCGTTCTCGATGGAGACACGATTACCGGGGCCGGAGTAGATTCAGCCGACCAGACGGCTTACCGCGACTTCAGAAATATGGTGCGTCGCTTCGCGAAGTTGATGACAACGCTCTACCGCAACCGGCCGCCTAAGCTGGTCGAGCAGAATTGGAACGACCGCCTGACACTGATGAAGCTGGGACTGGGGCTCAAACTGCTGGGCCGTGAACGTTTGAGAGATCTTATGCGCATCGTGATGATCAATATCTATGATGTGATGAATGAGCATTTTGGCAATGCCTCCCTAAAAAGCACCATTGCCCTGGATGCCATCACGGGCACCAATATGGGACCGCGCTCGCCCAATACGGTCTATAGCTACCTGCATCGCGCCACCGGGGAGTATCTTGGGCAAACCGGCACAACCCAGGTCCTGGGCGGAATGGGTGCTTTGGGTCAGTCCCTTGCCACGGCGGCCGAAAAGCAGGGAGCTACCCTGCGACTGGGCGCGGCTGTCACCCACATTCTAAAAACCGATGACCGGGTAACGGGCGTCGCGCTCGCCTCAGGTGAGACGATATCAGCCAAGCTAGTCATATCCAGTGCGGACCCCACCACCACTTTCCGCGACCTGTTGGGCTACCACCAGATGGAGGCCGGCGTGGCCAAACGGGTGGAGCATTACCGTTCACGCAGTGGCACAGCCAAACTCCATCTGGCGCTCAGTGCGCTACCCAGTTTTAAGGGACTCACTGAGGCGCAACTGACTGAGCGCCTGGTGATCACGCCTTCGATGGATGGCATGGAAACGGCGCTAAACCCAATGAAATACCGGGAGCTGAGCGATTTACATACCTTCGATATCAGCAT
>Ga0181574_10002597_pt1 | contig 16332 bp, 12 predicted proteins | sample 101ome_24_FD_145600 | JGI IMG/M metagenome (GOLD analysis project Ga0181574, IMG submission 145600) | Coastal salt marsh microbial communities from the Groves Creek Marsh, Skidaway Island, Georgia - 101410AT metaG (spades assembly) | ecosystem: Environmental > Aquatic > Marine > Intertidal zone... | reverse complement strand
ACATAGGCATGGGACAGCAGACCACCGTGGGTATTACAAGGAATACCTCCCTTCACGCGAGTCCGTTCGAAATGCAAGTTGCCCTCTGCCACGTATTCTCCCCCCGCGCCCTTCTCACAAAAGGCCATATCCTCGATTTGCATCAGGGCTGTCCCCGAGAAACAGTCATAAACGCCGATAACGTCAATATCCTTTGGCGTGATTTCCGCCATCGCATAGGCCCATGGTGCTGAGAATGTCTGTGGGGTTGCGGTAAGCTGTTTTTGCTGGCTGATGTAAGGAGCGCCCTCGATGACACCTCGTCCAACCCCCGCGACCACGACAGGTGGTCGGGCACAATCCCGGGCTCGCGGGGTCGAGGTCATAACGAAGGCGGCCGCCCCATCAGAAATCAGGCAGCAATCCGCCACGCGAAAAGGATCAGCGATCATCGGCTGTTCGAGATAGGTCTCCATGGACAGTGCCTTTTCTCGCAGGGTAGCACCTAGATGAGTGCTGGCATGCTGCCTGAAGGTGACGGGAACAGCAGCCAACTGCTCCTCTGTGGTACCGAACTCATGCATATGCCGGCGCATGAATGTTGCAAAATAAAGCGGCTGAGGATACCAACCGTAAGGCATCTCCAGGGCCGACTTCAGAGGCTCGGAGGCATGCCAATCACCCGGTGACGCACTCCCACTCTGCCGTGCTGTGGCCCAATCCACTGCAAAGACGTTCACTATTACCGACGCCTCTCGGGCTTTAATAGCCATGGCCGCGTCGTGGGCGCAGGTTGCGGCCCATATCATCGACCCACCTTGGTCACTGAACCAAATGTCTTGAGTGGTACCAAAGTGATCACGGTAATCCTGAGGCTCTAGCTGTTTGGCGATACCGAAGCTCACCATCAGTCCGTCCACCTCATGCGGCGCAATTCCTGCGTCCTCCAAAGCAGCCTCGATGGCCTCAAGCGCCATTGCCTTGTTGTCTCTGTTAGAGGCACCGGTAAATGCTGTTTCTCCAACCCCGACAATTGAGATTTCGCCGCCAATATCGGAGAGCTCTACCGCCCTACCCCAATCATGGGTACCTGCCCGTTTGCTTAGATCGCTTAAGGGTTTTCGAGTCATCGCTCCGCCTTAAACCCCTGCGCGATAGCATCCCATGTGGCCGGTGTTACCCCGCGATCACGCAACTTGTGTTTTTGTATTTTTTGGGTGGGTGTCAGTGGCAGCTGATCTACAATTTCAATATAGCGAGGCACAAAGTAGTAGGGGGCATTATCGTTGACGAACTTCGCCAAAGCTTCCTCATCGAGGTCAGCACCCCGCTCAAGCACGACTGCCAGCATAATCTCATGTTCAGCCTCCAACTCCGCAGAGGTGATGCCAAAGGCCGCGGCCTGGGTGACCGCAGAATGCTTCAAAGCCACACTCTCGAGAGCAAGAGAACTTACCGAGCGACCCTTGTACCGAATCAGGTCACTCTTTCGATCGACAAAGAAATAGTGCGCGCCCTCTCGTCTGAGTAAATCGCCCGTGTGATACCACCCGTCTCTAAACGCGTTGGCGTTGGCGACATCGCTTCTAAAATAGCCGTTGAACAACACGTGGGGGGCCTTCTCCTTAACGCAGAGTTCTCCTACCGCGCCCTCACCCACCTCAGCGCCCTCATCATCAAGAAGACATATCTCAATATCATCCGCTGGCACACCAAGGCTATTTTCAGGCCAGTCGACCTGGCCATCATCACACCGTCTTAGAAGATACATGATTTCGCTCTGGCCGAATCCCTGATGGATCGATTCGATACCAAAGCGTTTTTTAAAGGGCCCTCTTACGCTGTCCGGCATCGGCACCATATTGGTACTTCTAAGGGGATTATCTTCATCATCTGTGCGCTCAGGAGCGTCCCATAAAAACATGTGCATAGCACCCAACGTCAAGGTATGACTCACCTCATACTCGCGCACTTGCTGCCAGAAACCCCCAGCGGAAAATGATTTGACAAGAACACAGGTCGCGCCAGTCAGCAGAGCGGGATAAATATTCGAGACCCACGCCGCTGAATTATGAAGTGGCAAGACATTAAGCGTGGTGTCACCGTGCTTCATCCCTCCCATGTAAACAGCACTCAGCGCACTTCGAATCCAGGTGTTATGACTTTGCATCACGCCTTTGGCATTTCCTGTGGTACCCGATGTCCACATCACCGACACCGTATCGCCATAGTACAAATCCGGCTTTGGAGGAGACCCATCACTCGATTTGGCGGCGGGTAGCGCCTGCGTGGACACCACATTTGTATCAAGCGCACCGAGCTCGTCTAGTCGGCTCTTAAACTCAGGGCTGACCACCGTGATTTTTGGCGCGCTATTAACCAAGGTGCCGTGCAGCCAATCGCCTTTGTAATCGGTGTTTACCGGTATCCATATCGCACCTAGGGAATTCGCAGCCAGCGTCAACGCTACGTAGTCAATGCAACTCGACATCAGGAGACAAATTCGATCTTCTTTACCCATGCCGCTCTGGTGCATCCAGAGTCCATAGCAATCCACCAGGTCCTGCATCTCCCGGTAAGTGATTGCGGATTCTTCGGTTTTAATAAAGCAGGTATCGGGATGACGATCTGACTGATGGCTAAGGATCAGACTCAGCAAGCGATTGTCGGGCAAATCAAGATTCAAAGGCTGGTCTCCGCGTAGAATTGCGTCGCCCATTTTCGATACTTTGGCTATAGTCCGTCCCCGTCACACAGGACGGGATTGGGTTCAAACCGCTTGTGCTCCCAGATCTTGGCGTCGTCCAGCAGCTGACGATTCACTTCTTTGTTAAAGGCCTCTCCTATGCGATCGATTTTTGGATCCCTGTCAGGATTTTTCCAAGACACATGAAACAACTGCTCAACCGTCCCGTGGTCCACCGGACAATTCGTCGTAAGCATGCAGACATCAATGAGCGTTTCGTAGCGCACCTCAGCCCACCCAAAACCATAATTGGTAGTTTTGAGTGTTCCTTTCACTGGCCCACCCGAGCTGGGAAAAAGCTGGGTGCTCTCCATGATGATTTTAAATGGCTCAAAGTCAAAACGGCCGTACTCCGCATCGCCCGGATGCCCGTGTACAGTCACAAAATGCGCCGAGTCTGCCGTGTTTTCGCCCATCTCCTGAAGACAGGTTGAAATAGTATGGCTTGTCGAAATGGGACTGGTATAAGCACCGCTGGCAAACTCATCCAGGTGGGGCAATTCATACAAGGGGGCGTCATTCTGAGGGTGGTACCACCCCATAATGATGCCGTGGCGTTCGGCGAGCGGGTAAGTCCGTACACAACCTCTCTCGTTGAGTCGCTTTGCATACGGTATCTCAACAACCCGACCATCAGTATTAAAAACCCAATGGTGGAAAGGGCATTTGATGCCCGTTTCCGTCACCTCACCGCCATGACCAAAATGCGCGCCCAAATGCGGACAGTAAGCATCCTGCAGCACGAATTCTCCTGTGAGTGACCGCCACAGTACGAGCTCCTGACCAAAGCGCGTAAGTACCTTCTGCTCACCTGGGCTCAGATCAGCGGTGAACCCGATATGAAACCAACCGAAAGGAATGGGGAACGGAAATCTTTGAGACTGATACGTGCTGATCACTGGCAAAATATACCTCGCACCTTTCTAGTTATTCATTGGTCAAAACGCCAAACCATTGAGCCAAATTACTCCACCCACCAATATAAGGAATCATGCATTTGAATGCCATTCGTTGGCGTTCCCTGCTCCCACTCATCAATGCCAAGCGGTACACTGGGCCAAGAACTCGCAAGCAAACTCTGCTCCGGAGATTCATGTGGATCTAACCTTACCCTCCCTCACACAGCTCGCTGAAACAGAGGCTTTAGGGTCGCTAGACCTCACGTCCTATGAATCCGAAATCCTGTCCCGGCTGCTAGAGGCACTCAACAGCACCGGGACACTAAATTCGGCAGGAATTGGCTTTCATCATCAGCGGCTCGTGGACATTCTCAAAAACCGGATTGCCATCGAACACTGGTTCGCACGCTATCCCGAGATAAATGAGGAGTACATAAGCGATCCGATTGTCGTGGTGGGCTTACCCCGAACGGGAACCACCTTGCTACACCGCACCATCGCCGCAGACAGCCGCCTGCTGGCCCCCTTATGGTACGAAGTGAGAAATCCTGTCCCCCTCTCCGAACGCTTCGTGGACAGTGACGCCAGAATTCCCAAAGCCGAAGCGGAGGTAGCCGCTATCCTGAGCGCATCACCGGAATTAGCTGCTATTCATCCGATGGATGCAACCGCTCCCGATGAGGAAATCATGCTTCTAGAACACTCATTCATGAGTACGGTGCCCGAGTGTTACGCCTACCTGCCGGACTTTGGCAACTGGCTCTATAAACAGGATCAGACACCGGGCTATATTTATCTCTACCGTCTGCTGCAGTTCCTGCAATGGCAAAAACGTCAGCGGGGATTGACAGGGACCCGCTGGTTACTGAAAACCCCACACCATCTGCATTATCCCCATGCGTTGGCAAAGGTATTCCCTCAGGCAAAGGTGGTGCAGACCCACAGGCACCCGCTAGACGTCATTCCGTCCTACGGCAGCATGATGTGTGCGTTAGCCGCGCCGTTTACCAATCACCTGGATCGAGCAGCCATGACCGCGCACTGGGCTCACAAATGGCAATGTGGTTTAAACACAACTCTGACGGCGCGCACCGATGAAGGAATCGCCCTGGAATATCTGGATCTTGCGTTCACAGATCTACTGGCAGACCCCAAAGGTCAGATAGAACGTGTTTACAAGTTTATCGATGAAGATTTGACCGAGCGAGCGCTAGAGGAAATGGCCTCATGGCAGGAGCTGAATACCCGGGAAAGTCGCCCAGAGCATCATTACACCCTTGGGGAATTCGGTTTGTCAGAGGGCCTCATCAACGAGCAATTCAGCGCCTACATTGGCCATTATTTTTGAAACGCTTCCTCAGCGAGGGGACTGCAACAGTCACCTCAGAGCCTCAACACGCGCCTTCAGCGCAAATGCCGTGTCATCGAAAGCCCGCTTCACCCAAGGGCCCGCAAAACGCATGACGTGGATTCCGTAGGGACCGAGAAACGCATCGGTCGAATGATATTTACACTGACGGTCGCTCAGGGATTCGATAATTTGATCCCGTCGCGCCGGATAAGGCCACTCATCGATCCAGGGAGCTTCCCAGGAGAGCAAGTATGGGGCATCAATGGCACAGAACAATTCAGTATTTTCAAAGAAACTTCCTGGCTCCAAATAGTTCTTGAGTGTCATCTTGAGAGGCTCTCCAAGAGCAAGGGTTCCCTCTGCCGCGACACAAAAGGGATTCCACTCTCCATAACCCCCAAAGTCCACCAACACGTCCCAAACTTTTTCGGCAGGCGCGTCAATAACGACGCTATCTGAAACTACAACTGCGTTGGGATCGAATGCCAGCTTGTTTTCTTCTTTCACATCAACACTCCTTTAACGTCTGGCTAGGGCGCCATGTATTCGCCACCATTTACATCGACCGACGCCCCATTGATGACCCGAGAATAATCAGAAAGGAATGCCAGAACCGCGCGAGCACAATCCTCCTCAGGAGGAATAATACCCAGTGGAATGCGGTCAGTAATACTCTTCACCACCACATCTCGCTCCATCCCCGCAGCCACCTGAGAGTCTATGTAGGCATAGACGGGCGCTCCACCAATCCAGCCCATCCTGAGGGCATTGACGCGAATGCCGTGCTGGCCAAAGTCATTGGCCATGTGACGAGTGAGTGCATTCAGCGCACCTTTCCCGGCGGCATACATTGTCTCACCCGCAAAAGGCTTGACCGTAGACTGGGTTGACACATTGACGATGCTCCCTCCGCCCACCGCCTTCATATGAGGCAAACAGGCCTGGGCCATACGTAAAGCGCCCTGACATATGACGTTGACCACCTCTCCTACCTTATCCGGGTCAGCGACATCGGCGGGCGCCCAGTCACCGTGGATATAGGCGCTATTAACTAGACCATCAATTCGACCAAATCTGTCTGCGCCCGCTGCAATCAGGGCACTGACCTGGCTGGTATTTGCAACGTCCGTCGATTGTGCAAATACCTGACCACCGGATGCCTCAATATCGCGGGCAACTTCAGCCAAAAAATCCTCATTGCGAGCACCCATAATGACAGCAGCACCCTCAGCACAGGCCAGCTTGGCCATGGTTTGACCGAGACCGGGACCAACGCCACTAATTACCACCACTTTGTCTTTGAGCAGCATGTCTACTCCTGCATGTCGCTGTTTTTTTGTCTATCTGACAGAGCTTAGCCCAAAATCCTAGCGGCCGTGACGTCTATCGCATGCCCCATAGTCTGACTGAGCTAGACGTGCCAATTGGTTCCCGCTTATCCTCGCATCCAATGGATCTTCACAGTCTGCTTGGGAGCGTCACGCTGAGAGCTCCGAGCATATAACAGTACCTAAGAAAACGGACACACCGACATGACCGACAAAGGAAAAAGAGTGGTGCTTATTACTGGCGCCGCCGGCGGACTGGGCCAAGCCAGTGTCAAGCGCTTCATAGAGTCGGACCATATCGTGATTGGGACAGACATCAAGCTGAGGGAAGATCTGTTTACTCACAGCCAGGTAATCTACCAAGAGGCTGACGTCACATCAGAAGCCGACTGGGCTCGCGTCATCGACATGGCCAAATCGGAAATCGGTCATTTGGATGCACTAATAAATAACGCTGCCATACTCATGGCTTACACCCTTGAGCAGCACACTCTCGACGACTTTAGACGTATCATGGATGTCAACGTAAGCTCTGTTTTTCTTGGCATGCAGATGTCCCTGCCGCTGTTAAAAGAAAGCAACCAAGGATCGATAGTAAACCTATCCTCCTCTTCCGCTGTTGCAGGCTACCCCCATTTCGCCGCCTACGGTGCGACCAAAGCTGCTGTCAGGAATTTGACGATGAGCACCGCTGCACTGTGTCAAACTCTGGACTATGGGGTTAGGTGCAACTCGGTGCATCCCGATGGAATACTTACCGACATGATTGGCAACATGAAAGGTGACTTTCCAGAGATGGATCCTGCCAAGGCCGAGAGAGCATTTAAATTTGCCTGCGAGCCAGAGGCCATTGCCGACGTTGTTCACTTCCTTACGACAGACGAAGCCCGTCACATCAACGGTGCGGAAATCAGGGTTGACAACGCTTCTACAGTTCAGATGCCCTACTTATAAACTTAATGCCAATAAACACCAAAAAGAAGCGAGCGTGAATTACGCGTTGCCGCTAGGATATTTTCAAGAAGCACGGATTTCTTGACCTTTCATAAACACAATAAAACGAGGTTATTGCCATGAAGCTAACCCACCATAAGACCATTCTTTCAATCGCGATCTGTGCAGCACTTTGCTCCGAATCTGCTTTGGCGCAGCTTGAAGAGGTCGTCGTCACTGCCGAAAGACGTGAAGCCCGTCTGCAGGACACACCCCTGTCGATACAGGCGTTGAGCTCTGAAGAGCTTCGGGACCGGGGTATTCGTAGCGCCATGGACCTGGTTGATCAGGTTGCAGGCGTACAGGGATACACCCCTCCGGGCACTACGTCCTACGTCGGCATCAACATCCGTGGTGTGGCAGATGGCTCACCCAATCTGGCAACCGACCCAAGTACCGCACGTTACATCGATGGCATTTATCTGGGCAAGGTGGTTGGTTCGGGCATGGATAGCAATGACCTCGAGAGAATAGAAATCCTAAAGGGACCGCAGGGCACACTCTACGGCAGAAACTCAATAGCGGGTGCTATCAACTTCATTTCTAAGGCGCCAGCGGATGAGTTCAAGCTCTCGGTTACTGGTTCTGCCGGCAACTATAAAATGGGCTCCGTCTCCGGTCGTGTGGATCTACCGATTACAGATAACTTCCGCACAGCATTCTCCATGTATAGCCGAAAGCGTGACCCCTTTTGGGAAAACACCAATCCGAGTCAGGAAGGCATGAATAACATGGATCGAAGCGGCTTCCGCGGCGCGTTCCAATGGGATGTGACCGACCGCCTTTCAATCGATTACATCTACAGTCGAGACAAAGTCAATGATGAGCTGGACAACCATAGCGTGGTCAGCGGCCTAAACCCCACCTACGCTGGGGTTGCGGGCTATGCCGCTGCAGGGGGCGATCTGACAAATGTCCCTATCGATAGCAGCGCACGCATGCAAACCGTGGCTGGAATCGCTGGGTTTGTGCAGCAGTTCATGCCGCCGTTTGTTCTGGATATCCCCCAGGTTCAACAGTACCTCGGCTGGAGTGATGACTATATTGCCTGGGGCAACAACATCATTGCCAATATGGAAAACAACCCCGAGACCGGATCCACCGATATTGAAAGCTTCAACAATATGCGCGCGGAAGCTCACACCTTTAAGGCCCAATTTGAGCTCACCGACAACATTGACATCAACTACCTTTACGGCCGCAGAGAGGTCAGCGCCTACACCAGCCAGGATCTCGACGGGATGGACAACTCGGTCGGCTCGGGGGTCCAGCACGACCTCATCCTGCAAACCATTGGCGGATCGTTGCTCACCGCCGTTGTACCAGCACAAATCGAGCTTGCGCCGGGTTTTATCCTGCCGATACCTGACTATCAGATAGAAAATTTCTCTCTGGCGTTATTGATGGTGGACACCATCAACGCACGGGGAGGCGCACCGGTTTTCTCCACCTACGCGCAGGATGACTACAAACAGGAGAGTCACGAACTTCAGCTGGTTGGCACGACGGGAAATGTTGATTGGGCTGCCGGCCTGTTCTACTGGGACGATGAAGGCAGCTTTCGGAATGTACAGAATCCCACCTTTCCACTAGCCAACGGTACCCAGAGTCGCGGTTTCGACAATGGTGGAGACGCATTCTCCGTGTTTGGTGAAGCGACCTGGCGACCCTCAAACAGCAATTGGGCCTTTACCGCGGGGCTTCGGTACACCGAAGAGACCAAGGACATGACCTGGCTGTGGCGAGATGCAGCGCTGGGTGGCGTGGGTGGCTATGTGGCAGCCGCGATTGCTGAGGCAGCCGCTCAGGCGCTTCAAGGCGTGACCATAAACATTCCCCGGGACTTGACCAATGGTTATGTGTGGTCACTGGACGAGCTGGACAGCGTGCCGGAGACCGAGGGGGTTTACGGGCAGAGTGCCGAGCAGGACTTCGACAATGTGAGTGGACGTCTCGTGGCGCAATATAACTTTAACGACAACATGAATGTCTACGCTAGCTATACCACCGGCTATCGTTCAGGCGGATTTAATGGTGGCAGCTTCAACAAGGCAACGGGCCTTGGAGACGCTTTCGATGAAGAGACGATTTCGAACGCTGAAATCGGCTTCAAGTCGCTACTCGCCGATGGGAAAGTTCGGCTTAATGCGGCTGCCTACTACTACAAATATGAGGACGTTCAGGTCAGCACGGTGAAAAGTGATGCCGACGGCCTCTCGACAGAGATAGACAATGCCGCCGAACTGAGTCGTGAAGGCTTTGAATTAGAAGCCGCCTGGCTAATCACCGATCGTATTCAGATCTCAGGCAATTACTCCTATATCGGGGGTAGCTACGACTCCTTCCCTCCCTACCTTGGGCTGACCATCACCCCTACAGACGGCTTAGCGCCTGAGAACTCCTTCTATGCAGCCCTCGACTGGGATCTCATCCGAGCGGGCAAGCATAATGTGAATTTCCAGCTGTCGGGAAATTATCAGGATGAAACTGTGAGCATTGGCGCATCTCAATCCCTCTACACAGCTCAGGGTGCCCCGCAAATACCGGTTAACTTCCAACAGCCCTCGAACCAGTCGCGAACTCTGGTCAACACGCGACTCACTTATTCCTATTCGGGAGACAACGGGACCAACTTCTCCATCTCGGCGTGGGGCAAAAACATCACGGATGAGGACTACCGCACCTTTGGCTATAACCTGGGGGCCGATCTCGGGCTGCCTGTCCATCAGTGGGGTGATCCAGCGACCTACGGCGTGGATTTCCGTCTAGAACTCTGAGAAAACAAAGTATAAAAACCCGTCGTACGGCGGGTTTTTGTGCTCTACTCGCTCAATAAATCAAAATCCCAAGCGAATCATTTATGGCAAAAAAAGAAACACATTATCCCGAGGGATGGGCTCTCGTCGTCGGTGGTAGTGGAGGCATTGGTAGCCACATTGTGCTGGAATTGGCGCAACGTGGCGTCAATCTATGCCTGACCTACAACTCAAATGTCGAGCGCGCTGAGGACATTGCCGCGCAGGCGCGCGCTCATGGCGTTGAGATTTGTGCCGTACAGATGGCGCTGCAACATGCTGACTCCATCGCCGAAACGATAGATAGACAAGTCGAACAACTAGGCCGCTTACATACCGTATTTATCGCCACTGGCTACGACATTCCTCAGGTAAAAATTTCCGAGCTGACGCCAGAACTGTGGCGTCGAGTCCTACGTTCCGATGCCGAGGGCGTGTTCAATCTAATTCACGGGACCCTACCCCACCTTCGAGATGGCGGCGGTGGCAGCTACGTGCACGTTAGTTCCGCAGGACTGCAGAAATACCCACCGCTTGATATTTTGTCGGTGGCACCAAAAGCGGCAATCGAGGAACTCATCAAGGGCGTAGCCAAGGAAGAGGGGCCGAACCATATCCGTGCCAACAGCATCGCGATTGGAGTTATTGAGACAGGGATATTTTTACGACTACAGAAAGAGGGAGTATTCGACGACAAGTGGATTTCTAGCGTAAAGAATGCGCTACCACTCAAGCGCTTTGGACAACCCGAGGAGGTAGCAAGAATGGCCTACTTCCTGGGCTCAGATCTAGCTGGCTATACCACCGGACAACTAATCCCAGTTGATGGGGGCTATGGCCTTTAAGGTTAGCTGGCTAAACGGTCCCTTAAGAACGCCTCACGAATCCTCAACTTGTCGAGCTTTTCAGTCGCACCTCTCAGGAGCGGCTCGGAACTCACAACTAGGTACTTTGGCACTTTATAACCTGCGATGACGTCAGCGAGACCCTCTCGGATTGTCCGCTCGGTGGGTCCGCCTTCCCGTTTCACTGAAATTACAGCGGCAAGCTCCTCGCCAAGGCGCTCGTCGGGGACACCAAACACAACACAATCTACGATCCCTTCAAGCCCATAGAGCGCCTGCTCCACCTCGCCGGGAAAGATATTCTCCCCTCCTCGAATAACAATATCTTTTATACGCCCCGTGACGTGAAGATAACCAGCGGCATCCAAGAAACCCAAGTCCCCAGATTTGAACCACCCGTCTGTGCTGAAGACCTCCTTACTGGTCTCGGGTTTGTTCCAGTAGCCTTTTGTGACGGTAACACCCTTCATCTCTATCTCACCAATCTCTCCCTCAGGGAGAACTTCCCCCTCGGGATTGGTGCAGCGCATTTGCATAATTGGCGAGCGGAATCCTGATGCCTTCGGCCTCGCGTCAAATACCGCACCGGATGCTTGACTACCGACAGCAAGTGTTTCGGTCATTCCATAACCACCCGAACAGCTCGGGCGGTCGAGGACCGTGTGTATTAGCTCGGGTAGATCTGCAGGCATGGCGGCTCCACCCGAAGAAACCCGTTGCAGACAACCTATATCAAAGTGATCAAGATTAGGCTGACTCAACAAATCCTTAACGAGTGATGGAACGCTGCTGAAGAGCGTGATGCGCTCAGCGTCGATGAGCCGAAGCGCCTCTTGTGCATTCCATTTGCGCATGAAAACTACCGCCTGAGCCGTCATCAGCGGCAAGATAAATGAGCCGAGCAAGCCGGTGCCATGGAAAAGGGGCACAGTCAGGAGCGTCTTCTCCTGCTTTGCCCCCCCTCTGAGATCACGGGGACCCTCCACCGCCATGGACACCATACCGGTGAACATCATATTGAAAACTGCCTGAGCTAGAGCACACTGGCCGTGGACGACGCCTTTGGGTGCCCCCGTGCTCCCAGAGGTATAAATAATAAGGCATAAATCCTCGGGCGAAGCCGAGTCGATAGGCAGCGATTTTTTAGTCTCTTTCATCAACGAATTAAAGGGTGTGCCACGGCATGATAGCCCCTCGTCTGACTCTTGAATGACAAATCGATGATCCTCTTCGAAAAGGTCGTCGACGGTGCAGCCACGCTCGACATCACACACAAACCAGGATGCATCACAGTCGGTCAAGGCAAACCTCAATTCGGCTTCCCGACCCCAACTGTTTATGGGTACAACGATGGCCCCCATGAGGATGCCGGCAGTAAATGCGACCAGCCACTCAGGATTATTTCGGCTGGCGATAGCTAGTCGGTCACCCTTACCCAGGCCTCTTTCATGCCAGGCATGCCGGAGACAGTCCACCTGCTCGAAGAAATCCGCAAACGTAATTCTCTTTTCGCCTGAAATTAGGAACTCCTTGTCACCATGATTTCTAGCGTTTTCGATAATTTCAGTAAGGGTACCCGGTGCGTGTTTGAAAATAGCGGGATATCTCTCGAAATCTTCAGCCGCTGTAACCTCAAAGAACTCTCCTGAGCCCGTCAGTTTTTTAATTACCGACTGTATGTCCACTTGATCTCCTAGACTGATCATCGCGCAGGCCGAAGATAGAGAAAGTCCAGCCTCGTGCCATTCTAAATAACCTCCACTTATCGGCTTACCCCAGATGGATTAGCCGCCAGTTAGTCTACTGGAAACTTAGGCATTTGCTCACAGGGCTTTAAGACACTAGACCCATTCCTCGATTGGAGCCTAACGAGTAGGTTTGATCTCGACCCCCTCGGCGTTAAAATGGACTATGGTCAAACCTCATAACCTCGTTTAACGTCGCGGCTCTCACTCAGTTTTCAGCGGAAACGTGGCTCATGATAGCGACCGATACAACGAGATGCCCCTTGCCCATGCCATACGGCTGGTTTCAGGTTTTGTACTCCGCAGAACTTACTCCGGGTGACGCCATACCCATTCACTACTTCGGGAAGGAGCTCGTTGCGTTCAGAACGGAAGATGGACAAGCCAAGGTGGTGGATGCTTTCTGTCCACACATGGGTGCTCACCTAGGCTATGGCATTCGTGAGAACACGGGGAAAGGACCACGGATCGTGGGCGACAGCATCGAGTGCCCCTTCCATGGTTGGCGATGGAATGGTGAGGGCCAGTGCACCCATATCCCCTATGCAAAGAATGAACCCCCACGAGTCAAGAAAGGCGAGTCCATACTCGGCGCCTGGCAGGTTCGCGAAGTCAACCAACAAATTCTGGTGTGGTACCACCCCCAAAATGAAGCACCGAGCTGGGAGCCCGAAGCCATTCCCGAAGCGAGCCCCGACAATACGGAATGGAGTGCCTTTAAAATTCATACGTGGGACATCAACACCCATATGCAGGAAATGGGAGAAAACGCTGTCGATGCGGCTCACTTCCACTTCGTGCACGGCACCGACGACGTGCCTGAGGCGGCTTTTCAGGAGTTCGACGGGCACGAACGTCGCGGTAAATTCATCACCAAACAACCGACGCCCCGAGGCATTGTCGACGGCGCTATCGAGACAAAGAGCTTTGGCGCCGGACTCTCGATCGTGCGGTTTTCGGGTATTTACGACACTATACTGTTAGCAAGCGTTACCCCGGTGGAGCCTGAAAAAACTCGGGCGATGTATGCATTTTTGCAACCCAAAGCAACAGAGGATTCTCTGGGAAAAACGGTCGGCAAAGCCATCATCGCCAATATCTGTCAGCAGATGGAAGAAGACCAAATCATTTGGGACAGGAAGCAGTATTTTGAGAGGCCCCTACTCTGTGATGGCGACGGGCCCTTCGCCAAATACCGGCGCTGGTACAGTCAGTTTCTGATTGAGCCGTCTGCCTAAGGCACCTTCTCCTCTCCCAGGCGGGGACTAGAACCCCGCCAGTCCTGCGAAGCGCTCCCTGTGCCACTCTGAGGTGCCCAAAAGTTGGTTGGCTACACGGGAACGCTTCAGGAAAAGACCAATATCCATTTCGTCAGTCACACCCATCCCCCCATGTAGCTGCACCGCTTCACTGCTAATCAGGGTGAGACAGTCATTCGCCATCGCTTTGGCCAAACTGGCCTGAGCTGCAATCTCTGATGCCCGCTGATCAATAGCGCTTAATACCGCCAGTACGGCGCTTTCGGCCAACTCCATCTCACAGTAGAGCTTCGCACAGCGGTGCTGCAGCGCCTGAAAAGTCGCAAGCTTTACCCCAAATTGCTCACGCTCAGAGAGAAACCGAACCGTCCTCTCAAGCAACTCCCTCGCGCTTCCTACCATTTCGGCAGCCAATATGACCATGGCGCGATTCAAGGTCAACTCCCACCCTCGCTCCAGCGAACTGCCCTCAAGCCACTCTCCAGCTGACCCATCAAGTTTTTCAATAGTGATGTTGGCATACTGCCGACCGTCCATCATCCGGGTGGCCTTGATATGGACTCCCTCTGCTTGGGCGGACAAAACGAATACACCCAGACGACCATCGCTACGCCTGACAGGGAGCAAAATACGATCAGCCGTTGCGCCCTCGGGCACCAGTACTTTTCTCCCCGATAGTGTATTTGAGACCTCAACGACCGAGTCGTCACCTCCATGGAAATACCGATCGCCGTCGATGGCCACGGTCCACACTTCCTCTCCGGACAAAAGCACGGGTAAATGCTTAGCGATTTGTTCAGTCGATCCACAATTAAGCAGCATCTCTTGCGCGAGAACGACGTGAGAAAAGAGTGGCGTAGGCGCTAAATGGCGACCCGATGCACCTGCGATGGCACCCAAACCAAGCCAACCGAAGTTCAATCCCCCGTGCTCCTCTGGCACAACTATCCCCGATAGGCCAAGCTCCACAAGATCGGCCCAAACCTCCCTGTCGAAGCCGGTGGTTGGGGATTCTTCGCGCAGCCGGCGCAGCGCATCTATTGATGCATGCGCAGAGAAAAAGTTGGTCATGGCGTCATGAAATAGCTGCTGTTCTTCCGTTAATATCATGACTTCTCATCCACACTCGGCATTCCAAGCGCTCGCTTGGCGATGATGTTGAGTTGAATCTCTGAGGTGCCGCCGGCGATGGTCAGCGCCTTGTCAAACGCCCACTGCTTGACCATTTTCCGGTTGCTTTCGGAAATACTGAGATCTTCCATCGACAAGCCCTCGACACCCAGCAGCTCAAGCACAAGCTCGTCTTTGGTCTGTATTTCACTAGTCCCCAGATATTTCATCAGCAGAGGTAACCTGGCATCCGACTGGCCGGCTTTACCCTGAAGAAAAATTCGCTCGGCAAGACGTTCGATTGCCTGCTCGCGCATGAGATGCCGCGCCATCCGGTCTCGCAAGGCCGAGGAACCGAGGGCACCACTCTCCTCCACTCCAACACACTGTCGGGCAAGATCTACCAAGCTAAGGTTAGGTTTTTCGGTCATCTCTCCTACCGTAGCCATCATCTTGCGCTCATGCTTCAAAAGCTCTTTGGCCACAGCCCAACCACCGTCCAACTCGCCGACCAAATTTTTCTTGGGCACGCGCACGTTGTCGAAAAAGGTCTGGCAAAACTCCGATTCACCACTAATCAAGGGGATGGGGGACGTGCTAACGCCGTCCGATTCCATGTCGATCAGTAGAAAGCTAATACCCTGCTGCTTTGGCACCTGGACATTGGTGCGAACCAGGCAAAAGATCCAGTCCGCTTCGTCTGCTTTGGTCGTCCAAATTTTTGTACCGTTAACGACAAAACAATCCCCATCATCCTCCGCCCGGGTTTTGAGACTCGCCAAATCTGACCCAGCCCCGGGCTCTGAATACCCTTGAGCCCAACGTATCTCTCCTCTGGCAATAGCTGTGAGGTGCTCTCGTTTCTGCTCTTCTGTGCCATAGACCAGCAACGCCGGTCCCAGCATCCACAATCCTTGGTCATACAAAGGGGGCCTACACCCAAGCTGCTTCATTTCCTTTTTGAGAACTCGAGCTTCATCATCCGACAAGCCCGCTCCGCCATACTCGGCTGGCCAGTCTGGCGCAGTAAAACCACGATCTCGACAGGCCTCAAACCAAGCCCTTGCATCATCGCTTGGAAATTGCCGCTGGCGGCCGCCCCAGATCTGCTCCGATTGAACGACTGCTTTTCTTTGGGAGGGCGGACAATTGGCCTCAAGCCAACCGCGAAGCTGCAGCCTGAATTGTTCTAAATCATGTGCTTCTGTCATGGTTTGATACTGTTGCAGACTAACGGGAGTGGGGGTCAGGCCTTGGATAGACATGGTTCACTCGACAGACC
>Ga0181574_10002595_pt1 | contig 16339 bp, 11 predicted proteins | sample 101ome_24_FD_145600 | JGI IMG/M metagenome (GOLD analysis project Ga0181574, IMG submission 145600) | Coastal salt marsh microbial communities from the Groves Creek Marsh, Skidaway Island, Georgia - 101410AT metaG (spades assembly) | ecosystem: Environmental > Aquatic > Marine > Intertidal zone... | reverse complement strand
GCAGTAAACGGGTGTACACCGTGCTGGGTCTGAGGGATATCCTTGATGATCCGGTGATTCTCCGTAAGGAGTGGGACAAGCGCGGCACGCCCCGAGATCTTGAATCCTGGTACGACGAGATCTGGGTATTTGGGTCACCCTCCATGGGTAACCCCTTGTCTGAGCTGGGGGTCTCGCCCGCGGCGCTCGATCGTCTCGTATTCACGGGATATCTGAAACGCTCGATCCCCGAAATTGCCCAGCCGCCCGTGGGTCTGCCAGACGACCCGTTCCTGCTGGTGACGCCGGGAGGCGGTGGCGATGGCGAAACGCTGGTCGATTGGGTGCTGTGCGCCCTGGAGCAAAAACCCCGACCCTCTCGATCGGTCGTGATCGTGTTGGGTCCTTTCATGCCACAGGCGGTGCGTCATCAGTTTCAACGGCGTGCGGCGGCGCTCACGGGCGTGCATACCATTACCTTCAACGCCAACATGGAGTTGTTGATCGCCCGGGCAGAGGGCGTGGTGGCGATGGGCGGTTACAACACATTCTGTGAAGTCCTGTCACTGGACAAACCGGCGTTGTTAATTCCACGCTCGACCCCCCGACTAGAGCAAACCATTCGCGCGCGGCGGGCACAGGCGCTGGGTTTTGTCTCCATGCTTAGTGGTGATGGCGATCGTTCAGCTGACGCCATGGCCAGGGCACTACGGGAGCTTGAGCGGCAGCCGCTGCCGTCTAAAGCCGGTGCTGATAAAGTGCTCAATGGTTTGGACGTGATTTGCTCGCGAACGAAAGCGTTGCTGTCAGGTAACGCCCGGGACAACGTCGAGCGGGCATAAAGCCAGTCGAACCGACTCGTTGTGATTCTGTTTTATGTTCAGCACCTTCTGGGGATTGGTCATCTCCGCAGGACGCTCGCGATCGCCGACGCCTGCGACCAGAACGGGCTCGAGGTCTGCGTCATTAGCGGAGGCCCGGCCTTTGACCTTGGCCCGTTTTCGCACTTGCCTATCCATCAATTGCCTCCCATCCAGAGCGCTGATTTACGCTTTTCGTCGTTAGTCGATGAACACGGGCAACCTGTGAACGCGGCCCTGGAGAGCGAGCGTGCAGATCAGTTAATAAAGATTTTCCATCGCGTCTCACCGCGCATCGTGGTCACCGAGCTATTCCCATTCGGCAGGAGGCGTTTTCGGTTTGAGATCGAACCGCTGCTTGACCAAGCCCAAAAGCAAGGGGCAAAGATCATCTGCTCCGTGCGCGACTGTGTCCAGCATCGCTCAGAAGAGCGTGAAGCCGAAACGTTATCCTTTCTGCAACGCTACTACGATGGCGTACTCGTTCATGGCGAAGAAGGCTTTTTACCGTTTGACGCGTCGTTCCGGCGCGCGATGGAGGTAGATAACCTGAGCTATACCGGATTCGTTGATACAGCGATGTCGACCGTGCCCGGCGGCTCATCGTCGAATCCGGAAGTGCTCATCGCGGCCGGCGGCGGGGCAGCGGGGGAGGTGTTATACGAAGCGGTTGCCAACGCCCGTCGTCTCACCCGACACCATGAGGTTCGCTGGCGAATGTTGGTGGGGGTGAACCCATCGGAATCGCTCATGCAGGCGCTTCGCGCTACTGGCGGGGATGGGCTTGTTGTTGAGCCCAATCGCAATGATTACCGAGGACTCATGAAAACCTGTCGTTTGTCGATCTCGCAGGCCGGCTACAACAGCACGGTGGATATTCTGTCTTCGGGTGCGCCCGCGATTATGGTCCCGTTTACGGGTGAAGGGGGAGAGACCGAGCAGCCTGTTCGGGCTTCTCGATTAGCCGAGAGCGGCCGGGTAAGCCTGATCAATGAATCGAATCTTGGTGCGCAGCACCTCGCCGAGACGATCGATAGACTGCTGGATGGGGGGCCGCCTCGATTTGACCCTGTTTGCTGTGACGGCGCAACGCGCAGCGCTGAGATGTTGAAAAATCTGATTCATTAAGCAAGAAACCATTCATCTATTTCTATCGCTCATGGTCATCAGAGTGTTCACGCAGCAAGATGAGGTCTCGGTGATCGCGCTTTGGGGTAGGTGCGGCCTGATCCGACCCTGGAACGATCCGGCCAGTGATATTGCTCAATGCCTCGGTAGCGAATCCGCAACATTGTTCATTGCCAGCGAGGGCGAGACGGTGGATGGCACAGTTATGGTGGGATACGACGGCCATCGAGGTTGGGTGTATTACCTGGCGGTGGATTCTCAAAAACGCCGTAGAGGTTTAGGCCGAGCCCTCATGAAACGGGCGGAAGCCTGGGTTCTTGAAAAGGGCGGGCGTAAGATCCAAGCCATGATTCGATCAGAAAACGTCTCGGTTCATGATTTTTACCGCCGCCTGTCCTACGAAGACGGGGATGTTCGACTCGTTCAAAAGTGGATAAGGCCCTATGCCTCGCCGACACAGGCTCCGGATGAGACAGAGTGAACTAGTCTAGGGTCTGGCCGTATTGCCGCAGGAGTGTGAGCAACGCCTCTTGGTCGATGGCCTCGCACGAAAAGCCGGCAGGTCTAACGGTGCGCATGGATTGCGCCGCGAGCAGCGCGTTTATGACCGCTTCTTCTATCGATTCAACGACCGCTTGATACAGGCCATCACAAAGGTCATCCCCTACCCACTTGAAGTGCTCATTCTCGGCACCCATGGCAGATACGGGAGTCGCATTGGCGGTACTGAAAGCGAGAAAAATATCGCCGGATCCGTTTCCGCCGCTGGTGCCGCCGCGGCCCATACCGAGTGCGCCTCGCCGGGCAAGGCGTTGCAGTTGATGAGGCATCAACGGCGCATCGGTGCCAATGAGCCCAATTATGGATCCGGACTCTCCGTCACGCGGCATGGTGTTCTCTACAAGATGCTGTCCCACCGGCACGCCCAGGATACGCAGGTCTTGACGCCTGCCATGATTGGCCTGAACCAAAGCACCGAGATGATAGGTTGAGCGTCCAATCTGCACCTGCCTTGATGCGGTGCCGGTGCCGCCTTTGAACTCGTAGCAGATCATGCCAGTACCGCCACCCACGTTGCCTTCTTCTATCGGCCCGGTGGATGCCCGGTCCAATGCGTCACGTGCATCGGCTTCAGTCACGTGTAGCCCGTTAATGTCGTTGAGCATACCGTCATACGTTTCCGCCACCACGGGCATAGCCCAAAGATGCTCATTTCCCCAATGTGTTGGGTAGGTATCGATCATCCACTGCACAGCGGCCTGATGCACCCGGCCGACGCTATGGGTGTTCGTAATGAGAATGGGTCCGAGAAAGTAACCGCCATCGCTAATCCAATGGGTGCCGGTCATCTCGCCGTTGCCATTGAATCGGTGTGCCCCGGCCCATACCGGTTGCGGAACCGGATGGTGACCACGAGGCAATACGGCTGTGACGCCGGTCCGGATAGGGCCCTCGCCTACCTTGAGAGGACCATTACCCTTGATGAGGGTAGTAAAACCCACCTCGACGCCCGGCACATCGGTAATCGCGTTATGTTTGCCTGGTTTTCCCGGAAGTCTCAGGCCAAGATCGCGGGCCCGTGTTCTAGTCATGGCTTGGTTGGGGCGTAGCGGTCAATGGAATGTTGAGTTCTTCTACGGACAGATGACCCTGGTCGATTCGGTAAAGGTGCGCGGTAGCGTCCCGCAGTTTTTCAGGTGGATCGTTCTTCATATCCCACTGCGTGGCGAGGCTCAGTGCTGCACGAAGCACGCCTTTGTGACAGACAGCGATAGCGGGTAACTGGCTCTCAGTCAGGGTCGTGATCCATGCATGGAGTCGGGATCGTACCTCGCGGGGGCTTTCCCCGCCCGGGGGTCTGAAGTCCAGGCCTCGATCTTCGTTTCGCGTAAACGCCATCGGATCCATCGCACGCAAGGAGCGGAGCGTGTGTCCCTCCCATTGACCCCACTGCATCTCCTGTAGGGCCTCTATCTCCGCATCGGGCTCTAATTGCATCAGCGCGGCCGTTTCACGCGCCCGCCCTAAGGGGCTGCAAAAACAGCGCCATCCATCGAAGCGGGCATCCAATCGCCAGGAGGAAACGGCTTTTCGACCCGCCTCGCTCAAGGACATGTCCGTTCGGCCTTGAATTCGACCGGTTTCGTTCCAGCGTGTAGGCCCGTGGCGGATAAATAGAAGATGACTCAACTTAGATCAAAGCCTCCAGGAACGAGTGTATTCGCTTGGAGGCGGTTTCGAATCCGTGCTCGCGCAGAAACTTCTCCCGGGCCTGTTGGCCGGCGCGCTTCTGACGGGCGGGATCCCGCAGGAATGCGGCGATTGCCTGCGAGAACGAAGCGACATCACCGGAATCCACGAGCTCGCCGGTAAGACCGCTCTGAACGACAGTCGCCACGCCGTCGGTACGACCCGCCACAACGGCCAGCCCCTGGCGGTGCGCCTCCAGCAGTGCCATGCCGAAAGCCTCGTTGATCGCGGGCCACACGAACAGGTCCGCGGCATCAACAAAGGAGCACATGTCATCGGGCTCAAGGGCGCCAGCGAAGAAGACCCGGTCATTGAGTGGCTCGAAGGCTTTGCGAACATCTTGGGCCGCGTCTCCATCGCCGATGACAATTAGGCCCCAAGGCTGCTCGCGTAAAGGCTTTAATCCTTCAGCGAGCAGCGTATAGGAACGCAGCTTGTCTCCAGGCCGCATCATTGCCACGGTAATAAGCCAGGGCACGTCTGCCTCAAATCCGGTTTTTGCGGCGAGCGCGTTTTTATGCAGTTGTTTAGGCTCGGCTCGGGCAGGCACATCCTTAATGAAAGGGGGGAGCATAAGTTGCTGGGCTTGATTCGACAGAAAAGGCTGAATGCAAGCGAGATCCCTTGGGTTAAGGGATAGGATACCGGCAGCTTGATTAAGCGCGTGCTCAACTTGCGTAAGACCCAGGTGCCAAGGTCCTTGCTTTTGCTTCGGTGCATGGGAGGCTTCGGCCAGCACATAAGGCATGTTGAACTCGTCACAAACTCTCGGGCCCAGCCAGTCCGGCGCCTTGTGGTACAGATGATAGGTAAACCAGAGATCTATCGGAGGACTTTTTTGCGATTCAAACAGGCGCTTTATCCGATCGTATTCTTGATCGGCGCTTTTTCTGATCTGCTCTTGGCGTTCTGGATCGCCCACGATATCCAGGGCTCGAAAATCGCTCATGATCTGGACGCTGTGCCCTTGTTCGGTCATGGCATCCAACATCAGGCGGGCAATAGTTCGATCGCCCGAGGGCGCCAAATCATTCGGCGATTTCAGGGGCGCGTAAAAGCCGATCCGCATCTTTATTGCTCGGCGTGGGGTTGCAACAAGGCCAGCAGCGGCTGCATGGCCTTGGCATGCCCAAATTCAGACTTTAATTTTTGGACGGCAGAATTGGCATAGCGCCGCCGCTCCTCAACGTCGCCAGAGAGCCTGACGATAGCGTCGGCGAGGCTTTGAGGATCATTTGGGGAGAGCAAGATCCCGTCTTTACCTGACTCGATAAACTCGCTTATTCCGGGCAGGTTGGTGGCGATGATGCATAGGCGCTGACTTGCGGCCTCCATCAGTACATTCGGCAGGCCATCACGGTCACCGCCGGCGGTAACGCGACTGGGCAAAATAAAAAGCTCATTTTTTTGGTAAAGCTCAAGAATCACGTTCTGGGGCAGGGGACCCATCCATGAGATACGCGAGTCAATTTGGAGTCTTTTGGCCTTCGTCTTCAGCATTTGAAGGCGGTCTCCACCGCCCACGTGTTGCCAGTGCCAGCGTAACGTGGCGGGCAGTTGTGCGAGCGCCTCAAGCAGAACATCAAACCCCTTTTTGTCGACAGCCCGTCCCACGCTAAGGATCTTGATCTCCTGCGGACTATCCTCGCCGGGGTCCATAGATCGTGGTCCGGGATCTGGAAAGCGAGTTTCGTCAAGTCCATGGTAAACCCGGGTAAGCGAGACACCGTCATGACAAAGAGCAGAAAGATGCGAAAAACCCATCTCGGTGCAGGTCACACCCCAGGCGCAGTCGGCTAACTTTTCCCGCTTCTCCCATTGCGGGATAGTCCAAATATCTTTGGCGTGTGCCGAAAAAGACCAGGGGAGCTTGCGTAAAGCCGCCGCATAACGGGCAACAGAAGCGGGGGTGTGCAAAAAATGAGCGTAGATTAACGAGACCGTGCCGGGCATCTCATGAGCCAGTACAAGCGCCTGTCCGAAGCGCCGCACACGACTCAAGGTGAGATCCCGTCTCAGGTCCTTCAGCCATACCGCTTTGGCCGCTTTGTACCCCGCGAGCTGCCGCACCGATCGCCACGCCTTCAGTATCCTCCATGGGTTGTGCCAAAGGTATTCCGGCAGGTAGTTCGCGCGCGCCTTAATCTGTGCATGCACAGGATGCGTTGCTGGGTCTGTCGGATGCCGCAAAGAGAAGAGTTCTAAGGTGAACCCGGCGCGCTCAAGACTACGAATTTCCTGAGCAATAAAAGTCTCAGACAGTCGCGGATAGCCCTTGAGCACGACAGCTACAGACATGGGTTAGAGTCTCGCGCGAGTCGATCCCGACAGGCGGGTTCGGAATGAAACGGGTATGCTATAAGAGCGTTGAAAGTGACGCAAACCGTCGGCATGGATGATTCCCTTAATTTGAAAGTCAATCGGTATGATTGATCACCAAGATTATCCGCGAATAGACCGATCGATCTATCGGTACGTCCTGCGACATACGTGGCGCGGGCAGCTGTTTCTTCTCTTGTTGACTGTGATCACGATGCCGCTGGTCTACGTCTCACTTGAAATCCCCAAGCGAATCGTCAACCAGGCGATCGGGGGAAAGAATCTGCCTCAATCGCTGATGGGATTTGAGATCTCTCAGATTCAGTTTCTTTTGCTGCTGTCTGGCGCGTTTTTGCTTGCGGTGATCGTAACCGGTGGACTGAAGTATTACCTGAATGTCTACAAGGGTGTCCTGGGAGAGCGCATGCTGAGACGCTTTCGTTTCGACCTTTATGCCCGAATCCTTAGATTTCCCCTAGGGCATCTTCGCAAAACACCTTCGGCTGAGATTATTCCGATGGTGACGGCAGAGACCGAACCCTTAGGGGGATTGATCGGAGATGCCATCGCCGCGCCGGCATTTCAAGGTGCTTTGCTGCTGACCTACCTCTCGTTTATTTTTCAGCAGGATGTCTGGCTAGGCGTTGCCTCGATCGCGCTTTATCCCCCGCAGATGATCTTGATTCCGCGCCTGCAGGCCAAGGTAAACGCGCTGTCCAGAGCACGGGTTCAGAATGTCCGGAAGTTGGCAGGTCATATTGGCGAAACGGTTGACGGGGTCGTTGATATCCATGCTAACGACAGCAGTCGATTTGAGCGAGCGAGGGCGTCGAATTATCTGGGACGCATATTCGATATTCGTGAAGAGATCTATCGTCGAAAATTCTTCATTAAGTTTTTAAATAATTTTCTCGCGCAAGTTACGCCGTTTTTCTTCTTCTCGATAGGGGGCTACCTCGTCATTAAGGGGGATGTGACCCTTGGCGCTCTGGTCGCTGTGCTGGCCGCCTATAAGGACATTGGTCCGCCGTGGAAAGAGCTGCTGAAGTTTTATCAAGTTTTTGAAGATACGAAGGTGAAATATCAGCAGGTCGCCGATCAGTTTGAGCCGGCGAACATGATGCGCACCTCGCTTCTTGATCAACAAGAGTCACTCGACCGGTTGACCGGCCCGCTGGTGGGTCGAAATATCATCTCTAATCCAGATGACGGCATGGGCCCCCTTGCAGGCGTTAGTTTTGATCTCAACCTCGAGCAGCACATTGGTGTGGTAGGAAACCCCGGCTCGGGCAGCAGCGATCTATCGGCGATCGCCGCCCGCCTGAATTGGCCGAGTGCGGGAGAGTTGGCGATGGGTGCGGATGACTGGACCGCGGCGCCGGAGTCGATTACCGGCCGGCGGGTGGCGTGGGTGGGATCAGGGTCCCATATTTTCTCAGGAACCCTTGCTCATAATCTTTACTACGGACTCATGAAGGCGCCCGATTCGCAAGAGGAGTCGGATCTTGCTCCAGGGCAGCGGCGCTTCCGACGGGAAGCGCTTGCATCAGGGAACAGTCTGGATGACCCGCAGGGTGACTGGTTGGGCCTCGTAGGTCGACAAACAAGCGACGCAACCCCATCCAGCACGCGGGTCCATGAAGTGCTGAGCGTCACTGAGCTTCGGGACGATGTGTATCGTCTGGGTCTTGAGACCCGATTAGAGCAGGCCCAAATAGACGCCGATATAGAGGAGAGGATTCTGCGGGCGCGCAGAGCGCTTAGTGCGTCTGGGCGGGATCTGTCGCAGTTCGATCGTAATCAATACGACCCCAACCTCACCGTCGCTGAAAATATTTTGTTTGGCTACGCCGCAGATGCTGAATTTGCTCAGGAGAGGTTACCCGTCAACGAGCAGGTTTCTGAGGTGCTTCGGGAGACGGGCCTGTTTGACGCGTTCTTGATAATGGGTCACCGCGTTGCGCGGGCTATGACCGAAATCTTCTCTGGCGTTCAGGCCGATGACGATCTTCTTCAGCGATTTAGCCTGGTGACAAGCGATGATCTGGATCGGTTTGAGCAGATCTTGCGCCAGTGCGACAGCGAAGATCTGTCTGAGTTGAACCAGCTTTCGGAGAAAGACCAACAATTACTGCGCGGCGTGGTTTATCGTCTGATTCCGGCCCAGCATCGACTGGGCATCATCGACGCCGATGTCCAGAGACAGCTGCTCGACGCCCGGCGCCGTCTGTTCGAGAAGTTGGGCAGTGACAACCCTAGTATTGTTTTTTTTGATCCCGACAAGCTGTGCCCTGCACTTTCTATTGAGGGGAATATTCTGTTTGGCTCTATTCCGTTTGGTAAGCCAAGCGAGCGGGAAGCGATATCGGCTGCGATCGATGAGCTTGTGACCTCAGAAGGGTTGCACGATTTCTTGGTCAGCCTCGGCCTGACTCGTGAGGTGGGTGCAGCGGGTAACCGCCTGAGCAGTCTACAGCGTCAGAAACTGGCTATTGCCCGTGGTCTGCTCAAGCAGCCGGATCTTCTGGTGATGGATCAGGCATTGATGGTATTCGATACGCCTAACCGCACTCGTTTGCTCAATGCCATCCTCCGCTTCATGAAGGGTCGCGGTGTCCTTTGGGTTCTGGAGTCGCCAAGCATGGCAGACGCCTTCGATGAGATCTGGCTGATGCGGTCAGGTAAGATCATCGAGCGCGGCAGACCGTCTGATTTGATGTCGGGCAATACGGAGTTACAGAAACTGCTTTCGGCGACATGACCTCACGTGAACTGCTGATTATCGAGCCTTGCGGTCCGCCTGAGGAGGCGAGCCTCGCGCGGAACCTGGCGATGATTCAAGCGAGCGGATTGACCCCTACGCATAGGGGGCTGGCGATGACGGCTCGGGATCGGCTCACCGAAGAAGGCGCGATCCAAAGGGCGGCGCATGTACAGGAGACTCTGCTCCAGTCCCCGAGCGACTTTCTGCTTTGCGCCCGAGGAGGTTATGGGGCCAGCGAGTTACTGCATCGTTTGGACTGGGCCCGGATCCAGTCGGCACCGGCGAGATGCCTCGTGGGTTTCTCAGATGTGACGGCTCTGCAAAGCGCGCTCTATACCAAACTGGGCTGGCCGGGTTTGCATGCGCCGATGCCGGGATCACCGCTGTGGGCAAACGGGCCTCATATGAATCGCCTCCTCGCGTATTTGTCCCAGTCGCTGACAGGATCGCTGCAGGGGTGTGTGGAGATATATCCGGTCAACCCGAAGGCTCACGATGGGTCAGGCGAAAGCGGCATTCTGTTTGGAGGGTGTCTCAGTGTCCTCAGTGGGCTCATTGGCACGCCTTTTCTTCCGGCAGACTTATCGGGCCATATCTTGTTCTTTGAGGACACCGGCGAAAGCCTGCCGCGGGTGCTGCGGTATTGGCGCCAGTGGCTGGATAGCGAACTCCTGAGGGGCGTTCCCGGTGTGATATTCGGTCGGTTCACGGGCTCGAATGAGACGACAATAGACGAGGACGGGCTGATGGAGCAGCTTGCTCACATGACGCCTTGCCCCGTCTATCGCTGCGGGCAATTTGGGCACATAGCGGAAAACTATCCGCTGATGATTGGCGCTCAGGCAACCTTTACCGACGATCAATTGTGTTGGATGTCTGAATTTCAATAATCCTCCTTCGCGATCGTTGCTTTGCCTGAGCCTACGGAGCAGCCCCTAGATCGGTGCTCATGCGCGGGCAGAGGGCGGGACGCCTTGTGCCAGGGATACGCGCAAAGTACCATCTCCCCATCCCAGGCGGTATCAGACCCGATACCATAGGGCTTTCATTCAAAGCACAAGAAAAGGACAGGATTGATGTTCACGGGAAGCATGGTGGCAATGGTGACCCCGATGCATGGGGACGGCTCGGTGGATTGGGACGCTCTGGATCGTTTGATTGAGCACCATATAAGGGAAGGTACCGACGCGATTGTCTCCGTTGGGACCACGGGCGAATCCGCCACGTTGGATCATGACGAGCATGGCGAAGTCATTGCTCGGACCGTGAAGACCGTCGCTGGCAGGATTCCTGTGATCGGTGGGACGGGTGCAAATTCCACCAAAGAAGCGATTGCGCTCACTCGGGACGCAGCGGATGCGGGTGTGGATGGGTGTTTGCTGGTGGTTCCGTATTACAACAAGCCGCCCCAGGAGGGTTTGTATCAGCACTTTCGAGCGATTGCTGAAGCGGTGGCTATCCCTCAGATTCTCTACAACGTTCCCGGACGAACCGGTGTCGACATGCATAACGACACGACACTCCGATTGGCGAACATCGATAACATTGTGGCGATTAAGGACGCGACAAATGATCTGGACCGCGGCCGAGATCTGATTCAGCGCGCGCCCGAGGGCTTCGTGGTCTACTCCGGAGAGGATGGCACAGCTTGCGAACTCATGCTTGCAGGCGGCAAAGGCACTATTTCTGTCACGGCAAACGTGGCACCGGCTCTGATGCATCGCATGTGCGCCGCCGCCATTGGCGGTGATGAAAAGACCGCCCGCGAGTTGAACGCCCAGCTGGACCCCTTGCACACGGCGCTTTTTCTGGAATCCAATCCGATCCCTGCGAAGTGGGCGGTGGAACAGCAAGGCATTATCGGAAAGGGTATTCGACTACCGCTTCTCGAGTTGTCATCGGGACTTCATGAGCCCGTCAAGGCGGCCATGCGTTCCGCAGGCGTCCTCTGACAGGCTATCGCTGGTAGCGCAGCTCGATGAACAAAGGTGATCTCCTTTACGCCGGGAAAGCCAAGTCTGTCTTTTTGACCGACGATCCCTCGCGGCTCCTGATTGAATTTCGTAACGACACCTCGGCGTTCGACGGCGAGAAAGTGGAACAACTGGATCGCAAGGGCGCCGTCAATAACCGCTTTAATGCCTTCATCATGCAGCACCTTGAGCGAGAGGGTATCGCTACCCATTTCGATCGGTTGGTCAGCGACTGCGAGTCGTGCGTAAAGCGCTTGGAGATGATCCCGGTGGAGTGCGTGGTGAGAAATCTGTCGGCCGGTTCCTTATGCCGTCGCCTGGGGGTAGCAGAGGGTCAGGTCTTGTCTCCCCCGACGTTCGAATTCTTCCTGAAAAATGACGCGCTACATGACCCGATGATCAATGAATACCACGCGCAGGCTTTTGGCTGGGCGACGCCCGCTGAAATTGACGTCATGAAAGCCCAAACCTTTAAAGTGAATGACATCCTGAAAAGCCTGTTTGCAGATGCCGGTATGCTGTTGGTGGACTTCAAGCTGGAATTTGGTCGTTTTGATAATCAGGTGGTTCTGGGGGACGAGTTCACGCCGGATGGGTGCCGTATTTGGGACGCTCAATCGCGTAAAAAACTAGACAAGGATCGATTTCGACAGAGTCTGGGCAGCGTCGTGGAGTCCTATGAGGAAGTGGCGGCTCGCCTGGGCATTGATCTAGAGGCGTCGATTGCCTCCTAGCGACCGGGGTCGCTGGCTCGCGTGCTGATTTTAGGCGGCGGCCCGGCGCTCTCTCCTTTTGCTCTTGAGCGTTTCTCCAGGCATTTGCGCGATCAGAATCTCGCGCGAGAGGCGCCATGCCCGCAATATTTTTACCTGATTGATTCGAGCGGCATCCCTAAAGGCGATGCTCTCGCTACCGTGGAGAACCTGCTCGACGGAACCCTGGCCAAAGGATCGGCGATTCGCGACGCTCGTGATCAGCTTCTGGTGGTGCCGCGCTTTGGGACTCGGTCGCCATGGTCAACGAAAGCCACGGACATTGCCCAACGTTGCGGTCTCGAGGATATTCGCCGTATTGAGCGCGGGACGGTTTGGCCGATCAGGATGGCCGATCAGGATCAGGCGGATCTCGCTCGATGGGAAATGTTGATTCATGATCCCATGACGGAGTCGGTCGCCCATCACGTTGAAGAACTCACGCAAGTGTTCGCACAGCTTATTCCCGGTCCGTTGGGTTTTGTCGACGTCATAAAGGGTGGCTTGCAGGCGCTCACGCAAGCCAACAGGCAGCACGGATACGCCTTAACCCTGCAGGAGTGTGAATATCTCACGGATTCGTTTAGGACTCTTGGGCGAAATCCCACCGATGCCGAGTTGATGATGTTCGCGCAGGTCAATTCTGAGCACTGCCGCCATAAGATATTCAATGCGTCCTGGTCGATTGATGATCAGCCCTGCGAGTTATCCCTGTTCGAGATGATCCGAACGACTCATGCCCGCCATGGCGTCGATACCTTGAGTGCTTATAAAGACAACGCGGCGGTGCTGAAAGGTTATGACGCCTCCTGGTTTTTGCCTGATCCAACGGACGGCGAATACCGGCAATTCGCGGAGCCCCTGCATCTCGTTGCCAAGGTGGAGACCCATAATCACCCCACGGCGATTTCTCCATTTCCGGGTGCCGCCACCGGATCGGGCGGGGAGATTCGGGATGAGGGCGCGACCGGGCGCGGGGGCAAGCCCAAGGCAGGCGTAACGGGTTTTTCGGTATCCGACCTTCGAATTCCCGATTTACCCATGCCGTGGGAATTGCCGGTGCAATCGCCGGATAGGATCGCCTTGCCGCTACAGATTATGCTGGAAGGCCCGATCGGCGCGGCCGCTTTCAATAACGAGTTTGGTCGTCCAAACATTGCCGGCTATTTCCGAACGCTTGAGATATCGTCTGATACGGGCGAGGCGGGCTGTCGCGTCGGGTACCACAAGCCGATCATGATCGCCGGCGGGATGGGAAACATTCGGGATGGCCATGTTCAGAAGCGCCCGATTCCTGCCGATGCCATGGTTGTAGTGTTGGGGGGTCCGGCGATGTTAATCGGCCTTGGTGGAGGCGCGGCATCAAGTGTGGACTCGGGTAAAAGCGATGCGGCACTGGACTTCGCTTCCGTCCAGAGAGGTAATGCAGAGATGCAAAGGCGTTGCCAGGAGGTCATTGATCGCTGCATTGCGCTTGGCGAAGAGAATCCGATTGTTTCCATCCACGATGTGGGGGCCGGGGGCCTGTCCAATGCGTTGCCGGAACTGGTCCACGATGCGGGTTTGGGAGCACATTTTCATCTGGACCAGATCCCAAGCGACGACGCGAGTCTGTCGCCGATGCAGTTGTGGTGCAATGAGGCACAGGAGCGTTATGTCCTCGCCATTGCGCCGGATCGTATGGATTTATTTACGCAACTGTGCGAACGCGAGCGCTGCCTTTTTGGTGTGGTCGGGCGAGCCACCCAGCGTGAGCAGTTAATTCTTGGTCGTGACGGCGATCAGCAGGATGCCGTGTCACTTCCGATGTCCTTACTTTTTGGCAACGCGCCGCGAATGCATCGGGAAGCCGTCCATCGATCGTCGAACTACGGCCCTTTTCTAACCGACAATATTGAAATCAGCGAGGCGCTTGAGCGCGTGCTGCGCCTTCCTTGTGTGGCCGACAAGACGTTCCTGGTTACGATCGGGGATCGAAGCGTCGGGGGCCAGATTTCCCGGGATCAGATGGTCGGTCCGTGGCAAGTTCCCGTTGCGGACGCTGGGATCACCACCGCAGGCTTTGATGGAACGACCGGTGAAGCGATCGCAATGGGTGAGCGCACGCCTCTTGCGCTTATCAATGCGCCCGCCAGCGGGCGGATGGCGGTGGGTGAAGCGATCACAAACATAGCGTGCGCCGGTATTTCAAAACTCTCTGATATCCGTTTGTGTGCTAACTGGATGGCGGCTGCCGGTGAGCCCGGCCAGGATGCAGCGCTTTACGACACGGTTCACGCGGTGGCGATGGAGCTCTGTCCAGCGCTTGGTATATCCATTCCGGTAGGCAAGGACTCGATGTCCATGGCCACCCGATGGCAGCAGGCGAGCGGTGACTGCTTGGTAACGTCTCCGGTGTCTCTGGTCGTGACAGCATTTGCCCCGGTGGCGGACGTCCGATCGTCGGTAACCCCGGAGCTTCTGCGGTCCGGACCCTCAACGTTGATATTGGTGGATCTGGGCCGCGGACGCAATCGATTGGGTGCGTCTGCGCTGGCTCAGGTGTACGCGCAGGTCGGCACACAAGCGCCCGACGTTGACCGTCCCAATGATCTTTGCGAGTTCTTCAAAGTCACCCGACACCTGTTGGCCCATGGCCAGCTATTGGCTTACCACGACCGTTCCGATGGCGGCGCGATTGTCACGCTTTTGGAGATGGCATTTGCGAGCCGTTGCTCTCTCGATCTGGACATCGGTCCTGTGGAAGATCCACTTGGCATGCTGTTCTCCGAGGAGCTCGGCGCCGTGCTGGAGGTGCCGACGTCGGCACTTGCCAGTGTCCAAGACGCGTTTGCTTCTTCGGGTCTTGCGGAGTGCCTCCACATGCTGGGCTCCCCAACGCCAGGAGGCGACACATTCCGCATCACTGCGGGCGGGAGCCTATTGATCGACAGCGCTCGCAGCCGACTGCATAAGGTTTGGTCGGAGTTGTCATGCGCCATGCAGACGCGGCGTGATAACCCGCTTTGTGCTGCCGAGGAGCATGAGCGACTCGCAGATCTGAGCGACCCCGGGCTTCACGCGGTGTTTGACTTTGACTTGCGCGTAAATCCAGCCACCCGCAGCATCTTGAGCGGTGCTCGGCCGACGATTGCCGTGCTGCGCGAGCAGGGTGTCAACGGCCACATGGAGATGGCAGCCGCCTTTGACCGGGCGGGTTTCGCGGCGATCGATGTGACGATGTCAGACCTTTACGCGGGTCGGCGAGACTTGGCCGACTTTACGGGATTCGTGGCGTGCGGTGGATTCTCGTTCGGTGATGTGCTGGGCGCCGGGATGGGATGGGCGAAATCGATTCTTTTCGATGCCCGAATGCGAGACATGTTCCGCGAATTTTTTGAGCGGCCGGATAGCTTTGCGCTGGGCGTGTGTAACGGATGTCAAATGATGGCGGGTCTGAAATCGTTGATCCCGGGAGCCGAAGATTGGCCGGACTTTACGGCTAATCTGTCTGGGCAGTTTGAGTCTCGTATGGTTATGACTGAAATTCTTGATAGTGAGTCAATTTTCTTTTCGGGTATGCAGGGCGCGCGGCTGCCGGTCGTGGTCGCCCATGGCGAGGGGCGTGCGTCGTTCAGTGATCCACAGGCGATCGAGCGCTTGGGTCGTGCAGGGCAAATAAGCCTGCGTTTTGTGGATAACGCGGGCCTCGCGATGGAACGCTATCCTTACAACCCGAACGGGTCGCCTGACGGTATCACGGGCCTTTGCGCATCGGACGGCCGGGTTATGGTGATGATGCCGCATCCCGAGCGAGTGTTTCGTACCGTGACCAACTCATGGCATCCGGCCGACTGGGCTGAGCATGGTCCCTGGCTTCGCATGTTCCAAAACGCGCGCGCCTTTGTTGGCTAACCCGTGCTTCAGCGGGAAAAGTGACGCGCCGTTTTTATCGTCAACCCTGACGGCTTCCACAAGGGGGCGCTTTTAGATCGGCGCAAGTAGGGACACAGTCCTTATTTCCGCTCTTTCACTTCCTACATATTGCCGTAAGAAGGACCGCCGCCGCCCTCCGGTGTAACCCACGTAATGTTTTGGCTCGGGTCCTTGATGTCACAGGTTTTGCAATGGATGCAGTTTTGCGCATTGATCTGGAATTTTTGCGCGTCGCCTTCGCCCGTGATCTCATAAACGCCGGCAGGGCAGTAGCGTTGGGCCGGCTCGGCCCAGACCGGCAGATTCACGGCCAACGGCAGGCGCGGATCCGTTAGGCGCAGGTGTACGGGCTGATCCTCTTCGTGATTGGTATTTGTCAGGAACACCGAGCTGTTTTTG
>Ga0181574_10002593_pt1 | contig 16348 bp, 15 predicted proteins | sample 101ome_24_FD_145600 | JGI IMG/M metagenome (GOLD analysis project Ga0181574, IMG submission 145600) | Coastal salt marsh microbial communities from the Groves Creek Marsh, Skidaway Island, Georgia - 101410AT metaG (spades assembly) | ecosystem: Environmental > Aquatic > Marine > Intertidal zone... | reverse complement strand
GCCCCTTCTGTCCAGACACGCCTCCGGGAGATCGAAAAAATCTGCCTTGCACTACCCGAGGCATCTCGACATACACAGTTTGGCAACCCTTGCTATAAGGCGGGTAAGAAAACGTTCTGCAGCCTGTATATGCAGCAAGCTCAGTTGCAACTCTCGGTCTGGGTCGGGGCTGATGCCCAGGTGACGTTAACGTTTGATCCACGGTACCGTATACCCGCTTATACTGGCGTTAACGGGTGGATCAGTCTCGACATGCACGCTCCATTATTGCCAGGTGAAGCAGAAAATCTGATTCTTGAAAGTTACCAACATTTTGCACTTCGACGTATGCTTAAGGCCTTGCCTGCGGCGGTAAAAACACAATAGGAGACCCATGAGCGCACCGTTAGATGATATTACGATTGTTGAGATCGACAGTTACATGGCTGCACCCAGTGCCGGCGCAATATTGGCCGACCTCGGTGCCACGATCATCAAGGTCGAACCGTTGACAGGAGACCCCCTGCGAGGCATGTCGCGGCCGATCAAAAACGAGTCCATGAGCGCGGCGAAAAAAGCATACGATTTCAGCTTTGATGTCGACAATCGGGGTAAACAGTCTATTGCAGTTGCCCTAGATAAACCCGAGGGCGCGGACTTGGTGCGTCAGTTAGTCGCCAATGCAGATATTTTTATGTGTAATTTGTTGATTAACCGACAGAAAAAATTTGGTCTGGATGCCCAATCGCTGTTTGCTGTTAAGCCCAACTTGGTCCACGCAACGCTGACGGGCTACGGCACGACGGGGTCCGACGCCTGGCGCCCGGGATACGATGTCACTGCTTTTTTTGGTCGCTCTGGATTATACGATGCAATGCGCGAAGGCGAGGACGGCGTGGTCCCTATGGCTCGGCCTGCTCAAGGCGATAACACCACCGGTTTGGCCTTTGCCGGGGCCATTATGGCGGCGTTGCGCATGGCGGAGCGCAGTGGTGAAGGGCAGGAAGTTGAAACGTCCTTGTACGAAACCGCGGTTTGGACTCAAGCCACTGATTATGCCGTTTCCGCAAACGATTTGGCCCCAGTGAGAAAACGCGCCCGCAAAGAAATGCTCGCCATCACCGCCAACCGATTTCCCTGTGGCGATGGCAAATGGGTGGTATTTAACATGATGCCTGACCCCGCTTTCTGGCCACGAATGTGCCAGGCTATTGGTGTGGAAGCGTTGATAGAAGACGAGCGCTTCATCGACTCCAGCAGTCGCTACCGGAATATGCAGGAATTGATCGGATTAATAGACGATGCACTGCGCTGCAAAAGCCGCGATGAATGGGGGGTGATTTTTGATCAGGCCGGACTCATCTGGGGGCCAGTGTTAGGCCTGCATGAAGTGCCTCAAGATCAGCAGGCTCAAGACCTAGGCATGTTTCCTACCTTGGAACACCCCGAATTTGGCGCCTATCGTTCAGTCAGCATCCCGATGCGATTTGCTAATGCGGATGTCGGTCCTAAGGGACCCGCACCCAGTATTGGTCAACACAGTATCGACGTCCTTAAAGATAACGGTCTGGGAGATGAGCAAATCGCGAGTCTCATCAAAGAAGGTATTGTCGGCACACCAAGCTAGGTCTCTGACCGTTCACCACTGGCGCACTTTATGAAAAACATTGTCATCGTCGATTGCATCCGAACCGGCCTCGCCAAAGCGCACCGAGGTACATTCAATCTCACACGCTCAGACGACCTGGTCGCACACTGTATCGATGCTTTGTTAGATCGCAACCGTCAGGTGGATCCGGCAAGCATTGAAGACGTGATTATTGGCTGTGGCCGTCAGGTCGGTGAACAGTCAGCCAACATGGCACGCCATGCCGTGGCTTGCTCACAGCTACCGATCACGGTACCAGCCACCACCATCAGTCGTGCCTGCTCATCCGGGCTCAATGCCATCGCCTTCGCCGCCAACCAGATCAACAGTGGCTGCGCCGAAATCATGATGGCCGGCGGGGTTGAGTCAATCACCGGCTTAAGTCGAGGTACGGCCGGAACGTTCGCCGAGAACCCCAAACTCGTCGCCGCAATGCCCGACATTTTTATGGCCATGGGGAACACCGCCGAAGTCGTCGCCAGACGCTATCAAGTCACTCGTGAGGCACAAGATGCCTACGCCTTACAAAGCCAGCAGCGCTACGCGGCAGCCGCAGAAGCTGGCCTCATTGCTGAAGAAATCGCGCCCATGTCCGTGCAGTGGCAAGCTGTCGTCGACAAAACAACCCAAGATACTCAGATCACCAACGGGGTGGTCGACCATGATGAATGTAATCGTCCCTCTACGACCCTTGATGGACTGGCCAGTCTTGGCCCTGCTTTCGAAGAAGGTGGCAGCGTGACCGCGGGCAACGCCAGCCAATTGTCCGACGGCGCCGCCATGACGCTGTTGATGACCGAAAAGAAAGCTGAACAGCTAGGTCTCAATCCCATGGGCTACTTTCGTGGGTTTACCGTCGCAGGGTGTGAACCTGACGAGATGGGTATCGGCCCCGTGTTTGCCATACCCAAATTACTCCAGTATGCCAGCTTGACCCTCGCGGACATTGATTTGGTTGAACTCAATGAAGCCTTCGCCAGCCAGTGTTTGTACTGTCGCGACGCACTTGGCATCGATAATGAGATTTACAACGTTAACGGCGGCTCGATTGCCATTGGTCATCCATTCGGCATGACCGGCGCGCGCATGACCGGCGCCCTTCTGCGAGAATTAAAACGCCGCAACAACAAATATGGCATTGTGTCCATGTGCATCGGAAAAGGCATGGGCGCAGCCGGCTTGTTTGAAGCGATTTAGCCCGCGCCGTTGTTACCCGTTCGAGAAAGACTACAAGACAAACATGCGCTTTCATTAACTAGACATTGACGAGCAAACTATGGATGACAAACGCAGACAGTTCATAAAATCCAGCGCCCTGGCCGGGGCTGGCACGCTACTGGCGAGCACACAGCAACAAGCCAACGCCAATGCTGCCGCACGCGGTGCACACGCGCCGACGGTTCGACACTACCAACGTCTGGGCCGCACAGAGCTTGAGGTATCAGACATTTCGTTCGGCGCCAGTCGTCTGCGAGAAGGATCAGAACACCTTGTGCACCACGCCATTGAACGAGGCGTCAATTATTTTGACACGGCTGAAAGCTACACCAATGGTCAATCCGAGACCGTGCTTGGCAAGGCACTCAAAGGCCAGCGAGAACAGGTCCATCTGGTGTCAAAAACCATCCTGCGCAGTGACACTCGGGCCACCCAAATGATGCACGATCTTGAGGGTTCACTGCGCCGCCTACAAACGGACTACATTGACGTTTACATGAATCATGCAGTCAATGACGTAGCCGTTGTGAGCAACCCGGAATGGCAAACGTTCGTCGCGCGCGCACAACAACAAGGTAAAATTCGCTTCACCGGTATTTCCGGCCACGCCGGCCGCCTCATTGAGTGCATTGATTACGCGCTGGATGAAGACCTCATCGACGTCATGTTGGTCGGCTATAACTTCGGCCAGGATCCGGCTTTCTACGAAGGTCTGACCCGTCGATTTGATATGGTCGCAACGCAACCAGATCTGCCGCGGGTCATCGCCAGGGCTAAAACACTCGATGTTGGGGTGGTCGCTATGAAAACCCTGATGGGTGCTCGCCTCAACGATATGCGTCCTTACGAAGGCGCAGGCGCTACTTACGCTCAGGCCGCTTTTAGCTGGGTTTTGTCCAATCCAGACGTTGATGCGTTGATCATCTCTATGACCAACCCTGAGGACATTGACGAGTATCTGGGCGCTTCGGGAGCCACCTTTGTGACCGCCCAGGCACGTGAGCTTCTGGACACCTACGCCCACTTAAACGGCGCCAATTATTGCCGTCACGCATGCAACTTATGCGCTGGAGCTTGTCCAGTTGGCGTGCCGATCGCCGATGTGCTGCGCACGCGCATGTACGCAACCGACTATCAAGATATCGAATTTGCACAGCAGGAGTATGCCTTGCTCGGCGCGGCTGCGAGCGCCTGTTTAACCTGCTCGGGGGAACCCTGCGCCGAGGCTTGTCCTAACGGTCTGAAAATCGACGAGCTGTGCGCGCCAACACATCGCATGCTCCGAACACCTACAAGGATGGCCTGACCTATGGCACTCGAGGATCTTTTAAACGCTTACAAGAGCGGCGAGTTAGCCTTGGATGACGCGGTCGCCGGCATCCGGGGACAGTTTTTTGAAGATGTTGGGCACACCATTATCGACCACGACCGCGAGCGCCGCACCGGTGCAGGTGAGGTTGTGTTCGGCTCCGGCAAAAGCGCCGCACAGATCTCCGACATTGTCGCTCGGCTGGTTGAGCGCCGCTCCAACGTGCTGGTCACTCGACTAGACGCTGACAAGTACGAGGCTATGTCAAACCTTCCCGACGCAGCCATCTACCACGCCCAGGCCGGATTGCTTGTCTGGCAAGCGGAGCCCCCAGTTCAACTACCCCACCCCATCGCTGTGGTCACTGCCGGCACTTCAGATCTCGCAGTGGCTGAAGAGGCCGCGCTCACTGCTGAATTTTATGGCAATGAGGTAACGCGCATTTTTGACGTCGGGGTCGCGGGTCTACACCGCCTGCTGGCGCGACTCGACGAACTACGGCAGGCGCGCGTATTAGTGGTGGTCGCAGGCATGGAGGGCGCACTGCCCAGCGTCATTGGCGGTTTGGTCGAGCGGCCGGTCATTGCGGTGCCCACCAGTGTCGGTTACGGCGCTGCTTTCGACGGGGTAGCGGCTCTGTTAGGCATGCTCACCAGTTGCGCCTCCGGTATTTCGGTGGTCAATATCGACAACGGCTTTGGTGCGGGTTTTCTGGCCAATACCATCAATCGTTTGTAGTATCGAAGATTATGGACGCCAATCTACGCAGTAAATACGACACCCTCAAGAGTAACCTCAAGCAGTACCGTAGCGTGATCGTTGCCTTTTCAGGGGGCATCGACAGCTCTCTGGTGGCTTATGTCGCTGGGGAGGTGTTGGGCAAACAGGCGCTCGCCGTAACCTCAGCATCGGCAAGCTTGAAACGGGCGGACTTGGCGCTGGCCGAAAAATTGGCGGATGACTGGGGCATTCGCCATCAGGTCATCGTCACTGACGAGCTTTCGAAACCTGAATACCGGGCGAATCCGGTCAATCGCTGTTTCCACTGCAAAACTTCGCTGTATACCTACCTGGATGAAATGGCCCAGACCGAGGCGGTGGAAGTGGTCTTAAATGGCACCAATCTGGATGATCTGGGCGATCACCGGCCAGGCTTGGTCGCGGCGAATAATTTTGAAGTGCGTTCCCCACTGGTCGAAGCTGGATTTCACAAAGCCGACATTCGAGCCCTGGCCGCGGCCTTGGGCCTGGAAAATGCAGAAAAACCTCAGGCTGCGTGTCTTTCCAGCCGCTTCCCGTATGGCACACACATTACCCAAGCGCTACTGTCTCAGGTTGAGGCGGCCGAGGATGTGATGACTGAGTTAGGGTTCACCCAGTATCGAGTGCGTCATCATGATGACGTCGCCAGACTTGAGATTCCCACTTCCGAAATGTCCCGTGCTATCGAACTACAGGCACAACTGCAGGACAAAATAAAAGCCACCGGCTATACCTTCGTGGCGCTGGATCTTGGTGGATTTCGCTCTGGTTCGTTGAATGAAAGCCTAGATCCCAATCAGGTCCAGGTCGTACAGGTTCATCAACCCTAACCTGACTCAGCCTCACCTTGCTGGCTACGCAGAAACAATGCCAATTGGCGGTCGTGTCGGCTTTGGGCCGATAAGGGACCCGGGCGCACGTAGGGCGCCCAAGCCGGATCCCGGGCACCCACGACCTCATCTCCCATCACCGTCACGCGCTGAATGATGCGCTCACCCACAAAATCATTCAGCACAAAATGCTGGGTGCAGCGATTATCCCAAATCGCAATACACCCCTCGCTCCAACGATAGCGCACGGTGAAGCGCGGATTTTTGACCCAATTTGTCAGATGTTCGAGCAGCACCTTACTTTCCTGTGCGTTTAACTCGACCAGACGCCGGGTAAAGTGTTCGTTGACATACAGCGAGCGCTTTCCCGTTTCCGGGTGCACTCGGACAACCGGATGAATAACCATCTGATCTGGTCGGTTATGGGGGAGTGCATCATGCAAAGCTGTCATGCCCTCGCACAAAGTTTGCATCGGCGCTGATAACTCAGCATACGCCTGCTCCAGACTGGTCCACATTGTATCTCCGCCCACCTCCGGGCCCTTTACCAGATGTAATATCGATAAAACGGAGGGGTGCTGCTCGAAGGTGATGTCCGTGTGCCACTCATCAGCAACACCGCCGTGCGACGCGGCTAACTCGAATACGCCCGGATAATCCGTGTAGGGATTCTTCAAGTTTGGGTGATTTTCAATGGGGCCGAATTGTTCGCCAAGCGCAACATGCGCTTGTAAAGAAATGTTCTGGCCAGGGAAAAACAACACTTTATGTTCAAGTAACAGCGCCTTGATCGCAGTGATCTCCTCAGGCTCAGGTGCGCTGAGATTAACCCCCGTCACTTCCGCACCCAAAGCCGCTGCGAGGCGCTTCACCTGCCACGCTTGAGGGACCAACGTGGTCACCTGAGAGGCCTGCGAATCGGTGGTTTCCATATGCGGTGTTTGTTCCATATCGGCTTACCTCTTGTGCACCTCAATCCAAACCTGCGCAGGCCTCACTAGGCCAACGCATCCGTAGACAACTCTGCTCTAACCCGCCATCCAACTAGGCAACCAAGACATCATCAGAAACATCCCGTTCAAACAAAGGCTCAATACCCAGAGTCGCCGCGTCAGCCGCTAATGCGATGGGGTCTGGCGCAGCCACTTCTGCGCTGGCTGCGCCAAAAACGCTGTCCAGCAGCGTCGCATCGCTGGTGGTATTCAAAAACAAACCCGGACGGGACAGCACATAGTCTACCGCCCGTTTCAGCGGCTCGGGCTCACGTATCGGCTTGTACCAGCTATAATGACGCTCTGGATCATCCTCACGCCAGCGACGCAAAGCAATCGCCTTGATGGTCTGCATCGCGACCTGGCGTGTGGTGCAGAGCTCGTACAGCGCTTCAAAATCTGCGCGATATTGAGGCATTTCCATCATCGCAAAATTATACGGTACAAGAATCGAGTCGAAATCAAACGCCTGTAGACTGCGAATATGCATTGAGGGCGCATAGGTCCCATGACCGGTGACACCAATGAAGCGGACCAATCCTTCATCGCGGGCCTCTACCAAAGCTTCCAGGGCGCCGCCAGGGCCCATCGCCACTTCCCATTCATCTGCGTGGGTTAGATTATGCATTTGAATCAGATCGATTTGCTCTACCCCCATGCGTTCCAACGATGCGTGCAGCTGTTCGCGGGCTTTTGCTTTCGTGCGGTGCCCGGTTTTGGTCGCCAGAAAAAAGTCAGACCGCCGGTCTTTAAGCAACGGCGCCAAACGCAGTTCCGCATCACCATAGCTCGCCGCGACGTCGATGTGGTTGATGCCAAACACATCCAGTTTTTCCAGCGTTGCAGCGGCCCGTTCAGGCTTCATGGCACCTAGCGCAGCTGCACCAAACAGGGTTCTTGAGCTCATGTGGCCGGTACGGCCGAAGGCAATTTTTTCTATCACTGAAGTCCTTCGTGTTGTGACATTGCCTGTACAAGGTTAGCTCAGAATACACATAGATGACACCAAATCGCGCTATGCTTGTTAAACTACACCACAACTCATCAGTGGCAGCGACCAGTGTCCAATTTTGTCCATACGTTTGCTGGCAATCCTCTAGACCGCGGAGAGGCCTTGCGCCGCGATGAGGAGACCATCGCACAACTTCTCAACGCACCCGACAGTGAATTTTTAGCCTTCCACAAGCTCAATGTGAGGCTTGCTGATCCGCAAAATCTCGCTTGGCTAAAGCGCCCTGATCTGCCCAGCGTCGGCGAAACCATTTTTCTGGGCATGCACGATCAGATCGCACGCTTTGCGGTCGATGTGGCTGATCCACCGGAAGATCATGAGTACACCGATTGTCGCGCAGCCGCAGCGCAACTGGCGGCAGAAGACACGGGCATAGTGGCCCAGGCCCGTGCCCAACTGGACTGGCATCGCCGCAACCGATTCTGCGCCCAATGCGGAGCGCCTATGATCCCGGAGCGAGGTGGCCAAATCAGGCGCTGCGATGGTTGTTCGAAACATATCTTTCCGCGCACCGACCCAGTAGCGATCATGCTGATCATCGACCAACCCGGAGGTAACCGATGTCTTCTGGGACAGTCTCAGGGTTTTATGGCTAGAACAAATTTTTATTCAGCGCTCGCGGGCTTTCTCGACCAGGGTGAATCCCTGGAAGAAGCCGTGCGCAGAGAGGTCAAAGAGGAAGCTGGGGTAGAGGTTGGATGGGTTCAATATCACTCTTCGCAGCCCTGGCCATTCCCCTCACAGTTAATGATGGGCTGTCACGGTGTTGCGCAAAGCCATGAGATCACAATCGACACCACCGAAATGGCCGATGTCCGCTGGTTCACCCGGGAGGAAATACTGAGCGCACTCAACCAAGAGAACGAAGCGCTGAGAGTGCCCGGAGAAATGGCCATCGCACATCACCTGATCCGCGCCTGGGCGCAAGGCGAGGTGACTCTGTGAGCGCGCTGGTTTGCTGGAACTGCGGGCAGGCTCTGGACCACCTACCCCAGCCGCTCAGCCGCCAGGCCACTTGTCCGGCTTGCTTCCATGAGTTGCATTGCTGCCGCCTGTGCCAACATTTAGACCCGCGTGCAACCACCACCTGTCTCGAGGACCGAGCCGATCCACCCGTACAGAAAGACAACGCTAATTTCTGCGAGTTCTTCAGCCCACGGGTACAGGCGTTCCGCCCTGCTGATACAAACCACTCCAAACAGGCGCGCGAACAGCTCAATGCACTGTTCACCGATAGCCCAGTACCTGCGGATCACGGGACCACGGTCCCCGGCGAGCGTCAAGATGCGCTCGGCACAGACGCGTTTGACCCAGCGGCGGCTGCGAAAAAGAAATTAGAGGATCTCTTTCGGTGAATTTGGCCCTTGCACACAACACAAGCAATCATTGACCCCAAAGGCACATCAAGAAACAATAGGCCTCTGAGTTTTTACGGCGAATAAGGGAAGCAAGGTATGAGTATCGCGAGTCTGGCAGGTGTACTGAAAATTTTTGGTGGGTCTGAACCGAGCGCGGAGGAACAAGCACAATTGGCGAAAGAGGTCATGCTCATGACACTCGCTCGCGCCACCGCCTCCGACACCAACATTAAGGCGATAGAAGTCGAAAAAGTACGCGAGGTGCTGTTGGCCCATACAGGAGACGACTTTTCCTCTGCAGATGTGCGCGTCGCAGCCAATTCCGCTATCTACGAGAAAGCCCCACTCGATAAATATTTGTCGACTTCAGCCAAGAAACTGACAAATAAGGATCGCGTCCGAATTGTTCAGGCGTTGGCCGAAGTGGTGAACGCTGACGGTCGAGTCAGCAGCCGAGAAATCGACTTCTTCAACAAGTGTGTCACGGCACTCGGCACCACACCTGCCGAACTGATGGGCCTTGAAGAAGAAGAGTATTAGATCCGCAGCGCTTCTGCGGTCCTCAAGAGAACGCCAGAGCAACTGGCGTTTTCGTTGATCCCAAAGCCTGACAATGCAGGGCGGCCTCTATCGACAGTGATGCCTTGGCACACTCTAGCGTAGCGCTGCCTTGAGGGACCGACACACCGGGCTGATTCAGGATTGACCCGAGGATTAGGCTTCAGCTTTAACGGGTTGAGGCGTCCCACCCGTCGACTCCTCTGTCACGGTTCCCGCGCTCAACCTTTTCTGTGCACTCACAGCTTTATGCCGGCGCTTGGCAAGATTCAATTTTTCTAAAGCAATCAGTCTAGATTCGTTGCGGGTGATCAAAACATCGTCGGGCGGCTGTGGATCCGTTACCACCGTAATGCAATCGTGCTCAGCAGGTTGTGCCACGAATCACAAACCCACGAACACCCCCTATTCGGCTGAGTCGGAGGCAGACGTTGATGCCTGAGTTTGATACAAATGGCCACCACAACGCCAACAGTAAGTCGCCTCGCGTGCATGTCCTTCTACTGAACAATCAGGGCAGGTTTTGGTATTCGCCCGCCGGCGATTGGCTTCATTGAGCTCCAGCGTCACTATCCCTGTTGGGACCGCAATTATGCCGTAGCCCATAATCATAATAACGGTCGCTAACACCCTACCCAGTGGCGTGGTCGGGGTAATATCCCCGTAACCGACCGTAGTCATTGTGGTGACGGCCCAGTAAATGCTGTCGGGAATGCTGGCGAAATTTGGGTTACTGCCCCCCTCAACTAAGTACATCAACGAACCAAATACCACCACCAGCGCCAATACTGACGCAACAAACACTGTGATTTTTCTACGGCTGGCGACTAAGGCCTGGGTAATCAACTCCGCTTCACCGACGTAGCGCACCATGCGCAGCACCCGGAAGACACGGAGCACGCGGAGCACCCGAATAACCAGCAAGTATTGGCTGCCAGCTAACCATATACTCAGGTAGGTTGGCACAATACACAGCAAGTCGATCACACCATAGAAACTGCGCGCATACAGCCAGGTATTTTGGATGCACCACAATCGCAACCCGTATTCGATCGTAAACGCGATAGTGAATATCCACTCAGCGGCGTACAGATAAGTTCCATATCGTTGATGAATGCTGTCCACCGAATCGAGCATTATGGCGCCAACACTCAACAAAATAGTGACAATCAACGCAACGTCGAATGCCTTACCCGCCGGCGTGTCCGCCTCAAAAATAACGATGCGAACCGTATCTTTAGACCACCTCTGTTGGGTTGCTCCCATGATTACCTATTGCCTCACACCAGCAGCTCAGGGTCCTTGCAACCCATCGCTGCCGGCTCACTGGCAAAGACAACTACTGGCCTTTGCACCGATTAAAAATAGTCAGTGTACGCTGATTTAGGTGTCCGGTTCGACATTCACCTCAATCGTTTTTGCTGGCTCCGCGACATGTTTGGCAATGGTCAGATAGAGCACACCTTCTTTGCTCGAGGCGCCGATGGCGTCGGGGTTCGCATCCTTAGGTAGCGTAAAGCTACGCAGGAACTTGCCATAAGTACGCTCGGTGCGATGTACATGTCCATCATCCGCCGCCGTTTCTCGCCTGCTTTTACGTTCGCCGCTGACAGTCAGCACCTGCTGGCTCACCGATACTGAGAGATCTTCCGCCGCAACCGCCGGCAATTCAACGTCAATTTGATAGTCGTGGTCGGTTTCGCGGATGTCCACCAGAGGCAACCAGTCGGCCCGCCGCGTCGGCGCTTGCGGTCGTTCCAAGCCCTGAAACATGCCGTCGAACTCACGAAACGGACGCCATCTAACAACATTCATATCTTTCTCCTGCCTATTCAACTATAAGTTTTTCAAATGTACTGTTGCACTCTTCGTTAGTGTGGGCAGTCGAATAAATTCAAAGATCTTGAAAAATAAAAATTTGTCCCCAGCGTCGCTGTCCAAATCCCGCATTTGGATGTGCGCCCTGTTGCTACGTCAGTGAGACCGGTCTTGTAACGTCTATTAAACCAACCACAGGCCATGCCTTGCTGGCCATGACCGCACCACTCGTTTCTATTATTTTTTTGAGGGGGTGGGGAGCAAAAGCAGGTTGCCCTTAACTCCTGGTCATTCTCGCTTAGTCACCAAGTAAACACTCTCTGCGGCCTGCGGTACGCCCTGTTCAGAGAAATGTACAGGCAAAGCGCTACTGACAAATGATTCAACGTACTCGATATCGCATCGGGGACCGAAGAGCGACTCGACCTCTTCAGGCAAAACCGCATGGGGTGGTCCTGCAACCAGGTGTTGGTCATATTCAAAGGTGACCAGCAAGATCTGCGCCTCGTCAGGGATGATTCGCAATAGGTGGTCAACGTATCTAAAACGCATGCCTTGCGGCAATGCAACCAGCGCGCCGCGATCATAAACCGCCTGCACCGCACCCAGCACCGGTGACGTTAGGTCAAAGAAATCACCCTGCAAAATCTTCGTGTTGTGATCGCAGTAACACGCAAAGCGGTCTTGTACTTGGGGAATCGGAACTGGGCCCTGTTCCGCAAAGTAAGTTTCAGCTGCGATTTGAGCAAGTTCAACACCGACAACCTCATGTCCTTGGGATGCCAACCACCGCATGTCAGGTGATTTACCGCACATCGGCACGAAGATTGGGGCGTTCCGCGGCAGCTTTAGGCTGGGCCAGTGTGTCTGTAACGCCGTGTTATGACCGACCCCATGTAAGTCGATCTGATTTTTGTGCCATAAATCCAACCAGAATTTGGCGCGCATAGTCTTTCTCCCCGTGTGTACAAGTACTCCCACTTGAACCCGCCAGTAAAACCACGCTATTCATTGCTTACGCAACAAAACATCAGTCGTTATTTATCGGCCTTACCTCTACTTCTACTCCTGCTTTCTCACTCTTTTAGTTTCAATCTGTTCTTACGCAATCTCTCGCGAGATCGTGTGGTTGCGATTAAGGCACCCCAACTGCCTTACCCGCATTTCGCGGATCCGCCACTCCCACTATACCCTTTTTATTACGTAATACAGAATTTGCATCTCCTATACCTCGTCCCCAGGCACTGGGCATTTCGACCAGTTCCGTGTGTCCCATGCGCTTCAACACCGCCAGGGTATCAGGTGAAAGACCCCGCTGTTCAATCAGCGTACGGGTTGGCTGCCACTGGTGATGAAAACGTGGACTGGCAACCGCATCAGCCAAATCCATACCGTGATCAATCACGTTAATGACCACCTGCAGAGTGGTCGTGATAATCGTGCTGCCACCCGGCGAACCGGTCACCAGGACAGGTTCGCCATCCTTGAGCACGATGGTGGGTGTCATAGAGGACAACATGCGTTTGCCCGGAGCAATGGCGTTAGCCTGGCGCCCCAACAAACCGTAAAAGTTGGGCGTATCTTGTTTCGACGAAAAATCGTCCATTTCATTGTTGAGTAAAACTCCAGTGCCTGTCGCAACCATCTTCGCGCCATAGGACAAATTTAGCGTTGTGGTGTAGGCCACGGCATTGCCTGCTGCATCCATCACTGAAGCATGCGTTGTGTCAGGACTTTCGACAGGTATTTGCCCGGCCCCAATATCCGCACTGTCACTGGCTCGTTTGGGGTCGAAGTCCGCGTAGCGCGTCTGCGCATAAGCTTTGCTGATCAGCGTCTCGATCGGCACATCAAAGTAATCGGGATCGCCGAGGTATTCGGCCCGGTCCGCATAGGCGCGCCGCTCAGCCTCTATCATGGCATGCACGGTTTTGGCGCTGCCGAAACCCTGACCGGCCAGGTCTTGACCCTCCAACATATTAAGCATGTTCACCAACAGCACACCGCCTGAAGAAGGCGGTGGCATAGAGACAATGTCATATCCGCGGTACGTGCCACGGATCGGCGGACGCCAAACCGATCGATATTGTGCTAAGTCTTCATGGGAGATTAGGCCCCCGTTATCTTGCATTTCCTGCACCAACAGATCGGCAGTTTTACCCGCGTAAAACCCGGCTCGGCCGTGCTGCTTAATGCGCCTTAGCGTTGCGGCCAGGTCAGGCTGTTTAAACCTTTGTCCAACCTCCCAGGCCTCACCGTCACGACTAAAAATGGCCATACTGGCGGGATAAGGCGCAAAATCTTTGAGTCGACGCGCAAATTGTGCCGCCAGATCACGATCCAGCAGAATACCTTCTGCCGCGAGCTTTATGGCTGGATCAAGAACTTCCGCGCGAGACAAGGTGCCATACTTTTGCAACACACTGAGCAAACCGTCTACGGTACCGGGCACCCCAACCGCCAGGTGCGACGCCGTTGACAATCCATCAACCACCTCACCCTGATCGTCTAAAAACATATCACGATACGCAGCCAGCGGTGCACGCTCACGATGATCATTGGTCGCCAAAGTACCGTCCGCTAGGCGAATAACCATGAACCCACCACCTCCAAGGTTGCCTGCAGAGGGGTAGGTGACCGCCAAGGCAAAACCCACTGCGACCGCAGCATCCACTGCGTTGCCACCGGCGGCGAGGATCTCCGCGCCCACCTCGGAGGCCCATGCGGAGCGACTGGACACCATGCCCCGCTCGCTATACTGAGCCTCTCGCGTCGCGGCACTGGTCTGAACGGGCATCCAAGCGGTGACCGTACAGACGACTGACATTGCAACCCAAAACACTGGCCGTGACTTCATGTAATTCCTCAAGGTGCGTATATTCATGGCTATATTGTCACTAATGGTACTTCATCGAGGCAACTTTGGCCCATACACCACAACGCCTAACTGGCACCACCGACCTCTTAAGATTACGACGCCTTGCGCTCCAGGCACAGGGCTTACTGCAACAACAACCCTTCGGGCGCGGTCTGACAGGCGCGCGTAGAGCCATTGGGCATCTTGGTTATGTACAAATTGATACCATTTCCGTTGTAGAACGGGCACACCACCACGTACTGCGTGCCCGAGTCCCTAACTTCACACCGAGCATGACTCAGCAACTGCTCCTCGATGGCAGCATTTTTGAATATTGGTCACACGCAGCAGCGCTTCTCCCTATGGAAGACTACCGGTTTTCGCTCCACTACAAACGGATGGTGCGTAGTGGCCAGAGCCATTGGATACGTTCGCGGGATCGCAAACTCATGGCCGACCTGAAGCGTCGAATTCGTGACGAAGGCCCTCTGCGATCCCGCGACATTGAAACCAAACCCCTGCGTAAAGGCGCAGGATGGTGGGACTGGAAACCCGCGAAGCGTGCTCTCGAACAACTGTTTATGGAGGGCGATCTCATGGTCAAGGACCGCCAGGGCTTTCAAAAGACGTATGATCTGACGCACCGGGTGTTACCGCAATGGGTCAACACGGAGGTGCCAACAGTCGACGCTCTGGCAGAACATCTGCTGGACCAGCAACTACGCTGCCACGCGATGGTTACACTTAAAGGGCTCACGTACCTGCGGCGGGATCCAGCGCTGCGACATGCGATGCTCAGCTGCGTTCAAGCCCATCAAGCCAGCGGCGCGCTCGAGGTTGTGCAATTGGACAGTGGCGAGCAACTTTATGGCCGAGCCGGATTTCTCGATCAGCGAATACCGCGTCCATCCAACGCTCTGCGGATCCTCTCTCCTTTTGACAATGTGCTCATTCAACGTCCCAGACTCAAGTCGCTTTTTGGTTATGACTATCAAATCGAATGCTATGTGCCAGCGGCCAAAAGACGCTTTGGCTATTTCTGCTTACCGTTGCTGTATCGAGATCATTTTGTCGGTTTAGTTGATTGCAAAGCCCATCGAGGCACCGGCGTTCTGGAGCTTAAACATGTGCACATCACCCACCATCACTTCGACAGCCATGCCGTGCTCGAGGCTTTTGTCACCCGCCTCGGGGACTTTGCGGCCTTTCAAGAATGTGCCAGCATAGAGGTGACCGCAGTAAGTCCTAAACGTTTACATCAACCGCTAAATAATTTGCTGAGCGATCTACGGATTACCTAATGGTAACCCGCAAAGCGACGACCAGCGCTACTTTGACCCAAGGAACACACCATGGAATACGTACACTCCGAGTACCTGATTGACGTTGACGCCCTAAACCAACAACTTACGGCACCCAATCTGCGCCTGTTCGACGCGGCCGTTTTCCTGCACCCAAAATCCGGTGGTGGATATCAGGCAGACAGCGGTTTGGATAGCTACCACACAGCCCATATACCCGGCGCTGGCTTTATTGACCTGGTGAGCGCCTGGGCAGATACCCGATCGCCCCTCAACTTCACGCTACCCGACGCCGAAGCCCTGGCCCAGAATATTGGCGACAGCGGCATCAGTGCCGATCACGAGGTCGTGTTGTATTCATCTGGCCACATCATGTGGGCTACACGCGCGTGGTGGCTGTTGCACTGCGCCGGCCATAACCGAGTGCGAGTGCTGAACGGGAGCTTCCAAGCATGGCGTGCGCAAGGCTTAGCCATAGAAACCGGACATCATGACTACCCAAGCTGTGAATTTACGGCCGAGCCCAGACGAGAGGTATTTGCTGGGCTGGACGAAGTAGAAAACGGTATGCATGGCCAGGTCTGCACCGTGAATGCACTGAGCCCAGCTTTGTATGAGGGCAGTGGCGACTTTTACTACCAACGGCGCGGGCACATACCGGGGAGCCTGCCGTTGTTCTACGACCATATCCTCGATAATGAGCATT
>Ga0181574_10002590_pt1 | contig 16356 bp, 14 predicted proteins | sample 101ome_24_FD_145600 | JGI IMG/M metagenome (GOLD analysis project Ga0181574, IMG submission 145600) | Coastal salt marsh microbial communities from the Groves Creek Marsh, Skidaway Island, Georgia - 101410AT metaG (spades assembly) | ecosystem: Environmental > Aquatic > Marine > Intertidal zone... | reverse complement strand
AGGTAACCGGCGAGACGAATACCGACGACCTGTCCCCTGCTCCCGACGCTTGGTCGCGACCAGACATACCGCTTCATGCTCTGGCTATGTTCAAAATGGCACGTGAAGGCATCGAGCCAGATGAGCCTGGCAAGACGGGGCCGCTAAAACAAATCGAGGCAATCAAGTCCAAGGGCCTGCCCGTGGCGTTTGTGGGGGACGTCGTCGGCACGGGCTCCTCACGCAAATCCGCTACCAACTCAGTGCTGTGGTTTTTTGGAGAGGACACGCCCGGGATCCCCAACAAACGAGCTGGCGGGGTGTGTATTGGCGGCAAAGTGGCACCCATTTTTTATAACACCATGGAAGATGCGGGGGCACTCGTCTTCGAGGCGCCTGTGGACCGCCTGAACATGGGGGACGTGATCGAGATCAGGCCCTATGAAGGAACGATTCTTTCCGAGTCGGGAGAGGTACTCTCCGAGTTTTCTTTGCGGTCTGAGGTGCTTTTAGATGAAGTGCGCGCTGGCGGGCGAATCAATCTGATCATCGGCCGGGGATTAACCACGAAGGCGCGGGAAGCGCTGGGGCTTCCGGAAAGCCAATTGTTCAGAAAACCCGAGCAACCAGTTGATTCCGGAGCCGGTTATACGCTGGCACAAAAAATGGTCGGACGCGCATGTGGTGTGGAGGGAATTCGCCCGGGAACCTATTGCGAACCGCGGATGACAACAGTGGGCTCGCAGGATACCACCGGGCCGATGACCCGTGATGAACTGCAGGATCTGGCGTGCCTTGGGTTCTCTGCAGATTTGACGATGCAATCTTTCTGCCACACTGCTGCATATCCAAAGCCCGTCGACATCAATACACAGCACACGCTACCTGACTTCATCATGAATCGAGGCGGCGTATCGCTTCGCCCCGGGGATGGAATCATCCATAGTTGGCTCAATCGCATGCTACTACCTGATACGGTCGGTACGGGGGGCGATTCGCACACGCGCTTTCCCATAGGCATCTCTTTTCCCGCAGGCTCCGGTCTGGTGGCATTTGCAGCTGCCACAGGCGTCATGCCGCTGGATATGCCGGAGTCCGTATTGGTGCGGTTCAAAGGTGACATGCAGCCCGGCGTAACGTTACGGGATCTGGTACACGCAATTCCCTACTATGCAATCCAACAGGGCTTGCTCACGGTAGAGAAAAAAGGCAAGAAAAACATATTCTCAGGAAGGATTCTTGAGATAGAAGGTTTAGATTCACTGACTGTCGAGCAGGCATTTGAACTGTCCGACGCATCTGCTGAACGGTCCGCCGCCGGCTGCACCATCAAGCTGGGAGAGGAAACGATCGCAGAGTATTTGCGCTCCAACATTGTCCTGCTCCGCGCGATGATTGCCGAGGGATATGGCGATGCCCGGACCCTTGAGCGTCGTGCACGCAATATGGAGGCCTGGCTCAAGCAACCCGAGCTGTTGGAGGCCGACGGCGACGCAGAGTATGCAGCCATCATCGAAATAGACCTCAACGAGATTGATCAACCGATTGTTTGCGCCCCCAATGACCCTGACGATGCCAGATTACTCTCAGATGTGCAGGGAGATCAGGTCGACGAAGTCTTCATAGGGAGTTGTATGACTAACATCGGCCATTTTCGGGCCGCGGGAGAGCTGCTAGAAGCGCATGGAGCACCGGTATCAACCCGAATGTGGATCTGTCCGCCAACGCGCATGGATGAGCATCAGCTTATGGAAGAAGGTTATTACGCGATATTCGGGCGCGCGGGCGCGCGGACTGAAATGCCCGGATGCTCGCTGTGCATGGGGAATCAGGCTCGCGTGGCGCCGAAATCGACAGTCCTGTCCACCTCAACCCGCAACTTCCCCAATCGCTTGGGAGAAGGAGCGAATGTCTACCTGACCTCGGCTGAACTGGCTGCGGTTGGCGCGTTACTGGGCAAGCTACCCACCCCGGAGGAATACCGTGAGTACGCGATGAAAATCGACTCCATGGCAGAACATATCTACCGCTACATGAACTTTGATCAGGTTGTCTCCTTCCAAAAGCTGGCAGAAGACGGGCAAAAAATCGCAGCCACCATAATAGACGAGGTCGCCTAGCACGCGCCTTTGGATCCCACCTGCCGTAGCGAACAATCATGTCGCGACGGCGGGCTGGGATTCACAGCGCCGAAAAACCCCTTTCGCAGTCTAATTGCAGATCCTCAAAGTTTTCTAATCCGACTGCTATTCTGACCAAACCCTCGCTGATCCCAGCCGCTTGTCGTTGGGCGTCAGTGAGGCGGCCGTGGGTCGTTGAAGCGGGGTGAACAATTGTCGTTTTGGTATCACCGAGATTGGCCGTGAGCGACATCATCTGAGTGTGGTTGATGAACCGCCACGCCGCTTCCCTCCCACCTGCCAGCTCAAACGCGAGCACTGCGCCGAAGCCCGACTGCTGCCGCACGGCCAGACTGTGGCCGGGATGATCGGGCAGTCCGCAGTAGTGCACAGCGGACACGTCATTTTGCTGAAGTAGCCACTGCGCCAAGCGCTCTGCATTCTGGCAGTGTGCCGCCATCCTCAAATCCAATGTTTCCAGCCCCTTCAGCATCACCCACGCGTTGAATGCACTCATCGTTGGACCGCAAGAGCGGTTAAACGCGACAATGGGGTCGATTAAATCGTGGCGTCCGACGACTGCCCCACCCAACACCCTGCCCTGTCCGTCGAGATACTTCGTTGCCGAATGCGTGACAAGATCCGCCCCCAGTGAGAGGGGGGTTTGCAGTACCGGTGTGCAAAAACAGTTGTCCACCACCAGCAACGCACCAAGACCCCGACTAATTTCAGACAGAGCAGTCAAGTCGGCCACAGCGTTAAGCGGGTTTGATGGCGTTTCGAGAAATAATAGCCGTGTGGTGGGGCGGGCTGCCTCCCGCCAAGCCTCGAGATCCGTGAGCGGTACGAAGGTTATCTCGACGCCAAACTTCATGAGCGTGTTTTGGAACAGGCCAACCGTCGCGCCAAAAACATCCTGAGAACACAGCACGTGATCTCCGGCGCGCAGATGCGTCATGCACAACGCCAGGATCGCAGACATACCAGAGGCCGTCGCAACTGCCGCCTCGCCCTGCTCCAGACTGGCGAGTCGCTGCTCGAAACTGCGCACGGTGGGGTTCGTGTAGCGGGAGTACACATTTCCATCGCGCTCTCCCGAAAATCTCTCTGCAGCAGCCTCAGCAGAATCGAAGATAAAGCTCGATGTCGTGAATATGGGCTCGCCGTGCTCTCCTTCTGGAGTCCGGTCGATACCCGCACGGATGGCTCGAGTGCGAGGGCCCGCTTCATCCAGCCAGGGCCCTTTATCTGTCGTCATCTCGAGCGGCTCCTGCACCCATCTGCATCATTCCTAGCCATCGTTGTGCAGCCCTACTACTGCCCCATCACTTACCGCGATTGAGCGTCGCACTCTGGCACCATCAGACCTGGCCGCCTCAATGGACTGCAAGTAGGAATCATCGATATTACCGGCCAGGTACTTGCCGTCGAACACTGAAGACTCAAAGCCATCGACCTCCGGATTACCCTCGCGGGAGCACTCGATCAAATCTTCGAGGTCTTGATACACCAACCAGTCGGCACCAATTTCCTGCCGCACCTCCTCTACAGAACGACCATGGGCAATGAGCTCGTTCGCGGCGGGCATGTCGATGCCATACACATTGGGATAGCGGACCGGTGGCGCCGCGGAAGCAAAATAAACCTGTTTCGCACCCGCCTCGCGAGCCATCTGTATGATTTGTCCGCAGGTGGTGCCCCTGACAATCGAATCGTCCACCAGGCATACGGTTTTATCCTGAAACTCCAGCGGCACGGGGTTCAGTTTCTGACGAACCGATTTTTTACGTTCACTTTGGCCCGGCATAATAAATGTCCGCCCGATATACCGGTTTTTCATGAAGCCCTCACGAAACTTGACGCCTAACTCGTACGCGAGTGACTGACCTGCCACCCGGCTGGTGTCGGGAATGGGGATCACCACGTCAATATCGTGCTCCGGACGCTCTCTCAGAATTTTCTTTGCGAGCGCAGCACCCTGCCTCATTCGGGTTTTGTAAACCGAGATACTGTCCAACAGAGAGTCCGGCCGCGCGAAGTAAACATGCTCAAAGATACAGGGCATCAGTTTTGGATTCTCTGCGCACTGTTGCCGATGAAGCACCCCCGACTGCGTCACACAGATTGCTTCTCCGGGCAGTACATCGCCAATCAGCTCGTAACCCGCTACATCGAGGGCCACGCTCTCAGACGCCACCATGTATTCGGGCTCGCCGCTCGCCGGGGTGCGCTGACCGACAACAAGCGGACGAATTCCGAACGGATCCCTGAAGGCAACCAACCCAAAACCCGCAATTAATGCTACCGCTGCATAGCCTCCCTCACAGCGCTTATGCAGGGTGCTCACTGCCTGAAAAATATCCGCTGGCTGAGGTTCGAGCTTACCCAGGCGATTCAATTCGTGCGCAAATACGTTAAGCAGCACCTCCGAATCCGAATCGGTATTGAGGTGACGCAGGTCAGACTTGAACAACTCGTCGGAGAGAAACTTTGAGTTAGTTAGATTGCCATTGTGCGCCAGCGCGATGCCATAGGGAGAGTTGACGTAAAAAGGCTGCGCGAGCGCGGTGCCGGAACTGCCTTGGGTGGGGTACCTCACATGACCAATACCAAACCGACCCAGCAATTGCTCCATATGACTGGAGCGAAAGACGTCTCTCACCAACCCCTCGCCTTTGCGCTGCATGAGCTTACCGTCGTCGCACGTCATAATGCCTGCAGCATCCTGACCTCGATGCTGGAGCATGGTCAGCGCATCATAAATATCGGCAGCGACATCTCTGCCAGCCACCATGCCTACGAGTCCGCACATATGTCTTCCCCTGCGTTCACAACATTTCTGTTGCGTCGATGCCGTCTTTTACGGCTTCTGTGGGCTCCGAGTCTATAACTCGGTCAAAATTTGCGCCTATCCATTCCGCGACCACCTCTACCGGCTCCATCAGCACCGCAGTTTCGAGCCATTGCTGGTTGTCACTGGGTAACCAATAGCGCAACAAGATGCTAATACCGGCAATAATAATGATGCCTCGAATTAACCCAAAAACACCGCCGAGCAGCCGATTACCAAGATTAAAACCCGGTTGCCGCATCTGCTCCGAGAGCAATGTGCCAATCGCGCCGAAAGTCAGCAGCACGGCGGTAAACGTTGCCGCCCAAGCCAGCACATACCGAGATGTCGAGTCATCTATTGCGCCATCAAGCAGTGCTGCGACGGGCTGCGCAACAACATTCGCGATAAAGAAGGCGGCAATCCAGCCCAATAACGACACTGCCTCTCTGGCAAAACCCCGGGTCAGGCCATAGCCACAGGAGACCACCCAGACCAGCAGAATTAACCAGTCAAACGCGTTGAACTGCGCCACCAGCGCGCCCACCTCTTCGACCAGTGGGCCCATGCTATTGCACGTATCTCAAAAGCTGTGAATCCACTTGCAAAGCCGTGTCGATTGATTCTTTGATGGAACGCAAATAAGCCTGATCCGAATTTGGGCCCACTTGCACCCTGAAAAGCTCCTGATCAACCCGCATGAAGCGGCTGTAAAATGCCTTGTATCCCCGCTCTCGGAGCGCGGTGACGATCTCTTCGGCGCGGCTCTCCCGTCCTACTGTGGCTACTTGTAGCACCCAGAATATCGGCAATCCGCTGTCGTCAATTAATGGTTGCCCCCCATCGAGATCTTCTCGAATCGGCACCTCTAATGGTGAGGTTTCAGGCTCCAACTCCCGCAATCCATCGCCCTCATCGCCTACAACGGTTCTGTTGTCGGCACTCTCCTGAAGGGCCTCGGGCACCACCTCGACAATGGGCAACTGTGCCGTGATCTGCTCGCTTGGATCAGATGGTGGCTGAATAGGTGACTGATCAATTACCGGTCTCGCTGGCATCTCGCTGAGTACCAACGGGTCACGAATATCCGGCTGGGTAAAGATGAGAGGCCAAAACACAACGCCTAATGCGACCAGCACCGACGCCCCCACCAAGCGCTGTTTCAGGAGGGAATCCAACTACGCGCTCTCCCCAAAGGAAGCCTGGTTCGCCAAAACGGTGTAGCCCTCCGCGACGGTCAGAAAAGATCCAAAAATCACCACCCTGTCACCCGTCCGACTCCGTTTGGCAACGTCAGCCCAAACGTCGACGATCTCGCCACTGCTGACAACTTTTTCGTCGCCAATCATGGCTATAAGGCAGCTCGGCAGCGCAGCCCTCGGAACGTCTTTCAGTTCAACGACATTCCACTCTTTGAACAAGCCCTCACAGGCGCGAAGCATATCATGGATGGGCTTGTCGCCCATGACACCGAAAATCGCTCGCGTCGCCCCCGGCGCCGGATTGGCCTTAAGAAATTCGGCAAGCGCCAAGACAGACTCCGTATTGTGAGCAACGTCGAGGACGACATTGAGCCCACCCACGTCTTGGCTATCTAATCTACCGGGGAGATAAGCGGTCTCGAGCTGACCGAGAACTTCCTCATCCGCGCTGAGCAACCCCGCGACTTCCAGTGACTGCAACGCCGCAGCGATATTTGACGCTCGCAACCCTTTCATTTTCGGCAGCTCGACTGCTCGCTTACCGGCTGTCGTCAGCAAGCCTTTATGAACATGCCAGTCATCGTTAATAAATAGTCCTTTGGCACCCACTGTACGTAATGTGTCAACTAAGGTGGTCGGTGGATCCGCTTCGGCAACAACACAGAACTTGTTCGATCTGGCGATACCTGCTTTTTCAATCGCTATTTGTGCACGGTCGCTGCCCAACCAGTCCATGTGGTCCAGACCGATACTCGTCACCACGCTGACATCCGCGTCAACAATGTTGACCGCATCCAACCGTCCCCCCAAGCCTACTTCGAGGACCTGATGATCAACTGACCATTCTCTGAAAAGCCATAAAGCAGCCAATGTGGAAAATTCGAAGTAAGTCAAGCTGACCGAACCCCGATACCGCTCCACTGCCTCAAAGGCCATTACCAGCTCCGAGTCTTCGGCCTCACGCCCGTTGAGGCAGATTCGCTCATTAAAACGGTGAAAGTGCGGTGACGTATATACGCCAACATTAAAGCCTGCATGCCGCAGTGCGTGGTCCAGCACGCACACCACGCTTCCCTTGCCATTGGTGCCCGCAACGCTAAAGGTGTGAATTTTGTGATCGAGCAACCCCATAGCCCCCGCGACTGCAGAGACGCGCTCAAGGCCTAGATCAATTTCTGTAGGATGCTGCGACTCGAGGCGTTCAAGCCACTCAGGTAGAGAGAGCACAGGCATGCTCACTTCACAGGCTGCTTCCCGTACCCTGAATCAACTCTCCCTCCAGGGCCCGATCCGGCATATCCGGCAACGCTTGATGAGTCAGCTTCGCTAACACTCGGCCTAGCGTATTCCTCATATCGTTCCGATGAACGATCATATCGATCGCGCCATGCTCTAGCAAAAACTCGCTACGCTGGAAGCCTTTCGGCAACTTCTGACGAATGGTCTGTTCAATGATATTGGGCCCGGCAAATCCCGCCCGGGCATCAGGCTCAGCAATATTGATATCTCCTAGCAGAGCCAAGGACGCCGAAACGCCGCCATAGATCGGATCGGTGAGTACGGAGATATAGGGCGTGCCCTGCACCTTCAAGCGCTCAATGACTGCAGAAGTCTTGGCCATTTGCATAAGGGAGATCAGGGCTTCTTGCATTCGCGCGCCACCTGACGCGGAAAAACAAACCAGCGGAATATTTTCATCAAGGGCAATGGTAGCTGCGCGCGCAAATTTCTCCCCTACGGCGTAACCCATCGACCCACCGTGAAAATCGAATTCAAACGCCAATGCCACGACTTTTACAGCACAGATACTGCCCCGCATGGCTACCAGCGCATCTTTTTCTCCCGTACTGCGCTGAGCGGCGGTCAGTCGGTCACGATACTTTCGCTTGTCTTTGAACTTGAGATGATCGACGGGTTCGAGCTCGGAGAACAACTCACTCGCACCGCGATCGAGACACAGCTCCAGGCGGCGTCGGGCTCCGATCCTCATATGGTGATCACATTTCGGACACACCTCGGCATTTCGCTCGAGATCGGGCTTATACAGAATCGCTTCGCACTTGACGCATTTCTTCCAGAGGCCCTCGGGCACACTGGTGCGGTTCGCGCTCTCGTCTTTTGTCACGCCGGAAGGAAGGATCTTGTCAATCCAACTCATCGCAATCTCCATCGGGCAGGTCGGGGAAGTATACGAGCGGATATCGACCCTAGGAACGTGAAGAGTCCACACCCTCGCGAATACTCTGCAGTAGTTTTACCGCCGCCTGATGTATCTGGATCTCATCCAAGGAGGAATCTGTGGAGCCAGCTCGGACCATCTGATCAATGAGCGCGCTACCGACCACCACGGCATCCGCCACGCCCGCAACGGCTCGAGCGCTGTCCGCGTCCTTGATTCCAAACCCCACCGCAATCGGTAGCGCTGTCATGCTTCTAATGAGGGAAACCCTGTCCGCGACTTCTGTCACGTTGAGCTGCCCCGAACCCGTGACACCTTTAACTGCCACGTAGTAAATGAACCCGCTGGCTCGATCAACAATGGTTCGGATGCGGTCTTCGGGAGTCGTGGGTGATATCAGAAAAATATTATCCAGCTCATGTTCGCGCAGAGCCGATTCGAGCCTTTCAACCTCTTCCGGAGGAAGGTCCACTGTGATCAGCCCGTCCACACCCGCCTCAGCTCCCGCAGCGGCAAAACGCTCATAACCAAAGCGCTCAATGGGGTTCGCATAACCCATCATCACAATCGGCGTGCTCTGATCTTGCTCACGAAATTCAGCCACGATCTGCAAAACCCCGCGGAGCGTCATTCCGTTGGCGAGCGCACGCTCATGGCCTTGCTGAATCACAACACCTTCGGACATTGGGTCCGAAAAAGGCACACCCACCTCCAGGACATCCGCCCCAGCCGCAACCAACTGATGCAGCAACTCCGCAGTTCCCTCCGGACTGGGGTCACCCGCGACAACGTAGGACACCAGCGCTTTTCGCTGGTTGGCCTTCAATTGCGAAAAAACGCCCTCTAGGCGGCTCATAGGCAGCTATACCTCAATACCGTCGAGCGCGGCCACGGTGAGAATATCTTTATCGCCTCTGCCGGAGAGATTCACAATAATGTGTTGTTCTGGTGACATCTGGGCGGCCAGTTTTTCGGCGTATGCCACGGCGTGAGCAGTCTCGAGCGCAGGCATAATTCCCTCTATTCGGGTCAGCCGATGAAAGGCAGCAAGCGTCTCATCGTCATTGGCAGCCACATAGTGGACGCGGCCAAGATCCTTCAACCATGCGTGCTCCGGACCGACTCCGGGGTAATCAAGACCCGCAGACACGGAGTGGGTCTCCATGATCTGACCGTCCTCATTCTGCATGAGGTAAGTTCGATTGCCATGCAAGACGCCGGGCGTCCCGACGGACAGTGGTGCGGCGTGTAAACCCGTATCCAGACCTTTACCACCCGCCTCAACACCGTACATGGCCACCTCTGCATCGCCGAGGAACGGATGAAACAAGCCGATTGCGTTGGAGCCTCCGCCAACACAGGCCACCAGCGCATCTGGCAGCTTACCGAACTGCGCCAGCGACTGAGCCCGTGCTTCTCGGCCAATAACGCTCTGAAAATCTCGCACTAACATTGGATAGGGATGAGGCCCTGCGACCGTGCCGATAATGTAAAAAGTATCCTCTACATTGGTTACCCAATCCCTCATGGCCTCGTTCATCGCATCCTTCAGCGTGCGAGATCCAGAGGTGACCGGAACAACCTCAGCCCCCAAGAGCTTCATGCGATAAACGTTAAGTGACTGCCGACGGATATCCTCCTCTCCCATAAATACATGGCATTCCAGACCGAGTCGCGCGGCGACGGTGGCACTCGCGACGCCGTGCTGACCAGCACCGGTCTCGGCAATCACCCGGCGTTTACCCATGTATTTAGCCAGAAGCGCCTGGCCAATCGTGTTATTCACCTTGTGTGCGCCCGTATGATTCAAGTCCTCACGCTTAAGCAGGATTCGGGCCCCTCCAATCTGATCGGACAACCGAGACGCCTCATAGAGAGGCGAAGGACGCCCCACATAGTGGGCCATATCCAAATCAAATTCCCGCTGAAACGCCGCATCCTGCTTCAGCTCGTGATAAAGCTGCTCCAGATCAGCCAACGCAGACATCAGCGTTTCGGCAACAAACTTGCCTCCAAACTGGCCGAACCTTCCATGACGGTCTGGCATGGAAGCAAAAAGTTCAGGGGTTACTTCAACTGTCATCAATTCAATCCTCGAGCGCAGCCCGCGCTGACTCTATAAATGCCCGCATTTTGTCGGGATCTTTTATGCCCTTTGCGCTCTCGACACCGCTACTGACATCAACAGCCGCCGGGCGCACAGACCCTATACCGGCCGCCACGTTATCCGCAGTCAGACCACCCGCCAATATCGCTCTGTGGCTGATACGCTGATCCACCCAACTCCAATCAAACGCCTCACCCGAGCCGCCGAACTGCCCGCTCCCATCACTGTCCAACAGCAACGCGCTCGCTCCATCAAACGCTTCGTCAATGGCGACCAAGTCGAGGCCTTGACGCATGGGTATCGCCTTAATAAACGGTCGCGCAAATTGCCTGCAAAATTCGGGCGTTTCGGCACCGTGAAACTGCAGGCAATGCAGCGGCACCGAAGCCAGGACTTGCTCCACCTCTTCTCTGCTCGGATTCACGAATAGGCCCACCAGCATCCCTAACCCCGATACACCGCGGGCCACATCCCTCGCCTGCTCGATCGTCACCGCGCGCGCACTACCCTGGTAAAAAACGCACCCTACTGCGTCTGCACCCAGCGCGATTGCCTGTTCGGCATCGACGCGGCGAGTAATGCCGCAAATTTTGATGCGCACAACCGCCTTCCCGTGTCCAAACGCCAAGTTTAGCAGATCACGGTGTCCTCTCCGCTATAGCCAACCACTGAGTATGCCCGGGCCTGGTGGGGTTTCGGGCAATCCAAACATCGGGGGATAGCACACCTCTGTCAGGTACAGCCCATCGGGCGGAGCAGTTTCGGCCGCCAGCGTGCGATCACGTGCGTCCATCAGTTCAGCGATCCAATCCACCGAGCGCGCGCCTGACCCTACCGCCAATAATGATCCGGCGATGTTCCTCACCATGTGAAGCAAAAAGGCGTTGGCTTCAATTTCAAGGACAACGAAATCCCCCATTCGCTCGACTGAGCAACTCATAACGCAGCGCATGGGGGTGGAAGCCTGGCAACCCGCCGCCCGGAAAGCACTAAAGTCGCGTTCACCCAAAAGCGCGCTCGTGGCTTGGTTCATGTCTGCAACATTCAGGGCGTGCCGATGCCAGGTCACCAACCCGCTCAGCAAACTTGAGCGCACGGGGGTATTTAACACGACATAGCGATACCGACGTGACTGGGCGCTAAAGCGGGCATGGAACTCGTCGACAACAGGCACCGCCCAATGCAACCGTACGGTGTCGGGCAGGTGGCGATTGGCGCCCATCACCCAGGCCTTGGGGCTACGCCCAACGGGGTCTTCAAAGTGGATAATCTGCCCATGACCGTGAACCCCCGTATCAGTGCGCCCCGCGCAAACGGTCGCGACCTGCTCGCAGGCAATTTGGCCCAGCGCTCCTTCAACCGCCCCCTGTACAGTGGGGCATGAGAGTTTGGTTTGTGCTTGCCACCCGTGAAAGTGGCCCCCGTGATACTCCACACGAGCGGCGACTCTCTGACCTGAATGGAAAGGCACGTCTGACAGCATCTTCAGTGCCTCAGTCTGTCTCAAGACGTCCCAATAGTTCGCGCGCTTCGGCCTGCTGAACCGAGCTCCCCTCAGCGATGACCTCCATTAAAACGGGTCGAGCGCCATTTGCATCGCGCATATCGAGATAGGCCCTGGCCAAATCCAGCTTGCTGTCTACGGGGTCTGTCTCCGCTCCATAGATAGATCCTGAACCTTCTGCTTGGCGGCCCGAGGAATCTTCGCCACGTTCATCCACGTAGGTCCCATCTTCCGGCTTCCGCATGCGCCGGGTGAAAAGGAACATCCCCAGAACACCGAGGTTCAGTCCAGCGAGGGCGGCCGCCAGCAACCAGCCAGGACCGCTGAACGGCGTGCTCGCTCCCCTCAGACCGGCATTGCCGACTACCTGCTTTGGTGCCAGGCGTTGACGGTCAAATTCCTCAGCGAGTACTGCTAAGACCCTCTCCTGTTCTAACAGGCGAACCTCGATCTGCCTGAGACTGGATTCGATCAGCGTCACTTTCTCAATCAGCGGACCCAGCTCCAACGCCAACAAGCCACTCTGAGATCCAGAGTCTGCTGGCACGTCATCTGTGTCCCTCCCGCTGAGTGAATCCCGACCGGCGGCACCTTTCTCAACACCGACATCCCCTTCAGTAGCCCAATCCGACCGATAGCCAGAGCTCTGCGCTTTTCCGGGTTTCGCACTTTCTGCGAAGTCTTCACGACCACGCTGCAACCACACTTGATTTTGCTCAGCCACCGCCAAAAAAGCCGCCGAGACACTGATAACAATATCCTCAAGCCTCGGCAGGACGAGAATATAGCCGGCCTTCAAGCCATTGATATTGGCATCGCTAAACGCGGCGGGATTAAACCTCAGCGTTTCGATCATGAATTGCTCAATCGAGGCGCCCGACGGTCGGCCCTCGGTAGCAATGCGCCAAAGCGTATCCCTCCCCGTCACCATATACCGGCCTCCGGGCCGGGGTCCGGCATCGTTATCGTATGCTTGCCTCACACCAGAATTCTCAGGCCCACCGAAGAGGGTCGGTTCGGATTCAAGTGGCTCTGCACCATCCTGCATCTGATCCAGAACCGATAGCGGCTCAACGCTCACCACGTACTCTCGGAGCAGCCTCCCCTCGGGCCAGACGACTTCTACCACGAGCCCCAGTTGGGTCGATTGGATGGGTGTGTCGGTCGATATCTGCACGCGCCAGCCCGAAGCATCGGCGCGCAGGGCAAACTCGAAGTCCGAGGGTATGCGATCTCGGTCAATTCCGAATCGAGCAAACTCCGCCTGCGATGCCAGACCAATTCTGAGGTCCTCGACACTTAACTCCCCGACATCCGACAGCATTACCTCAGCGCGAAGCGGCTCTCCAAGGCCCGAGTAAACCGTGAGCGCTTCCAGCCCAACAGACCATGCGGGCAGAGGTAGCGCGAAAGCAAGTGCGAGTAACAGGCTGATAAAGGGCCGCTGTATGAGGGATCGAATGATCGGACTCACTCCAGGCCTTGTTCGCACACTACGGTCCAAGCGCGCCGAACACCGTAATCCACCCCCTAGCCTAAGTGATCGGAAAGTAGCAACTCCGCGATTTGCACGCTGTTCAATGCGGCTCCCTTGCGCACATTGTCCGCTACGATCCATAGATTCAGGCCCCTTGGGTGTGAGATATCGTTGCGGATCCTGCCAACGAATACCGGGTCTGTGCCCGCTGCTTCAGACACGGGGGTAGGATAACCGCCCGGCTCTTGGGCATCCACAACTACCACACCGGGCGCATCCTCCAACAACGCTCTCGCCGCTTCGGCAGAGATAAATTCACGAGTCTCAATATGCACCGCCTCGGCATGCCCATAAAATACGGGGACTCTCACGCAAGTGGGATTGACCTGAATAGACGCATCGCCAAATATCTTCTGCGTCTCCCAAACCATTTTCATCTCTTCACGGGTGTAGCCATTTTCCTGAAAGCTATCAATGTGCGGAATCACATTGAACGCGATTTGGCGCGGATATACCTCGGGTTCTGCCGCTTTACCATTGAGCAAGCGTGCAGTTTGACCAGCCAATTCCTCAATAGCGGCCTTACCTGTGCCACTGACCGCCTGATATGTCGCGACATTGATTCGCTCTATTCCCACCGCGTCGTATATGGGCTTTAAAGCCACCAGCATCTGCATGGTTGAACAATTGGGGTTTGCCACAATGCCGCGTTGACAGAAGTCTTTCAACGCCTCGGGATTCACTTCGGCCACCACAAGAGGAATATCGTCGTCCCGACGAAAGTGGGAGGTATTGTCAATGACGACGCAACCTGCGGCTGCCGCAGCAGGCGCATACTCGGCACTCACGTCGCCACCCGCTGAAAATAGCGCGATGGGCGTCTGGGAAAAATCAAATTCGGCCAAATCCAGAATGCTATGTCGCTTTCCTCTGAATTGGACCGTGCGTCCCACCGAACGACTCGAAGCGAGCGGGTAAAGCGTGTCTACCGGGAAATCACGCGCCTCGAGGATCTCTATCATCGCCTCACCAACGGCGCCAGTCGCCCCCACCACCGCCACATTTACTGGTTGCATCGCTCCTTCCTCATCATGCTTCATCTAGCGCAGCAATCACCGCATCACCCATTGCCGCAGTACCGAGCGTGGCACCCGTGAAATTCCCGCCAGCAATATCGCCGGTGCGATGACCATGGGATAAAACCGATGCGACGGCTCGCTCAATCTGATCTGCCGCAGCACCGTGCTGCAGCGAATACCGACACAGCATTGCTGCCGACAAAATCGTTGCCAACGGATTGGCGAGGTCCTGCCCCGCAATATCAGGAGCGGACCCGTGAACAGGTTCATACAGGCCCTTTGATTGGGCGTTTAACGAGGCGGAGGGCAACATCCCAATGGAGCCAGTAAGCATGGCAGCGATGTCCGAGAGAATGTCTCCAAAAAGATTACCGGTTACCAACACGTCAAACTGTTTGGGCTCCCTCACCAATTGCATTGCCGCATTGTCGACATACAGATGTGATAACTCGACGTCGGGATAATCCAAGCTGAGATCCTGCATCACCTCTCGCCACAACATGGTTACCTCGAGCACATTGGCTTTGTCTACCGAGCACAGGCGACCATCGCGTTTGCGGGCCGCCTCGAAAGCCAGCTTCCCGATACGCCGGATTTCCGATTCGTCATACCGGTCGGTATTCAGGCCCTCGCGAATGCCATCCTCGCGCACATGAATCCCTCGTGGCTCGCCGAAATAAATGCCTCCTGTCAGCTCGCGGACAATCAATATGTCGAGTCCAGCGACGAGGTGCGAGTGAAGGCTCGATGCACTGGCCAGCTCGGGGAATAAGATCGCAGGCCTGAGATTGCAGAACAAATCCAAGTCGGCGCGAATAGCGAGCAAACCACGCTCGGGTCGATCGCCAGCAGGCAGTCCGTCCCACTGCGGGCCGCCAACCGCGCCCAGTAGCACGGCATCCGCTGCCCGAGCAAGCGCTCTGGTACTCTCCGGGTAGGGCTGCCCTTCCAGGTCAATCGCTTTTCCCCCAATTAGAGCTTCCTCAAAGGCAATATCAAGGCCATGAATGTCGGCTACTCGCGACAGTACCCGCTTGGCCTGCTCTATCACATCGGGGCCGATTCCATCGCCCGGCAACAATAAAACCCGATGGGTCACAACTTGATTTCCTCAAACAGCCAGGGAAATTTTTCCTGATGTCGCGCCTCAAAGGTTTTTATAACTTCTGCTCGCTCGAGCGTAATACCGATATCGTCCAACCCCTTCAAGAGACAATCTCTTCGAAAAGCGTCGATATCAAATGACCACCGCTCGCCCTCGGGTAACGCGATGGTCTTAGCCTCAAGATCGATCAGGAGTCGAAACCCCTCCTCTTCATAGAGACGGGCGAAGAGCGTATTCACTTCATCAGCGGAGAGGGTGATTGGCAGGATGCCGTTTTTCAGCGCATTCGAGCGAAAGATGTCAGCAAAGCTTGGCGCGATAACACAGCGGAACCCGAAATCCTCCATAGCCCAAGCAGCGTGCTCACGGCTGGAGCCACAACCGAAATTCTCTCGGGCAAGTAGTATCGAAGCCCCCTGATAGCGCGGAAAATTCAATGGAAAATCGGGATTAATTGGACGCTGGCTGTTGTCGGCATCCGCCTCGCCCTCATCAAGGTAACGGAGCTCGTCAAACAGATTAGGACCGAAACCAGAGCGCCGGATCGATTTCAAAAACTGCTTTGGTACCATCAGGTCGGTATCGACATTCGCCCGATCCATAGGTGCCACCAGGCCATCGAGCTGAGTAAACGCGCGCATTAGACCGCTCCTTCCAGCACTTCTGTGGATCCTAGAACCTCGTGCACCGCAACAAAGTGTCCTGTCACGGCCGCCGCGGCCGCCATAGCGGGACTCACGAGGTGAGTTCTTCCTCCACTCCCTTGCCTGCCTT
>Ga0181574_10002586_pt1 | contig 16362 bp, 16 predicted proteins | sample 101ome_24_FD_145600 | JGI IMG/M metagenome (GOLD analysis project Ga0181574, IMG submission 145600) | Coastal salt marsh microbial communities from the Groves Creek Marsh, Skidaway Island, Georgia - 101410AT metaG (spades assembly) | ecosystem: Environmental > Aquatic > Marine > Intertidal zone... | reverse complement strand
TCCCAGAGTGGCGTGGTAATGCACAAGTGAGCTGGGCGTGGAATAACTTCTTCGCAAACTTTGCTGTGGATTACATCGGTGACTCTGAGTCGCGATCAAGCGATGACCGTTACGCCTCATGGTCACAGGCAAACGCGTCCGTAGGCTACAATTTTGGCCAATGGGGACAGATCACTGTCGGTGCAAACAACCTGACCGACAAGGATCCGCTGCTCAATGATTTCGGCACCGAAATCGACGAGTACCAATACCCCAAAGTGGGCCGCGTTGTTTACGCCGAGTACACGATCGAGTTTTAATTGATCGGTCTCGACCGGAAACGGAAAAGGCCCGCATGCGCGGGCCTTTTTTTTACATTAGACGCAGTGGTCGTATTGGTTGCGGCCTGCAGGTAACAATTAATGCGAGACATATGGACCGATGAATGAGTGGAGTCGATTTTGGCGTCAGGGGCACACCACAACCTTCGGCGATTACTTCAGCAATGGCTACGCTGGCCCGGTCAAAGAGTGGCTCGACGACCTCGCTGAACCGATACAGCAGGCGCCATTACCGCTTAACGTAGTCGAGTTATGTTGTGGCAACGGATCACTGCTGCCGTTTCTTCTGGCCTTGAAACTTCCGTTCAATTACAGCGGGTTTGATGCCGCAGAAATAAAACTGCCGGATTTACTCCGCGACCCAGTCAGCAGAGCCAAGGGAGACATAGCACTGACGGGCAACACCCCCGTTGAAAATCTGCCCGGCCACGTTCAATCCGTATCCGTTTGCCTCTCTATCTATGGGATGGAGTACAGCGATCTGGAAGAAACTCTCACCGGTCTATTGCCGCGCATGGCCTCTGGAGGCCAGTTGTTCGCCCTAGTTCATCACCATAACTCTGTCGTCGCGCGCATGTCTGCTCGGGCAATTAGCGAATATGATGAAAGGGACATTGGTGCCATTCAGGACGCATTGACAACGATCCATGACACACTGTCCAAGCTGGGCAATATTGAAGCACTCAAGGCAGATACAACCGCGGAGGCTGCCCGCAAATTCATGAATGGGATGGGCAACAAATACATTCGGGGAGCCACAATGGAAACGGGCAATGCCTTCATGGCCGACCATGTTCTCGCCGCCCTACGCTTTTTCAGGCTATTGGGGCAAGCTCCTCAGACTCGCATGGAGTTCATTCGGGACCTGGCAGACGAAGCCAGTGCAGCAAAAGTCAGGCACCAGCAAATGGTATCGGTAGCGAAAAGCGAAGCAGATATGAAACACCTCGCTTCGGATATGAGTACAATAGGTTGGACAGGTTGCCGATACCATGAGCTAACAAGCAAGGACGATATCATCGGATGGACACTCTCCGCTTCCGCCTGACCCTAACGCTGGCGCTCTTCAGCATTGTTGCAAACGCCGTCTCTGCGCAATCATTCATGGAGTGTGCAAATATCGAGCTCGATTCGGAGCGGTTGACCTGTTACGACGCAGCTGCAGACGCCATCAAAGCCTCCCTTGAAAAACCGCAGGTTGGCTCGAGCCAGCAGCGTCAGGAGCAGCGCAACGCGGAGGTGGCCGCGATTGTTTTTGGCGAAGAGGCCGCGTTAGAAATCGTCGAAGAAGTGCCCGAACAAATCACCTTTATCATCAAAGACGTGCTTTACACGCAGCGGCGGGACACCATATTTGTGGCAGAGGATGGTCGGCTCTTCACGAAGGTTTCTGACACTCAGGTTACGATCAAACCCGGCGAAAGGGTGACCATTGAGGATGGGTTTTTCGGAGCGATCTTTCTGGTCACCGAGAAGGGGGTTCGCATTAAGGTCAAAGCGCGCTAATCAAGGGTTTCCAAAAAGACTGACGCTCGCCTCTTTCAACTTGCCAATATCCCGCAACCAAGACTCAAGACCACCACCATACGCTAAACCGCTATCGATACCCGCAGCATTGATAGGCTGACGCACCTGTGCGGCACTCGGCGTCATCACCGGCCGTTGTAGCTCATGCGGCGCGAAGCACTCGTCGGCGAGCGGCAAGCCACTGAAGTGCAGCAATTTCGTAATCTCCTCTCGCGGCGCTGTCACCAGACGGGAGTAATGCAGATGATATATCTGATTGGGGAATAACGAAGACCAGTGCCGCATGAGCATGAGATAGCCCTGCCAATAAAACACCAGACCTTCAATACTGTTACTGTACTCGCGTCCCTCCGGGAAAAAGTGGCGGTACTGCGACACGATGTTATCCAGCGGATCACGGATCACATGGATGAACCGGGCATTGGGCAAAATTTTTAAAATAAGCGCCACATGCATGAAATTCTCGGGGGTTTTGTCGACGAAGTGACTACCCCCTTTGTGGCAGTAGTTAGAGATAATCTTGAGATAACCGTCTCTACACTCTGCCCACTGGCTTTCCGTAAACGTCTCAATTCCGGCTTTGTAGCCACCATGGCGCTGCAAGTCTGCCCCTCGATGTCCCATAAAAGTTAATTCATCGGTTACATCAACGTCTGGGTGAGAAGCAAGTATCTGCTCCACCAAGGTCGTCCCTGAACGAGGCTGACCAATGACGAACAGCGGCGCGGCGCACTCCACATCGCGCGCTTGAGGAAGCCAGCCAGTCACACTCATCAATTCGTTAACCAAGTGATGAAACGCTTCACCCTGAAAGGGGCGCGCCGCCGCAATCAAAGCGTTGCCCGCGCTAAGGTGCGCAAATGCCATGTCGGGTAAACCAGCTTGATGCCATATTTCAGCGCGTGCCAAATGGAGGAGCCCGAGGTAGCCGTCTTGTTCTGCACCGGCAATGAGTTCATCTAGCCGTGCCGCATCGCTGGCTGAAAACTGTGCGGTCTTCAGACCTGCCAGACTCCACCACCCCGTTGCAGCGTGAGAGCGCTCCGATCTCGCCGCAAGTATTCGATATGCGTTCTCGGCCGGTGCATGGTCGCCCACCGCCTTATGAGCATGACCCTCGAGCAAGCGGGCGCGAGGATACTGATCGAGATCCACGCCCTCGATTGCTGCAAGCGCCTCATCAGGGCGACCAGCGGATAGTGCAGCGAAGCCTTCCGCGATCATCTGTTCTGGGGAACGTTCAGTGGCCATCATTCCAACGTCGGCGCGCTCATAACGAGATGTTGATCAAAAAAAGCTTGTACCCGCGAGAAAAGCTCTATCGTATTCTCAGGGGTATAAAAGCCATGCTCTTCCTTGTCTTTTACCAGCCATTCATAGGGCTTACCCGCTTCATCGAGCGCATCACGCATGACTTCGGCATGCTCAAATGCTGCTCGATAGTCGTCTTTCCCATGAATGATAAATAATGGAATCTCAAATTCCTCGGCGCGACGAGCCGGGCTCTGCGCCATGCGTTGCTCAGGGTCGCTGGGTAATGTTGTATCAAGATAGGCCCCGCCCCAGCGGGTGGTAGCAATATCTCCCGAGTTGTAAAGCAGATCAAGATCGTAAACCCCCACGTATCCGATCGCGGCCTTGAATAAACCCGGTTGTACGAGCGGTGCCTGGAAGGCGGAATAACCGCCAAAACTGCCGCCAAAAATACCGATCCTTACTGGGTCCGCGACACCATCGGCAATCGCCCAGCGTGTGCCATCGATAATGTCGTGCTGCGTCACCCGACCCCATTCTCCATAGCCCGCCTGCTTAAAAGCTTCACCAAACCCGGTAGAGCCACGAAAGTTAACCTGAAGCACAGCATATCCGCGAGTTGCCAGTGCTTGAACATAGGAGTCGTAACCCCATCCATCTCTGGCATGGGGACCACCGTGGGGCATAACCACCAAAGGGAAGGGCGCCTCGCCCTGTGGCGGGGTGGTGATGTAACCGTGAATGATCTGGCCATCCCGAGCAGCAAAACTGATGCCGTCAGTGTTTGCGAGCAATGTCCCCTCTACCCGGGGGAACATGTGCATGAGAAAACGTAAGGATCCCTTTTGCGAGTCAAAAAGGTAAAAGCTCGGAGGATCATTGGGCGCCGAGAGCGCTACTACAAATTGTTGGTTATCTTCGGTCTTTGAAACTATCGAGATATTATGACTGGGGAACGTACCCCGCAGGACCGCCTTAACCTGCGTCAGGGGGTGATCCGCAATCAGGGGGACGAACTCCCGATAGTGTCGGTTAATCTGAACTCCATACGGTTCGTCGTTGTCATCGAGAAAAACCTGCTCAATATCTGTGTCGGCAGCTGCGTAAAGCCTCTCTACTTCTTTCGACTTAAGGTCGAACTGATAGAGCCCCCAAATACCCTTTTGGTCATCGGCGCTACCCATGACGAAAAGGGCGTCCTTGCCCGGCACAAAGCCGCGCACAACGACCCGCTCACCAAAAGGGAGAGTAAGGCCTTGCCAGTCTCGGGAACCAATTGGTCGATAAGAAAATACCTGGTCGTTGTTATCGTCTAAGCCCTGCACAAAACGCGGCGCCATGGTTTCATCAGGGATAAAGCTAGCGCCACGCAGACTGGATCTCGCCTCCCGACTGATTCTGCCGCTGTAAATATTGACTTTAACCGCCTCCGGAATGCCGTCTTTCCCCGGAGGCCAAGCAAAAGGGAAGCTCTGAACCAAGACATGACGGTCATCAATTTTTCCCAGGAGATCACCATAAGCTCGCACCGGCTCTTTTGCGTTCAAGCCATATAGGTACATCGGCGCGCTACCATCGGCATTGACGGCATAGATCTCGCCATAGGACCCCGGGGCCTCACGCCCTGCACGTTTACGCATAATTGTCAGGACGAGCCGGTCGTCATTGACCCATTCAAATCTACCGACTTCGGCATCGTAAAAACCAGATACCGATATCACCTCAAGATCGTTTGTGGAGAGTACTGCCAATGCCCGCCGCTCTTCGTGGACGACGTCGACAGCAAGATACTCACCCGTTGGTGAAATTTCTGCCTGTTGAAATTCTGCCTTTGCGGCAAGCGCCGCGAAGGTAGGGATCGTCGGGTTTTCGCCGCCAGACGACGTCTCGGAGTAACCCATCTGGGATAACAACAATGCAAAACACGCACTAGCAAAACCGGTGGCAGTTCGAGTGCGGGTTGCTCGCGGCGCATTGTCTTTGCAGAAAAGCATGAGATACCTCTAATTTGCCCGTCCGTGTGAGAGAAAGTATCACAACAAAACTAAACGTTAGCGGTCGCTGTTAACGCTAGCAATGACACAGTGAAGTGATTTTCACCATGGTGCCATCGCCGGTACTAGCGACAGACCGCGAGAGAAGCACCAAAGGATCTGGCATCAAAGACGCTGACGACTTAATCTCTGTTCTCCCCTTGCAGAATTCTCAGGCTAATTGGAATGGACCAACAGACATTGAAGAAATTAGTTGCTTCTGCAGCCTTGGATCGAGTGGCAGGCCGCCCAGAAGACGCTCTCATACTGGGCATTGGCACAGGGAGCACCACAGAGTGCTTTATCGATCTGCTTCATAAAGTCAAACACAGGGTTGATACCACGGTCTCAAGTTCAGAGCGTTCGTCTCAGCTACTCACAAGCATGGGCTTCTCAATCAGCGATCTCAATAGCGTCCCACGCGTGGATATCTACATTGACGGTGCAGATGAAGCCAACGAAAAGTTGCAGCTGATTAAAGGAGGCGGCGCCGCACTGACCCGGGAAAAAATTATTGCCGCGGTTGCGGATCAATTTATCTGCATTGCCGACGGCAGCAAACGAGTTGATGTATTGGGCGGCTTCCCATTACCTGTGGAGGTTATCCCCATGGCCAGAAGCCATGTTGCGCGTGAACTGGTGACGCTCGGTGGTCAACCCGTATGGCGGGAAGGCGTCATCACTGACAACGGCAACTTGATTCTTGATGTCCACGATCTGCACATCGATGCACCGCTGGAAATGGAGCGGGCGATCAACGAAATCACGGGCGTGGTCTGCAATGGACTGTTTGCCATCCGACCGGCGGACGAGCTGCTTTTGGGGACGCCAGACGGGGTCGTCTCGATCACACTTTAGTCCATCAATTTATTTTGATTAATGTTCTGGGCGCTGTTACCCTCCGCGCCCATGCTGAGTACTAGACGCATTGTAAACCTGCACCCCCCAGCAGATGAGGGGGAGCTCGCCTCGTTACTCAAAGCGGCGGGAGACGAGCTGCGCCTGCAGATCCTGCGCATCATGGCGCAGGACTCCTATGGCGTGTCTGAGCTCTGCGATATCTTATCGATGCGGCAAAGCGCCCTGAGCCACCATCTAAAGATTCTGATTGATGCCGGTTTGCTCAAGCGCAAAAAAGAGGGCACTGCCGCCTTTTACCGGCGCGCCGTTCCAGAGGGTCCACTGGCTACGTTGCATCAGGAAATCTTGCTCCGAGTCGACGAAGCCGAACCCGCCACAACATTGCTAGAAGGCGTAGCCCGGGTGCAGCGCCAACGCGAATCCAATTCTCTGGCATTTTTTAAGGGCAACCTTGATCGCTTTCGAGAACAGCAAGAACTGATCGCACCGTGGCAAGACTACAGTGAGGTGACGCTGCAATTACTGGACAGGAACCGTATCGAGCGCCTGTCTCGCATTATCGAGGTAGGCGTAGGCGAAGGTTGGTTGTTACCCGCTTTGCATGACCGTGCAGAGTCAGTACTGGCACTGGATCTGTCAGACGCCATGCTGGCTCGCGCAGAGGCATTTACAGGTCATCTGCCACAGATCGAGTTCGTTCAGGGGAGCACCGCGCACGTCAAGGCGATGAATCATAGAGCCGACGCGGTGATTGCCAACATGGTGCTCCATCACACGCCCGATCCAAAACAAGTTCTCCATGAAGCGTCACAGCTACTGAAGGCCAACGGCAAACTGATTGTGAGTGAATTATGTGCCCACGATCAGGTTTGGGCGCGCGAACACTGTGGGGATCTGTGGCTGGGTTTTACGCCCGAGCAGCTACAAACCTGGGCAGAGGAGGCAGGGCTCACCCTGGGCGCCAACGTGTTTATCGCGCAACGTAACGGCTTCCAGATACAAATTCATCAATTCGAAAAAGCACCCCATCCGCTTTAGAGGACAACTTATGAGCGACTATTCCCTTTTTACTTCGGAGTCTGTCTCTGAAGGGCATCCCGACAAAATGTCGGATCAAATCTCCGATGCCATCCTCGACGCCTATCTGGCAAAAGATCCAGACGCGCGCGTTGCCGTGGAAACGCTGGTCAAGACCGGCATGGTTGTCGTGGCCGGCGAGGTCACAACGTCATCCAATATCACCCCCGGTGACCTGGAGCAGGTGATCCGGCAAACGGTCCTCGATATCGGTTTTGACTCTTCCGATGTGTGTTTTGACGGCAATACCTGCGCCGTGATTAACGCCATCGGTCAGCAGTCGGCCGACATCGCCATGGGTACTCATGAAGCTGACGAAGCCAATCAGGGCGCGGGTGACCAGGGGCTGATGTTCGGCTATGCATCGGACGAAACCGATGTCCTGATGCCCGCACCCATTTATTTCTCACACCGTCTCGTTGAAAAACAAGCTGAACTCAGAAAATCGGGGGCGCTCCCGTGGCTACGACCCGATGCAAAAAGCCAAATAACCCTGCGCTATAACGCAGACGGTAAGCCGGAGCGTATCGAGGCAGTCGTCCTGTCGACGCAACATGCGCCTGACATTTCGCAGGATGACCTTCGCGCAGCCGTGCGCAAGGAAATTATTGAGGCGACCTTGCCGGCAGAGTGGCTCCACACCGACACGCTGTTTCACATCAATCCCACCGGCAACTTCGTCATCGGTGGACCTCAGGGAGATTGCGGCCTGACCGGGCGCAAGATCATCGTCGATACCTATGGCGGCATGGCACGCCATGGCGGAGGAGCGTTCTCGGGCAAAGATCCCTCCAAGGTCGATCGTTCAGCCGCCTACGCCGGTCGTTACGTTGCGAAAAATATCGTAGCGGCAGGTCTGGCAAGACGTTGCGAGGTACAGGTTTCCTACGCTATTGGGGTCGCAGAACCGACCTCTATCTCGGTCAACACCTTCGGCACAGCGACGCTGTCTGATGAGGCAATTGTCACACTGATCCGGGATCACTTTGATCTGCGGCCAAAAGGACTTATTAATATGCTGAATCTGAAGCGGCCCATATACCGTAACACCGCCGCGTACGGGCACTTTGGCCGCACCGGCGAGAGCTTTACTTGGGAACGCACCGATAAAGCAGACGCCCTCCGCGCAGCCGCCGGGCTTTAATCCACCCATTTATTGACTCAAGAGAAGAGAGCACACTATGAATACTGCCGTTGAACAAACCGTATTCGCAGATTACAAGGTCGCGGATATTCACCTCGCCGACTGGGGCAGACGCGAACTGGAAATCGCGGAAAGCGAAATGCCTGCGCTCATGGCGTTGAGAGAGCAATACCGCGAATCGCAGCCGCTCGCCGGGGCCAAAATTCTTGGCTGTATTCACATGACGATTCAAACCGGCGTACTGATCGAGACGCTGGTAGCGCTGGGTGCTGAAGTACGCTGGTCTTCCTGCAATATCTTCTCGACACAAGATCATGCCGCAGCCGCGATCGCAGCCGCGGGAGTACCTGTCTTCGCCTGGAAAGGGGAGACCGAGGAAGAATATGAATGGTGCATCGAGCAAACCATTTTGGCCGACGGGAAGCCTTGGGACGCCAACATGATTCTCGATGATGGTGGTGACCTTACTGCCATGCTGCATGGGCAGTATCCCGAAATGCTGGATCGCATCCACGGCATTACCGAGGAAACCACCACAGGCGTCCATCGCCTTTACGAAATGCTCGCCAACGGCGAACTGAAAGTGCCGGCTATTAATGTTAATGACGCCGTGACCAAATCAAAGAACGACAACAAATATGGCTGCCGCCACAGCCTCAATGACGCCATCAAACGGGGCCTGGATCATTTGCTCGCCGGCAAGCGCGCACTGGTCATCGGTTATGGCGACGTTGGCAAGGGTTCCGCTCAATCTCTGCGGCAAGAGGGCATGATTGTGCGGGTGACAGAATGTGATCCGATTTGCGCAATGCAGGCCTGCATGGACGGCTTCGAGGTGGTCTCGCCCTTTATTGACGGCGTAGACGACGGTACCGACGCGTGCATCGATAGCGCGCTGTTATCCACCACCGATCTGCTCGTGACTGCCACGGGCAACTTCAACGTCTGCACTGCTCCCATGTTGCGGGCGCTGAAGTCAGGTGCAGTGGTCTGCAATATTGGGCACTTCGATAATGAAATCGATACCGCCTATATGCGCGCTGAGTGGCAGTGGGAAGAAATCAAACCGCAAGTTCACAAAGTGGTGCGCGATGCGGCCAGCAATGATCATTTGCTCCTGTTATCCGAGGGGCGTTTGGTCAATCTGGGTAACGCAACGGGGCACCCCTCACGCATTATGGATGGTTCTTTCGCGAATCAGGTGCTGGCGCAGATACATCTCTACGATAAGCGCTTTGCCGACCTCACAGGTGACGCGCGCGCCGCTGCCATTACGGTAGAGGTACTCCCCAAACACCTGGATGAGCAGGTTGCCACTTACATGGTGCAGGGGTTCGGCGGTGTTATGACCAAGCTGACGCAAAAGCAGGCTGACTATATCGGCGTTGGTGTCGACGGACCCTTCAAAAACGACGCCTACAAGTACTAATCACGCAATAGGGCACCGAGTGGGTCTTAAATCCACTCGGTGCCTGCCTCGTGGTCGTGCCTTAAACTACCGACAGAAAAAGGCCTGATCATGCGCACTCCCAGACTATTTATTGACCAAAGCCTCGCGCCGCAGCGCCAGATCGATATTGACGGCGCCGGCGCACAGTACCTGAGTCGCGTTCTGCGAGCACGAGTGGGACATCAGATTGCGCTATTCGACGGCAGTGGCAGCGAGTTCCCCGCAGAAATCATTGCCATCGGCAAACGTGCGATCACTGTGCTTCTGGGCGAGGGTGTCGAGCCGGCAACCGAATCGCCCATCCAAACCTCGCTGGGGCTTTGTCTCAGCAAAGGCGACCGCTTCGACTGGGCGGTGCAAAAAGCCACTGAGCTCGGCGTGAGTGAAATCCAGCCGTTAGTGAGTGAGCGCGTTGACTTCGCTATCCCGGAGGACCGGATCGGAAAAAGAGTGGCCCACTGGCAACAAATTGCCGTTAGCGCCTGCGAACAGAGTGGCCGCGTCAAAGTGCCTCGACTGCACCCACCGACGCCGTTGCTGGAGTGGGTGAGAATGACATCCGCCGACGAAAAATGGGTGCTCGACGGCGCCGCTGATCAGTCATCGCTGCCCGATATCCCCCCCAAAACGGTTGCTGTACTGGTGGGCCCAGAAGGAGGCTTAACCGACGGCGAAGTGAGTGCCGCACTGGGGTCGGGTTTCCGGGCGCTGCGTTTGGGCCCCAGGATATTGAGAACCGAGACTGCGCCCGCGGTAGCACTGACACTGATTCATTCTCGCTGGGGCGATCTTCACGCCTCCTAGTCGGCTCTCAGCCGCTGCGCTCATGCTGGGCCCGCACCCATTCCAACCAGGTTGCTGCCGCATTCAGGTAATGACTGGTGCGAGGGGAGTGGAAAATTTCGAAAGCATGCTGCGCTCGGGGTAACTCGGCGTAAACCACTGGGTGGGTCGCGCGCGAACTCATCTCCGCAACGAAACGGCGCACCTCCTCGACCCAAACCAAAGAGTCGTAGGTGCCCTGAACAACACACAGCGGCGGTGCCGTCTCAGCGACACCGGGGCGATCGACCCAAGAGATGGGCGATCCGTCCTCAAACACCTCGGGCGCCTCTTCACGGGTCCGTTGAATAATCTTACGCGCAATAAAAGCATCCATGCGCCCTTGCTGACGGATACCGTGACGATTGGTGAAATCAACTGCGGGATATAACGCCAGCACCCCTTGCACACCGGTATCAGCACCCTCAAATCCCTGCTGCCAGTCCGCATGCCCGGGTGACAGTCCGGCGAGCAGCGAGAGGTGACCGCCTGCAGATCCTCCCGTAATCACAATGAAGTCAGGGTCGCCGCCGTACTCGCCAATGTGCGCTTTTACCCACGCAATCGCTTTTTTGACGTCAATAATCTGCGCCGGAAAAGCGGCGCGCGGCGCCAACCGATAATTGATGGATACACCTACCCAGCCAGACTCCACCATACGATGCAGCAGCGGCTGCGCCTGTTCAGATTTGTGTCCAACCATCCAGGCGCCGCCGTGAACCTGCAGCAAGACAGGGCGACGTTCTCCCGATGTCACCGGCAGGTAGAGATCCAAAAGCCCGCGTTTTCCGGCGTCGCTGTAGGCAATATTGCGGACGTACTTGACCCCGGGACGGCGAAATCGAAACGGCCAGAGCCACTCCCGGCTCAGAATCTGGTGGGTAAGTTTATGGCGTCGAGAACTCGGAATCTGCTCTAAGTAATCCGGGCCCAGCGCGAGGTTGAGTGCACGCTGAAACACAGCGCCGGCATCGAACGCATCGCGCAATGCCCACGCCAAGAGTGCCCAAGCCCCCAAAAAAGCCGACAATGCGAAGCCAAATCCCGCAGAATCCGTGCCCACGAGCAGGACCCAGAGTGCGACGAATCCGAGTTGCGAGCCCATCACCCAAACCGCCGCTTCACCGGTAATCCACCCGGAAAAGAACCAGATCCAGACACCCCACCCGATGGTGCGCACCCTGAGTACGACTGTCACGGCGCAAATCAAACCCATGACGCCGATAACAACGAATAAACTGTCCATGCACTGCCCCATTTCGGCCAATAAATTCCCTGCTTTCAGGGAAACGGGATCTTGCGGCGATCGGCCGCTAATCGCAAGATGTCCCTCTCTGTGTGACAAGGGCGCTGATATGGGCATCAAGCTCGGCGTAGTAATGGATCCTATCGAGGGCATCCACTATAAAAAGGACACCACGCTGGCGCTGTTATGGGCCGCGCAGGACCGGGGTTGGTCATTGTTTTACATGACTCCCGACGCGCTCTTTCTCGATGGGGAGCGTCCGATGGCGGTGGCCCGGTCACTGACGGTGCATCGAGATCCCGCACACTGGTTCGACGCGGGTGAGCCAGAGGACATTTCCCTCGCCGACCTCGATATCTGCTTGATGCGTAAGGACCCTCCCTTTGACATGGAGTACATTTACGCCACTTACCTGCTTGAACGTGCCGAGCGGCAGGGCACGTTGGTCGTCAACCGCTGTCAGAGCCTCCGCGATTGCAACGAGAAACTCTTCGCGACCGAGTTCCCCGAATGTTGCCCCACCTTGCTGGTCAGTCGAGACATGTCAAAGCTCAGAGGGTTCCATCGCCAGCATGGGGATGTCATTTTCAAACCGCTGGATGGCATGGGTGGCAGCGCCATCTTCAGAGTCAAACAGGACGATCCGAATGTCAGCGTGATTCTGGAGACGCTGACCCAGTCGGGACAACAAACGATCATGGCCCAGACCTACCTGCCGGCCATTAGCGAGGGAGACAAACGCATCCTGATGATAAACGGGGAGCCGGTGCCATTTTGCCTCGCCCGTGTCCCGCTGGCAGGGGAGAGTCGAGGTAACCTTGCGGCGGGCGGCTCGGGCCGCGTGCAAGCCCTGTCGGATCGAGATTTGTGGATCGCTTCTCAAGTTGGACCCGTCCTGAAAAAGCGTGGACTGTACTTCGTGGGTCTGGATGTCATTGGTGACTACCTCACGGAGATCAATGTCACCAGCCCGACCTGCCTGCGAGAAATCGAAGCAGAATCGGGGCTGGACATAGCAGGGCAACTGCTGGACACCCTGAACGCTGCCGTCACAGCAAAGGCCACGTCCTGAAACCTCGCTTCACGCTATTGGGCAGCCAAGATCAGCGCCTGCTCAGATCTGCACTCGTCTTCTCACTGGGTGCGCACCTGGTACTGATTTTCGGGGTTCTGGTCTCGCCGGCGAGTGAAGAAGCCATTGCCACAGCCAACCGTGCAGTGACAGTGCTCCTGAGGCGCGCCACGAATGCCCCTTTAGCCGCGCTCGCTGAGGCCTCGGCGCATCAACAGGGAGTGACTGTCTCAGGCGATCGCGTTGCCATGGAGGACGTCAGCCAGTACCAACAAACTGCGCCATCTTTGAACAACAGCGCGCAGAAGGCTTCTCGAATGACATCGCGCTCCAACGCGCTTCCCCAACATCAATCGCCTGTGGCCGCTCGCGCCGCGCTCGAAGCAGAATATGTCCGCCGATGGCAAGTGGCGATTGAACAGTTTGGTAACGCCCAGTATCGCGATACCGCCAAGCACCACGGGAATGGCGACGTCCGGCTACGAGTGAGGGTTGATTCGCAGGGCGGCCTGCGAGGCATACAAGTACTCGCGACCTCAGGCGAAGCCGCATTGGACCGCGCTGCTATCGAGACCGTAGAACGTCTCGCACCCTTCAGCGCATTCCCCCCAGCGCTCGCCAATTCCGTGGAAGAGTTGGATATCATTCGCACATGGCAGTTCAGAGACTGAGATACAGACGGTAACCCATGGCACGTGAGGAGCATCAACTGCTAACAGGAACCTGCGACGAGGGGTCGTATCAGGGGCAGTTCCTGATTGCCACTCCGGTGATTGGCAGCGGGTTCTTCAATCGCTCGCTCACCTACCTTTGCCACCACGACGCCGATGGTGCGATGGGGATTGTCATTAATCAGCATCTCGATCTCGCACTCTCCGACTTGCTGGAACATTTGGATATTGAGACTGTCAGTGACCTATCAGATTACCAGGTGCTGGCCGGCGGGCCGGTGGGCACAGAGCAGGGATTTGTCTTGCACCGCGGCGGCCCCAAATGGGAGGGCAGTCGCGCCGTGGGAGAGGATCTCAGTCTCACGACCTCCCGCGACATTCTATGCGCCTTGGCAGTAGGAGATGGACCCCAGGACTATCTGGTGGCACTGGGCTATGCAGGGTGGGGTCCCGGGCAGTTGGAAGAAGAAGTGTCGGGAAATAGCTGGCTGACCGTTCCCGCGGACCGACGCATCCTGTTTCAGGTCGCCGCCGATGACAAACTCGCTGCCGCGGGCCAACAACTGGGTATCGACATCGATCTGCTGACCGCCCAGGCGGGCCATGCCTGAGCATGGCGCGGCCGGCATGCGTCATCGCCCTCGACTTCGGACTGCGCAACATCGGCGTCGCCGTGGGCAATACAGTGACGCTTACGGCACAACCCCTGACTATTCTGGCGGCCAGAGATGGCGTGCCCGACTGGTCAACATTAGCGGCGCTCGTAAAGGAGTGGCAACCGGATCGCATTATTGTCGGTCATCCGCTGAATATGGACGGCTCAGCCAGCGAGCTGAGTGAACGTGCGGCAAAGTTTTCGCGTCAAGTAGAAGGCCGGCTGGGTCTGACCGTCACGCTGGTAGATGAAAGGCTGTCGAGCCGCGAAGCCAAGGCAATGGCATTCACCCAAGGCCACAAAGGTGACTTTGCGGCCGATCCCATCGATGATCAGGCGGCCGCCATCATTCTCACGACTTGGCTAAACGAACAATAGCCATCAAGCGGTGATGCTGTCTGGCTGTCGCGCTTTTTCTCTCGCAGCCTCAACCGAGACGATTCTTTTGTCTACCAGGTGCTGCAGACACTGATCCATCGTCTGCATGCCAACCGCCTGTCCTGTCTGGATAGCAGAATACATCTGTGCGACTTTGTCTTCGCGGATGAGATTGCGTATGGCCGATGTCCCACGCATGATCTCGTGCGCCGCGACGCGCCCCCCGCTTTTGCGCTTGAGCAGCGTCTGGGAAATCACAGCCTGCAGTGATTCAGACAGCATTGAGCGCACCATCGCTTTTTCATCTGCGGGAAAGACATCGATGACACGGTCAATGGTTTTGGCCGCCGACGTGGTATGTAAGGTTCCAAATACCAGATGCCCCGTCTCGGCGGCCGTCAACGCCAATCTAATGGTCTCGAGATCGCGCATCTCACCCACCAGGATGATGTCGGGATCCTCTCGCAAGGCCGAACGAAGCGCCTCAGAAAATCCCAGCGTGTCGCGATGCACCTCTCGCTGATTGACCAGGCAACGCTTGCTCTCGTGAACAAACTCGATCGGATCCTCGATCGTCAAGATGTGGTCGTACCGATTGTCATTGACGTAATCAACCATGGCCGCGAGGGTGGTGGACTTACCTGACCCCGTGGGGCCGGTGACCAGCACGAGTCCTCTGGGCAACAGCGATATATCGCGAAATACCTGCCCCATCCCCAGGGCTTCCATGGTCAACACCTCTGAGGGGATGGTGCGGAATACCGCGCCCGCACCCCGGTTCTGGTTGAAGGCGTTGACTCTGAAACGCGCGACATTAGGTACCTCGAACGAAAAATCTGTTTCGAGAAACTCCTCGAAATGCTTGCGTTGCCGATCGTTCATAATGTCGTAGATCAGCGCCTGCACTTGCGCATGATCCTGAGGGGGGACGTTGACGCGTCGTATGTCTCCATCCACTCTGATCATCGGGGGCAAGCCCGCCGAAAGGTGGAGGTCAGAAGCGCCTTGTTCAACGCTAAATGCGAGTAATTCAGTGATATCCATTTCACCTGCTCCGCTATTGTCGGGCTATCACATGGCGGATCAACTTCCTTATGATGCTATCCATGATGCCGACTGAACTTCTCGCTAATATATCAGAAGTCACGCGCCGAATAAGGGCCGCTGAAGTGGCGGCTGGCCGGCCCAAAAATAGCGTCTCTTTGCTTGCTGTCAGCAAAACCAAGCCGGCCGAGCTCATCCGGATCGCCCACCAAAACGGGCAAATAGCCTTTGGTGAAAATTACGCCCAAGAAATGCAGGAAAAAGCGCTGTTACTCGCCGATCTACCCATCGAGTGGCACTTTATTGGCCCCCTGCAAAGCAACAAAACGGCGGTAATTGCCACCTGCTGCAGCTGGGTGCACAGCATAGATCGCCTTAAGATCGCGCGTCGTCTCAGCGAGCAACGCCCACCAGACAAACATCCGCTCAACGTTTTGATACAGGTCAACATATCGAGAGAGCCCAGCAAATCGGGGGTGTTGCCTGAGGCGCTTCCCGACCTCGCTTACCAAGTGGACACGTTACCGGGCATCTCACTACGCGGTCTTATGGCGATCCCGGCACCAGCCAGCTCGGCCGAAGACCCGCGCGCGCCCTTTAAGGCCTTGCGCGAACTGAAAGACAGTCTCGGTCTCGACAGACCCAATTTCGATACTTTGTCGATGGGCATGTCTGCCGACTTGGAGGCGGCAATCGCCGAGGGTGCCAACCTCGTCCGGATCGGAACAGATATTTTCGGTGCGCGGTATAATTAGGGCACTTTGACTTGGACACCAGTGAGCTCATGGCGTCTCAAATTGCCTTTCTC
>Ga0181574_10002583_pt1 | contig 16378 bp, 14 predicted proteins | sample 101ome_24_FD_145600 | JGI IMG/M metagenome (GOLD analysis project Ga0181574, IMG submission 145600) | Coastal salt marsh microbial communities from the Groves Creek Marsh, Skidaway Island, Georgia - 101410AT metaG (spades assembly) | ecosystem: Environmental > Aquatic > Marine > Intertidal zone... | reverse complement strand
GGATACTTATGCACAAGGCGCCATAGAGAGTTCAGGGGCAGAATTTAAAAAGTACTTTTAAATTCATCTTGGTACCGCGCCCAAGCCTCTTCTGTGAGCACATTTTTGTAATCATCAGAGGCCACCAACTTCAGAAAAAGTTCGAGTTCTTGCGCCGTTTTATATCCTGGCAAGGCCTGAATCAACTCACCTGTTTCGTCAAAAAAGACCAAGCTAGGGTAGGCATTAATTCGGAGTGCATCGGCAAAAAAGTGCTGACTATTTCGTCCTTTGCGTTCAGGCTGATGATTCGGATTGGTATAAGTAAAGTCCTTGTAAGTTATGGCCTCAGTCCCCTCACCGTCAAATTTCACCGCGTAGTAGTGCTTTTTCATATAGCGAATCAACCGCTTATTTGTAAAGGTATTTCTATCCAAAAGTTTGCAGGGGCCACACCAATCGGTGTAAACGTCCATGAAGATCTTTTTAGGAGTCACTTTTTGCGCCGCCAATGCCTCATTCATGCTCATCCACTCAATTTGCCCAAGCGATATGACTGGAGTCATTAAAAGGGTTATACACAGCAACAGAGATTTAAAACCAATCATTGAAAACTGGGTTTAAAGTTTGCCACGAATTGATCATAAGCCTCTTGAGTTCGGATTTCACGCCAAAGGTCCGTACCAAAGAATCTTAAAAATAATTCGATTTGAGGCGGTGTCCGGTAACCACGAATACTTTTAATCAATCCTCCCGTTTCATCTAAAAAAACAACAGTGGGATAAGCTCTAACCCCCAAATAACGGGAAAACTCATGAACCGAGTTTCGTCTTTTTGCCTTGGCCGGATCATAACCAGGGTTACGGTACTTCTTGGATCGATAATTGACTTCTGAATCTCCTTCAGCATTGAATTTTACCGGGTAAAAATGCTGATTGATAAATGCAGCTACCCCCGGGTGCCCAAAAGTATTCCTGTCCAGAAGTTTACACGGTCCGCACCAAACGGTATAAACATCAATTAGGATTTTTTTGGGCGCTGTCTTTTGAGCAATAAGAGCTTCATTTAGGGTCATCCACTGAATTTCTTGGGCCCACAGACCTTGGGCCCAAATCATCAGTAAAAAAGTCAAACTGATTCTGTATTTCATGTCTCAATCAATAACAAACATCAAGCCAAATTCTATCGTACCCCGTGCATTAATTTTCGGATAATCGGGTACATCAGCGCTGAAAATACTGACAAGCCTACGGCGACTGCAGTTAACATCCAGAAAAAAGAACTCAGTCCTTGTGTTTGTGCAATTTCCTCTGAAGCCTCTCCAAAAACACCCGCTAATTTCATTCCGATGGCTACGGCCAAATACCACACACCAAACATCATGGCAATCATTCGACCGGGCACCAATTTACTGACATAAGATAGGGCCACAGGAGAAACACAGAGCTCACCCATGGTATGGAAAAAGTAAACCAGAATCAGCCAAATAATGCTCACCGAAGCCGTCTCTGCTCCAACCGGTATATCTGATGCGCCAACAGCGACACAGGCCATTCCGAGTCCGAGTAAAAACATACCAATGGCATATTTCATGTTGGCATTTGGATTGTATTTGCTTTCCCACCAACGAGAGAATAAAGGCGCAAAAGTGATGATAAATAACGAGTTTAAAATTCCGAACCAGGAGGCGTCTATTTCAGCCACATCTTGACTAAACTTGTCGTTTAATCGATAAAGGGCAATGGCCCAAATGATCACAAAACTCAAACCCAGTATGATGTTCGACCATTTATAGCTCACAAAAGTTTTGCCAAACAGTTTAAAGAGCACCCAGGTAATGACCCCAAGGGGGACAATGGTCACTAAGGCATCCACCACTTTAAAAATCAATGCCGAGTTACCCTCCAACATTCGATCTGTATAATCTCGGGCAAAAATGGTAAGCGAACTTGGCGCTTGTTCAAAAATAGCCCAGAAGAAAATGGTAATGAAGGCAAAAAACATCACGGCCAGCATACGGTCCATGGTGATTTTGTCATATCTGGGCAATCGAATGGCCAATAGGGCGATAAATAAACCCAGAGCCAAAAGAATCATGAAAGAGGAACCGTCAAGGCCCGCCACACTAAAATTGAATAAATTATAAGCTCCTTCTGAAATCTTTGCTACAGGATCGTTAATGATCCAAGCCAAACCGATCACCGCGGCAAGGGCAATGATTCCTAACTGAAAATTAGTAAAGGGGTTGAGTTTAGGCTCGTCTGGGCCCAATTCTATTTCCTTTTGATCAGCATATTTAGGCTTTAGACCAATGCTGCCAAATATATCTTGAGCCCACCAAAATTGTAGCAGACCAAAAAGCATAAAAATACCGGCAAGGCCAAATCCCCATGACCATCCTACTTGCTCTCCCATGTAGCCACATAACAAAATCCCTAGGAAGGCTCCGGCATTGACCCCCATGTAAAAAATGGTATACGCCCCGTCCTTTTTCTCGGGTCTAGAGGCATACATGGCAGAAATGATAGAGGTCATGTTTGGCTTAAAAAAACCGCTACCAAAAACCAATAAAATCAAGCCTGTATAGATGAAAAATTCGGTTTCTAAGGCCATGCACGCATGACCGAGCGTCATGAGCAAGGCCCCGACTAAAATGGCATATCTGAATCCAATTTTACGGTCAGAAACATACCCCCCAAGTAGCGTCGATAAATAAACCATCGAGGTATAAGTCCCAAAAATAGCAAAGGCGTATTCACGTGGCCATCCCCAGCCTTCGTCCAGTAAGGAGGCCGTAAAAAACATCACCAAAAGTGCGCGCATGCCGTAATAGGAAAAACGCTCCCACATTTCGGTAAAAAACAATACAAAAAGTCCTGCTGGATGTCCTAGAACCTTGTCTTTAAATAAGTTTTCAATATCAGTATTCATCAGTTTAATTTTTATTGTTCAGTATCTTCAATGCCGTGGGTCAGGACCTCAAGTTTTTTTCTAAAAAGCAATACCATCAGCCCAAAAGCCACGCAGAATAAAGCGATTCCGGTAAATATGGTAAACTCTCCATAGGTTGAAGCAGATTCTCCCAAAAGTCCTGCGAGCTTATTACCAAAACCGGTCATGGCAAAATAAACACCCATCATCAATGAAGCGTACTTCAACGGGGCTAATTTGGTAATGTAGGAAAGCGCCACAGGAGAAATACACAACTCGCCAACAGTGTGAAATAAATAAGCCAAAACTAACCAGTACATGGCTGACGAACCCGTTGTTTCGAATTCTGAAGAAGCAGCAGACATAAAAAAGAATCCTGTTCCCATAATGATCAAGCCAATAATCATTTTAAACAGTGAGGTTGACAATTTGCCTTTTAGTTTACGTTTGGCCCAATATGCGGCAACAGACGTTCCCAAAAATATGATGAACATGGCATTCAAGGATTGAAACCATGATGCTGGTATTTCATAGCCCAAAAGCATTCTGTTTGTGTTCTCCATGGCGTAAATATTCATCAAGCCTCCGGCCTGCTCAAAAGCACCCCAAAACACGATGACCAAGAAAAAGGACAGGAATAAAACCACCACGCGATCTTTTTCGATTTTAGTCAAAGGACGATTCATGGCCTCGATCTGTTTAGCATCAGTGGAACTGCCTAAAAAGTTCCCCACATCAGTCAAATATTTTTGACCCATGACATATTGAATTAAACCCAGAGTCATCCCGATACCAGCCAGGCCAAATCCGTAGTGCCAGCCCATTACCTCACCGACATAACCCACGATTATACTCGATAAAAAGGCGCCTAAATTGATGCCGATATAGAAAATCGTGAAGCCTTTGTCACGACGGATGTCCCCAGGCTGATAAAGACCACCCACCATGGTAGAAATATTGGGTTTAAGCATCCCAACACCGGCGATAATAAGCGACAATCCTGTATAAAACGCCCACATTGTTTCAACAGCCAGTATGCTGTGTCCTAGGACCAATAGTATGCCGCCATAAAGCACTGATTTTTTTTGTCCAAACATTTTATCGGCCAACCAGCCACCCGGTATTGAGGCCACATAAACCAGCATGGTGTACCATCCATAGAGGGCCAGAGCACTGTCATTGGCCCAGCCTAATCCGGCATTTTCGGCATCCGTTTGAGAGACTAAATAAAGAACTAAAATGGCGCGCATGCCGTAATAGGAAAAACGCTCCCACATTTCGGTAAAAAACAGGACAAACAATCCTCTAGGGTGTCCAAAAAACTCTTTTTTCGTGGTTGCTGTTGTCATAAATTCTGAATTAATGTTAAGATTATTTTATTGGTTAAGGTCAAAATGTTTTTGCTCAGTGTTTCGTGATTTATTCCAGGGGGCTGGGATGCATTAAGTGCTCTTTGAGAAATTCTGTCATTTTTCGATAAAGGTGCAAACGGGTATAGCCCCCATAAATGCCATGATTTTTATCCGGATAAATGAGCCAATCGAATTCTTTGTTCGCGCTAACCAGTGCATCGATTAATCGCATGGAATTTTGAACGTGCACATTGTCGTCCGCCGTGCCATGTACGATGAGCAAATTACCTTGCATGTTTTGCACATGATCTAAGGGAGCGTAAGCATCGTATCCCAGAGAATTATCTTGGGGCAGTCCCATGTAGCGCTCCGTATAAATCGTATCGTAGTAACGCCATGAGGTCACTGGCGCTACCGAGATCGCAGTGGAAAAGACACCTTGTCCTTGAAACAGACAATTTGCAGACATAAATCCACCGTAACTCCAGCCCCAAATGCCTATATGTTCAGGATCGACAAAAGACCATTCACTGATCTGTTTGGCCGCTTGGATTTGATCTTCCACCTCGTACTTACCCAGTTTACCCTGAGTCATTTTTTTAAAATCCCGTCCTTTTAGGCCAGTACCTCGACCATCAACACAAACCACAATCATGCCTTGGTTCACTAAAAATTGATGCCAGTAGTCGTTCGCGTTATGCCAACGATCGGCCACTTGTTGAGAGCCCGGGCCGCTGTATTGATACATCAGTACTGGATATTTTTTCTCAGGATTCAAATTGGCGGGTTTGATGGTGTAGGTATTTAACCAATGGCCATTGACCCAGATACTGTCAAAAGTTTTGGGGTTGAGCGCGTAATTCACCAAGGTTTCAGACAGGGCAGAATTATCCTCAATTACCCTTAACTCTTGGCCATCAAGCCCAGAATGTAGCGAGTAATGCGGTGGGGTGCTGACCGAAGAATGGGTTTGAATCAAATGACTAAAATCTGTGCTATAATCCGCAGAATTTGTCCCCTTTCTCTGTGACAAACGAATCGTGTTACTGCCTGAAATGTTCATAGAATATAAATCCCTGTAACGACTGCCTCTTTTTGAAGATTGAAAGTACAGACGTCCTAGTCTCGGATTAAAACCATAAAAATCAGTAACGTCATAAGACCCCTTTGTCAGCTGCTGAATCAAATCCCCTTGAGCATCGTAATGATACAAATGACGCCATCCGTCTTTTTCACTGGGCCAAATAAAACTGTTGTCGTTGAGAAAAGTCAAATCATCATGGACATCCACATAAGCCGAATCTCTCTCTTCAAGGAGCATTTTTGTCAAATTCGTCTGGGCGTCAACCTGCAATAAAAATAGATGATCTTGAGTCCGATTCATGAGTTGCACACTCAGGTATCGCGGAGACTTGGACCATTTAATTCGAGGAATATATTCGTAGGGCCAAGCCGACAAATCTACTGATTTAGTCTGGCCATTATTCAGGTCGTGTATCAGCAGTGTCACGCTCGCATTAGCCTCACCGGCCTTAGGGTACTTGAATACGTCCTGATTTGGATATAAACCCTGCCCATAAACATCCATGGAAAATTCTGGAACCTGGGTCTCGTCAAAACGCAAAAAAGCTAGATATTGACCGTCACTGCTCCATTGATGCGCCCGAACAAAACCGAACTCCTCCTCATAAACCCAATCTGTTTTACCATTGATGATTTCATTAAAGCGCCCATCAACGGTTACCTGTACGTTCTTTCCGGTTTGCACCTCTTGATAAAACAGGTTGTTGTCTTTTACAAAGCTCAAAAATCGACCATCGGGACTAAAAGTGACTTCCTGCAAGTGATTCCCCTCCACAGGTCGAATCACCCCTGAAGTTAGGTCGTAAAAATAGTGTTGAGCGTAGTAGGAACGACGGTATATGCCTTCCCGCTGTGATTTAATCAAAATTCCCCGCTCGTCTGGAATAAAGTCGTAAGCAAAAATACCCTGTATTTCTGGAAAATTACTCCCGTCAAACAACACTGAATCTTTATTACCTGTGGCGTAGGCATACCGATTAATTTCCATAGCCCCAGTGCTGTCATTGCGCTCTAAAATAGTAAAGTGCGCGCCATCGCGCATGCTTTTTATGGATTTTAAGCCTGTAGGGGTGAAGGTTCCAGTCCAAATTTCGGCCAAAGTGAGTTCACGAGTTTGTGACCCCATATTGATTGTCCAAAAAACACCGATAATTACCGTCAACAAAGCCCTCACATCGTGTCGCCTCATCCTTGAGATTTAGGTTGTTTAAATCGAATTGTAAGATAAGGCTTTTTGAATAAATTTTGAACCAGAGTGCCAATGAAAAGCCATTCTCATGCCTGACAAAAGACTTATATTTGCAACTCAAGCGGTTTCATTCATGAACGATAAATCCATTAACGGCTTTTCAAAACGCTCCAAGGCTGAAAAAATCAACTGGCTCACAGAGACCTTCTTGAATGGTGACCAAGAGTCCGCTAATTTACTGCGTGTTTATTGGCATGAGGATGAGCAAAGGCAAAAAAGACATGATGAATTCATAGAAAATGCCTTGACTAACTTTTTCTTGCCCTTTGCCGTGGCCCCAAACTTTAAGATCAACGGTGAGTTTCACGCCATCCCCCTGGTCATTGAGGAAAGCTCTGTGGTTGCCGCAGCGAGTAATGCAGCTAAATTTTGGGCGGCGCGTGGCGGTTTTCAAGCGCGCATTATTAGCCGGACAAAAAGCGGACAAATTCATTTAAATTATTCAGGCGAAAGCGCGGTTCTAAATGATTTTTTCGAGCAGCATAAACAGCAGTTAAAACAGAGTATCGGCCCTTTATCTAAAGGCATGGAAGCCCGAGGCGGAGGGCTTGTTTCTCTAGAATTAGTGGACCAAACAGCTCAGCTCGACGATTATTATTACATCGATGCGAAGTTTGAAACCGCAGACGCCATGGGTGCCAATTACATCAATTCGTGTCTTGAGACTATGGCGGCGACCCTGAAGTCCTTGGCATCGAATTTTTCGGGATTCGTCCCAGAGACTGCCACCCCCGAAGTGGTTATGAGCATCCTATCGAATTATGTGCCTGAGTGCCTGGTAGAGGTCAAGGTAACTTGCCCAGTCTCTGAATTGGCTCAAGAAGGCCTTTCGGGAAGCGAATTTGCAAATAAATTCGTTCGTGCTGTGGAGATCGCACACGCCAACCCCCTGCGCGGGGTAACCCACAATAAAGGCATTATGAATGGTGTGGACGCAGTGGTTTTGGCTACGGGTAATGATTTTAGGGCCATAGAAGCGGGAATCCACGCTTTTGCCTCAAGATCTGGTCAATATTGCAGCTTGTCGACGGCAAAAATAACTCAGGATGAATTCGAGTTTTCAATGCAACTGCCTCTGGCACTAGGAACCGTCGGTGGGCTCACAAAATTACATCCAATGGCTGGAGTTTCTCTGTCCATTTTACAAAATCCATCCGCGGAGCAACTCATGATGATTGTGGCCTGTGCCGGTTTGGCTCAAAACTTTGCTGCCGTGCGCTCTCTGATCACCACAGGCATACAAAAAGGCCATATGAAAATGCATTTACTGAATTTATTAAGTCAATACGGAGCGACAGAATCGACTAAATCATTGGCCATCGAGCATTTTAAAACGCAGCCCATTTCTGCCCGTAATGTCGCTGAGTACGTGGTCAAACATCAACAGGATGCTTAATTTGGTGGGGCAAAGTAGCGATGAAAACTCGATTGGTTAAGTGATGCAAATTTACAAACACGGAAAACTATTGTTGACTGCGGAGTACGCCGTACTGGATGGAGCGTGTGCCCTTGCGCTCCCTACTGTGAAAGGTCAAAAATTCACCATCACCCAAAAAGATCAAGCGAACACCGTCATATGGCAAGCCTTAGACTGTGAGGGAAAATTATGGTTTTGGGCTGAAATTAGGACTTCCGACTGGACCGTCATAAAAACCAATGAGACGGGGTCGGCCCGAGCCATTATCCAGCTATTAAAAGCCATCCACACCCAAAATCCTTCAATGTTTTCCAGTGGTTCAGGGCTTAAAATCAAATGTCAATTGGAATTTCCCCAAGACTGGGGGCTAGGCAGCTCGTCGACCTTAATCGCGGCCATGGCCGAGTGGAGTAAAACCGACCCTTACTGGCTTTCAAAAAAGACATTTGGGGGCAGTGGTTACGACCTTGCAGCAGCCAATATGAATGGCCCATTCATCTATCAATTGTCCGAAAATGGACCAAAAATTAAAACGACACCCCTGAATTGGCCGTTTAAAGATCAGCTCTATTTTATCCATCGAAACAAAAAACAAAACAGCCGTGAATCCATTGCTCATTACAGAAATCGATCGATCAACGAGGCTTGGCTGAATCAAATTAATGATTTGACGCAAGAATTTATTCAAGCCCGAGATGCCCAAGACTTCGGCCAGCTTATCCGGGCGCATGAATCCGCCATGGCTGAGGTGCTCAATTTAATTCCGGTAAAACAAGAATTATTTCCTGATTTCAAAGGTGAGATTAAAAGCCTCGGTGGATGGGGCGGTGATTTCATGCTGGCCCTTGGGCCAAAATCAAGCCCAGATTATTTTAAGGCCAAAGGATTTCCTACCGTGATATCTTTTGCCGACATGGTCCGATAATAAAATCCCCCCGCGCCTGTGGCGCGGGGGGATTTTAAAACGATCAATCTTGCCGCTGATTAATAAAAATCTGCTCGATTATCTTCGATATCAGCAATGGCCTTAAGGGCATTAAATATCTTAGTGTTGATGGCGTTGACGGTTAAACCTGATTTCATCTGGTTTACATAAGAGGCATAATTGTCTAATCCTACGGCTGGCTGCTCAGCCAATACACGTACTTTAAACACTCCTGTCTCACCGTCGATCAAATCTGTTGTATTCAAAGCACCTACCCCGAAGGCTGCACCGACAACAACAGGCTCAGTTCCTGCACCAGCGATGGTCGGTGTCGCACGCGTCAGTGCACTGGCTGTTTTCACAGCAACATTCTGACTGCTGGCCATCTCTTGAAGGCTTGTTCCAGAAATTCCCTCTCTAATTTGTCGGGCTTTCTTTTGATTGCGAATAATTGGTGTGACCGTCGCAGAGGCCTCAGCAACACTCATCAAAGCTTTTTCGGTACTTTTTCTTGTGACTTGGGCCACCACATAGGACTCGTTGAGACTGAAACGTTTCACATCACCAACAGATACATCCTCTTGAAAGGCCCAACTGATAATGCTTCTGTTATTGCCCACCCCTGGGATGTTCGCGTCCAATGCACCAATGCGATTCACAGGTCGTGGCGTTAATCCCTTTTCATCAGCCGCAGCTCCGAAACCATTAGAGCGCGCTGCTTCTTCAAACTTTGCAGATTCTGAAAACACCAAGGATAAGGTGGCTTCTGATGGCTCAATTTCTCGGGCTACGGTTGCAATTTTGTAGGCGGTTGATTTATTCTTTTGGCCTTCAATTTCGATGATGTGAACCCCAAATTGAGATTCAACAACTCCCATATCCCCTCTTTTGCCCTCAAAACAAAAGTCACGGAATGGCGCCACCATAGTGTTGTAACCAAAATAGTCGTAATGACCACCATTTTCTACACTTCCTAAATCGCTCGAGTGTGCACGGACAAAGGATCCGAACTTGCGACGATTCTTTTTCAATACGGCGTAAAGGCTATCAGCAAATGCACGTGCCTCTGCAGGAGTGCGTGTAATGCTGTCTGCACGGCTCAAGCCAACAGGAATAAGAATATGACGAGCCTCGACAGAGTCCGGCATCTGCATGGTTGCGACGACTTTAGACAGTTTAAAGCTACCGGCATCACGATATGGCCCATAAACCGTACCCTGTGGTCGTGTAGCTAATGAATCTTTTAAGATTTGAGATAAGGCCGACGAACGCACCCACTGGTCATTGTAGTTCTCGTCAGAGTTATCATTGACAAAAAAGGCCAAATCGTCAGTGGTCTCAAAATCACCAACCAAATCAGCCATTTCAGATTTTTGGAGGTCGATATCTTCTTTGGACGCTGATTCCTCAAAAATCACATATTCCAAATCTACCATCGGGTCAACTTCAAATTCTTTTGCGTTAGCCCTGATGTAATCTTTGATTTCTAATTCACTCACGCTGACCTCTTCATCTGGAATACTTGAATAGGGCACATGAAGGTATTCGATATCGATTTTGTCATTTTCAAAGCGGTACAATTGTTCCCCATCGGCCATTGACATTTCAAGACCACTGGTCACAAGCGTTGCATAATTCGATTGACCTAAGCTCTCGCGCACCCCCTTGAGGAAGGTATCCCACTGTTGCTTGGCACGCGGATTATTTTGGATGGCAGACATATACTCGATCAAACGGGCGTCACTGTAAACGCCATTTTCATCTTGAAACGTTGGGTTGTTGGCCAAAGTCATACGCAGCTGGTCATTAAGCTGTTCTTCGGAAATGTCTAAACCAAGCGCATTGACTTGTTGATCGTAAAGCAAGGCTTTTAACTGACGATCCCAAACAAGATTCATGGCTTGTGATGCCGCTGCATTAGGGCCGAGATTTCTCTGGTATTCATCCACTTGAGTCATGAATGCCTCACGTAAAATCTCTGTACCATTGACCGTAGCCACCACATTTTGAACACTAGAAGCACTGCTTCCTTTGTTAATGATGTCACTCAGAATGAAAGAAAATAACGCCAAGGCAATGATGAGAATCAAAAACACACCACGCTTACGAATACTGTTTAATACTGCCATATTAAGTCAATTTTGATAGTGGGCGAAAATACCACTTATTAACGATTTATGAAAAATCTGAATTAAAAAAAACGCGGTTCAGGCCTAAATTCAATCTTGGTCCTTGCGCTGCAGTTCCACCAACTCAATTTTTGTGTTCGAAACCTCAACAATGGTTAGGTTAAAATCTTCAATACCAATAACTTCCCCTTGCTCGGGTATTTCCTCCGCAACATGGACGACTAGACCGCCCAAGGTTTCATATTGCTCGCCCTCGGGCAAATCTAATTTGTAGGTTTCATTGAGATAGTCGACCTCCAATCGAGCCGAAAATCGCCAATGACCTGATTCTATCTCTTGTTCTACAAGGGCCATTGAATCGTGCTCGTCTTCTATCTCACCGAATAATTCTTCAATGATGTCTTCCACAGTGATGATGCCAGCAGTGCCCCCGTACTCATCGACCACCACAGCGATACTTTTACGCTTTCGGGTCAGCGCCTGTAATATGTCTTTGGCCAGCATGGTCTCAGGAATAAAAACCACAGGCATTAAAACTTGATGAATGACCTGGGGCTTTTTGAACAACTCAAAGGAATGAACATAACCCAAGATATTATCTAAATTTTCCTGATATACTAAGATTTTAGACAAACCCGTTTCTGTAAATTTTTGCCCCAATTCTTTGGGACTGGTTGAGACTTCTACACCAATCACCTCGGTTCGTGGGATCATGACCTCCCGAGCCTTAACATCAGAAAACTCTAAGGCATTCTGAAAAATTTGAATTTCACTGTCCACCTCATCCTCGACCTCCAAACTCTCCATCTGTTCGTTGATGTAATGACCCAATTCCACCTTGCTAAAACTGAGCTGTAAATCATCTCCCGGAGTGCGAAATAACACCCTGAGCACAAAATCGGAAATCCAGATGACCCATTCGGAAATCACCGAAAATAAAAGATAGAAAATGTAAGCTGGAATCGACAGAATCACCACCAACTGATTGGCATAGATTTGAAAAAAAACTTTAGGCAAGAATTCAGCGGTCCACAAAATGACCAAAGTCGAAATCAAGGTATGCACCAGTAACTCATAAAATCCATCCAAAGGAATCCATTGCATCAGGACGTCCCCCATAAAGAGTCCGTAAATTACCAAAGCGATATTATTGCCCACGAGCATGGTCGCAATAAATTTTGACGGCCTGCGGGTGATGCGTTTCAGCACTGCTGCAATTAAGCTGCTGCGTTTCTTTTCAATTTCAAGGTGGATTTTATTGGCCGAAACATAAGCAATTTCCATCCCAGAGAAAAAAGCCGAAAAAAGCAGAGATACAAGAATGATAAAAAACGACTCCTCCATGGATTACTTCGAGCGATTTTCCATATTTTTTCTGAACCAGCGCTTGAATAAATACATCCCGACGGCCACTACAGAAAAAATGATAAACATGTAGGCCCGTTGACGATTTTCTTCCCAGTTCGTCAAAACCAAGTAAACTGAAAATCCCGCCATGGCGATGTAGCCGTACTCAAAAAGTCGATAAATTTTATGTCGCATATCGATGAATTATTCAGGATCAACAATGCGTTGAATGCCCTGATTGTTTCTTGAAAGAAAGATAGTAAAATCTTCATTGGCGTCAAATCGACTCCCGTCGTTATATGAGCCATCGCTGAAGGTAATGCGATAGGGTTGATCCGTAAATAACCACTTGGCGGATTGATCCCAGTACAATTGTTGTGCTTCCAGGACATTACCATCTGCCGTGGTCAAAACCACATTGTCCCGCAAATCGACTAATCCTGTATTGCTGTAGCGGATGGCGTAATCAGAACGGACGGTACTTTCCTTATCCTGGTCAAAAAAATGAATGTTCAAGCCTTCGGGGAATTCTTGAAAAGCAAACTCAAAATTGCTGTAATCCAAAAGTTTTGGCGTAATTAGGTTGGTCACTAGAAGGCCTGAGTCCGTGTACTTCAAGTTAACCTGTTCCCCCTCAGCAATGGGCTGATCATCACTCAAATTCAGTAATTGTACTTGGTCATAAGTGCCCTCACAAGAAAAAAACGCCATGAGTCCTAAAAAGACAATGGCGCTTATTTTAAAATATTGAGTGAGGCGTCGCATTAAAGATTTGGCACTTTGACACTACCACCAATCCAACAATTGATGGTGATTATTTTTCCTGCCATGCCTTCGGCAAAAATATCACTTTTGCTGGGTGCTCTCTGGCGATAGCTGTCTGATGTCGCACGGGCCGTAGCCGCAATTGAGGCGTCTACACGTGCCGCACGATCGGCCATTTCTGCAGCTTTCCAATTTATGGCGCGCTTTTCAAAGACACTTCCTCCACAATCATTCGAACTTTTTGAGTACATGTCAGCAATGCGCAAATAACAGATGCCTTTTGATGGCTTTTGCTCCAATACTTTGTAGTAATTACTTCTTGCCTTACTGTAACTTCCCCTTTTGCGATAATTCTCTGCAATGGCAAATAAATAATCAGCGGCTTTGTTCAAGTTTGTTTCTAATTCAACCGCTTGATTGTAATAATCAATGGCGTCTGAATTATTGCCGTCACGATCGGCCAAGCGACCGAGGTAGAACGCAGATGCTGCAGAGGGCTGCAGGGCATGTAACTCTTGAACCAATTGGTAAAACAAGGGTGTTTCACAGTCTTTAGCATTCAATCGACTGGCCGCACTTTTCAACCAAGCAATGTCGCTCTTTTTCTCGTCAAAGTTCTTTTCGTAAAGCGGAATCAAATTATCACAATCCGCTACAGTCCCTAACTTAGCGTCGACACTTTGTTTAATTTTTGAATAGTATCCCAAATACTTTTCATATCCGCTTAATTTCTTTTTGTCCTTGCTACTGAGCGTTGCTCCAGACTCTTCTTTAGCAATCATTTTATTTATTCGGGTAGCGTAATTGCCCTCTTCCTTTTCAATTTTCTCCACAATGATGTCATAAAGATCAAAGACCTCCTGAATGTCCTTTTGACCATTTTTGTACAAATCCATGGCCAGTGAAAAATAGGTGTAAATGCTTTTAGGGCTCTTAAAGTTTGGTTCATCCGTTTTAAAGGCCAAATCAAAACCATTGAATTGACTCATCTTGTCACCAATTCCATTGTCGTACTTGATTTGGGCAATGTCCGCAAGAATGTCCCCTTTTTTAGATTTTTTCGGGAAGTATTTCATGCGCAACTGATAGGCGTTTTCCAGTTCTTTGATCTTGGTTTTATCTCCCTGCTCAATAAAATACTCAAACATCTTGACGGCATACTGATAAACCGCCACACTGTACGAAGGACATTGTGTGATCGCTTTTTCATAGTGCGTCAAGGCACCTTCGTAATTCTTAATCTTGGCCGGCTCTGTGAATAAGGAGACGGCAATGGTGCACTCGTCTTGAGCGCGAACCGCTGTTGTCATCATGATGGCAAACAATGCCAAAAACAAAAGTTTAGTCTTCATAACACTAAATTAATCATATAATCTTTTTTCAAACCATTTGTCGCTCAGCGACAACCCAACAAAAACATTAACAAAGGATTCCTGTACAAGTCCATTGTCTTTGGTTCCTCTTCCGCCGTACTCGACGCCGATGTTGATGTTGGAAAAGGACCTGCCTAGATTCAGTCCAAGTCCAAAAGACATGCCAAACTCAGAAATGGCATTGCCGTTTACGTTAATTCCTGTCTCCTCAAATCGAAAACCACCTCGATAGACGATGCGTTTCAGCATACTCGAAAAGGAGTTGTAATCTGGGATATAAAAGCCACCCATTCTAAATTTTAAGGCGTCTTGATAGGCCACATTGTCCAAATCCACTGTACTGATCGAGAGATTGCTGGTTTTTTGAGCACTGACCTCTGCAGAAAGTGACCATTTGCGCTCTTGAGCAAGACCCAAACCGAACGTCAACTGGGACGGATATACAAAATCCGTGTTGGCAAGTTCGATGTCTCGTTGATCAATAGCCGAAGTGTTTCCGTTTGGAAGCAAAAGCACTGTTGCAATTTGCCGGGCATTTTCGGAGACGAATTTAGTTTCTGGGGTATATGAAAAAGAGGCCAACCCTTTGAGTTTACCGCTTAACAATTTCTGATACTGAAGCCCCAAATTGACACTTAAGCCAAGTAAGTCACTTTGATTGTTTTCTTCAGTTCCTAGCTGAATCTCTTCCTGAAAGGTTACAGCGTTATTGGAAATTTTACCAAAATTATAATTCCCTTCAGCACCCAAACTCAAATTAGGGGTAAGGGCATAACCCAGACTAAAAAAGACCTTATTCATTCCTCCGCTACCCGTATATTGAGTGGTGCTCGTACCATCGATGTTTTCTAGCTTATAACCCGAAGTAGTCAAAGGCAGTAAACCAAAAGCTCCGGCAAATTTACCCATAGGAAATCCAATAGCCATATAATCCAATGTTGTGGTTGTGGCGCGCTCACTGGCGGTGGCGGTACTGAGGGTATTGAATTTATGACTGCCAGCGATGGAATAATTGACCAGTTTAAGTTTGGCCAGGCCGGCAGGATTTAGAAGATTAAGGTGAATGCTGTCTGAATAGGTACTGACCCCACCCATAAGCCGATTCTCAACAGTACCTCTAAAATTCAAATTTCCGATACCAAAGAATGAATAGGGGGACGTAGTGCCCTGGCTCCATGCAGACGCAGTAATGGCAAATGCCAGTAGGAAGATTATTTTTTTGAGCATCAGTCCTTAGTTAATCAATAAAATTTCGTTGAGTCCGAGTAACAAAAAATTAGGATGGGCAAAGATGTCATTTTTTATGTGATCTCGCAAAATTTCGAGGTCTCCTCCTGTTAAAATTGTCGTTAAATCAGCATTGTAGCGACGATATTGATTCACAAAGCCATTGATCTCATGGACCAACCCAAAAAATGCGCCATGATGCATCGATGTTTCAGTCGTCGCGCCATACCTTCCTAACGGCACCTCCGCCTTTAATTCTGGCAGGGCCTTTGTATAGGCGTTCATGGCCTTATAACGCATGGAAAGACCTGGACTTATGGCCCCGCCGTTATAAGCACCATTGGCTTCGATAAAATCGTAGGTGACACAAGTGCCGCAATCGATCACCAGGGCCGCCTTATCGGGATACTGGACCCGTGCGGCAGAGGCCAGGGCAAGTCGATCAAATCCAAGGGTATTGGGCGATTGATAATTGTTTTTTACCGGAAAAGACAAGTCTGCGGACATGAAAATGACCTCCATTTTTCTCTTTATTGGAATAAGATCTGCTTCGGGCGTGGGTCCGACTTGACACAAAAGGGCTCGAGTACACTGAGGGTAT
>Ga0181574_10002582_pt1 | contig 16379 bp, 14 predicted proteins | sample 101ome_24_FD_145600 | JGI IMG/M metagenome (GOLD analysis project Ga0181574, IMG submission 145600) | Coastal salt marsh microbial communities from the Groves Creek Marsh, Skidaway Island, Georgia - 101410AT metaG (spades assembly) | ecosystem: Environmental > Aquatic > Marine > Intertidal zone... | reverse complement strand
AACGTTCGTGCATGGCCCAACGAGCAAAAGACGATCGTCTCCGTGGCAGAGGGACAAGTCGTCCTAGCCGCCAAAGAGGATGCGTCGAGTGCGGTCTCTATCAACCCGGGACACACCAGCAGCGTTGCCGTTAATAGCTCTCCTTCCACGCCGCGTCCGACCGACCTCCTAAGACATACCGCCTGGATGCAGAGAAAAGCGTATTTTGACAGCGTGCCGCTGCGCGACATTCTGTCTCAGCTCGAACGGTGGTATAACGTGCAATGTGCCCTGGAAGACGCATCCATTGCCCAAGAGCTGCTGACTGTTCAATTGGACGGACACTCCTTAGACGACGCGCTGCACCTCATTACAACATTGACCGATCTGCAGTACGAACGCGTGGGTGACCGAATAATACTGACAGCCAAACAGACTCGTTAAAAACTTGGCCATATCAACACATTGCAAATGGATCGGCCTGCTATCGGTCGTTCTGCCGCTGGTCTTTATTGGCTCTTCCCTCGCTGAAATTCCGTCAACCGAACGCGATCTACCCGCCCCAATTTTCACCATAATCTCCGTTGATTTAGTGGAGGTCCCCTTAGAGGCAGCCTTGAGTCATATTGCGGAAAAGGGCGGTTTTCCGCTCAACTACAACCGCAGCCGCATACCAATTGACGCGACAATAACTGTCCAGTTAGAACACGTGCGTGCGCTGGACGCGCTACGGCACGTTATGGACGAGACGCAAACCGCGCTCGTTACAACGGAACAGGGACAGCTCGTCATTGTCCCTGCTTCAGATGTCGATGCCGTAGAGTACACAATCAGCGGCTTCATAGTTGATCATAGCGACGGCGAGCAGCTGTCTAACGCAACCATAGTCGTGCTAAACGGAGACGGTCAACACAGGCTCGGCACGCTGAGTAATGCAGAAGGCTATTACGCCATACCGGGTATCACAGAAGACTTTTGCGTCATCATCGCTTCTTATATCGGCTACGAGACCTTCCGCGATACGCTACAGATAGCCAACAGAAACAATGTGCGTGTAGATATCGAGTTGAAACGCACCGCCTTACAACTCGGCGAAGTCCTTGTCGAGGCAGACCTAAATAGCAGTTCTGAAAACAACCTCAACGTGCGCCCCAGCATTGCCTCCCTCAAGGTGCGCGACATAAAGCAGATGGCGGCCATGGGCGAGCCCGATCTGCTGCGCAGCCTGCAGTTATTGCCTGGCGTACAAAGCGCTTCAGATTTCAGCAGCGGTTTGTATGTGCGGGGTGGAGGGCCAGATCAAACGGGCATCTTTTTAGACCAAGCGCGCCTGTATAATCCGTCCCATGCCTTCGGTCTTTTTTCCACTTTCAACCCCGATGCCGTAAAAGATGTAACCTTGTACAAAGGGGCCTATCCAGCGCAGTATGGTGGTAATTTAGGCGCGGTATTAGACGTGCAAAACCGCGACGGAAACCGGCGTAGATTCAGCACAAGCGGCGGCATTAGTCTGATTTCCAGCCGGCTGTTGGCAGAAGGTCCTCTGGGATCGGGTTCGTGGATGCTGGCCGGCCGTAGAACCTATATCGATCCATTGCTCAGAGCAGTCCGAAAGAGAGCCGACGAATTTAAGGGACTGGGATATCACTTTCACGATGTAAATGGAAAAATGAACACCCAGTTAACAGACCGTGACAATTTGATGATCAGCTTCTATGGTGGGGAGGACGACCTCAATGTAGCCATTCAAGAAGCAGACGATCGATTATCTTTTGGTATGCTGTGGGGTAATCAAACCGTAACGGGCCGATGGACGCACGTTTTTTCTCCGCAGTTATTCAGTCGGCTCATTGCGCTCTACTCCGAATACCACAGTCGCATAACGGTAGACCTGCTCGACCTACCCTTGGCCATTGACAACAAGGTCCGCGAAGTCACGTTAAAGAGCGATTTCGACTATTTCGCCTCTGACCGTCATACCCTTCGATCTGGCGCAGACCTGACCTTTTACCGTTTCAACTATGGCTCTCAGTTTGACGAGTATAAAAGCACATTGTCTACAAAGCCCTTTCTCTTGAATTCTTACATTCAGGACGACTGGCAGCTTTCTTCGCTAACTGAGGCTCAGTTAGGCGTACGCGCGGCGTACTACAGCGACGGATCTGACCTAGCCGTAAATCCACGTTTTTCCCTGCGTCATTTCCTACAGGACAATGTGCGAATCAAGCTAGCGGGTGGCACATATCGACAGTATTTGCAGCTCGTATCATCCGAGGGATTTAGCGGCGCTGACACCTGGGTCCCCCTAGACGACACCGTAGATCCTGGACGTTCATGGCAAGTGATTACGGGTCTTGAATGGGATGCTTCAAAAAGTTACAGCCTGAGCACAGAAGCCTACTACACAGACTTATCCAATCTCGTATCGGTCAACCAAGATGCCGAAGAAAACCGCGAAGATTTGACCTCGAAAGAATTATTTCACACGGGGGGCACAGGGTACGCCACAGGGTTGGAGTTTTTTCTCGAAAAACGTTCGGGACAACTAACGGGCTGGCTAGGCTACACTTTAGGATGGACTCGACGCACGTTCGACCAAATAGACTACGGGCGGTCTCATCCGCCTAAGTACGATCGCCGTCACGACCTTTCTCTAACAGCGACCTATCGCTTTGCGCCCGCCTGTAGTACGTGCGGACATTGGATTCTAACGACAAACTTTGTCTACGGGACGGGTCAGGCCTATACCCCAGCAGCAGCGCGCTACACGCTAACCGACCCAGCGGCAGAAGAACCTGTGGACCGTCTGCTAGCCGCTCGACGCAATAGCGGCCGCCTACTACCCTACCATCGCTTAGATTTGGGTGTCCGCCGAACGCTAACGCTCTTTGGACAACACGCGGAAATCTATTTGCAGATCGCTAACGCCTACAATCGACGCAACGAATGGTTCATACAGTATGATGCAGAAGACTCCGAAAAACCGCCTCAAATAGTGCGCATGCTACCCGTAATTCCCACTTTTGGCTTTGACTTCAGGTTTTAAATGATACGATCCGCCCTATTGTTGATCTTCTTGTGTATTTCAGCCTGCGATGCGCCCGGACCGTTGAAAGCCGAGCGTAATGCCGAAGATCTATTTGGCCCCAGTGAAAATAACACCGTCGTAGTTGAAGCCGTGCTGATTGTAGGATCACCTTTACCGCATATCAATCTGAGTCGCACGGCTGCACCTAATGAGACATATGATCGAACGGACGTTACGCTACCTGGTGCACGCGTTTCTATCGTGCAGGGAGATGCTGTTTTCGCGTATTCGGGTGATCCCGCTCAACCTGGCCGGTATATTCCTCCAGCAGGCTCACCTAGTGTCGCACCCAATACGGTGTATAATCTGCAAGTCGTCTTAGACAATGAACCCACTGTGCGAGCCACTACCACGACGCCAACACGGATGCATATTGATCACGTTGCGTTGGTCGACTACGATAATTTAGACCGCGAACTGCGCCGCTTGCAGCTTTTTCCCTCTAGTGATCCCTACAGTGCACCTGAAAACCAGCTCGAGTATATCGCTGGAGCCTTAGTTGTGCGGATACAATCCGAAAAGCAATCCGTTTCGCACCAATTTAGCATGCTCAATTTAGAACGGGATAGCGAGCTCTTATTCAACCTGTTTGACGATGAAGAAAACGAAAAAGGGGAAGAGGACGAGCTAAAACGACGCGCAACTTCGCCGTTAGTACGCGCCCAAGATGGCCAGATTTACATGCCCTGGGAGGGGATCAACTACGCCGGGCGCCACAAGGTTAAGCTCTTCGCCGTAGACCAAAATTGGTTTGACCTAGTGCGTACGGACAACGTGAACGCAGACCGAGGCGCCGGCGAAGCAGGACAGGGATTTCAACGTCCACTGTTTCACGTCGAAAACGGCATCGGTCTGTTTGCCTCTGCCGCAGTCGACTCATTTGCGTTTTTTGTTCACCCGTAACACTTTTTCGTTCGCTCCCAATGAGTGTATATTTATGCGTTGGCTGTACCGGCTACGTCCACACGCAACCAACGCGTGATCGTTGTCTCGTTGAATCAATGGGGCACCGTACCCATTGTGCGCACGTACCAACGCTAATCACCGAGTAAACGTTACATAATGAGAGAAGGCATCACACCATGAATATTTCGACTGCCATAGAGTCTGACCTGAAGCGGTGCATGAGCGCGTGGTCCCGCGCCCTATCGATCCTAGTGCTTTGCTGTCTTGGCCTAGCAACGCTGCCTTCTGCGAGCGTAGCCCAAACGCGCGACCGCATGGCAGGAAGCGATGTGGAATCGATCATGGAGCGCATTGATGCGGCACTCGTAGCCGTCTCAGAGCGGATTGAAGCAGCCATTGCACAGGGCCATCTGACACCGGAAGAGGGCGAGGAGAAACTGCGGAAAGCACGCGGCGACGTCATTTGGAAAGCGGCCCTGAGTATAGATCCCGACCAGTGGCCCGAGCCGCTGCAGGCGCTCATACTCGAACTGCGTCCCGGCGCGACCATTGAGCAGTTTGCACAGTGGGCGCGAGACAAGAGGCAGAAGAATGCGGAAAGCGAGCGTGAGAAACGCATCTGGGCCGCCGCCATGGCACAGGATCCCAGCGAGTGGTCGGACCGACTTAAAGCAGCCATACTCGAACTAAAACCCAAGAGCACGCTAGAAGAAATCGCCGAGGGTATTCGTCAAAGACAGCGGTATATGCAGCTGAGCGAGCAGCTGCGCACAGCCGTCGAAGCCGGTGAGATCACCCCGGAACAAGCAAGACAGAAGCTCGAAGAGGCCCGCAGCAAAATGGGACGCGACGCGAACGACAAGGGCGGCGAGCGACTAGAGCAGCTAGCCGAAAAACTGCGCGCGGCCGTCGAAGCCGGCGAGATCACCCCGGAACAAGCAAGACAGAAGCTCGAAGAGGCCCGCAGCAAAATGGGACGCGACGCGGGCACACGCGGCGGAGATCGCCTGGCCGAATTCCGCCGCGGCGTCCTCGAGCGCGCCATGGCCGAAGACCCAGACCAGTGGAACCAACGATTGCTCGAAGCCATTGCTCGAGCCGGTTGGGACGCCGAAGCGCTGGCCGATCGAATCCGCGCCCATCGCGCCCGCAACAGCGAGGGGGAGGCAACGCTCCGCGACATGGCGCAGCTCGTAGAAGAGCTTCAACTAGACACGTCTGTTCAGACCCGGTCTTGGGGTGAGATAAAAAACGAACAGCGCGATTGAAGGGCGAGAGAGACCACGCATCATGCAGAATGGATCCCAGAGCATCAGCCAACAGAGCGCGCCCCTTGACGGAGCGCAGATGCAGGCGTTCGAAAAAGACGGTGCCGTGCTAGTCGATCTGCACCTTGATCCCGATCTATTAGACAGGGCGGAAGACGCCTGGGATCGCTTTGACAGGGCAGAAGACGCCACGCCGCAGAGCATTTTTGAGGATCGAGATTACGTGGAGCTCATTTCGGCGCCGGTGTTTGAGCAGATCGCCAAGCAGGTGCTGCGCAGTGACCGCGTTTTTATCCTCGAAACAGGGCGCGCCGGAACGGGTTTGGAACGGGCCGACGCCAACGACAAGGCCCAGCGCAATGACTGGCCGGAGAAACACGGCGTGCAGTCGGAGTGGGCCAATTCCATGCACATAGACGTTCAGGTGACAACCGAGGATTTCGAGGCAACGCCGCGGCGGGAGCACCTAGCTATTTGGTTCTGGCTAAACGACGTGCCCGCCGAACGCGCCGCAATGCGCGTGCTCAAAGGCAGCCACAAACCGTTGGGAGCGCACTGGCAGGAGATGCAAGAGCGCTGGAAAGCGGATCCTCACGCGTCTCTACCGCTGCAGCACGGACCGCGTTGGGAGGCCGAAGGCGAGCCCGACGCCCGCCTGTTTGCAGGATTGGAGCCCACCGCAATGGCCGCTCCCCGCGGCTACGCCCAGGTTTTCTCGCAGTCTCTGCTCCACGCCGGCTGGCATTCAGACGATGCCGAACCGCGCAAAGGATTCCACATATCGTGGGTCGCCGATGGAGTGAGTATTGGAGGTATGCGCTTCAACGATCAAAGCAGCCGAATCGACGGCGTGCGCGAGCGAAGTGCCAAGCTGCGCGAGGTTATGGATCCAGAGCGGCGACACGTGGCAATGGACGACTCGACGCTCGAGCGGTTGGTGGGTCTGTGGGACGAGGAATGGCCCCCCACGCTACGCCAGCGCTTCCGACTCTAGTATAGAGAATCGGAAACCTATCTATACGCATTGCCCCCCGTTTCAGCCAAGATCTGATAATCCAGAGAGCAAAAATGAGCGACGCTATGAACGGAAAAACCGTGGTTATTACCGGTGCGACGGGGGGTATTGGTTTCTACAGTGCCCTTGAAATTGCTGGATTAGGTGCCGAGGTCGTACTTATTGGTAGAAACTCCGAACGCGCCCAAGAAGCGGCTGTGCGCATTGTGAAAGAAACGGGAAACTCCAAGGTAGCACACCTAGTGGGCGATGTATCCACGTTAGCTGGTATTCAACAATTGGCAAACGACATCAACCAACGCGTTTCTCAAATTGATGTTTTCATCAACAATGCGGGCTATCTCGGCAACGCATTTAGGCGGAACGAAGATGGCATTGAGATGCATTTCGCCGTTAATGTCTTGGCGCCTTGGAAACTAACACACGCACTGATGCCCGCCTTGAAATCCTCTTCTTCACCCAGGGTGTTAAATATCAGCGGAGGAGATAAACCGACCGCTGTCGATGTCACCAATCTTCAAGCAGAAAAAGCGTTCAAGGGATTGATGACATATACCCATTCAAAGAGTATTCTGGAAGCCATGTCAATCGCTCTATCAAGGAGACTAGAATCCGATGGAGTTTGTGTGAACATTGTCTTTCCCGGCAGAGCATCAACGTCAATGACACAGTCGTTATCCGTCAAAGGGTTGCCCGGCCCCATGAAAATCATGATGCCATTCTTCAAAATATTTTTTAGAGAAGATGGGGGAAAGAGCGCATTAGAAGCATCCAGATCAACCGTTTTCGCAGCAACGGATCCGACACTAGAAGGTGTCACAGGTCGCTACTTTGATTCTAAATCAAATGAAAAAAAACTCCATCCATCATCCTATGACGATCGTGTCCACAGGCAAATAATTGATGTCATAGAGCGGCTTTGATCCATCGGGCTAGCCACGCTTCCTTCAATGGACTACCCTGGCACACATCGTTGTAGCTCGACGCCCCATGCCCCAAACCCCTACAGAAAAATCCCAACTATATCAGAACTGCAGCTACAGGTGTGCACGCATAAACGACGCAATCTGCGCTATGGCCTGCTGGCCTTCGGGCAGGAGGGGTTCGTGTGAGGGAAAAACGTGAAACATCCCCGGCCAGACTTCGAGCGTAACGTCGACACCAGACGCGCGGGCTTGAGAGGCGACTGCACAGCTATCGTCGCGGATGATCTCATGCTCTCCCACCTGAATTAACAGCGGAGGCAGACCGGCATAGTCGGCGAAAACCGGCGAGGCATAAGGATGGCGGGGGTCGGTATCACCGAGGTATGCGTGCACAAACTGCGGCAAGCAACGCGGACTCATAATCGGGTCGTGTGCCTCTTCAGTTTGCAGACTCTCTCCCGTGAGCGTCATATCGGTGAAAGCCGATAGCGCAATACCGGCAGCAGGCAGCGCGCGCTGCCGATCGCGCAGCATTAATAGAGAAGCCAGCGTCAGTCCACCGCCGGCTGAATCACCCGCGATAAACGTCGATTGGGCAGCCGCAGGCCCTTCGGGCCCATGGTGCGTTAGCCACTCGTGTACGCGCACTGCGTCTTCTATGGCGGCGGGGAAGGGGTGTTCCGGAGCCAAGCGGTAGTCTATCAACAGCACGGCGCAGCCCGCCGCCGCCGAAATACGACCTCCGAGCGCCAAGTAGTAATCGCTGCAGCCTGCAACAAAGCCACCGCCGTGCAGGTAGAGTAGTCGAACATTGGGATCGGCACCTGGTGCGAGCACCCATTCGCCATCCAAATCATCCAGATGCCACGGAATGCACTGGGCCTCCCTATCCACAGGGAGGCGACGCACGCCCATGATGGCACGCAGTTCTTCGAGTTCAAAGTGACCCGCCGTGCCGAAGGCCGGTGTTTCGTGCAGTTGGTTAACGTATTGGCGACCTCTTTCGGAAACCATGCGTCTTCTCCCAGAGTACAGTGGTCTCAGCGCACCAGAATAGGATCTACACAGGACGCGACCTTCACGGTTCGCTGCGGCCGTCCTTCTGCCGCGAATGAGTGCTGGGCTTACCTAGCCACAGTTTTTGGTCTGGAGCCAACCTCATCGGTTGGTGATTGTGCATCCAGCCCCCCTCGGATAAGCCATCCGGGAAGTCGTGAACGAGCATACTGGGACGATTCTTTGGCAGCTGCTGAGCAATCGTTGCGTCGGGACGGGCCACAAAAGAAGCCCAGTTGGAATACGGATGTGATGAATTGTTGGCCACCGCCCACATCGCATTATCGGCACAGCGCGTGGGCACCTGACGAGTGTTAAGCACGTCCAGACAGTTCGGGCCCGCACTGCGCGCATTGTAAAAGGAGTGCAACATCAGTTCTACGCCCTTTTCGCGATAGGCCGCATACATCTGCGGGTAGCAAACGTCGTAACAAATAGCCAATCCCACTTGGACGCCTCTGATTTTCTCAACGACTAGGCGGTTGCCAGCTGAGTAGTGCTGCTGATCCCCACCCGTGCACATGCTCTTGTCGTAGCGATTGACGATAGCGCCTTGGGGATCGATGAGATAGAGGCAATTCGTGGGCTTGCTTCGGGCGCTGAGAAAGTGGGCCGAGCCCAATACGAGCCACAAATTCAGGGCTGCCGCCAAATCGCGCAGACAGGCGGTATTCCAGCGCAGCCGCTCCCAGTCAAAGTCGGTAAACGACGTAAAATCTGCACCCGCGTAGCCCGATAGACAGGCCTCAGAAGTATGCAGCAAATGAGCGCCTGCTGCAGCGGCCTTTTCCATGTATCGGCCAATGTATTCGGCGTTACGGTCAATGTTTTCTGTTACGGGAAACTGGCAGCTTGCTACGCGCAGTTTTTGCATGGTCTCACTCCGATACGTAGGAAGGTTAAACGTTTTCCGGCTACACTAACTCGGGATCGATCCCAGCAGTAACGCGAAATTGCTGGAATAGTTTAGGCGCCCTTAGCATCATTCGGTCCGCACGGGCAGCAGCAGTCTTGATGCGCACTCTTTGCCGTGTAATACGCGCTGTTCGGCACGGGCCATCTCGACCTCTTCCAGATCGTTGCGGCCGACGTTGTGATTGCGATCGTGGTTGGGAAAGTCACTGCTGGTAACTTCTAGGCGTATGCGGTGACCTCGAGCAAAGCAACAGGCCGTTGCTCCCAGCTGTATGCGATACTCGACCACGGCGCCCGGCTCTATCAACTCTTCTATGTCCAGCGCGTTGCGATGCCGCGCGCGCACCATACCATAGCAAATTTCTAGTGCGGCCCCCTGTGGATCTTCGTCGACTAAACGGGCGAAGAAGTCGGTATCTGGGGCAGAAGAAGTGGCATATAGAACCACTTCGGGATAGCCGACCACCTCAACCGCTTCTTCCAACGGAGCGGTCTGATAGTAGAGGATGTCAGAGCGGTTTTCCAAGCGTCGCCGGTCGGCCGGCACCGTGAAGTGCTCGCTCGTCCACAGCGTCGGGCAAGGGTCGTAGGGATCGTAGACGTAGATATCACCCGGCTCATCGCCCTCGGGTGGGCGCACGTGCAGGTAGCCATCGCCCATCGCACGATGCGCGTGGCCCTCGCTGTGCAGGTAATAGACTGCCTCGCCCAATCCCTCCGGCGGCCAGGTTGACGCCGTGCGCCAAGCACCCGCACCCATGCAGAAGTAGCGCACAGCCGGCTCCGCCTCTACGCCGTTGTCGATGGCTTTGAGCCAATAGTCAAACCAGCGAATAATATGACCGGTCAGATCTACCTCGGCCTGCGGTCCAAAGTCGATGCCGCCCATGGCTCGCTTGCCCAAGCCAGGATGGTTCCACGGTCCGACAATCAGCTGGCTCTTTTTCGCCGAATCTGTGCGCCCGTTGCGCTGCATTAGCTGCAGATGGGCCATCGTACCATTGCAGTGGTCGTACCAGCCGCTAAAGTCCAGGTTGGGCACTTCAACCTCCGCGTGCACCTCGTCAAACTTCCACGGTTGGCTGCCGGGCTGCTCCAGCCAGCGCTTCACGAAGTAGGCCAAGTGGTCTGGCAGGTGATGGACGATCTCTTTCCACGGCATCAAGCCAAACCAGTAGCCCTGCTCGATTTCGTCCCACTGCGCGCGGGCCTCGGCCGGCGTGTGCGGCGGCAGCGAGCCTTCGCGCCGACGCAGATCGGGCGCCATCGTCGTGCGCCACCACTTAATGCGGCGACCCGGCTTAAAACTGCCCGGCCAGTCGACCTCCGTCAGCTCTAACGGAATGGTGTAGGCGCACATAGCAACCAGATGAGGCGGCCGCAGCTTTGCCAGTTGCCACTGCATCCACGCGTTGTAGGACGCGCCAAACGTTCCGACACGGCCGTTACAGTAGGGCTGGGCTGCCAGCCACTCTACGGAATCGTAACCGTCTTCGGCGTCTCCTGTCTCCTCTTCCGTGAACGGCACATACTCGCCCTGAGAGGCATAGCGGCCGCGCGCATCCTGCGTTACGACGACGTAGCCGGCCCGGACGTAGCGCTCCATGCCGCCCTCCGGTTTGCCGTAGGGTGTGCGCAGCAGCAGACCGGGAAACGACCCATCGCCCTCCGGGCGAAATACGTTGGCGCGCAGCAGCACGCCGTCGCGCATGGGCACATCTACGTCTCGCTCTTGAATGATGCCGAACAGACCCTCGCTCATCTGATCGCTCCCGTTTGAGGCCCCTCGTTGCACACGTTTAAAACGCTACGGTAGCTAGATAAATGGACGTCTTTTCTTCATGCGAAGAGTAGTAGCTAACCCACAGCCGGTCGTCGTGTAGCACCATGCCGGCATAGCTCGTATCGCCACCTGAAGGCAGCGTAAGCACTTCGCGAAACGAACCGACCTGTGGGTCGATAATACCTAGCCCGGTGCGCCGCTGATCATCGGCACCAAAGCGGATGCGAACGGCACCGACCAAGCGCCCGTCCGGCAGCAGCAACATATGCGGTCCACCTAGGTAGACGCCCAGATCTTTCCACGCCCAATGGCTGTATGGCGGTTCTGCCGTGCCAATCATCGCCGTCGCACCCTCGCCGTCGCGCCGCAGCAGGCAGTGGGCCGTATCTCCAACAAAAACGATGGACGTCTCGTTGGCGTAGTCACCACCGGCAAAATAGTCGCCGAGCGCGCGGAACTGACGGCCGTCCTCGCTGCGGTAAAAGCGCAGACGTCGGTTGTCCTGCCCGCAGCCATAGCCCATGCCATAAGCCACGCCCCGATGCCAGGTGGCGCGCCAAAGCCAAATATCGGGATCGCCAATATCCACGCGTTCGCTCCAGCGGGCGCCGTCGTCGGAAAACCAAGCCAGCGACTGATGCGTTTGCACGCTTCGATCGTGAAGCGCTTCGGCCCCACAGAGCATGAGTTGGTTTTCGGGCGTTACCGTGATCTTGGCGTCGCGCAGATCTGAATGATCAGAGGTAATCAGCGCAGTCGACGCCCAATTTACGCCATCGGACGAAGCGATAACGCGCAGCGCACCGTCGGGTGAGACGTGCCCTTCACCCTCGCGGAACACGCAAAAAAATTGCCCCCCAAAATGCACCAGATCCGTAAAGGCATTATGCGGCGCCTCGTCCCATATTTTTCGCACATCCAATAGCTTCATGCTGATCATCTCCATGTGTTTTAATCCATGCGCACTCCGCGACTGGATTAGGCTTTCACTAGATGCACCCGCTCTGGTCTCAGGCGATACTTCAACTCGGCATCATACGCTTCCTTTACATGCTGCTGTGCTTCGGGCAGTCCCACCTCTACACCGGCTGCAGTAAACGTCATCACAAGCGCCATGCGCGGTGCGCTGTCGACGTTGAGCGACGCGCCATGCACCATGGCCGTACTCAGCACCGTGGCCTGACCAGCCCGCGCCAACAGCGGACAGGGCTGGTCAAAATCCAACGCCGGTAAATCTTCCATCTTAACACCAATGACTCGCGGCATCTCATCGCGCAGCGCGACCTGCTCTTCCCACGCCTGAGCCAACCGACGATGACTACCGGGGCACCACATCATGGGCGCGCGCTTCTCATTTACGTCTGTCAGCCAAAGGAAGAAGGTGCAGACCACGCGTCGGGGCGTCGCCTCCAAATCCGACAGGGCGTACTGTAAATCGATATGCTGATCGTAGGAAAAAGCCGCACCCGGCTGCGGATAGGTCACCAGGATAGCCGTTTGAAAAAAATGCACGGCTTGCGCGCGCAGCACGCTACATGCGACCTCTTCAAAAAAAGGGTGCTGGATCACGTCTAGCAGTGCCGCATCGTAGTAGTTACAGGTAGCCGAATACCGGTAGCGATCGGACGCTGCGTCAAAAGGCAGTAAACGCTCTACGGCCGCCGCAGCCGCCGCAATATCACCGTCACTGAGTGGCGTGTCGATGGTAACGGCTCCAAGGTTGGCAAATTCCCGAGTCTGGCTCTCTCGTATCACGGCGTGTATCTCCACAGATGAAAGCACGCGCAAGGGCGCGTCATGTAACTTAGACAATGGCCGCACACGCCTGCAAGGCACAGCGGCACGAAAGACGGGCCCGTGCTGCTGTGATTGGGCGTCTCTACCGTGGACAAACCAGCGTGTTTTAAACGTCAAAGTTTTGTTGATTTCTACCTGTCGACAAAACATTGACATGGTGTGGGCAATCGGTATATTCACCGTCAGAGAACCCCCTACACTTTGGAGAAAACACATGATCGCCCCTCAAGCCAACGGCGTCAACGGAACAAACGGCACGACCCTTGCGGTCGGTGCATACGAGAATTTGATACGCGAACAGCTACAGATGCTCGGGCACAACACAAAGAGCGACGGGCTCTTAGAAACGCCCCAGCGCGTGGCTCGCGTGCATTTAGAGCACTTTAATCACAGCGAGGATCCCATTGCAGACGCAGCACTGCATCTAAAGCCCTTCGACGCTCCAGCCAACCCAGGGCTGGTTTCGGTGCGCTGCAGCTTTTCCGCCTTTTGCGAGCACCATTTACTGCCCTTTTTCGGCACCGCGCAGGTCGTCTACCTGCCCGGCGAGCAAATTACCGGGCTGTCGAAGATATCGCGCGTGGTCAATGAGCTGTGCAAGCGGCCGCAGATCCAAGAGCGCATTACTTCCGAAACAGCCGAGGTTATGATGCGCCTGAGCCCCGTCGGTGTGTTGGTCGATTTGGTAGCTGAACACACCTGCATGCGCGTGCGCGGCGTACGCGATGCCTGCTCTTCCACGCGGACGCGCGTTGCCACAGGCGACTTCAAAAACGACGTCGACCTGCGCAACCAAGCCGTGTCAATGTTGGATTGATGCGCTATGGAAACGATACGAGCACATAGTCACTTTCACGCAGGGCACCGTCAGCTCGACTACGAAGGCAAGTGCGCTTGGGTGCACGGCCACACGTGGAGGGGTCGCTTCACCGTTCGGGCAGAGCGCTTCCCTCGCATCGAGAAACTCGATATGGCCGTCGACTTCGGCGCCTTGAAGGGGATCTTTAAGTTTCTAGATCACAAGATGCTCATCAGCGCACGCGACACGCTTTTCCAGCAGCCCGAATTGTTTGATCCTCAGGGCGTTGTCGTCATGCCCGGAGAGAATCCCAGCGTTGAGAACGTCGCACTCTACTGCTTGAACGAGGCAGTCGACCTGCTTGCCAAGCTCTTTCCGGGCGAAGGTATCGACTATCATATTGAGGTAGAGATCCAAGAGACAGACAACAATTTCTACACCATGGATCGTCAGGTAACAATATAGAATGGGCGCTCTGACTGTCGGTGCACAGGCACCCGACTTTAGCGTTGAGACACACGACGGCACTGCGCTCCAACTCTCTGAGCTCTTGGGACGCAGCGCCGTCGTGCTGTTCTTTTACCCGCGCGACTTTACGCCAGGATGCACCGCTGAAGCGTGCGCATTCCGCGACGACTACACCGATTTCGCAGAAGCCGGCGCCGCCGTTGTCGGCGTTAGTGCCGATTCCGGTGAAAGCCATCGTCGCTTTGCTCAACACCACAACCTGCCTTTTCCCCTCATTAGCGACGCGGACGGCACCCTGCGCAAAGCCTATGGCGTTGATAAAGTGTGGGGGGTCTTGCCCGGCCGCGTCACCTTTGTCATAGACCGCCAAGGAACTGTGCGCAACGTATTTGATTCGGCGCTCTTTGCCCGACGCCACAGCGGCGACGCACTCGCCACTGTGACTCGCCTGATACGAGAAGACTCGGCCCAGCCGCTGGCTAGCTAAACTACCTCGGCTCGTAGGTATCCGACCCAACTAGCGGCTGTTCTACAATCCAGATGTTTCGATAACACACCAAGTCACTGTGATCCTGCAGCAGCAGAGGTCCAGGCGTGTATACTTCTTCGTCAAGCGCCGCACCCGTTACGCCGGGTAGCTCTGTGTTGTTGTGGATCAATTGGCCGTTGTGCAGTGCGGTAATCCGCGGCCCGACGTGTTCTCCTTCGCGCGGCGCGCGAAAAAAAACGTCGTAGGCCTGCCACGTAAGCGCAGCGCTGCACGCGTTGACCAGCGGGGCAAACTGGTTGTAAATCGCTCCGCAGTCCCCTTTACCCGGCACGGCAAACCCGCTAGAGTCAAGCACCTGTATCTCGTAGCGTCCCTGCAGAAACACGCCGCTATTACCCTTGGCCTGGCCCGTTGCTTCCGGCATATCCGGACAGCGGAACTCGAGGTGCAAATAAAAGTCTGTAAAGCGCTCGTCTGTCATAATATCGCCCGTCCCGGGCACTACGTGCGCAATCCCTTCCTCAAGCCGCCAACCAGCGGGCTGGCCATCGCGCGTAGTCCAGTTGTCCAAGTCATCTCTGAGCAAACGCACTGCGCCCTCGGGCGGTGCCAGTTTCAACGTATTCATCCGTAGGTATCCTTTCTATTGATTTTCTCCCTAGCGAGAGGGTATATGCGAATCACCCGGGACCGAATCCGAGTATAGATATTAACGTGGCAATGCCGTCAAATCAGCGCACCAACAGCAGCTTTTGCGTGCGCATCTGCAGCCCCTCCGCTGCGCGGAGTCCGCGGCCTGTTACGCGCAGCTGGCACAGATAAACGCCCGAAGCTACGTCGTTTCCAAGCGCATCGCGTCCGTCCCAGTATACCTCGTAGTTACCCGCACGACGCATAGCTCGAACCAGCTTAGTAACGCGCTGGCCCGCCGCGTTAAAGATATCGATTGAAACCTGTAAATCGGCCGGAATGGCATAGCGAATGAGCGTGCCGCTATTAAACGGATTGGGAGCATTTGGCTTGAGCTCAAGAGCGCGCGGCAGACCGCTGGTTGTCTCCTCTACGGCCGTAATAATTTCACCGCCAACAAGCCGTATCTCGTCTAGGTAAAACCGTCCGGAAAAATTTCCCGAAAAGCTAATCTCTTCGAGCATCTCAACCTGCTGGAACGCGCCCAGAGGAACCTCCACTTCCTGCCAGCCAACTTTGGCCGTATCCACCAACCCGCTGCCGAACAAATCGTATAGCGTCTCTCCCATGTAAACGGAGAACGTCGGCCCCTGCTGACGAGGATGAAACATGCGGTCTACGTTGACGGCAAAGCGCAGGCTTTCGTAGCCGGCCGTATCGAACCGCTCACCGGGACGAAAGCGCACAACCCAATCCCAGTCGCCGTCGAAAACGCGGAAGGACGCAGACCGCTCTCCACCAAACACGATGGCGTCTTCATCCAGATCGTATGGATGACTATCGGACCAGGCTTTGTTTTGAACGCGCCACCCGTCACTCAGCGCATCGTCAAAAACGACGCGATCCTCCAAGCGTTCGGACGGCATGACCACCAGCGTGTGAGGATAGCGCACCTCGTGCACCGTGTTACCATCGTCCTGCTTTACGTGGATAAAAGCGGTCTTTACACCGCTCGCGCTACCCGCGTTTAACGAAGCGCTCAGCGTATACTCACCGTCTCCTGTGCGCGTGAGCGGCGACGCGCTGGCGCCACCAAACGCGCTGAGATCAGCCGCGACTTCCGGTGGGGCTCCATCGGGCAGGCCCCGCGCTATATTCACGACTGCCTCGAGCGAAAAGTCAGCCCCTGCATAAACCGAGTCAGCTACCTCAAACTCGGCTCTAGCCACTATGGGACTGTGATCAATGCGCAAAATAGC
>Ga0181574_10002578_pt1 | contig 16391 bp, 14 predicted proteins | sample 101ome_24_FD_145600 | JGI IMG/M metagenome (GOLD analysis project Ga0181574, IMG submission 145600) | Coastal salt marsh microbial communities from the Groves Creek Marsh, Skidaway Island, Georgia - 101410AT metaG (spades assembly) | ecosystem: Environmental > Aquatic > Marine > Intertidal zone... | reverse complement strand
CGCTGCGTGCTTGATCGCGCTAGCTGAGAACGATGACGAGCAACACCCCGATGACAAAGTCGTCTTGCGTCAGGCCTTTGCCGACAACAAGCTGTCGGCTGAGGTCACTGTCTTCGAGGGTGCGCTGCACGGTTGGTGTGTCTTGGATTCCCGCGTGTATAACGAAGCACAGGCTGAGGTTGCTTGGTCTAAAACGCTCGCACTGTTTGATCGTGCGCTTTAGAGATGACACTAAGCTAATAGCGAGACGGGTAGAGCTCGCTTAGCGATGTGTGGGCGGTACACGCTAACAGCCTCAAACAAGCCCGATCTGGCGCACCTGAGTCTGGATATTCCTGATCGTTACAACATCGCGCCACAGGCCGATGTGCTGGTGGAAACGGATCAAGCGGAATTTACCCTCATGTCTTGGTCTTTCTCGCCCGCATGGGCCAAAACGCCGATGAATCTTTTCAATGCCAGAGCTGAGACCTTAACCGAAAAGCCATCATTTAAAGGCGCTCAGCGCTGCGTATTTATCGCCGACGGCTGGTATGAGTGGCAGCGGGCGGCGTCACCTAGCCGACCCTGGTATCACCACGCTGACGGCGAACTTCTGCGCTTTGCGGGCGTTTATGAGCCAACAAGTGGCTGCGCCATTGTGACAATGGGTGCGCAGGTCGGTATTGCCCATATCCACCACCGACAGCCGCTCTTATTATCTGCAGATGCATCTCATCAATGGTTAAATGGAGCACCTACGGGAGACTGCGTAACGGACATTACCGTCGATTTTCACCGGGTGAGTTCCGCCGTTAACAATGCCAAGGTGGATGATCCGACACTTGCTGATCCACTGGATGAGTCAAACAGCGAGCCCGAGCAGGGCGCACTCTTTTAGTGGGGCTTTTTAGCGCAATTTTGTAGTGCAGTTTCACCTGACGTTGCCGTGCAGTGACCTTCGGTGAAATGCTGTCTTGAGATGGTGTAGAGAGTGGTCGAGCTAGACGCCTTCAGAAACTCCAAATTTCAGGGAGAACTACCATAAAAACGTTGTGGTAGCGGGGGTTTAGGGTTGATACCATCGCGCCAATAATGAATAACAGCCGCGCTTGTGAGTCGGCAAAAAAACAGGGGGAAGAATCGGTGCTGAGTCAGTACTCATTACCGGTCAAAGCGATGACAGCCTCTTTCGAGAAAACAACTGAAAAAACAGTTGAGCAAACTGCAGCCAAGCACGCCACAGCGCAAGGTGGTTTGCTGCCCTGCTTGCATGAAATTCAGGCAGAGCTGGGTTACATCCCCAACGATTACTTAGAGAGTATCGCCACCGCGTTTTCACTCTCGACGGCAGAGGTTCATGGGGTCGTCAGTTTTTATCACGACTTTAGAACGTCACCATCTGCTCCACAGAGTATTCAGATATGCTGTGCCGAAGCCTGTCAGGCATCGGGATCACGCGAATTGGAGGCTGGCGTTGCCGATGTTTTGGGTGTTGAGTTTGATGAAACCCACCCGACGCATAACTATCACCTTGAGAGAGTGTACTGCCTGGGTAATTGTGCCTGCGGTCCCTCGGTTCGCATCAATGACGATGTGTATGGGCGTGTCGATCTCGCTAGCCTACCTCACCTAGTGAGTGAGGCAGTGCAGTCATGACCATCAGGGTTTATATCTCGCAAGATACGACCGCGGTCTCCGTCGGTGCTGAGCGCGTCGCCGAGGCCTTCGTTCAGGCGGCACGGGATGCAGATTTACCTCTCACGCTGGTGAGAAACGGGTCGCGTGGTGCCTTTGGTTTGGAGCCCCTGATCGAGATCGAAATGGGTACGCAAGGGCGGTTAGCTTTTGGTCCTGTCTCTGTGGCTGACGTTCCTTCACTCGTCACTGCGATTACCGACGGTGAGTACGAGCGTCATTCAAATTACTTGGGCCCGGTGAACGACATTCCCTGGTTGGGAAACCAGACACGCATTACTTTCAAGCGCTGTGGTGAGGGCGACCCCGCTGATTTCGCCAACTATCGCGCACTCGGCGGATACCGCGGTCTTGAACGCGCGTTGACACTATCGCCGCAAGCCATTGTTGATGAGATTAAAGTGTCGGGCCTGCGAGGAAGAGGCGGTGCCGCATTTCCAACGGGTATCAAGTGGCAGACAGTTCTCGATGCACAGGGCGAGCAAAAATACATTGTTTGTAATGCCGATGAGGGCGACTCAGGCACCTTCGCTGATCGATTGCTGATGGAAGCGGACCCGTACCAGCTTATTGAGGGAATGACGATCTCAGGCTTGGCGGTCGGTGCCACGAAAGGTTTTATTTATCTGCGATCTGAATACCCCCGCGCACAGAGAATGCTGGAGCGAGCCATCGATGTTGCGATGGCGGAGGGCTACTTGGGAGCAGATCTCTGCGGTAGCGGTCAGCGCTTCGAGTTAGAGGTTCGAATGGGTGCCGGTTCCTACATTTGTGGTGAGGAGACTGCTCTGCTCAATAGCCTCGAGGGAAAACGCGGGGTGGTGAGAGCAAAGCCACCGTTGCCTGCCATTGAAGGGCTTTTTGGCAAGCCGACTGTGGTAAACAATGTCCTGACCCTTGCGTCTGTTAGCTCGATATTGGCCCATGGTGGCGCTGAGTACGCGCGGCACGGCGTTGATCGTTCAAAGGGAACCATGCCGTTACAACTCGCTGGCAACATCAAAAATGGCGGTTTGATTGAAGTTCCCTTTGGCGTTTCGCTCAACAAAGTCATTAACGAATGGGGCGGTGGCACCCGTTCAGGGCGTCCAGTCCGTGCGGTACAAGTGGGCGGCCCACTCGGTGCTTACCTGTCTAGCGATCAGCTGGACGTGCCCCTGACCTACGAGGCGCTGGCCGAGCTCGGCGGGATGTTAGGACACGGCGGCATTGTTGTTTTTGACGACACCGTAGATATGGCTAAACAGGCTCACTTCGCGATGGACTTTTGTGCAAAAGAGTCCTGCGGCAAGTGCACGCCCTGCCGGATCGGAGCGGTCCGCGGGAGGGAAGTACTGGACAAGGTGGTTGATAGTACGGCCTCATCCAACGACTTAATTTTATTGCGTGATCTTTGCGAGACGATGGAGCAAGCATCGCTATGCGCCATGGGCGGCTTGACGCCTTTGCCAGTTAAGAGCGCTATGGATAATTTCCCCGAGGACTTCGGGGTAACAGACAACCAATATGAGGTGGCCGTGTGAACAGTATGGTCGAGTTTTATCAGCCACAAGCAGACTTTGGCACACCCAGTTCGAAGTCCACTGAGCTTGTGACCTTATCCATAGATGGGCGGGATGTTTCAGTTCCTGCGGGCACCTCAGTCATGCGTGCTGCCTTTGAGGCTGGCATTAAGGTCCCGAAACTCTGTGCTACCGATACACTTGAGTCCTTTGGATCTTGCCGGGTCTGTCTGGTCGAAATTGAGGGAAGACGGGGCTACCCTTCGTCGTGTACCACGCCGGTAGAGGCGGGGATGACCGTCACGACGCAGAGCGATCAGTTGGCGAAAATTCGGCGCGGTGTGATGGAGCTCTACATCAGCGACCATCCACTGGATTGCCTTACGTGTCCGACAAATGGTGACTGTGAGCTGCAGTCGACAGCAGGTGAGGTAGGCTTACGCGATGTGCGTTATGGGTTCGCGGGTGAAAATCACACCCAACTTGAGAAAGACGAGAGCAGTCCGTATTTCACCTTCGATTCGTCCAAATGCATCGTTTGCTCACGTTGTGTGCGCGCCTGTGAAGAGACTCAGGGAACATTTGCGCTAACTATCTCGGGGCGTGGTTTTGATTCTCGCGTCAGTGTAGGACCTGAGACGAACTTTTTAGAGTCAGACTGTGTCAGTTGCGGTGCCTGTGTCGCCGCCTGTCCTACGGCTACGTTGACCGAAAACAGCATTATCGAGAGTGGAATACCTGAGCACTCGGTGACAACAACCTGTGCTTACTGTGGTGTCGGCTGTGGCTTCAAGGCTGAAATGCGAGGTCAAGAAGTGATTCGCATGACGCCGTGGAAAGATGGTAAAGCGAATGAGGGTCACGCCTGCGTCAAAGGTCGTTTTGCCTTTGGCTATGCGACCCACAAGGATCGCATGACCGAGCCGATGATTCGCGATTCGATTGATGACCCTTGGCAGCGTGTTAGCTGGGACGAAGCACTGACGTTTGCAGCCAATCGGTTACGTTCTATTCAAGAAAAATACGGCACCAAGAGCATTGGCGCTATTTCGTCTTCACGCTGCACGAATGAGGAAGTGTGGCTGGTCCAGAAAATGGTGCGCACCGGATTTGGTAACAATAACGTCGATACCTGCGCTCGCGTGTGCCACTCCCCAACGGGTTATGGTTTGAAGCAGACCTTGGGTGAGTCGGCTGGAACACAGGACTTTGCGTCCGTTGCCGATGCTGACGTGATTGTCGTGATGGGAGCCAACCCCACAGAAGCGCATCCAGTCTTTGGGTCGCGCCTCAAGAAACGACTGCGAGAGGGTGCTCACCTTATTGTTATTGATCCTCGTAGGATTGAAATCGTCGGTGCGCCGCACGTGCGATCTGATCTCCACCTACCGGTTCGTCCCGGGGCGAACGTCGCGCTGTTGAATGCTGTGGCGCACACCATCGTGGATGAGGGGCTAACGGATCAACGCTTTGTTGATTCACGTTGTGACAAGGTAGCGTTCAGCAACTGGCTGACATTCATTCAACAACCCGAGAACTCGCCAGAGGCGATGGAGGCTCATACGGGCGTGCATGCGGATGATGTGCGTGTGGCGGCCCGTTTGTATGCCACGGGCGGAAACGCCGCCATCTACTACGGGTTGGGGGTTACCGAGCACAGTCAGGGTTCAACGACTGTTATGGCTATCGCAAACCTGGCGATGTTGACTGGTAATATTGGCCGACGAGGTGTCGGTGTGAACCCACTTCGCGGGCAGAACAATGTTCAAGGTTCCTGCGACATGGGCTCATTCCCGCACGAACTGCCGGGCTATCGACCAGTGAGCGATGATGCTGTTCGTGGGAGTTTTGAAGCCGCCTGGGGTGTGACATTGGATCCTGAACCTGGGCACCGCATTCCTAACATGTTCGAAGAAGCCTTGTCTGGAGCCTTTAAAGGCTTGTACTGCCAAGGCGAGGACATTGCGCAGTCAGACCCCAATACACAGCATGTCGAAGCCGCACTTGAGTCGATGGAATGCCTGATTGTTCAGGACATCTTCCTTAACGAGACCGCGAAGTTCGCGCATGTGTTCCTGCCAGGATCTTCGTTCTTGGAGAAGGACGGGACCTTCACCAATGCGGAAAGACGAATTTCGCGTGTGAGAAAGGCGATGGAGCCTCTTGCGGGAAAGGCCGATTGGCAGTCGACGCTGGGTCTGGCTCAAGCGCTTGGCTGTGATTGGGACTACGAGAGTCCCGAGGAGATCATGCGCGAGATATCCGCACTGACGCCAACGTTTGCAGGTGTCACCTACGAGAAAATTGAGCGTTTGGGCAGCATCCAGTGGCCCTGTTGGGATGAGGCGTCCGAGGGTACACCCACAATGCATGAGGAGTCCTTCACACGTGGTTTGGGGCAATTCATTGTTACAGAGTACGTACCAACAGATGAGCGATGTTCACGTCGTTTCCCGCTCATCATGACAACGGGACGCATACTCAGTCAGTACAACGTGGGCGCGCAGACTCGCCGTACCGAGAATTCTGCTTGGCACGAGGAAGATGTTCTGGAAATTCATCCGGAAGATGCGCAGGAGCGGGGTATTTCCGAAGGCGACTGGGTCGGTATTTCCAGTCGTATGGGTGATACGGTTCTTCACGCCAGACTGTCGCAGCGCGTGCGCCCCGGGGTTGTTTATACGACCTTTCACCATCCTGTCTCTGGTGCAAACGTTATTACTACCGACAGCTCGGATTGGGCAACGAACTGTCCAGAGTACAAGGTGACAGCCGTGCAGGTGACCCGTGTTACTCAGCCGTCTGACTGGCAAGAGCGTCAGAAGAGCTTTGATGTGAAACAGCAGCGCTTGGCAAAGGACTCTGTCGTTGGCTGAACATGCGCATAGTGATGTGAGCGAGGCCGATCCGTCGGTAGTGTCGGTGAGCCGCCGCCTCCAGGAGGATGGTGGATCCGTCGAAAACGTTGATGCGGTTGTCGCCGAAGTACCCGTTGCTATGTCATTCAACGGCATTTCGTATGCCGTCATGATGGCCACGCCTTGCGACTTGGAAGACTTCATTCGTGGGTTCGCCATTGGCGAGGGCATCGTCGACAGTGCGCGAGCGATTTTTGATATTGACATAGAGTTCGGTGGCGTCGGCGTCGCCGTGAACGCCACCGTCTCCAACGAAACCGCACACCGTTTGAAGTCTAGGCGCCGATCTATGGCCGGACCGAGTGGATGTGGTCTCTGCGGCATTGAGTCGATCGAGCACATGACCAGAGACATAGTGCCACTGCAAGCTGCCAAGCTGCCGAGTCAGGCTGCACTCGATAAAGCACTCAGCGATATGCGACACAGACAAGTGGTTTCTCAGTCCACATCAGGGGCGCACGCGGCCGTCTGGTGCGATATGGACGGCAGTATCGTTGCACTGAGAGAAGACGTGGGGAGGCACAATGCGCTCGACAAACTCATTGGCTGGCATAGTTCGGAACCAGCTGACGGGTTCGTCCTGGTGAGCAGTCGCGCAAGCTATGAGATGGTGGCAAAAGCAGCAACGGCAGGCGTTGGCGTGCTGACGGCGGTCTCGGCACCGACCTCTATGGCGATAGAGACAGCGAGGGCCGCTAACCTCAAGCTCATCGCGTTTGCATCAAACGGCCGGCACGCTCTGTATTCATAGCCAGATCGGTATCGGGACCTATCTAAACTGAACTTGTCTTTGAGCTGACCTTGGCGAGTCCTGGCGCAGTTGTGTTAGCGCAGTTGTGGTAAAACGATAGTCGAATTAATTGATGAGACATTGCAAGGCATGATATCCGTAACTCAGCTCCATGACGGTCGTCGTCTCCGGAGTGAGAGAAGCCGAAAAGCTATGATTGACGCTGCTCTCGAACTGATCGAGGACGGTAACTATGCGCCCACGGCTAAGCAGATCTCTGCGCGCGCCGGTGTAGGTATCCGCTCCTTCTTTCGCCAATTCGAAGATATGGACCAGTTCTTTGCCGCGGTGGACGAACATACGGTTGGGTCCTTTTGGGAGAGTTTTCTTCATGAGGGCGATCGAGAGGGGGCACTGACCGAGCGTCTCGATTCGATTGTGGCGACCTATGCCAAGGCATTTGAAGAGCATCGCTCACTGTTACTCGCGACAAAGTCTCTGCGCTGGAGTTCTCGGGTTTTGAAGGAGAACTATGAGCGCTACCAACAGGTCTCCAGAGCGAATAAGGAGCGATGGCTGCCAGAAATCAGTCAGCTTCCTGCGGACGAAAGAGAGTTGGCCGACGCGTATTTGTCGTTCGAGATGTGGCATCGTCTGCGTGAAATTCAAGGTTTGTCATGCAGCGCCGCACAAACCGCAGTTCTGAAGGCCCTGACACGACTGCTTAACCCCAAAGGCTAAGTCTCTACTCACCGCGGTAGTTATTGACAAGCAGACTGAAAGGAACTTGATTTGGCACATTATGTGCCATATCTTTTTTGGGACGATTAGTACATATTTTGTACCCATGCTCAAACCAATAACAACACTACCCCGGGGGCGTCATGTCACAGCAATTTAAGGACCAAGGTGGAGCGGCAACCATGGACCCATCGCCATTGGCGCGTCGTCTAACCTCGAATCTTGCCAGTTACTTGAACAGCGAAAAAAAACTGATAAAACGCCGAATTAAAGCGGAAAAGGCGAGGAAGAAGGAGGGGCGACCCCATGTCGTTGATTACTTTCATCAAGTGGAAGATGGCTACAGTCACCTCGCGAGTCAGGTGCTGGAACAGTTTTCCCAGCGCTATGACATTGAATTGCGATGCCACATCGTTGGTGGCCCTGAAGGTAAGAATGCGCCAGACGCTGCGTTACTGCTGAAGCTCTCGCAATACGATTCGGCGCTCATCGCCAATGAGTACGGACTGAACTTTCCAAGAGGCAGTAATCCTCCCAGTCCAGAGACCGTAAATCAGGCGAATGCAGTGTTAGCAAACGTGCCTCAAGCGGAGCTCCCAAGGCTCATGGCAACAGTGGGCGACGCGCTGTGGTCTGGTGATGAGGCGGCACTCGCCACACTGACTGATCAGCATGGTTGTGCCTCACCCGAGGACACCGAGGCGAGGTTGAATGCAGCCGCGGCCTTGCGCGCTCAGCTGAAACACTATTCCGGTGCTATGTTCCACTATGAAGGTGAGTGGTATTGGGGGGTCGATAGGCTTCACTACCTGGAGGCGCGCCTCGCAGACCTAGGTGCAGACCACCAGTCAGATCAGCCTTACATCACGCAATGTCCTGAGGTATCGGTCGAGGGCGTGGACAATGCATCCGATCTGACACTCGAGTTTTTCCCCTCGCTGCGCAGCCCTTACAGCTCGATTGTGTTTGATGAAACCATCGAGCTTGCAGAAAAGGCGGGCGTCAAGTTGTCGATGCGCCCGGTCTTGCCGATGGTGATGCGTGGTGTGCCTGCTACTCGTGAAAAGGGTATGTACATCTTCTCCGATACCGCCCGAGAGGCCCGCAGGCGCGGCGTTGCTTACGGCAACATGTATGACCCCATCGGTAACCCGGTGAGGCGCTGCTACTCGCTGTATCCCTGGGCCGTCAGTAAAGGAAGGGGGAATGAACTCCTATCCAGCTTCTTAAAACATGCATTCGCGCTGGGTGTTAACACCAATAACAATCGCGGTCTCAAGCGAGTTGTCGAGTCCGCTGGTCTGAGCTGGAGCGAGGCGAAAACACATCTGGGTGAGACGGAGTGGGAGGCATTACTCGAAACGAATCGTCTCTCAATGTACGAGGGCGGTTTGTGGGGCGTTCCCAGCTATCGACTGATTGATGCGCAGGGACAAACCCACTTAGAAATTTGGGGCCAAGACCGGCTGTGGTTAGTCGCCAGGGAAATCCGTCGGCTTCATAGCGCGAGCTAGCGGGTCAACGGCAGCATTGATGTAAGAAGCCTCACCGACGGGAACTCACCTCCAGAGCAGCGTTACCACCTGAGTATGGGGTTACCCGAAGCCCAGCGCTTTTGCTTCTTTTGCCAAAATAGTGGCGACAGCAGGTTCACCCCGAACGGCCTTAATGTGTGCGGCGAACTTAGGGTACGTGTCGCTGCACACCTCATAGCCTGCATAGCTCGCGTTCACGAAGGGAGTTACCAACGTCAAGTCGGCGATAGAGAACGCACCAAACAGATAACCCTCACTGGGTAACTGTCCCTCGATATAGCTCAGAAGAGGCGGTAGTTTCTTATCTATGATCGTGGCTATCAGTGCCTCGTCGGGGTCTTGCTTGAAAGCACGTGGGCGCATAAACCGCTGAAAAAAGATTCCCGCAGCAAGCTCGGCTACCGGTCCGGATGCGAAATCATCGTACCAATCGGCCATTGCCTTATCCGCTAGATTAGTCGGGTAAAAAGGAACATCCGGGTAGGAGGACTCAAGGTAGCGGCAGATCACTTTGGAATCGCCAAGCGTCAGATCGCCGTCCACGAGCGTCGGAATCTTGCCCAGCGGATTGAGCTTTTTATAGTCCTCGTCACCGGTAAAGGGCATTTGCGTGACCATTTCATACTCGAGGCCTTTGAACTCAAGGGTAATCAATACTTTTCTGACAAATGGAGAGCCGTGAACGCCGTGGACTTTTAGCACGAATACCTCATTTCTTTTTTGTTGTCGCTGATCATCTTTCAGTTTTTTTGGAATGTAACATTTTTGACGAGCGGATGAAGTGGCCTCAGGGCTTGCATCGATTGAGTGCAGCGATGAGCATTGTGTGGCTTTATTTCCGTATTGAGTTTTGAGGATGCTTCCGTGGCGCAACTTACCTTCTTCTACGATCTTTCTTCTCCTTGGACCTACCTTGCATTTAACAATGTTCAAGAGGTCATTGCAGAGACGCAGGCCACGGTGTCATGGCGTCCCTTTCTGGTGGGTGGTGTGTTCAATGCGGTCAATCAAAGTGTTTACGCTGCGCGTTCTAACCCGAGGGACCCCAAAGTCATCCATAACTTCACCTGGCTTCACGAGTGGGCCCGTCTCGCGAACTTACCGTTGGATTTTCCGACAGAACATCATCCAGTGAAGTCCGTGTTACCCATGCGCATGTGCTGCGCACTTGAGCACGATCAGGAGGTCCTCAAGGCCTTCACACAAGCCGCGTTTGATGCCTATTTTGCTGACGGTCGAAATATTGATGACCATCTGGTGATGGCGGATGTTGCAAAAAGTATCGGCCTCGATGGTGAAGCGTTGTTGGGTAAGGCGGTCGACCCTGCAATTAAAGATCGGTTACGAGCCAACACAGAGGAGGCCATTGCAAAGGGCGCGTACGGCTCGCCCACCATGCTGGTCAACGATGCACAGCTTTATTTTGGTAACGATCAATTGCCGCTGGTGCGTCAGGCGCTTGTTGAGTAAGGGTCGTCAGTCTAGAACAGCTTGTACCGTGGGCCTCGCGGCTTGGGGACGATGTGTGTTTCGGGAAGCTGGCACAAGCGTTCCATTTTGTTGATGCTTCCGTCCGCGTATTCCCAAATGAGAAATTCACCATCGCGATACCGCCGAACGACCTTTGGTCCCCAACCAAACACATAAAAGTTTAGGATCTCCTCTTCCCAAATCATTGAAGCAGAAGTTCTCATGCAAAAGTCTCTGCCACCGGCTGTGAACAGAACGTTGCCTTCTGTGTCATTAGTGTTCAGCCCGCCGGTGCTGTTTGGCCCGTAGTCATGAATGACGCCCGCGGCAGTGACGACAACACGCTCGCCACATTGCTCCACGCGCTCGATATGACCTGCCCTCGCGCCCTCTATAGCTCGCCACAGACCGCGAATATCATCTGCACCCTCTGACAGTGGTTCGGTGCAGTCCCTGAGCAGGGGTAGTGGAAACTGTGAGTAGCCACAGCCTGGAGTATTGCCTTTGGGAATGTCGCTCGCAGTCATACCACTGCCATCTAAGACCGGAAGTTCACAGTAATTGATCTGTGAGCCGTCGCCCGCCAAGGTCGCGGGGTCGGTCGTTAGCGGTGGGCGTGGCGATAAGTAGGCGAGCCAAAACAGACCCGCAACAATAAGGAAAAAGCCACCGAGTGTGTATTTGAGGACGCGGAACATAACGTGACTATCTCCTGAGTTGTGAGGCTCCTGGGGTGTCAGGCTATTAGGGTCGTAGGATGATGCCTTCTTCGGCACCCACGTTACCGTCAAGCATGTCACGGATTTTTTCTGCCATTGCTTCGGGTCCATGCGACTCTGACAATTGAATCCAACCACTTGCTGCCATCATAAAGTCGATCATTGCGGCCCCCATTTGGCGCATCATTGCGCCTGAGCCTATCCGCTCACGCAACACAGCGATTTGATCGGGCGCAGACCAGAAGACGGGTTTTGCGCCGGGTAGATCACGGTTTGCTCCAAAGGCGCCCGCATTCCAGTGCGTTTTACCTACCGCGCCCGAATAGGGGATCGTATCGCCCAGACGCGTGTGAAGTGCTGCGACCACGTCGGCGTTACCAGCCACGTCAAAAATCAGCGTAGCTGGCCCCATGGGTATGAGTGGCACCTCATCGTAGGTGAGAACCGTGTCGTAGCAGTCCAAGCTTTCAACGAATGCCTTGTTCTTCGGGGAGGTAAGGCCGATTGTTTCGATTTTTTCCGAGAAGTGCTTGCGCATCAGATACCCAAAGCCCATGGCTGTCTTTGCTGACGCAGAGGTAACCACAATGCGCTTTGCGCCGTAAAAGTCATGATCCTCGCAGTAGCTTTGCATCAGGAATGAGGTTCCAAATAAGGGCCTAAATAGCATGATGGCCTCTTCAAACTCGGCGGCATAGCCTGGCTCCGCTTTGGTGAAGGCATATTCGTTATAAAACGGTGGCACAACAGCTCGACATTCGCGGGTATCGGTAAATCCACCGTGACTGACGTCGCCGGGGATCATCGTTATATGAGAGGCAATGGGTAGGAATCCGTAGATCCGGTCACCAACAGTGATATTCGGATGGTTCGACCGAACGATGTCTCCATAGCCCCAGCAGGGCAGGTTCGCGTAGCCGTCACTGGCGGGATAAATATCGAGATACCGGATTAACCCTGACTTACCCGCGAAGCCATAGCTGATCGAATTCGCTGTCATCGCAATCTTGTCGATTCGCACACGGATCTCGCCTTCGACTGGGTCATCGTTCGGTTCGGGCTGCATTTCCACGCGCGACTGTCGGAAATCATCGATATCGAGAGAAAGTGTGTAGGCTGAGTCAGTCATAGCGAGTGTCACAGGTTGCTCCAGCGAGTCTCGACCATAGGTTATGGCATAAATAGTGTCAATAAAGGATGGTGAGCGTTGAAACGGGGAGCAGGGACGAATCAACGAGGCGAACCGTGAGGCGGATAAAACCCCGATCCTACCGTTTCGGCGTGTTTGCGATGGGTTAAACTCGACACCGTGATGTTTCCTCTTATACTTCAGCACCGGCGAATTTGGGCGCGACCGTTAAGATGCAAAGAATGTGAGCCTATGGCGCGGAACGAAAAATAACTCAGGCAGCCTAGACCAGTTGACAAACAGTAAGCGAGCAACTCAGCACGGAGCCATCTGGACAAGCTCTGAACTACGCAGAACGCGGTAAGCAAATAGCGCGTTGAACGATTAGAAAGGTACATGAAGCGATGAACATGATGGACGCAGTCATTCTGCCAATGCACCCAGAAGGGCGTAAATTTGTGGCAATTTTTGCCGTGATTGCTTTTGTTTTGGGTCAGATCTGGGAGCCCTTGTTTTGGGTGGGACTAGGTATCACTGTCTGGTGTTATTACTTCTTCCGAGACCCCGAGCGGGTCGTACCCCAAGGCGAGAATTTCATTATCTCGCCTGCGGATGGTGTGGTATCACTCATTCAAGATGTGACACCGCCCGCTGAGATGGGATTGGGCGACGAACCGCTGACCCGTGTGTCAGTGTTTATGAATGTCTTCAATTGTCATGTAAACCGAGCGTGTATTGATGGAACCGTGACTAACGTAACTTATCACCACGGGAAGTTTTTAAACGCTTCTCTCGATAAGGCGTCGGAGCACAACGAGCGCAATTCCATCACGATTTCAAGAGATGACGGCCTCACTATCGGCATTACACAGATTGCGGGTCTCGTTGCTCGACGCATTGTCTGTTTTGTCGAAGAAGGCGCCAAGCTGAGCGCCGGCGATCGCTTTGGACTGATTCGCTTTGGTAGCCGACTCGATATTTATCTTCCGAAAGGCATGGGCCCAGCCGTTTGTCTCGGCCAAAAAACCGTGGCGGGTGAAACCATTTTGGCGCACTTAGACCAACCAAAGGCTCGCCTTGGGGTTGCCAAGTGACCGAGCCACTTGACCGTGATCTGACGCAAGCCAAGGGCCGTGTACGGCCATTGGCGCTGTTGCCTAACTTCATGACGTTGGGCGCAGTTTGCGTGGGTTTGACTTCGGTGCGCTTTGCGCTGGATGGTCGAATCGACATGGCGGTGATTGCACTTGTCGTCGCCATGATTCTCGATGGTCTTGATGGCCGTCTTGCGCGCGCGCTCAACTCGACTTCGCGTATAGGTAGAGAATTGGATACGTTGGCAGACTTTTTCAATTTCGGTATCGCACCGGGACTCATTCTGCATTTGGCTTTATTCAGTGACTCGACCCGAGTTGACTTCACCTGGGTGGCGATTATGGTTGTCGCGGCCTGTTGTGCGTACCGATTGGCACGGTTTAATGCCAACGAGAGCACTGATCCAGCCCAAACGTTTGAGGGCGTGCCCGCGCCAACACTCGCCTTGCTAACGCTCATGCCGGTTTATCTTTACCTACTTGAGTTCAATTTCGTGACACAGTCCCCGGGCTTGATATCAACCTACCTTATTTTTTGCGGTTTTCTTGCCGTGTCGCAGGTACCAACGGTTTCACTCAAATCGTTCAAAATCCCCTCGGCCTACATGTTTATTGTCGTTCCGATGATGATCATGCACATGGCAAGCCTGTTGATTTACCCGTGGGAGACGCTCACGGTAATGAGTCTCCTATATCTCGTTTGCATGCCCATCTTTGCGATTCGGCATCGCTCACTGACGGAAGCAGACTGAATCTCGTCGACGCTAGCCCCACCAAGTGAATACACTCGATGCTTGAGAAGTGTCTCAATAAGAGCGGTATTCGGCAGCTACATTTAGAAGTGGTCTCTTTAATGTGCAGTCGTTAAAATCTTGCCAGCTTCCAGGGGCTTACGGTGAACACTGCATCGTCGGCGTCATAGTAAAAACAAAAAAAGCACACACAAAATAAAGCACACGCACAACAAAGCAGGTAACCAAATGATTGCACGCCATATTTTTGATTCTGACCACGATGTGTTTCGTGATGCAGTGCGAAAGTTCTTAATGGATGAAGCCTACGAGCAGCACACGGAATGGGAAAAAGAAGGGCAGATTGACCGCAACTTTTGGTACAAGGCGGGAGAGCAGGGCATGTTGTGCCCGGGTGTTTCCGAAGAGTACGGCGGTGTCGGCGCGGACTTCCGCTACAACATGGTGATTGCGGAAGAGGTATCCCGTTTGGGTTTAACTGGGATCGGGTTTTCGCTACACAACGACGTCACAACACCCTACTTAACCAACGTTGCTAATGAGGCGCAAAAACAAAAATTTCTCCCCCGCTGTGTCTCAGGCGATTGCATTGTCGCTATCGCAATGACCGAGCCCGGCACAGGTTCTGACTTACAAGGCATTAAGACGTCAGCGGTTGATAAAGGTGATCATTACCTGCTGAATGGATCAAAGACCTTCATCACCTGTGGTCAACAAGCGGATATCGTGCTGGTTGTTTGTCGAACCAATCAGGATCCGGCAGCAGGCGCTAAGGCGTTTAGTATTCTCATTGTTGAAGATGGCATGCCGGGTTTTGAGCGCGGTCGCAATCTCGATAAGTTGGGTCAAAAAGCGCAGGACACGTCCGAACTATTTTTCAACGATGTCAAAGTGCCGAAAGAGAATTTGCTGGGCGAAGAGGGTATGGGTTTCATCTACCTCATGCGAGAACTTCCTCAAGAGCGTCTGAGTATTGCTGTATCGGCCATGGCGAGCTGCGAGTCGGTAATAGAGCAGACGGTCAACTACGTGAAGGAGCGCAAAGCCTTCGGTAAGCGCATTGCTGAATTTCAGAATACACAGTTCACGCTAGCGCAGTTGCAAGCAGAGGTGACCTCTATGCGGGTCTTCATTGACCGATGCGCCGAGTTGCTGCTCGAGAAAGAATTGACGACGGTCGATGCGTCCAAAGCAAAATTGTTGGCCACCGAACTTCAGGGGAAAGTCACTGACCAGTGTGTTCAGCTACATGGTGGTTACGGTTATATGTGGGAATACCCCGTGACCCGCGCCTACGCGGATGCACGAATTCAACGTATCTACGGTGGCACCAGTGAAGTGATGAAGCTCATTATTGGTCGAGACTTACTGTCCGATTAACGGATAGATAGCAAACAAAAAGGGCAGCCTAAGCTGCCCTTTTTTGTGGGTTATTGAAGAGCGCTACCACATGGCCACGGGGTTAATGATCATTTGAACTGCCCCTTTCAGACGCGCCTGGCCAAGAACAAACATGAACTCGTGAACGCTTTCATCGGCTAATCGTCCCGTATTCATTGTCTCGAGGATGTAAATACCGTGCTGTTTCAGGAGAACAACGTGGTCGTAAAAGATTTTGTCACCCGCACGCGGTGGCACGGCGCCCAAGCCCCAAGTGTCAGCACCCACGGCCATGGGTTTGAGCCCAGCTAAAAAGACTGAGGCTTCGTTGGTAATACCCGGGATACTTCCGGCCCACAGTGAGGGGTTTTGTTTGAGCGTCGCATCGGTGTAGCCAGTGTGGAGTAAGACAACATCGCCTTCGCCAACTGTGACCCCCTGAGACTTCATAGCAGCTTTGATGTCGTCTGACGTGATGGGTTGTCCGGCTTGAAGCGAATCAACACCCATTTGCTTGGCGATATCGATCATGACACCGCGCCCGACCATGGGCGGGATGCCGCTAATGTCGAGTTTCGTAAGGCCGGTGATAATGGAAAAATCTTTACCTTGGTTACAGTTGTAGAACTCACCGGCTTCACCCATGTGCCCTAAGCCGTCGAGCTGCGGTCCCGTACCTAGCCACATCTGCAAGACGTCATCGTTTGAGCTGGCTTCCCAGCCCACACCTAAGTCCGCGTTGAA
>Ga0181574_10002571_pt1 | contig 16425 bp, 16 predicted proteins | sample 101ome_24_FD_145600 | JGI IMG/M metagenome (GOLD analysis project Ga0181574, IMG submission 145600) | Coastal salt marsh microbial communities from the Groves Creek Marsh, Skidaway Island, Georgia - 101410AT metaG (spades assembly) | ecosystem: Environmental > Aquatic > Marine > Intertidal zone... | reverse complement strand
GCATGTTGCTTGCCCATATATTCATTAGCATCAAAACCTTTTACTTCTCCGGCAAATTTAACTGGAAGGTCTTCAGTATCAAATGAGGTAATATAATCTATACCTGAATCACCATTGATTAACTTTTCCCATGAATCTGCAACATTATTTCCAAGTGGATTAATTGTCCCAAGACCAGTAACTACGACACGCCTCTTAGACATGATGTGAATTATATTTTTGAATGAAGTAGATTTACAGCCTGGCCCACTGTTGAAACATCAGCAAGTTCTTCATCATCAATTTCAATATCAAACTCATCTTCAAAAGCCATTACCACTTCAACTATTCCTAATGAATCAATTTCTAAATCTTCTTCCAACTTTGCATCCATTGTTACTTTTGATTCATCAATACCAAGATCTTCAACAAAAAGACCTTTTACTTTTTCAAAAACTTCATTAGTTTCCATAATTACTCCCTAATTACGTTGTTAAACCACCATCAACGGGTATAACTTGTCCTGTTATATATTCTGACTCTTCGCTACATAAAAAAGATACTACATTTGAAATATCTTCTGGTTTACCAATGCGTTTAATTGAGAGTTGCTCTATAATATTTTCCTTATTTTCATCATCTAAAAAAGAGGTCATATCTGTTTCAATATACCCTGGAGCAACTACGTTAGATGTTATATTTCTAGTACCCATTTCTCTACTTATTGATTTTGCTAATCCAATTAACCCTGCTTTTGATGCAGCATAGTTTGATTGACCTTGATTACCTGATAGTCCAACTACAGAAGATATAAATACAATTCGTCCCCACTTATTTTTCATCATAAGTTTGATAGCTCTCTGCGATGTATAAAAACTTCCAGTTAAATTAGTTTGAATTACTTCAAGCCATTCAGATTCTTTCATTCTTGGTAAGATATTGTCTTGTGTAACTCCTGCATTATTGATCAAGACATCTACAGAGTTGTATTCTTTTTCTAATATTGAAAAGGCATTATCTACAGATTCAGTATTTGATATATCGATTTGAACTGTACTTGCACTTCCACCTGCAGCAACGATTTCTTTAGCAACATTATTAGCTTTGTCTTCTGAATTTGCATAGCCAACTACAACATGAAAATTTTTTCCAAGCCTTAATGCAATAGCACTTCCTATACCCCTGGAGCCACCTGTTACTAGTGCTGTTTTCATATAAGATCTAATTTTTCAGGTATTTGATACTCAATCGCTCTTCTTATCGTATCAACAGCCTTTCCATCAAAATCAGGTAGCTTTGCATCAGAAGTATTTATAGGAGTTGTTCTTTCCCCTAAACGCAAAGCGCATGCACCCCATGAAAGGCCTGCACCTACAGCAGTAAAAATTGCAACTTCTCCACCTTTAATTTCACCTTCTTCTAATGCATCGACTAAGGCAGTTGGAATTGAGGCTGCAGAGGTGTTGCCATATTTATGAACTTTTTTAATTGTTGTTGCATTTGGAAGGCTTAACATTTTCTCTAACCCCTCTACGATTCTTAAATTAGCTTGGTGGGGAATCAAAAGATCTATATCTTCTTTTGTTAATCCAGATTTAGTAATCACTTCATCAGATGCTGTTGCCATTGCTCTGATTCCACCTTTAAAAATCTCTTGTCCATCAAATGTCCATCTAACTTTTGCCGCTTCGTCTTTATTAAACCTATCCATTGCTGAACCAAAGTTCGGAACTTCTAAAATGTCTAACTTGTCTGAACTTAAACCATTGACAAAAGAAAATATTTCACCATCTTCAGGGGATTTACTTTCTTCAACAACAACTGCTCCAGCTCCATCTCCAAATAGAACTGCAGTATTTCTGTCTGACCAATCAAGTAACCAGGTGATGTGTTCAGAGCCTATAACTAAAGCTCTCTTATAAAGGCCACTTTCTACAAAAGCTTTTCCTTGTTCTAATGCATATACAAAACCTGCGCATGCAGCATTAATGTCATAAACAGAAGCATTGACTGCACCAAGTTTTCTTTGAACATGAGCTGCAGCAGATGGGACAATACTGTCTGGAGTACATGTAGCAAGAATTACTACATCAATGTCTTCTGGTGTTAAACCTGCACAGGCAATCGCATGTTGTCCTGCAACAGCAGCCATATCTGAGTTGTTAACATGGCAAAATCTTCTTTCCTGAATTCCAGTTCTCTGTTGTATCCACTCATCAGAGGTATCAACGAAAACAGCTAAGTCATCATTTGTCATTATGTTGTCTGGCGCACACTTGCCCCAACCAGTTATAGTTGATTTCACAAAATCTCCCTATTTAAATAATATTCAAAGAGTCTAATGAATTTATAATTTCAATACCCTTACTAGATATAGACTTTTTTACCATCCCAGCAGTTACATTTCCAGGTCCGATATGATACCATTTTTCCGGATTCACAATATTTTCAATATTTAGAATTTGGTCGTAAAACAGCACACTATTGTCAATTTGATCAACAAGTCTCTTTTTTATTGTTGCAAGGTCAGCTATGTTTGCATCTACATTCATATAAACATCAAACTTACCTTCTGAAAACTCAACTTTATCAACTATGTTTTGAACTTCTTGTTTTGCAGGAGAAACAAATTTAGAGTGAAAAGCACCAGCAACATCAAGAGGTATCACTCTTTTTGCACCCAAATCAATTGGGTTTGACTTTAAGTAGTCTATGTCATCTTTCAATCCACCAATGACAATTTGAGAACCATCGTTAAAGTTAGATATATTGATTGAAATTCCTTGATTATTGAGTGTTTCAACTGCATCAATAGTTTGTTTAAGGTCTGATGTTAAAACGGCAGCCATCGTTGAATTGGAGTTTTCAACAGCTTTCTGCATAGAATCACCTCTCACAGAAATAATTTTTAATGCATCACCATAGCTAATGAACTCAGCAAGTGCTAACGCAGTATACTCACCTAATGAATGGCCAATACCAACTTTTGGTAGCCCCAGTTTTTTAAAAGCTTCCAATCCATAACAGTAGGAAATAGCAAAAATATAAGGCTGAGCAATATTTGTTTTTGTAATCTCACTTTGATCACTTTGTAAAATAGTCTCTTTCAAAGACCAGCCTAAAGTTTCTTCAAACTCCTCAATTAAAAGTTCTGGATATAAATCAAGTAACTCCTCACCCATACCGGCTTGTTGAGATCCCTGTCCGGGAAACATTGCTACCCAGTTCATTTTTCTATTTCTGAAATAGTAAATGCTATTGCTGTATCTTCTTCGTGTGATAGAGATACGTACACAGTATCAATACCCAACTCTTTTGCCAGTTCTTTTGCTTTTCCATACAGATGAACTTCAGGTTTACCTCCACCACTAATTTCAATATCTTTCCAACCTAATTGTCTCCAACCTTTACCTAAAGATTTCATGACTGCTTCTTTTGCAGCAAACCGAGCACCTAGTCTTTTAGCAGGATCATTGAATCGATTTGCATAGATTATTTCATTCTGTGTAAAGCATCTTTTTTCAAATTTGGTTTGAGACTTATTTAAAAGTTTTCTTACTCTATTCAGATCGACTTGGTCAACACCTATACCGTAAATCATTAGAACTTAGCTTCAATCTCGATTAACAAGTCACCTTTTTTAACAGGCTGTCCTTTTTCAATATTAAATTTTTTGATTACACCATCAATTGGAGCTGTAATAACATTTTCCATTTTCATTGCTTCTAGAACAAATAAAGAGTCACCTTTTTTTACTTTTTTACCTTGTTTAGTCATTGTATCCATTATTGTTCCTTGCATTTCTGCAAAAATTATTCCTGGATTTTTAATATTGCCCGTAAGATCCATACCTACTTTTTTAGGACGTTGTGGAGCAAGAGTTGGGTTAGCTGTATCGTCCAATGATATTTTTACCTTGCTCGGTCTATCAGAATTAACTTCATCTTCTTCGATTTCACGTATTTCAAAGTTTTCCTCTAAAAACTTTACATGTATCTGACTATTGACGAATTCTTTAGTTTTTAAAATTTCTATTAATAAATTTATAGTTGTAGGGATACCTCCGATAATATATTCTTCAAGGCACCTGATCCCTTTAGATCTTGCCTCTTCTCTTGAAACACCCCAAACAATTAATTTTGAAATAAGATTGTCATAATAGTGAGTAATTTGAGTACCTGTTCTTGCCCACCCATCAATACGTACACCATTACCGGTTGGTTCTCTATACTCAGTTATTGTTCCAGGAGTTGGTAGAAAGTTATTATTTGGGTCTTCTGCATTAATTCTAAACTCTATACTGTGTCCTCTAGGATCAAGCTCATAATCTTCAATAGAGTTTCCGAGCGCAATTTTTATTTGTTCTTTTACAAGGTCAAGACCATACCTCATTTCAGTTACCGTATGCTCTACTTGTAATCGAGTATTCATTTCAAGGAAGTAAAAGTTTTCGTCACTATCAGCAAGGAATTCTACAGTTCCAGCATTTACATAATCTGCATTAGATGCGATTTTAAGTGTAAACTCTTTTAATTTTTCTCTTCCATATTCAGATAGCCACTCAGGTGGGCTCTCCTCAATTAACTTTTGATTCCTTCTTTGTAAAGAGCAATCTCTTTCACCTAAATACAAAATATTGCCATACTTGTCAGCAAGAATTTGAGTTTCAACGTGTCTTGCTGGTTTTATAAATTTTTCAACATAGATTTGATCAGAACCAAAGTAAGCTTCACTTTCTCGCTTCACAATATCAAAATTTTCAAGAAGCTCTTTTTCATTGTGAACAATCCTTAATCCTTTTCCTCCACCACCATGGGCAGCTTTTAATGCAACAGGATATCCAAAACTTTCAGCATCCTTTACTGCGTCTCTTTGAAACCTTGAAGGTTTTAGCTGACCCGGCACAGGATTTAGTCCAATTTTTGAGACTAATTTTCTTGATTCAATTTTGTCACCCATAGATTTAATGGTTTCAGGTTTAGGCCCTACCCAAGTAATTCCTTTTTTTTCTATAGCTTTTGCAAAATCAGCATTTTCTGCGAGAAAGCCATATCCTGGGTGGACTAAGTCTGCATTTGTCTCTTCAGCAGCTTTGACTAATTTTTTTAAATTCCTGTAGCTTTCAGCAGGCAGAGACCCTCCAAGATAATAAGATTCATCAGCTCTTTTAGTATGTAAAGCATCTTCATCTGCATCTGAATAAACAGCAATAGTATATAAATCCATTTCTTTGGCAGATCTAATAATTCGAAGAGCTATTTCACCTCTGTTTGCGATTAGGATTCTTTTTTGAGTCATATTTATTTTAATTTAAAAGCCAAGCCCATTGCCAAAATAGACTTAATAGCATCTCCTATCAAAAATGGAATAACCCCAATTGCAAGAGCATTCGATAGTGAAGTGTTTAAAATTATCATCAATCCAGAAACGCCAGCAATATAAATAGTTAATGAACCAAGCAGAATAGCAAGTACAGGTTTAGTTGCAAAAGCACCGATTACATAAGCTGCTAGAAAAAATCCAATTATATATCCTATTGTTGGACTTTTTAAAATTGCAAGACCAGCAACACCTGCTGAAAAAAATGGAAGGCCAGACATACCAATAAACAGATACATCAACATACTGATTGCTCCAAAAGTGCTACCTAATATTAATCCTGACAAAAGCACAACAAATGTTTGACCAGTTATAGGAACAGGCGAGATTGGAATAACAATTCGTATTTGAGCACTAAGTGCAGTTACTATTGCAAAACCTAAGGCCAAGAATAAATTTCTTGCAATACTACCTTTTTCTACCCATGTAATAGCAATATTTTTAGAGGGGTATGTTTCCATGTTTATCTCCTAACTCTCCTTTATTTACTAAGTCTTTAAATGAGTCAATAATTACTTTTCTTGTCTCACTTGGTTTTATAATATTGTCAATTAAGCCTAATTGTGCAGCAATATCAGGATTGCTAAATTTTTCATTATACTCTGCTACTAATTTTGACTTAAGTTCTTCTTTATTGTCGGCTGCTGCTAATTCTCTTCTATGTATTATGTCAACAGCTCCTTCAGCGCCCATAACCGCAATTTCACCACTTGGCCACGCAAATAATTTATCAGCACCAAGCCCTATTGAATCCATCACGATATAAGCTCCTCCGTACGCTTTTCTTATAACTACACATACCCTTGGAACTGTCGCTTCTGAGTAAGCGTATAAGAGTTTTGCACCACTCTTTATTATTCCACCGTGTTCCTGTTCAACTCCAGGTAAAAATCCAGGAACATCAACCAAAGTAAGAATAGGTATGTTGAATGCATCACAAAATCTCACAAACCTCGCCGCTTTTTCCGAAGCCTTGATATCTAATACTCCTGCAAGCTCCATTGGTTGGTTAGCCACTATACCAATTGTATTTCCATTAACTCTTGCAAAAGTTGTAATAATGTTGAGTGCATAGTTACTTTGAATCGGATAGTGCTCTCCATCGTCTGAAATATCTGAAATTATTTTTGCCATATCATATGGCTGATTTCTATTTTCTGGTATAAAACTATCTAAAGATTCTATTGTTCGAGAAGATTCATCTTCTGTAATGAATGCAGGAGGTTTTTGAGATGAAGACTGAGGTAGAAAGCTCATAAGATATCGAATTTCTTCAAATGCTTGTTCTTCAGATTCACAAATTTGATGAGACACACCCGATTTAGTACCGTGCGCTTCTACTCCACCTAATTCTTCATATGACACCTCTTCTCCAGTAACAGTTTTAACAACAGCAGGTCCTGTTACATATAGTTGTCCTATATCTTGTACTTGAAAAATAAAATCAGTCAGTGCTGGGCTATAAACCGCTCCACCAGCAGAAGGACCAACTACAACAGATATTTGTGGAATTTTTCCAGAAGCTTCAACATTCTTTTTAAAAATTTGAGCATATCCATACAAAGAAGAGATACCTTCCTGAATTCTTGCTCCACCAGAGTCTTTTATTCCAATAATTGGTGCTCTAGCATCTAATGCATGATCCATCACTTTTAGAATTTTTTTAGCTACAACTTCGCCTAGACTTCCTCCCATAACAGAAAAGTCTTCACTAAATACAAACACTGGACGTCCATGAATTGTGCCAGTACCAGTTACAACCGCTTCACCTTCAGGGTTTTCTTCAGAGGTAACATGTTGGTCTATTTCGCTAAAAGAGCCTTCATCCAATAGTAAATTCAGCCTTTCATAAGCTGTTAATTTTCCTTTTGGATGCTGAATCTTTTTAGCTTTTTCATTACGAATTTCAGCTAAATTATCGTCTGACATGCCCATCTTTCCTGTTTATTGTTAATGTATGTATTTGACCTATATATATGTAAAGAAGTAACACTGTGAAAACCTTTTTTTTTGAATCCATTTACAATACACAGGAATATGCACTAAGTGAACTATCAGATGAACCAATACTTGTAATTAGTTACTCTCAGGAAAAAGGCAAAGGTACATCAAACAGAACATGGCTAAATGCAGATCAAGCGTTGGCATGTTCACTTGCAGTAAAACAAGAAGATATAAAACTAAAACACACACTTATTCCGCTTCTTTCTGGCTACATATTTACAGAAGTTCTTAATGATATAAATCTCAGCTTGAAGTGGCCCAACGATATTGTTTTAAACAATTTAAAAGTTGGTGGAATACTTGTTGAAAAGTCCGAAAATAACATTTGTATTGGAATGGGTATAAATTATTTTTGGGAGAGTCCAGAAATACCTGGAGCAGGTTCTGTCTTTAATAAAAAACAAGAAAACTCAGTAATCAATTTACATGCAGAAGAATGGGCGAGTGAAGTATTATCCTCACTTGCAAAAAATAATTTTGAATTAGAGAAATACAAACAAAAATTACAAACTCTCGGGAAAATTGTGGAATACCCCGAAGGTAGAGGGTGGGCTGAAGACATAAACGAAGATGGATCTCTTAAGATAAAATCAACAGATGGAGATTACATTAATTTAACCTCACCCTTAATTTCTGAAGTAAATTAGTTATTATTAAGCAGGAGACAAATGAAACAGCTAGTAGTTGAAAAAAACAATCCTACACCAATTTTGTGGGATACTCCTATTCCAAATCCTGGCCCAGGTGAGATACTTATTAAGAATCATTATTCAGTCGTATCTTCAGGAACAGAGCTAGCTGCTATTGAAGTAGCAAATACTTCTGTTGCGGATAAGCTTCAAAATAGTTCAAATATTGATAAAGGATTAGACCTCTTAAAGAAAGAAGGCTTTGGAGCAGTCTGGAATGCTGTATTCCCAAAAAACCTACTTCCTCTTCAGCTTGGATACAGTTCAGCTGGGGAAGTTGTCAAAGTTGGTAAAGGTGTTAGTACTTACCATGTTGGAGATAAAGTTGTCTCTAATGGAGGTCATGCTGAATACGTTGTTGTTAGTGAAAATCTTTGTAGTCGCATTAATGAAAATACAGACATCAAAGAAGCAGCTTTCACTGTTTTAGGGAGTATTGCGTTGCATGGTCTTAGGCTATCTGAGACAACCCTTGGCTCAAAAGTAGTGGTTATAGGTCTTGGAGTTATAGGTCAACTAGTATGTAGGCTAGCTGAAGCACAGGGTTCAGAAGTAACTGGAATTGACCCTGATCCTGAAAGATCTAAATATGGAGATAATTTTTTTTCTTCTGCAAATGATGTTGAACTAAAAGATGTTGATACGGTAATTATTACCGCTGCGACTAGTAGTAATGAACCTATAGAATTAGCTACAAAAATTGCTCGCAATAAAGCAAAAATCGTTGTTGTTGGCGATATTCCTCTAAACATTTCTAGAAATGATTTTTACTATAAAGAACTAGAACTTGTTGTTTCGAAGTCTTATGGTCCTGGAAGGTATGATAAACAGTACGAAGCACTAGGAAATGATTATCCAATTGAATATGTGCGCTGGACCGAAAATAGAAACTTTGAAGCATTTACAAAACTTTTGTCTCAGAAACAAATCCACCTACTCGACCTAGTGTCTGAAGAGGTAGCGTTTGAAGATGCACCTAGTGTTTATGAAAAATTTACTGATGAGATTAAACCATTATCAGTGGTGCTGAGATACAACATTGACCCTGAACCAAAAATTGAATTAGAGAATGATATGCAGCCAGAACCAAAAACATCAAAAGTAAATGTTGGAATATTAGGTGCTGGAAATTTTACAGCTTCAACAATACTGCCAGTTCTTAAAGAGTTGAAAAAAGAATGCAAAGTTCTTGGGATAGCTTCATCAAAAGGTTTGAGTTCAGAGTCACTTGCTAAAAGCTTTAAACTTAATAATAAATATTCCACTGAAGAAGACATATTAAATGCTGAAGAAATAGATGCGGTTCTTGTATTAACACCTCACTACAACCATTCAGAGTTAGTAATAAAAGCTTTAAATAAAGGAAAAGCTGTGTATGTTGAAAAACCCTTAGCCTTAGATATGCAGTCGATTACAGATATTGAAGAAAGTATTTACAGGTCTGAAAATCCAAAATTGTTTATCGGATTTAATAGGCGATTTTCAAAATCAACTCAATTTATCAAACAAAAATTAATTAATAGTCCAGCAAATAGTATTAATCTGCGATTTAGCGTCCCACCTCTTGATAAGGATCACTGGACAAATATAAAGGAAATAGGTGGTGGAAGAATTGTTGGTGAGGCAGTACATGGTATTGACTTAGCTTGTTATTTGTTTGATTCTCTTCCCCAAAGTATTTCAGCATCTGCACCAGTTGATAAAGCAAATAATATGGCTAAAGACAATCAAGTTTTCTTAAACATTAACTTTACAAATGGCTCTCATGCTTCTCTACAGTATTTTTCTGAGGCAAATCAAATATTAAGCAAAGAACGAATAGAAGTTCATGGCGAGGGTAACTCCTACATTCTTGAAGATTTTAAAATGTTAAGGTTTCTAGAGGGCTCACAAGATAGAAGTAAAACATTTTCATCAGGTAAAGGGCACAAAGAATCTTTAAGTATCTTTTTTGATTATGTAAGAGATAAATCACAGAACCCTTTTACTTGGGAAGAAATTAAAGCTGTTTCTAAAGCAGCGATTATTGCTCAAGATCATATAAATTCAGGACAACAACACAACGTTTAATTTTTAAAGAGCGGCCTCGGCAGGATTCGAACCTGCGACACCAGGTTTAGGAAACCTGTGCTCTATCCCCTGAGCTACGAGGCCATTTAAAATTTTGATACCAGTATCATAGATTTCGGCTTATAGGTACATTATGTTAGCAGTTGATGTAAAAAATATTAAGAAAACATTCAAAACGAAACAAGACACTGTGGAGGCAGTTAAAGATGTAAGTTTTGAAGTAAAAAAGGGCGAAATTTTTGGTTTACTTGGTCCAAATGGTGCTGGTAAATCAACAACTATTTTAATGCTCACAACCCTCCTTCAGATTACGGGCGGTCAAGCCAAGATACTTGATTTAGATGTAACTAAAGACGATAAGTTAGTTAGAGAAAAGATTGGTGTTGCACTTCAAGATACTGGTATCGACAATCTTCTCACAGGCAGGGAATTATTTTTTACTACTGCAAGACTTTGGGGTTTTTCTAAAAAAGATTCGGAAACAAGAACAAATGAACTTCTTGAACTTGTTGGCTTAACCGAAGCAGCTGACAGAAGAGTTAAAACATATTCAGGTGGAATGAAGCGAAGATTAGATTTGGGACTGAGCTTAGTCAATTCCCCAGAGGTTTTATTTTTAGATGAACCTACAACAGGTTTAGATCCGGGATCTAGAAGAGTTTTATGGGATGAAATTAAAAGGTTAAGAGATAGTGGTGTGACCATAATATTGACTACCCAGTATCTTGAAGAAGCCGATGAACTTGCGGATAGAATTGCAATTATAGATGAAGGACTTGTCGTAGCTGAAGGCACCTCAGATGAGCTAAAAGCAAGTATTGGTGGTGACGTGATAACCTTATCTTTCAACTCAGAAAAAGAAGTTACTTTAGCAAAAGAATTGTTTCCAGAATCTTTACAAGAAAAAAATGAATTAAGAATAACTGTAGAAGATGGTGCAAGCAAGATTCCTTCTTATATCAATGAACTTACAGAAAATAAAATTGATGTCAGTTCTGTTACTGCAAGTAAGCCAACACTAGATGATGTATTTCTAAATGTTACAGGATATAGGCTTGAGGGAACCGCAGAAGAAGTAAGCCAATCATCAAGTGATAAAAAGGAAAATTAATTTATGAAAACTAATATTTCTTTCTTAACTCAACTTCAAATATTAACAAAGAGACTTGTTTTAAGAGTTGTTAGAAGACCGTTAGCAGAATTGCCTAATATTTTTATCTCTGCTTTCTTTCTCTTTGTATATGATGGTGCACTAGGTGGAGTTTTTGGTGGATCTGCTCAAGGTACTCCTTTTGATTTTGCTAATGGAAATTTTGTTAATTTTATTCTTCCTGTATCAATAGTTTCTGCTTCAGTAAGCGGTGGTGCATCTGGAATTTATCTAGTAGAAGATATTGAATCTGGAGTATTTAAGCGATATCAGAGCATGCCAATTTCTAAATGGGCAATAATTCTTGCACCTATGATAGTTGGAGCAATGAGAGTTTTATTACAAGCTGGCTTAATAATGGTAATTGGGAAAATTATTGGTGCTGATCCAGCAGTAGGCACAATAGGATATTTTATAGTTCTCTCTATTGCTTTTCTTTGGGGGATGGGATTTGCAGGATATTCTGTAGCTGCAGGAGTTAGATCTGGATCTTCTCAGGGTGCACAGGCAGCATCTTTTCTATTTTTCCCTGCATTATTTTTAGCACCAACTTTTGTTCCAAGAGAAGCTCTACGAGGATGGTTAGCTACAGCCTCTGCATACAACCCAACAACCTATGTAATTGAAGCAATGAGAGCAATAATGGTTGAAGGTTGGATAAACGATATGATTTTTAAAGGATTTATTGCCGCAGGTTCTTTTGCTGCTTTAACTTTAACATTTGCTGTTCTTTCAGCTCGAAAGGCAACAGAAAAAGCATAAATACTGCTTTGAGTAGTAAATAAAATTTATTACTCTATATAATTCGTAAGGAAAAATATGGAAACAAGTTTAAAAGCAACTGTAAGAGACAATACTGGATCTGCTCAATCAAGAAGAAGTAGGGGTGAAGGTACTATTCCAGCAGTTGTTTATGGAATGGGCATGGAACCAGTCTCAGTAGAAATTGATGCAAGAGAATTCACAAATGCTTTAAAAACTGAAGCAGGTTCTAACGTAATTTTTAATCTAGAAGTTGGCAAAGATAAATTCACAGCACTAGCAAGAGAAATACAAAAACATGTTTATCGTAATGAATTTTTGCATGTTGACTTCATTCAAATCGATCTTACAAAGACTGTTGATGCTGATGTACAAATTAACTTTATAGGAACGCCAATGGGAGTTAAAGAAGAAGGTGGAATTGTTCAAACAATCAACTCTTCCATTACCATTTCAGCTCTTCCAACAAATATTCCAACTTCTCTCGATTTAGATATTTCTGAATTAAATGTTGGAGACAACCTAGCAGCTGGAGATGTCTCATTGCCTGAAGGTGTAGAGCTAGCAGATGCAGAAGACGATTCAATTTTAATAACAATTACTGTACCAAGAGCAGCAATTGAAGAAGAAGAAGATATTGAAGGTCTAGAGGGCGAAGAAGTAGAAGGCGAAGAGGGAGCCGAAGGTGAATCCTCTGAAGAGACTGTTGAGGAAGAGTCCTCAGATGAATCTGGAGAATAACAAAACTTTATTTGTTGGTCTCTGGAATCCACAAGATAAATATTCTAAGACACGACATAACATAGGTGCAGATATTCTTATTCGTTTTTGTAAGAAAAACAATTTAGAATTCAAACTCGACAAAAATAGTATTTACAATTTTTCATCTGCTGAAATTAATGGTTCCAATGTTGAAATTATCCTACCTATGGTTTCAATGAACAATTCTGGCGATGCATTAAAGAGTTATTTTAAATATAACAATAAAGAAAACACAGAGGTGCTTGTTGTTCATGATGATATTGATCTTGCATTTGGACGTTTAAGAATTAAAAAAGGAAGTTCTGATGGTGGTCATAATGGAATTAAATCAACAAATAGAGTTTTACACCCTGAAGATTATTACAAACTAAAAGTAGGAGTTGGTAGACCTCCTCATGGAATTGACCCAGCTGATTTTGTATTATCAAAGTTTTATAATGATGAAAGGGAAGAGGTTGAATTCTTGATAGAAGATTCAGTAGATATTTTAAATACCTTTTTAAAAGATAAAGAATTAGCCATCAAAGATGCCTCCGAGCGCAGAATTATTGATGTGATTTAATGAAAAAATATATACCAGACTCATTAGCTTTATTTCGTATCTTCTCTGCTCCAGTTATTTTATATTTGTTATTACTTGATGGAACCGATGAAGGGTTAATGTTAGTTCCAGCAATCATTGCATTTATTGCTGCTTGGACAGACTTTTTTGATGGCCGACTAGCAAGAAAATGGGATGTATCTTCGAAGACCGGAGCATTTTTAGATTCAATTGCGGATAAAATTTTTATAACTTTTATATTTGTTGGTTTTACTTATATTGAAAGAGTTAGTATTTGGATTACAGTTTTACTTATTGTTAGAGAGTTTATTATTACTGGATTAAGAGGCCTTGCAGGAAATGAAGGAATAATGATTCCACCAAGTAAATTGGGCAAAGCAAAAGCAAGCCTGCAGTTTTGGGCTATTGGTTTTGTAATGATGGATTTTCCAATAACTCTTTTAAGTTTCACCCTTGCTGATTTCATTGTTTTATTGGCATTAGTTTTCTCTTACATTTCTGGCTATCAATACATATCTGGTTATCTCCAACAAACTAAATGAAATATAACAATATATTCATTACAGGTTCCACTGGAGTCGTTGGTAAGCCACTTTTAAGAAAAATAGTTAAACAAGGGCATAATGTTTTTGCTCTTTCAAGATCAAAAAACAATAATCAATTGTTTTCAGACCTTGGTGTAACAAAGATTGAAGGAGATCTTTTTTCAGATTCAACTTACGATCACCTCTCTGACAAAAACATAGATGCAATTTTCCACATTGCAGGAGTTAATAAAATGTGTTCTAAAAATCCAGATGGAATGTTTAAAGCAAATATAGAAGGAACTAAACAAATGCTTGAACTTGGTAACAGATTAAAGATCAAAAAATTTATTTATACATCATCTGCTGTCACTTTAGGAGAAGAATTGGGAACTGTTGGCAATGAGTTATCCAACCACAGAGGCTACTTTCTTAGTAAATATGAAGAGTCAAAGTTTTTAGCTGAAAAAGAAGCATTTGATTATGACAAAGACTTTGAGTTTGTGTCTGTTAACCCATCCTCTGTTCAAGGACCAGGTCGTGTATCTGGTACAGCAAAATTATTAATTTCTACGCTTAACAAAAAATACCCCCCTTTAATAAAAAATAATATCTCAATTGTTGATATTGATGATTGCACAGATGGACATTATCAAGCTTTGTTAAACGGTGAAGCCAATGAGAGATATGTTCTAAATAGTTTTCAAACAACTAGTGAAGAGCTACTCTCTAAGCTTAAGTCTTTATCAGAATGGTCAGGAAGGCCTATGTATATTCCAAAATCAGGATTGAAAATCATTGCGCCACTTGGAGACCTTTATAAGCTAGTGTCTAATTCAACTCCATTAATATGTAGTGAGTCAGCAAGAGTTTTAACACATGGACATATTTATGACGGTTCCAAAGCTGAAGATAAATTAAATATAGACTATATTGATTTGGAAATGTTTATGAAGAAAACTATCAATTGGTTAATTGATGAGAGCTACGTAGATCTAAAAAAAATTTAAACCATGAATGTAGAAACATTCAATTATTCCCCTGAATCGCTTGCACCATTCTTTTATTTAAATAAAAGAGATAGAAAAAATATCTATATTTTTCCAACAGAAAAAGAAACTTTAGAATTTTATAATAATTTTTCTAATTTTGTACCTGAGTCTTCTTATTTTCCAGCATGGGATACTTTGTCCTATGACTCATTTACGCCATCATTAGAGATTCAAGGAAAAAGACTTCAAACACTTCATAGCCTGCTAGTTAATGATTCATTTGATATTGCAATGAGTATGAAGTCCTTTACTCAAAAAATATTTATTAATGATTTAGACGTAATAGATGTGCAGATTGGACAAGAAGTAGATTTTGAAAATTTAATAGAAAATCTCTCTTTCCTTGGATATGTAAACAAAGACAGAGTTGAATCTAGGGGAACATTTTCTATTCGTGGTGGGCAGATTGATATTTATCCTCTTAACAGTGAATACCCAACAAGAATTATTTTTAATGGTGATGAAGTAATCGAATTAAAATTATTTGATTTCATTACCCAAAGATCAATAAAAAATATTATAAAGGTTTTAATAACCCCTTCGTCTGAATTGTTTCAAACAAAGCAAGAAGACATTTTCAAATCATTAGAAATAGAATCAAATAAAGACTTAGATGAATACGAATTATTTCAGTTTTCGCAAAATCTAACAAACTTCAAGTCTTTACTAGATTTTGTACCAGATGATGTAAGCATTAATATAATCGACTTTAATTCATGTAAAGAAACTTTAAGCGAAATTCAAAAGATTGAAGAGGATAGTTTCAATAATTTACAAAAGTATTTTTCTTTAAAAGTATCAAAAATGAAATCCAGATATGTGGATGCATTTTTAGAAATCAATAGATATGAAACAATTTTTTATTCCACAAATGATTTAGAAAACATCAGTAATGTTCCACAATTTTTAGATGGCTTAGGTCCGGATAAAGTTTTGGAAAATATTAATGAGTTATCAAAGGTGTATTTATCCAGCAGAAATGAAAAAATTATAGAAAAGTTTTCAAAACTAAAGAATTTACATTTAGTTGAGAATTCGTTCTCCTTCTCAGCAGTGTTTCAAGAAATGAGTATTGCAGTTATTGATGAGTCATTATTTACTAATAGAAAACAAAAAGACAAAAAAGTAAAACAGAGAAAATTAAATGAGGAATCAATCCTTGTTCCAAATACTTATGTTGTTCACAAGTTTCATGGCATAGGGCTCTACGAGGGAACCGAAGTTAAAAAAATTAAAGATGTAGATAAAGATTACTTATCAATTAAGTTTGGCGGAACGGACAGACTATATGTTCCATCGGATCAAATTAATGAACTTGAGGTATATGTAGGGGGCGAAAATCCAAGATTATCTAGATTAGGCGGCGGAGAGTGGGAGCGTGCTAAAGAAAAAGCTAGACAAAACGCAAAGGTTATAGCTGATAGAGTTTTGAATCTCTACAAATTAAGAAAAATTGAAAACAATAACCTAATTATTGATGAGGATACTCCAT
>Ga0181574_10002560_pt1 | contig 16468 bp, 14 predicted proteins | sample 101ome_24_FD_145600 | JGI IMG/M metagenome (GOLD analysis project Ga0181574, IMG submission 145600) | Coastal salt marsh microbial communities from the Groves Creek Marsh, Skidaway Island, Georgia - 101410AT metaG (spades assembly) | ecosystem: Environmental > Aquatic > Marine > Intertidal zone... | reverse complement strand
TTGCCTTGGCAGGGCGCCGGGATCCAACCCGGCGCCAACCTTTTGCAGCGGAACGCCAATCCGTTAATCTTTGCGCAATCGGTCAAGAAGCCCACAATGTCTGCATCGCCCCTCCATTCTCCGTCCCCCCCCGCCTGGCTCGAATGTGTGCTTAATCATTTTGATCAGTTTCTGCTTGATCACGCGGCCGCTGAGAAAAAAGCAGCCGGGATGGCACTTTCGATGCTGTCCCATTATCCGGACCGAACGCGGCTCGTTACTGCCATGTCTGAGTTAGCGGTAGAGGAGATGGTCCATTTTCGGGAGGTGGTTAAGTTGATTCAGGAGCGGCAGCTACGATTAGGTGCCGACGAAAAAGACCCATACGTCAATGAGATTCGCAGTTGGATTCGGCAGGGGTCAGATGTTTACTTGCTGGATCGCCTGCTCACCGGCGCCGTGATCGAAGCGCGGGGTGCAGAGCGTTTTGCGTTGATTGGATCGGCGCTCTCTACGGGGGCGCTGAAAAATTTCTATCGATCTCTGGCGAGATCTGAGAGTAGACATTTCGAGTTATTCCTCAAACTCGCACGCGAATATTTTCCCGCGCAGATGGTAGAAGATCGCTGGGGAGAACTGCTCATCGCCGAATCAGCGTGTGTCGGCAGACTGCCGGTACGGGCCGCCCTCCACTGACGATGACCTCAGCCACTGCGGTGGAAAAATATCTCGGCACCTATGCCCTGTTACCTGGCGGCTGCCCCGATTTAGATAGCCAGTGGCAGCACATTTTGGTGGTCCCCTGCTACGACGAATCTCCGAACTTCATTGAAGATTTCTGCCGCGCCCACGGGACAACCTCAATCCTCCTGCTATTGGTTATTAATCGGCCAGAAGCCAGCCCGAGCAACGTGAATCGACAGTTGCGTGACGGGCTCGCTGGGTGGCCAAAAGAGCCACTACAACCCGGTTATACGCTACATCGCGCCGGCGAGCGCTTGGGCATCTTGAGCGTCGATTTGGAATACTTGGAGGGAGAGACACCGAGAAATCAGGGAGTCGGTCGGGCGCGGCGTGTTGGCTGCGATCTTGCCCTGGCATTGATCAATAAAGGCTCGATTACTTCACCATGGATTGTCTTTGGAGATGCGGATTGCCACTGGCCCAGCGGTTTTTTTCAGCAACGCTGGCCTGATGATGCCAGTGCCATCTCGCTCCCATTTACGCATCACCCCCTCAAAAATGACCCAATATCGGCCGCAACATTGCTTTACGAGCTCAAGCTACACCATTACGTATTGCATTTGGCGGCTCTCGGGAGCCCCTATGCTTTTCATGCCTTGGGTAGCAGCTTCGCGGCAAGCGCCAATGCTTACGCAAAAGTGCGCGGCGTACCTTTACGGAGTGCGGGCGAAGATTTTTATTTACTCAATAAACTGGCGAAAGTGGGGCTTATCCATCGAGCATCCGGAGTAGGCGTCACGATCACTTCCAGACAATCTTCCCGAGTGCCCTTTGGCACAGGGCCAGCGGTCCAGCATTTATTGGAAACAAGGGACATGCTGCGCGCGCCGTTATTTTATGACGCCAAATGCTTTAGCACCCTAGGCACGCTTATCGAGTTATTCAGCAAATGGGTAAATTGCCCCGAGATCACACCCGAGTCTGAGCTGAGAGAGGCATTGGGCTCAGAGATCGCGTCCAGCGTTATGCCGCTGCTACAACAGTGGCATTACCAGAAGGCGATAGCGCACATTCACAATGCGGCTCAAACCGCCGCGCTTCGTCAACACCATTCACATATCTGGTTAGACGGTTTCAAGCTGCTCAAGCTGATTCATTTATTGCGGGACAATCACTACCCCAACATCAGCTTTATCGACTCGGTGAATCAACCAGCGCAGTGGCCCATCGCAATGCGCGGCGCCGCACCCGAACAGATGCGGCAGTCGATCTATGAAAGTCTCGGTTGGCAGTTTTGATGAATTGAACTGAACGCCAAACCAACGGCTCACTGATAAAAAAAGAGCCACCAAAACTGGTGGCTCTCTTGCCTCAATCGTTGCCGCTAACGGGCATTACCGCGATACGCCCTATCTACGGCTAACGGCGCTTCTAATTACTCGATGGCAATAACCACCTTGTTAATCGTACCGGTAAAGCGAGTTTCCTCTGGCCCAACGCCGATGTCATCGGCCACCGGGGTCTGGTTATCGAGGCCCACGTCGGCGGTCTCATCTGCTGAGAAAATCAGCGGCTGGGTTCGGCCAATACGTCCCGAAGCCACTGTTTTACCGTTCACCGTGATTGTGGCATCGCCACCCTTGCCCAAGCCGTCACCGTCGTAATCAAAATCCATCACGATGGTTGCCGGGCCTGGAGGAATGGGCTTGTCAGCGGCCACGGTGAAACGCTCCAGACCCAAGAAGTTGTAGGTATAGATCGGCCGACCGTCCTTCATGTAGAGCGACCAGCCGCCAAAGCGACCACCTTGAGTCAAGATGACGCCAGTCGCGCCCTCATCGACCTCTACTTCAGCCGTGATGCTCTTGGAGGTGTTCTTGGAGTTCAGGAACGTATTTTCCAGGATGCCATTCATGCCGTCATACAGGGTGAGTGACTTGCGATCACCCAACAGGTCAGGACGCCCTGCGATGGCGGGATTCACGCGCTCAACCGAGCGATCATCAATCGGCAGCACGTTGTACTTCTCCGCTTCCTCCATGAAGGTCGCTTCCATGGCAGCGACTCGCTCGGGGTACTCATCGGCGAGGTTATTCACTAGGCTGAAGTCCTCTTTGACGTTATAGAGCTCCCATACGTCATCCTCGAGGGGCTTCTGCTTGCCCGTCTGCCAGGGTGCGCGGTGCAGCACGCGGGCAAACCAGCCGTCTTGATACAGCGCTCGGTTACCAAACATCTCGAAATATTGAACGGTGTGCTGCTCAGGCGCGTCGGCATCATTCAGGCTGTACATTAGGCTGGTGCCCGCCATCGGCTCCTGAACGGTTCCATTCACACTCGTGGGCTCCGGCAACTTTGCTGCCTCCAGCACAGTGGGCGCAATATCAACCACGTGGGAGAACTGACTACGGATCTCGCCCTTGCCTTCAATGGCATCTGGCCAGTGAATCACCATGCCGTTGCGGGTACCACCAAAGTCTGAAGCTACCTGCTTGGTCCACTTAAAGGGCGCATCAAATGCCACGGCCCAGCCGGCCGACATGTGAGGGAAGGTGTACTCACCGCCCCACTCATCCAGCCGCGGCAGCAGATCCTCGACCTTTTCAACCACCTGGTTGAAGTAGGTCATCTCGTTGTACATACCTATGAAGCCGCCCTCTGCGCTGGTGCCGTTGTCGCCGGCGATGTAGATAATCAGGGTGTTATCCAACTCGCCGATATCCTCCACCGCATCCACTAGCCGCCCCACGTTCACATCGGTGTGCTCCATAAATCCGGCGAACACTTCTGCCTGCCGTGCAAACAGCTTGCGGTGATCTTCAGGAAGATCAGCCCAGGCACTGAGATCCTCAGGGCGATCCGCTAGTTGGGTGCTCTCGGGAATAATGCCCATCTCTTTTTGGTTGGCGACGGTCTCCGTGCGAATCTCGTCCCAGCCCTTGTCAAACATGCCTTGGTACTTGTCAGCCCACTCCTTGGGGACATGATGCGGCGCGTGCACAGCGCCCGTTGCGAAGTACATAAAGAAAGGCTTGTCAGGCGTCATTGATTGTTGTGCCTTCATCCAGCCAATGGCCTTGTCTGTCATGTCATCGGTAAAGTGATAACCCTTCACGTGCGGTGGATTGACGCGGGTCACTCCGTCGTAAATCAGCGGATACCACTGGTCTGTTTCACCACCGATAAAACCATAAAACTTGTCAAAGCCTGAGTGCGTCGGCCATCGATCAAATGGGCCTGAAACACTGGTTTCCCAAGCTGCGGTCTCGTGCCACTTGCCGAATGCACCGGTGCTGTAGCCATTGAGCCGCATCATCTCCGCCAATGGCGCGACGCGATTGGGTATCTGCCCGGTGTTGCCCGGAAACGCGGTCGCAGTCTCCATGATCGATCCGGTATTAGCGGTGTGGTGATTGCGACCCGTCTTCAGCGCATTACGTGTGGGTGAGCACAAGGCGGTGGTGTGGAAATTGTTATAGCGCAGACCACCTTCAGCCAGTCGATCCAGCGTAGGTGTATTGATTGGGCCACCAAACGGGGTGGTCGCACCAAAACCGACGTCGTCAATCAAAACGATGATGACGTTGGGCGCACCCTCGGGCGCCTCAACTCTGAACAAGGGTGGCGCCTCGACGTTGCGCACGTCCAACTCCTTGAATTTGGGTGGGTCAGGCTCGGCAAGTGGCAGGTGTGTGCGATCTACCTCATAGGCCTGCAGGCTGGCCGTTGCGGTAACAAAATACGCCGCAAGACTCGGGCCGCGGGCGCGTTTAAAATACATATCGATGCTCATACCGGGTTTCCTTAAATAACCTAGCGATCACGCTCTACACAGTCTTTAGTGGGCCGAACAGGAACGGACAGTCACCCACTGAGCCCTGATATCAAACTAATGTTATATATACACTAATCGATGGAGTGCGCCACTACAGAAAGGCTTTTTTTTTGACAAACAGCTGGAAATGCGGCGGGTTCCGCTGCAATTGTCACTTTTTGCTGTGCTAAGGGAGGCAGGCTTTCACGCCGCGGACTTTGCTCAGCGGGTGGCCTCCACGACATAAGCGGCCAGCGCCTCTATCTCGCTTTGACTCAATTGTGCTCCGTAGGCTGGCATCGCTCCGACGCCCTGGGAAACTGCACTTTGTACCTGTGCAAAGCTCGGCGCGAGCGCATTGAGGTTGGGCCCAACGACTCCTCTCGCGTTTGCGTCGGCGAGGCTGTGGCACACGCCGCACCCCGGTTGTGCCTGCTGCAAAAACAACTGCTTGCCCTCAAGCGCTTTGTCAGACAGCGCCAAGGCCGCCATCGATGCCCTGTCGGTCTCCGGGCTAGGATCACTGCCCTCCGGAGCTACCTTGAAGTCAGCCTGAGGTAACTCCGCCACTGCGTGCACCCGCAATGCGTGATCCTGCCATCCGGTATGGCCATAGCCGCGATGGTTGTGTACGGCTAACTTTGGCTGCTGATCACCCTGAGTATCGATCGCGCGGGTGACAAAACGGTGCTCGCCTACCGGTATGTTGGCTGCGAACTGAAAGGTGCGCCAGGCATTAGGACCCAAATCAGGGCCCACCCACTCGGCCTGTTGCCAGGTAGCACCATCGTCAGCCGAGACCTCGACGGCTTCGACGCCGCGCTCACCCGAGAAAGCCACGCCATAAAGGGTGTTGAGGCCAGCTAGCACCGGTGCGTCGTCAGCACCAGGTCCGTTGAGCCAGGATTTGACCGGCATCCGCCACATCGAGGGATGCTCCGGGCCTCCAGCCACGCCCTCGGGACGCATCCGGTACCCCGACTGCTGAATCTTGGCAGCAGACTCACCAGCAGTGGCCGCCAAGCGCCGCACCCACTTGACGTTATTGACGCCGAAGTAGCCCGGCACAATCAATCGCACCGGCCCACCATGGATCACGGGCAATGGTGCACCGTTCATTTCCCATACCAGCAGGCAGTCCTTCAGACCCTTCTCAATCGGCACCGAGCGTTCAACCACAACCGCGTCTTGATTGACGCCCTCGGGCAGTTCCTCGCCGCCAGTCGCCGTCAAATAGGAAAGACCCGACTCCACCCCCCCAAACTGCTCGAAGATGTCGGCCACCGACACGCCAGTCCAGAGCACGCAGCCCGCTGCGCCCACGCCCCACTGAGAACCCGAGGGGTCATGGGGAAAAAAGTCTCTGCCGTTGCCAGAACACTGCAGCACCGTGGCGACAGTCCGGCTCTTCATTCGTTTCAGCTCAGCCAGCGTCAGCGACCCCTCTTGCGCACAACCGCTCACATGGAAGGACCAACCATCCCCCTGATCAGTGACGGACGCCGCTGGCATGGGCAAATTATTGCGGACAAATAAGTGCGAGGCGGAGGTGATGGGGCCCCATCCAAACTGGCTGCGCCGCGTTTCAAGCGCCCATGGCAAATCATTGTGGATGATAAATGTGCTATCAGCCTTGCCGACAGGCATAGACCTTGGTGCACTAGAGAAGCTCAGTGTATGGCCGGCGGCCGCAACGCCCGCCGCCACTGATTTTAGAATGAACCTTCTCGACAGCGTCTTCATCACGACTACCCCAATCGTTTTTCTCTTATTTCGTCTAGCGTACTAATCTGCGAGTACGGCCTCCAGATAAGCGATGACCACTCTTTTTGCCTCTCTGTTGTAGGCAGGCGTGAGCGTGCCTTTTTCAATTAGAGACTTCCGCCACACCAGATCGGCTAGCTCAGAGCACATTTCGCAAGCCAGCATGACCGGACGGGTTTTGGGTACCAACCCCTGACGGTAAAGCAATTGGAACAGCGCTTTTCCAAAATCCTGGCTCACTTGATTAACTGCAACCAGTGAGACGGGTAATAGGGCAAGAATCATTTCCACTCGATTTCTGAGATAGAAGTTTCGAACGCCATCAATGTAGAGCAACATCGTTTCGCGCCAATCAGCGCTTTGGGGTGCCTGGGGGAGTTCGGCAACCATTTTCTGAATACCGCGTTGATAAAGCGCATCGAACAGCGACTCAATCGAGTCAAAAAAATAGTAAAGCGATACGCGCGGCACGTTGGCGCGCTTGGCCACCGCTTCGAGGGTAATCCCCTCCAACGACCCTCTTTCCAGAATCAGTTCCTCTGCCGCCTGAACGATGCGGTTATAGCGCTCAATACCAGGCTTTCGAGTGGGTTGCCTCGGTGACGGGTTCTTTTTTTTTGCCACCCCGCTAGCCTCCGCTCAGAATTATGGTGCGCTCATCCTACAATGCCTTAGGTACTCGTTTCACTTCCCCAGGCGACGCTACCTTATTTCTGCATTCTCTCCTGAACCACGGAGAATTTGCGATACTGCATGATCCAAGTTGTAAAAATAACGACCCCCCATGAATTGGATAGCACAGCATTGGCTCGCGTTCGCATTGCTCACCGGTTACACGGGGGCATTGCTTTATAACGCCTATCTGGGTAGTCAAGCCAGTCGCGGCATGGCGGGCTACTACGTGGGTAACCGCGAAATGAGCGGCGTGGTGGTCGGCATCTCCTTCTTCGCAACCTTCGCGTCGACCAATACGTATATCGGCCATGCCGGGAAAGCCTACGACTACGGGGTCGCGTGGTTCACCATGGCAATCCTGCTTGTGCTATTCAGCTGGATTTCGTGGCGCTGGATTGGTGCACCCTTGCGACGATTTGCTTCTCAGTGGGACGCACTGACCATTCCCGACTTTCTCGGCAGCCGGTATATCGGCGGAGAAAGCCGTTCGACCCGCCACCCCCTGCTTCAGTGCTCTGCCATCGTCATCGTTTTTGCGAGCCTGCTGTACCTCCTTGCCATCTTCAAGGGCGCGGGGCATCTGTTTCAGATGTTTCTGGAGATTCCCTATGAGTCAGGGGTTGGACTGACGCTCATAATTGTCGTGCTGTATACGTCGATCGGGGGCTTTGTGTCGGTAGTCAGAACCGACGTACTTCAGGGACTGTTAATGCTTCTCGGTGGCGTGGTCATTTTTTATTTTGTGACCCGGGCCGCGGGTGGCGTCGGTTCCATTACGCAGCTACGGGCTATTCCCGACAAACAGTTTTTATTTGAGCTGAATGGCGGCATTCCTTTTGCTGTGCTCCTCGGAGTCTCCCTATCCGGCGCCCTAAAACTGTTGGCCGACCCGCGGCAACTGTCACGATTTTATGCACTGCGAAATGAAGCGGAAGTCAGGCGCGGCAAATGGGTGGCGACAATCGGGCTGGCGATTGTACTGAGCTGTCTTTTTCCTGTGGGGATCTATGCTCATTTGATACTGACGGAAGTCACCGATACCGACTTGATTGTGCCTTCCTTGGTTAATGATCCCGCGGTATTTCCGCTGTGGGCGACCGATTTTCTGATTGTCTCTATCCTTGCTGCCGCCATGTCGTCGATGGACAGCGTGCTACTGGTCGCTGCTTCCACGCTCTACAAAAACCTCGTTGCCCCTTTCAAGGCATCGTCCCGAGAGCTGCTATGGACGCGCACATCGGTCATCGGTTTTTCGGTGGTAGCTGCTTTGCTGGCTCTCAACCCACCTGGCGATATCGTCGAAATCACCATCTTCTCTGGCAGTCTGTATGCCGTGTGCTTTTTTCCTGCTGTCGTGTTTGGGCTTTACTGGGAAAGGGGTTCCGCCCGCTCGGTGCTGTGGTCAATGGCAGTCGGCATCACAACGCTGATCGTTTGGATCGGCTTGGGCTTGCGGCAAGGTCTCCATGAAGTATTTCCTGCGCTACTGTTGTCTACCCTCACGTACTACTCGCTTTCCAGAACCGAGCCACAAATCAGGCATGACTGAAACGCAATTAGGCTGACGCGGCGGAATTTAAAAGCAACCGCCACCTCTGTGAAGTGTACGCAGCAGCACAGTGGCTAGTTAAACAGCGCTTTAAGCGAAGGCTTTACGACTTTCCCCATCGCGTTTCGCGGCAGCGTGTCCAAGACCAACAACTTTTTAGGGATCTTGTACGCAGACAGCTCGCCCTCGCACCAGGCCTTGAGAGAGGCCACCGTCATTTCTGCATCACCCTTGAGCGCCACGACTGCCGCAACCGCCTCACCCCAGGTACGGTCCTCAACCCCGATCACCGCCACCTCCGCGATGTCTGGGTGGGCGAGCAGCTTGTTCTCTATCTCCAGCGCGGAAAGCTTGTAGCCTCCGGACTTTATGATATCCACCGAGGAGCGTCCCATAATGCGGTAATAGCCCTCCTCGACCACCGCAATATCGCCGGTACAGAACCAACCTTCCTTAAAACTCGAAGCAGTGGCTTCGGCATTACCCCAGTACTCCAGGAATACCGTAGGGCTCTTTACACGAATTTCTCCAGGCGTACCCTCGTCGGTCACCACAGCGCCTGACTCGTCTACTAACTCGATAAATACATCGGGTAACGGCTGGCCGACATAACCCGGTCTTCGCTCACCACGATACGGGTTCGACAGTGCCATACCGATTTCAGTCATACCGTAGCGCTCAAGTAGGATCTGACCCGTGAGGCGCTGCCAATCCTCAAAAACTTCTACTGGGCAGGCCGCGGAGCCGGATACGTTCAGTCGCATGTTGGCGAATCCTTCGCCAATCGAGTTCTGCTCGTCCTCCTCCCGCGCCTCGAGATAGTCGATAAGCTTCACGTAAATAGTGGGAACGGCCATAAAAACGGTATAGGTGTCGACCGCCACCTGCGCACAGAGCCGCTGCAGATCGAGTTTGGGCATCAGATGGACGGTAGCACCTGCCCAGAGCGCGCAACTCAGCACATTAATAATGCCGTGCACATGATGCAGCGGCAAAAACAGCGGTATGACATCGTCCGCCTGCCACTCCCATGCAGTAATGAGCGTTTCAATCTGCGCGGCGATATTGCCGTGGGTGGTCACTGCCCCTTTGGGTTTGCTGGTTGTACCGCTGGTAAAAACAATCATCGCCCGCCGATCTGGAGAGAGATCGGGCAATGGCAATACGCTATCGGCCATAAAATCACTGGCCATACCCACTGCAATAGACAGGCGGTCGCAGAGTCCCTGAATATCTGCGTAAGTATCCTGAGTCGTCATGACCTGGGTCACGCTCGCGCTCGTCAGACAATGCTCCCATTCAGATTCCGAGGCGGCCACATTGAGCGGAATGGCAATACCGCCTGCGCGCCAGACACCATGCAGAGCGGTCACATAATCGATACTGGCAGGAATAAGAAAAGCAACGCGCGCCTCTGCGAGATCCGATCCGCCCGCCAGCAGTCCACTGGCCAATGCAACAACGCGTTGCTCAAGCTCCGCGTAAGTGAACCGACGGTCGCCTTCGATGACCGCCGTTTTATCAGGCATTGTATTGTTCAGCGCATGGCCCATCGAGCGCGGCCCGTTGTCTACATGTGGCCACAGTTTAAGGCAAAGCCGGAACGAAAGGCGCGTGGGGCAGACCGAGTGACGAGGCACCCGAGCTCAACGCTGCAAAAGCGTTTTTTTACCGGCCAGACTGACTGATGTGACCATCCAATTACTGCCGTATGCTAGCAAGACTTGCCAGTTGCGATGAGGAGATACGCTTTGCGCGCACTATTGATCCAATGCGGGAAAACAAACCCCATAACGATGCGGTTCTTGCTCTGCGTTGCACTGATGGTGGGGATGGGTTCACAAGAATCGACGGTTGCGGCCAACGGGGTCGCAAAAACAAAAGGCGGCGTGGATATCCATTACGAGCTAGTGGGCTCGGGTTCGCCAACCCTTGTCTTTATCCATGGCTGGAACTGTGATCGCAGCTATTGGTCTGGTCAGATCCCTGTCTTTGCCGCCACGAATCAGGTCGTTGCGATCGATCTCGCCGGACACGGAGACTCGGGTGTCGGCCGCGACGAGTGGACAATGGCAAACTTTGGTGAGGATGTCGCCGCCGTAGCCGATGCCCTGCGACTCGAAGACATGATTCTGGTCGGCCACAGCATGGGCGGGCCGGTGGCGCTTGAGGCTGCCAGACGTCTCAAAGCACGCGTCAGAATGATCATTGGCGCTGACACCCTCAATGATGTGTCGATGACGTTTCCGGATGAGCAGCTCTCCGGCATGCTCGCTGCAATGGAGGCCGATTTTCAAGGTACCGTAGAGGGCCTGGTGCGCGGCAGCTTTTTCTTGCCGACATCAGATCCCGCCCTGATTGAACACATCGCCCTGGATATGGGTGCCGCGCCGCCAATCGCTGGTATGGGTGCCTTCGAGGGCTACGCGAGATGGTTTAACGAGGAGGCTGCGCGAGCACTGGCAGAAGTGCAGGTGCCCATTCGATTGATCAATTCCGATTACCGGCCAACCAATACCGCCTCAGGTCAGTCACTGACAATGTCGTTCGAGGCAGTATTGATGTCGGGGGTCGGTCACTTTGTCATGCAGGAGGATCCCGAGCAATTTAATGCACTGCTCACAGAGCTCATAAAAGACTGATCGCGGTGACCCCTCAACCTAAATGCTGAGATCGTCGAGGTTGTAATCCTTGAGGTCGGCCCGCGCCGCCTCATCCCAACGGTAGTCGTTGGCGGCAGAAGCGAAGGGCAGGTATTGGTAGGGCCGTTCGTTTGGAAACCGCTGCTTGCGGGCATCGATCGCATAGCCAATGGCCCGGGATCGACGGGCCACAATCTCCTCGTCGAATACCTGTGCGTCACTGTGAATACCACCACCCATTACGCCCAGCACCGAAGTACGCTTGTGGAAACCAAAGTTCACCGTAATCCGCGGCTCAAAGCCGCAATTGGGAAAGGAACCGTGCAATAACTGGCGATTACAGATCACCACATCCCCCGGGTTGCAGACGATCGGTACGGCGCCGTTCAAACGCTCACTGCCCGACTCAGCAACCAGTGATTTAATATCCAGCTTTCCCTGCTTGTGGGTGCCGGGTAAAACCCAGACGCCGTTTACTGCTGTGCTCCCATACACCTGCGCCATGAAATTAAAACCGTGGATGTCCTCATCGAACTCAGGGCTGTTCCAATGCGTCACACCATCCTGATGCCAGGACACAGCGGCGCCGATGCCCGGCTCCTTGATAAAAAGTGCCTCGTTAAATGGCGCAAAATCGGGGCCGTTAATGGAGGCCGCAACCTGCAGTAACTGTGGATGAGCATAGGTACGCAAGCAGGCATCAGAAAATTGCAGGGAACCCAGAAGGATAAAAGGCGCTGCCGGGGGGGCAGCATCTGCGGCCTCTGGCTCAAACATTTTCACTTGATGCCGGCCATTGGCCAGCTCGGTGCCACCCAGCGGATCTCCCAATGGCTTGGACCAAACCAAAGTCAGCGCTTTGGAATCTGCCCCGAGTGCTGGCTCACCGTTTGCATTCAATTTGCTCTCGGGCCCAGTCGGGAACTGTGACCGCATCATATCCAAATCAGCTTTGATATCGTCGAGCTCTTCTTCGCTCAGGACGTTTTCAAAAATATAAAATCCGTACTCGGAATAAGCATTACGAATCTCATCCGCTAGCGACCCATCTGAGTCGAATTGCAATGGCCCTCGATTGGGTATGGCGAGTGCGCGCTCCTGACCACTGATCAAATAGGTGCGCATGGCGTCTGCCTGATCGCCATAGTGATTTGCACAAGCTTCAATTGAACTGCTGGCATCTATCATTTTTTGATGGCTCCTGGTTACTCCGCAAGCTCCCTCGACATCCAGATAGAGTCGTCCTCTATAAACCCCTGACGACTGTAAAACTGTCGCGCCTGCGAATTGTGGCGTTCGGTTTCAAGAAACATTTTAACCACACCTTGGCGCAACATGTGGTCGAACACGGCCCGCATCACCCTGGCACCCAGCCCTTGCCCTCTCTTGCGCAGATAAATTTCATCCACCAGCGCCTCGCGTCCGCAGGATTCCAGGCTGTAGCCCCAGGTAAGCACGATATATCCCTGATCTCTCTCAACCAGGTACACCACACCGAACTCTTGACTGGCAAGCAGTGGACCCAAAGCTGCCGCAACGCGATCCCGGTCAAACACGTGTCGATCCAGGACATAAAATTCCTCAACAAGTTCCAGCAGAATTGGCAAATCGTCGGCATGTGCACGCGTTAACAACGACTCAGGCATGCACGGCTCGCTCCTGCAGCCAATCTAGCAGCAATGCATTAACAACCTGCGGTTGCTCTTGGTGCAGAAAGTGGCCTGCTCCAAGAACGCGATGAAAAGTGAGCCCTGCTGGAAAATCCTCGTCAACCATCAACCGCTCAAAAACATCAGTGGCAATACATCCATCACGCTCACCCGATAATGCGAGCGTAGGCACGGGTACCGGGTAGTGCGCCTCCTCGGCAGTGACCAACAGAGCCTTGAGCGACAGCGCCGCGCGGTAATAACCCAGCGCCGCAGAGCGAACGCCAGGCTGGGAGAGCGTCTCGATGACGCCGTCGACGATATGGGGTTCCGGGTCCCAACCGGGGCTCCAGTCGCGCCATAGCTTGCGGATAAACTGATAGTCGCGCCTGCTCACAACCCAGTCCGACACCCAGGGGATATTAAAGAACCCCATATACCAGGACAGTCTCAATTGTTTGGGTATTCGTAACCCCTCACGTGCGAATCGCCCGGCATGGGGTACCGCCATCGTAGTCAGACTGATAAACCGCTCCGGAGAAGCCGCCGCTGCAGCGTACGCCACGGCCGCTCCCCAATCGTGGCCGATCAGATGCACGGGCCCCTCTCCGATGCTGTCAATCACAGCGAGGATATCCGCGGCGATCGCCTCCATGCTGTAGTCCGCATCTGCAGGTAGCGAGCTGGCTTCATACCCCCTCAACGTCAGGGAAATCGCCCGGTATCCCGCCTCCGCAAGCGCCGGTAGCTGGTGGCGAAAGGAGGTGGCATTATCGGGGAAGCCATGCAAACACAGCACAATTGGGCCCTTCCCCACAGCCTGCGCTGAAAATCTGAGCGCACCGTGCGCAAAAGACAGCTGCTCGTTCTCTGCCGCGGTTGTCATGATCCTGATCCATACTGGCGCTCTCGTAAGTGTCAGCCAAGCGCGCCATACTTGCAATTTTACGAGGCCACGTTATGACCACCACCATCTGGCACAACCCTCGATGCTCAAAGTCACGCATGACTCTGGCACTGCTGGAGGAGCAGGGCATTGAACCCGCGATCAGGTTGTATCTCGACGATGCGCCTTCGGCCGAAGAGCTGAATGAAGTGATCCAATTGCTGGGTATTAAGCCTTGGGAACTGTTACGCCGCGGCGAGCAGATTTTCAAAGAGCTGGGTCTTAACAAAGAAAGCGGTGACGCTGTCTTGATTGCCGCAATGAGTCAGCACCCCATCCTCATCGAGCGCCCGGTAGTCATTCACGGCGGTCGTGCGGCACTCGGGAGGCCGCCCGAGAACATCCTCGGGTTACTCGATTAATTATTGCTATTTGAAGGTCAGATCAGCAGCCAGCAGAGCATCGCACCCAACAGCACGCCCTCCCCGAGGGCCAGCCACAGCATCTGATACTGGCTGAGCGCATAATAGCGCTGGAACTTGGCCGTCAGGGCCTCGTGTTTACTGAGCCAGGTCACCCGAGGCACCCTCACGACCACAAATATCCTGGGCAACCCGCTGAGCAAATATAAAGTCCCCCAGTGCAGATTGTTGATCGTCGAATTCGATTCGACATCTCCCCATATCGCTTTCTGCCTGTGCCATACAGCGATTCAAAGTATCAAAATAATGCCTGACAGCACCGTATTTACTCTTGGCGCGATCGCGAGCGGTGTCGCAATCTGAAGGTAGGTGGTTATCCGCCCAGACACCGGCGGTCAAACACGCCGCCAATGCGGTGAGTAAAAATGTGAGCGCTATTCGCATAGGGGTTGTCCTCAATTCGCTTCAAGCCTTTTTATTTAGGTCAGGGTCGGGTGTCAAATCGTCATCGAGCTGCACACCAAAGGTGTTGAGCATCATCGAAACTTGCGTGTACTGCGCTACTGTCATCACGAGATCCATCCGCTGCTTTTCCGAGAGAGGATCCAATCTGCTCCAAGTGGCATCTGAAATGAACGCATCCAGCGTTAACTCGTCCGTTGCCTGCAACAGTGCCTGATCCCACTCACTCCACTCGCTCTTATCGGGCCCTTCTTTAATCCGCTCTACCTCGGCCTCAGTGAGCCCGCACTCCAGACCGATGCGAACATGTTGCGCCCACTCATAGCCCGACTTCCAATTGAAGCCGGTGCGCAAAATCACCAACTCACGATCTCGCGCACTAAGGCTATTGGCATCGGATAACACATAACCGCCCCAGGCCATGAATCGCTTGAAGGCCTTGGGCACTCGTGCCAGCGTGCGAAAAATATTTAAAACCGGTATCGCGTTGAACCGGGGGCCCATCAGCGCCGACAACTCCGGGTCGATTTCCTCCACAGCCAGCGGAGCGATGCGTGCCTGGTCCAATCTCATAGTCATGCCTCTCAATTCGTTGGCGTCGCGCTGTGAACTACCGTCCCACGGTGGCCACACTAAATCCATATCTCCGACGGTGAGCGGACACACCGCCCACAAACCTCACCTAATCCTCAACCCCAACAACTCGTCGCCACACAGCGCAAAGGTTTCGGTACTCCATGCACCCCTGATTCAGGGCTTCTCAAGCGCCGGCAGGTCTCGGTATTGATCTAAAGCCTCCGGGTTACTCAGCCCTTCGGTGCTTTTGGGGGTCTTGCCATTCATGACATCGCGCACCGCAAGCTCAGCGAGCTTACCCGAGCGTGTGCGTGGAATATCCGTGACAGCGAGAATTTGCGCAGGCACATGCCGTGGCGTGGTTTCGTCGCGGATTTTTTGGCGGATCCTGTGTGCCAAAGCGTCGTTGAGCGCCTCTCCCTCGCGGAGAATCACGAACAAAATAACGCGGGTATCGTCACCCCAGTCCTGCCCCACACAGACAGATTCGACAACCTCATCAAAGGATTCCACCTGCCGATAGATCTCCGCGGTACCGATCCGAACGCCCCCCGGGTTCAGCACCGCATCCGAGCGGCCATGGATAATCATGCCCCCCTGCGCCGTCATCTCTGCGAAGTCCCCATGGGCCCAAACACCGGGGTAAGTGGCGAAGTAGCTGCTGTGATACCGCTCACCCTCCGGGTCGTTCCAGAATCCAATGGGTGCTGAGGGGAAGGGTCGATCACACACCAGTTCGCCGCGATCACCCGATACGGGTTGCCCGTTCTCGTCCCAGATCGCCACCGACATACCCAGGCCCATACACTGAATCTCACCCTCGTACACAGGGAGGCACTCATTGCCGAGCACAAAGCAGGAGATGATGTCGGTTCCCCCGGAGATGGAGGCCAGACACAGATCCGCCTTCACATCCCGATAGACATACTGGAACCCCTCATGCGAAAGCGGGGAACCCGTGGATAACATTGTTCGCAACGCACTCAGCTCGTGGCTTTGTGAGGGCTTCAAACCTGCCTTCTCAATGCTGGAGATGTATTTGGCACCCACCCCCAACACGCTGATCTGCTCTTGATCCACCATATTAAAAAAGGTCTCGGGACCCGGATGAAAGGGCGAGCCGTCATAGACCACTAACGTGACGCCCGATGCCAGGGCGCTTGCCATCCAGTTCCACATCATCCAGCCGCAGGTCGTGGCATAGAACAGCCGGTCTCCCGGACGGAGGCCTACATGGAGCTGGTGCTCCTTGAGGTGCTGAATCAGCGTGCCGCCTGCGCCATGCACAATGCACTTGGGGGCACCCGTGGTGCCCGAGGAGTACATAATGAACAAGGGATGATCAAAGGGCAGTTGCCGATACGCG